>Ga0209456_10001658_pt1 | contig 10735 bp, 2 predicted proteins | sample COG_11_FD_184755 | JGI IMG/M metagenome (GOLD analysis project Ga0209456, IMG submission 184755) | Pelagic marine sediment microbial communities from the LTER site Helgoland, North Sea, for post-phytoplankton bloom and carbon turnover... | ecosystem: Environmental > Aquatic > Marine > Neritic...
CGTCGACGTGGCGATGGGGATCTTTCACGGGTGTGGCCTTCGAGCCGACGCGACAGTGGACTGCTGGGGTGCGGGACCGGAGCTCCCGTCTGTCGACTATGGGCAGACCGGGGTTCCGAGCGAGCCGGCCGACGTGTTCCGGGGCTTCGCTTCGAGCTCCCTTACCACTTGCGGTGTTCGTTTGGACGGGCGGCTCGAGTGCTGGGGCCGCTATACCGACAACGACCCACTCGGTGTCGACCGAAGCCTCGAGCCTCCGGGAACATGCGGAGACGGGACGCGTGACTTGCCCGAGGCTTGCGACGACGGAAACCAAGTGGGTGATGATGGGTGCAGCGCAGACTGCGAGAGCGATGAGAGCTGCGGGAACCGACAACTGGATTTGATCGAGGTCTGCGACGACGGCAATCAGGTGGATGGAGACGACTGCAGTGCAGATTGCATGGAGAGCTTCCTCTGTGACACAGGGGGCCTGTCCGAAGCCGAGTTCTGCGAGGACGGGTTAGAGTGCACGGTTGGCGCGTGCGACCCACAGCTGGGGTGTGTCCAAACGCCATCGACCGAGGGTTCCGATTGCGCAGGCGGCGCGGGGAGTTGTCGCTCGGGGGGTTGCGTAGTCTCCAAGACCGTCGTCGGCGGGAATACCGCATGCCACCTGAGCGACTTGGGCGACATTCAATGCTGGGGCCTGACCCTACCGTTGGTCGACGAGGCCCCGGCGGGCGTCTGGATCGACCTTGATGTGGAGGCTGGGGTCGCCTGTGCGCTCGACGCCCAGGAACAACCGTTTTGCTGGGGTGAGAACCCAATAGCAAGCGTCCTCAACTACCCAGCCGTTCCGTTCGATTCGATTGCGGTGGCACGAAACACGGCGTGCGGGATTGGGCGAGACGACGGGTTGGTGCGCTGCTGGGGCAGCAACGACTTCGACATGGTCGCTTCAGCAAACACGAGTGATGCGTTTGAAGAGCTAGCGACGACGCAGTCTAGCGTTTGCGGAATCAAGGCGACCGACGGGTCGATCGAATGCTGGGGCCTGGTCTCCCACATTGCGGGCGCGCCGGCCGCTGGCACCTACGTCGCTATCCGCGGAGCAATGGACAACTACTGCGCGCAGGCGGACAACGGGCTGTGGACGTGCTTCGGACTCGATGCGTTGGGGGAGACGCTGGCGCCCCCCGAGCCGTTTGTTGACGCGAGCATAGGCCTTCATCACGGCTGCGGACTGCGGACCGATGGCTCAGTGCAGTGCTGGGGCGTGACGGCGGATCTCTTTGCCTACTACGGACAAACCGACCCCCCAAGCGCCGTAGACGACGTGTTCAGCGAACTGTCGGGAGGCTGGTTCTCGCTCTGCGGCATGCGGGTAGATGGCAGCCTCGAATGCTGGGGCCGCTTCACGGACAACGACCCACGAGGGACCAACAGGGCCATGGAGCCGCCGCCCGAATTGGGTTCCCCATGAGGCTTGAAACGGAGACTAGGATGACGACGACGAAAAGACTGGTTGCGATTCTGATTCTGACCGCTGCGCTGGTCGCAGGCTGTGACAAGAGCGATGGTGAAGAGCTCGCCAAGGTCGGCAATCGCCAAATCACCTCCGATGAGTTCGAAGCGTATTTGAAGGTCAAACGCATTCGGGTTCGGGACCAGGCGCATGCGGACCGGCTTCTCAAGGACTACGCGGAGCGGGAGGCGCTGGCGGATGCGATTGCGGAGCAAGATTTGCTCGATGCGGAGGAGACGCGGGTCGAGCTGAACGAGTTCCGAAAGGAGCTCTTGATCAGCCGGTACTTCGACAAGTTCCTGTCCGAGCAGGCCGGGACCGATGCGGTAACGAACTACTACAACGCCCATTCGGACGAGTTCGCGAACAAGAAGGCGCACGTGGCGCACGTCTTGGTGCGGACCAATCGCCGGATGTCGGAGGAGGAGCGCAAGGTCAAGCGCACCAAGATCCAAGAGGCGTACTCGAAGATTCGAGCCGGCGAAGATTTTGGCACGGTCGCGCAGACATACTCCGAAGACCGGACCTCGTCCCAAAAGGGCGGCGACCTCGGCTGGATCAAGGAGGGAAGCATCGATCCGGCGTTTTCGAAGACCGCATTCGAGCTTGAAGCGGGGGCCGTGTCCGAGCCCTTCGAAACCCCGTTTGGCTTTCACGTCATCAAGGTACTCGAGGCGCCCAAAGTGATCCGCAAGCCGCTTAGCGCGGTCGAGGGCGACATTCGCTACCAGCTCCGCGCCAAAGCGAAGAAAGCCGAAGTCGAGCGCTTGGAGGGCCTGGTTGTCGTCGACGTTCAGGAGGGCGCCTATATCCCCGACGTCGCGCTCGAGAGGTCGCCGGCCCAAGCGGTCGATGCCACCACACCGGAGGCTGAGTGAGCGCAGGCTTCCAGACGCGAATGCGGTTTCACGGTTCCGCGTACCGGCGTGGATGGGCCGGTGTGCTCGTCGTCGCTGCCTGCGGGTTCGCTGCCTGTGAACGCAAGCCGGAGCAGGCGTTGCTTCCAGGTGATGACGTGATCCTTGCGGAGGGCGAGGGAATGGTGGTGACGCAGTACGATCTCGACGCCTACATCGAGGCCACCCTCGGTGACTTCGCAGCGGCACGCATCGACGAGGAGGGTCGAAAGAAGGCGCTCGAGGGCCTGGTCGCGACCAAGGTCATCGCCGCAGCCCGTGAACAAGAGCTCTCAGAGGTGCAGCGAACCGAGCTCGAGAAGAAGGAGCAAGCCTACCGAGAGCAGCTCCTGGTGAAACAGTACGTGTCGTTCCACGCCCCGCCCGAGCCGGTGACCGCCGAGCAGATTCAGACGTACTACAATGAGAACAGGGACCGGTTTGGCGCGCGCACCGAGCGTAGCTTCGAGATGCTCCTGTCGACACGGACCCTCTCGGATGCCGAGCAACGGTCGCTCCTCGACGCGGTCGCCAAGAGCACCGAGCAAGACTGGGCAAAGCTGGCGGCGATGCTTCGCGCCGACGGGCTGCCCATTCACCACCGCCGCGGGGTTGCGGGTCGAGCTCCGCTGCCCCCGAAGCTCGAGCAGACGCTCCGCACGATGAAGGTCGGCAAGGCAAGCCCTCCCATTTTCGCGCAGGGCAAAGCCTTCGTCCTTCGGGTGACCGGGGAAACGCAGTTCCCGCCGCGCACCCTCGAAGAGGCCAGCGGCGAGATTCGTGAACGACTGGCGCCGCTTCAAGTGAAGAAGGCGATTGCCGATGCCAGGGCCGAGGCCATGCAGAACGTCAAGGTGACTTACCGCTGATACCGACTGAACAATCGAGATGATGCAACGCAACCCCATAGTGAGAGTCAATCGACGAGCCGAGCGCGGTCCCCGCTGGTGGTGGATCACGATCGTCTGCGCCGCGGCGACCTGGTCGGGCTGCTCGTTCGGCGAGGAGGCCGAGGCGCCGGTGGGTCGCGTCGAGGCGAAGGCGACAGTCGGGGCCGACGAGTCGTATGTGATCGTGGGCAAGAAGAGCGTGCTCATCGCGGCCAACACCCGAATCAATGAGGGCAATGTCGGTGTGTCGCTCGGCAACGAGAGCTTCCCCACCGTGGACGACGAATGCATTCGATACGGGGCAGAGTACTGCTACGTCGGGAGCCGCGCGATGCTCGAGGTGGGCAAGAACATCGTTGCGAACCAAGGGACCAAGCTCTTTGGAGACAGCGTGTGGTTGGGCAAGGACGTCCAAGCCTCCGAGGCATACTACCGCGCGTCGCTGCAGACCGAGACCGGTGCCGTGCTTGGACAGACGATCGAGGTGAGTGACGGCTACTTCCCGCTGTTCCCTTTCGTGCCCGAGCCCCCCGAAGCGGTGCCGTCGGGTGATGATCAGGGGCAGGGTCTGCCGCTCATACGGGTCAAGAAGAACGAGACGCTCTGCCTCGAACCGGGTGACTACGGCAATATCGACGTCCGCAAGGGTGCCCAGCTGCGGTTTGCTGCGGACTGCACGGATCCCGACGCGCCGACGGAAGGCAGCTACACCCTGGGCGACCTCGACCTCAGTGGGGATGCGCGAGTCGACTTCGGCCCAGGTATCTACGTGATGCGCGACCTTCTCGCGGGGAACGTCACGTCGATCCGTTTCAGCCCCGGCACCTATCGTGCCCGCAATGTCCAGGTGGGCATTGATGGCATCGTCGCGTTTGGTGGCGGCGACTACCACTTCTTGAATTTCGTGACCAAGCGAGGGGTCGATAGCTACTTCACCGACGCGGAAAGCCCGACGCTCCTGCTGATCGGCAACAAGGTCCGTATCGGCGACCTGAACGGGTTCAACGTCGCGTGGGCCGAAGCACCCACGACGACACCGGTGGATCCTCTGTTGGTACGTATCTACGTGCACGGGCAGGACGGACCGAGCCCACTCGATTTCGAAGCAGGTGCCATCGACACCGTCAGCTCTCCGCCTCGGCCCCGGGTCGCCGAGATCGGCCGCTCCTCGAAGTTCGCCGCCAACTTGTTTGCAATGGGTGTCGGCGACAACGAAGGCGGGACGCTCGAGCTGGGCTCCGGGGTGCTTGGCAACGGCGCCTTCATCGCGGACCACGTCGTCATCGGGAAGGGCTCGATCCTCGCGGCGCGCAATGGCCTCGTCGGGGATGCGCCTGGCATCCCGCCTCCCAGCAACGGCGATGCCGACAATGACGGTGTTCCAGATGAGGCGGACGCCTGCCCTGCTACGCCGGACCCCGAACAGCTCGACCAGGATAACGACGGAGTGGGGGACGCCTGCGACAACTGCCCCGCAGTGGCGAACCCCAAGCAGGAGCTCGCCAATCCACAGGATCCCGATGCGTTCATTGGCGCCGCATGCGTGGACCCACCTCTTTCGTACTGCGGTGACGGGGTTGTCGACCCGAGCAACGGCGAGGAATGCGACCTCGGGTTCAGCCAGCACGGACCCGACGCGATCTGCGACCTCTACTGCTTCTGGGCGGCGCCGCAGATTGTCGTCCAGCCGGCGAATCAAGATTTGCTCGAGGGCGGCACGGCCACATTCTCGGTGCAAGCCACCGGTCGCAACCTTCAGTACCAGTGGGAGCGTGACGGTGTGGAGATTGCAGGCGCGATCGCGCCGACTCTCGAGCTGACCGACGTCGCGATCGAGGACGACGGTGCTGCGCTCCGGTGTCGCGTGAGCAACGACATCGCCGAGCTCTACAGCGAGCCTGCGACGCTTCACGTTCTTCGTCGGCTCCCGGTCATCACCGTCCAGCCCGTGGACCAAACCGTAGTCGAAGGCACCGCGGCTACCTTCACGGTCCAAGCCGACGGCACCGGGCTTACCTATCAATGGGAGCGCGACGGGATCCCGATCGACGGGGCTACCGAGGCGAGCTACACGCTCGCGGCCACGACGCTCGACGACGACGGCGCGACCTTCCAGGTGGTGGTGACCAATAGCGCCGGTGACGTGCCGAGTCAGATCGCGACGCTGTTCGTCGACCTTGCGCCGCCGGTGATCACCGCTTCCCCGCAGAGCGTCCAGGTGCTCGAAGGTCAGTCGGCCTCCTTTACGGTGACTGCGACCGGCAGTGAGCTTTCCTATCAATGGGAGCGCGACGGTTTGCCGGTCCCGGGGGCGACTAGTCCGACCCTGGTTCTCGATGTGGTGTCGTTTGTCGACAACGGCGCCAGCTTTGTTTGCGTCGTGACCAACGGCGCCGGCTCGGTTCCAAGTGTTCCGGCCGTGCTGACCGTCACCCTGATCCCGCCGGTCATTGTGAATCCGCCGGCAGACCAGACGGTGACGGCGGGACAAAGCGTGACGTTCAGCGTCGCCACGTCGGGGAGCGAGCTTTCGTATCAGTGGAAACGCGATGACGTCGTGATCCCGGGCGCGACCGGCCCGAGCTACACGCTTCCGATCGTGGATCTTGCCGATGACGGAGCCACGTTCACGGTCGTCGTCAGTAATGGCGCGGGCTCCGTTGAGAGCGCGCCCACGGTCTTACACGTCAGCATCGACGCACCCATCCTGGTTTCGCACCCCGCAAGCCAGACCGTCGTTGAAGGGGACCCGGTTACGTTCGAGGTCAGCGCGAATGGGCAAGCGCTGTCCTATCAGTGGCTGCGAGACGGCACACCGATCCCGGGCGCAACCGACGCAAGCTACACGCTTTCCTCCGTGACCCTGTCGGACGACGGGGCCGAGTTCTCGGTGGTCGTGACCAACATTGCCGGCAGCGTCACCAGCCAGGTCGCGATCCTCCAGGTTCAGCTCGCCGCGCCGGTGATCACGGCGTCTCCGCAGAGCGTGACGGTCGAGGAAGGGCAGCCCGCGACCTTCACGGTGGTGGCTGCGGGTAGTGAGCTTCTCTATCAATGGCAGCGCGGCGGCGTCGACATCCCCGGGGCCACCGAAGCGAGCTATACCTTGGCGGCGGCGAGCTACGGAGACGACGGCGCGACCTTCCGTGCAGTCGTGAGCAACGCAATGGGGACGGTTGCGAGCGACTCGGCCGCATTGACCGTCCTTGCCATCGCACCGGTCTTCGTCAGCCAGCCGGCGGACCAAACCGTCCAAGAGGATGCCTCCGCAACCTTCCAGGTCGTCGTTCAAGGGTCCGCCTTGACCTATCAGTGGCAGCGCGACGGCGTCGACATCCCGGGGGCCACCGCCTCGACCTACACCTTGACCAATGCCCAGGTGTCCGATTCGGGGGCGAGCTTTCACGTGGTCGTCACCAATCCGGCGGCGACCATCGTTTCGACGCCGGCCATTCTGACCGTCACGCCGGCAATCCCGGTGCTCGTCACGCAGCCCCAAGACATCACGGTGGTCGAGGGCGAGCCTGCGAGCTTCGCCGTGCAGGCGGCCGGCAGCTTGCTCGCCTATCAGTGGTACCGAGACGGGGTCGCGATTCCGGGTGCAACCGAGGCGAGCTACGTCTTGACGTCGGTGGCGTACACCGACAACGGCGCCAACTTCCACGTCGAGGTCAGCAATCCCTCTGGGACGGTCAGCAGCGATGTCGCAACGCTCACCGTTTCCTTGAGGCTGCCGACAATCACGGCGCAGCCGCAGAGCATCGCAGTCATCGACGGGCAGGAGGCGACGTTCAGCGTCGTGGCCGACGGAACGCTGCTCACCTATCAATGGGAGCGCGACGGGGTGCCGATATCCGGCGCGACCTCGGCGAGCTATCGAATCGACGCCGTGACGCTCACCGACGACGGCGCGCGGTTTGCGGTCGTGGTGCGCAACGACACGGGCGATGTTCGAAGCCAGGAGGCGACGCTCACGGTGGACTTGGCGCCACCGGTCATCACCGCCGAGCCGCAGAATGTGACGGTCGACGAGGGTGCCCCGGCGAGCTTCGAGGTTCAGGCGACCGGCAGCGAGCTCAGCTATCAGTGGTACAAGAACGACGTCCCGGTTGCGGGGGCGACCGCGGCGACTTTGACCCTTGCCAGCGCTGCGCTCACGGATGATGGGGCGTCATTCAAGGTGGTCGTCAGCAACGCGGTTGGGAGTGTCACCAGCGTGGCGGCGACGCTGACCGTTCAATTGTTGGCGCCCAGCCTGGTTGTGGCTCCGGCTCCACAATCGGCGCCTGAGGGCGGGTCGGTGACGTTTAGCGTCACCGCGTCCGGAAGCGAGCTTCAGTATCAGTGGTCGCGGGGCGGCGCACCGATCGCAGGCGCGACCGCCGCAAGCTACACGCTGTCGCCTGTCACGCTCGCCGACGATGGAGCGACCTTCACAGTCACCGTCAGCAATGGTGCGGGCAGCATCACGACCGATCCGGTTGCGCTCACGGTCAACCTCAACGCCCCGAGCATCACCGTCCAGCCCGTGAGCCAGACCGTCACCGAAGGACAGACCGCGACGTTCAGCGTGACCGCTTCGGGCAGCGAGCTCAGCTTTCAGTGGCAGCGCGACAGCGTCGACATCACCGGTGCGACAAGCCCGTCGTACACGACCCCGGCGACCCAGCTCGCCGACGATGGCGTGACGTTCACGGTCACCGTCAGCAACAACGCCGGCTCCACGACGAGCCAGGGGGCGTTGCTCAGCGTGCTCTTGGCACCGCCCACGATCGTCGCCCAGCCGCAACCGGTGGCGGTCGTTGAGGGTGACCCGGCGTCGTTCACCGTCACGGCAACGGGCAGCCAGCTCGCCTACCAGTGGCAGCGCAGTGGCATCGACATTCCGGGGGCGACCTCCGCGACTTTCCTGATCGCGGAGACGACCCTCGCCGACGATGGAGCGACCTTCCGGGTCTTGGTCAGCAACGGCGCCGGCACCGTGCCAAGCGACGAGGTCACGCTTGCCGTTGCGCTCGCGCCGCCGACGATTGCGGTCCATCCACTCGATATCACGGTTCCGGAAGGGCAGAGCGCCGAGTTCCGGGTGGAAGCCCGAGGCAGCCAGCTCAGCTATCAATGGCAGCGCGACGGGGTCGACCTTCCAGGCGAAACCCTCGCCACCCTGACCTTGCCCGCGGTCACCCTCGATGATGCCGGGGCGGTGTTCCGCGTGACGGTCAGTAACAGCGCCGGCAGCGTGCCCAGCCTCGAGGCGACCTTGCAGGTCAGCCTGGTGGCGCCGGTCATCACCTCACAGCCCGCGGACCAAAGCGTCATTGAGGGGCAGCCCGTCACGTTCGTAGTCGAAGCGCTCGGCAGTCAACTCAGCTATCAATGGCGGCGCAACGGGGTCGATATTCCAGGCGAGACCCAGAATGAGCTCACCCTCGACGCCGTGACACTGGCCGACACCGGCGCCGAGTTCCTGGCGTTGGTCAGCAATGGGGCGGGCACGGTCGCCAGCGCTCCGGCCACACTGACGGTCTCGCTTGCCGCGCCTGTCATCACCGCACAGCCCAGCGATCAAACAGTCGAGGAAGGACAGGACGCGACCTTTACGGTCACCGCCACCGGCAGCCAGCTCAGTTATCAATGGCAGCGCGACGGTGCGGACATCGCCGGCGCCACGAGCCCTTCGTACACCTTGCCCGCGGTCACGCTCGGCGACAATGGCAGCACGTTCCACGTCATCGTCACCAATGACACCGGCTCTGTGATTAGCCAAAACGCCACGCTGACGGTCACGCTCGCAATACCGGTCATCGCCGTTCAGCCCGCGCCACAATCGGTCACCGAGGGTCAATCGGCCACCTTCTCGGTCGTGGCCAACGGGTCGCAGCTCACCTATCAGTGGCGCCGTGACGAGCAGCCCATCGCGGGCGCCAATACCCCGACGCTCACCCTCGATGCGGTGGCCCTCACAGACTCGGGCGCGCTCTTCGACGTCGTGGTCACCAACTCCGCTGGCAGCGCCACCAGCGACCCCGCTCAGCTGACCGTCGAGCTCGCGCCTCCGCAGATCACCCTGCATCCGCTCGACCAGAGCGCGCCGGTCGGAGGCAGCGCCACCTTCTCCGTGTCCGCAACGGGCTCACAGCTCAGCTATCAATGGCGCCGCGGCACCGCTGACCTTCCCGGGGAGACCAACCCCGACCTCACCTTGACCGGCCTCACGCTCGCCGACGACGGCGCGGTGTTCTCGGTGGTCGTCAGCAACAGCGCGGGCAGCATCACCAGCCTGACCGCCACTCTGTCGGTTGCCGAAAACGCGCCCGTCATCACCGTGCAACCTCTAGCGATTTCTGTGTTTGAGGGCGAACAGGCTGTTTTCACGGTGTCCGCAAGCGGTAGCAACCTGAGCTACCAATGGCAGAAAGGTGGCGTCGACATCGCCGGCGCCACGGCGGCGAGCTACGTGCTCTCCCCGGTTTCGCTGGCCGATGACGGCGTGCTCTTCCGGGTCGTGGTGAGCAACAGCGCCGGGTCGGTCGGCAGCGACGCGGTGGCGCTTTCGGTGAGCCCGGCGGCCCCGGTCATCCTGCAGCAACCCGAGAACCAAACCATCGTCGAGGGCGACCCCGTGACCTTCGAGGTCTCGGCGCAGGGCGCCTCGCTGGCGTATCAGTGGTTCCGAAACGGGGCGCCCATCAATGGTGCCAACGGCTCCTCGTTCACCATCGATCCCGTGGCGTTGTCCGACCAGGGCGCCGCCTTCTACGTGCGGGTGAGCAACGCAAGCGACACCCTGACCAGCCAGACCGCGACCTTGAGCGTTTCGCTCCGCGCGCCCGAGATTCTCGCGGAGCCGGGTGACCAAAGCGTCAGCGAGGGCCAGTCCGCCACCTTCTCGGTCGTCGCCCGCGGCTCCTCGCTTGGTTATCAGTGGTACCGCAACGACTCGGTCGTGGTCGGCGCCACCGACGCGGTCCTCGTCCTCGATGCCGTCTCTTTTGCCGACAACGGCGCGAGGTTCTATGCCGTCGTCTCGAACAGCCTCGGCTCGGTTCAAACCGCCGAAGCCAGCTTGGTCGTCGGCCTCGCCGCACCGCAGATCGCGCAGCAACCGGGCTCGGTCGTCGTGGCCGAAGGCGCGCCAGCGGTCTTCGAGGTCAGCGCCACCGGCAGCGCGCTTGCGTATCAGTGGCAGCGCGACGACGTCGACATCGCCGGCGCGACCGCGTCGTCGTACACCTTGGAAGGCGCGGCGCTCAGCGACAGCGGTGCCACCTTCCGCGTCCAGGTCTCGAACAGTGGCGGCAGTGTCTCGAGCGCGGCGGCCACGCTCACCGTCACCCATGCGACTCCGGTCATCGCGCAGCAGCCCGCCTCGCTCAATGTCGCTGAAGGGGAGGCGGCGACGCTCGAGGTGCAGGCCGTCGGCAGTGAACTCACGTATCAGT
>Ga0209456_10001659_pt1 | contig 10725 bp, 7 predicted proteins | sample COG_11_FD_184755 | JGI IMG/M metagenome (GOLD analysis project Ga0209456, IMG submission 184755) | Pelagic marine sediment microbial communities from the LTER site Helgoland, North Sea, for post-phytoplankton bloom and carbon turnover... | ecosystem: Environmental > Aquatic > Marine > Neritic...
CTTTGTTCCGGCCATGGCCCTCATCTATATTTCCTATGTCGGTTTCGAACTTATTTCGAATGCGTCTGAAGAGATCATTCAACCTGGCAAAAACATTCCACGCGCTATTTTGATCACATTGGGCGTGAGTACGGCAATTTACGTTTTCGTGGTCGGCGTAATGATGGGCACCGTCAATTATACCGAGCTCGCCCGTAGCGACATTCCCTTCATTTACACTGCTGAGCGGCTTTTCGGTGCCTGGGGACGTTGGGCCGGAGTCATCGCGACGATAATGGCGAGTCTTTCCGCATTCAGTGTGACATTGGGCGCCAGCGCCCGCATTTTATACGCATTGGGGCGCGATAAACATTTTCCCTACTTTTTCTCCAAGCTGCATCCGAAATTTCAAACGCCCCATATCGCTCTTTTCATTTGTGCCCTGATTGTGATTATCTTCAGCTCCTCGGGCATCGTGAAATTTGTAGCCTCTTTGAGTGATTTCGGCTACCTGATGGGACTCGGGATAATTAATTATGCGGTGATTCCATTGCACAAAAAAATGCCGAATTTGAGACGCCCGTTTCAAACCATGTTTTTCCCCTGGATACCCATCCTGGGCGTTATTACGACCTGGATGTTCGTTCCGGCATTAGAATTCAGAAGTTTCGTTCTTGGCGGGATACTGACACTGGTTGGAAGCGCGATATATCTTTTCAATTCAGATAACCGTGCTGAGGTTTCCAAACTGGTAAAATTTTATCAAAAATCCTTTAAATTGTTTATCTATAAATTAAGGAGAATGCGTATGCGAGTACTTATCATAAGTGGAGAAAAACAGGGCCAAAATATCGCTGATCGACTCCTGGCAAAAGATGAGTACCAGATGATGTTTCGCTCGGCGGAACATCAGGTAACCTTCATTGAAGAAAACGAGGTGCTATGTAAGGAGCTTGAACAACGCTACAATGTTCCAATCTACCAGGGAGACGGCACCAAGAAGGAATTACTGGGACAGGTAGGCATTGACAATATCGATGTTGTCATCGCTGCCTTTGAAGATGACGGCCGCAATGTAATTGCGGCCCTCCAGGCCAGACAGTTAAAACTTGAAAAAGTCATCGCAATAGTCCAAAATTCCGAATACGCACAGCTCCTTGAGCAGAACGATATAGTGGTGGTAAACGCCCCCTGGGCGACGGCGGCTATGGTTGAAAATATTCTCGACAACCCTGTCTTAGCGCAACTTTTCGAATTTGGGATAGGAGCAGCAAGCCTTTTGGAAGTAAGCGTGCCTGAAAATGGGAAGGTAAATGGCAATCTCATCCATGATATTGATATACCAAAAGGGTGCTTGATAGCTGCGATAATCAGGGATAACCAATTTGTGGTTCCGCGCGGCAATACAAGTATCGAGGTTGATGATCGCGTAATTTTCATCGGACCAGCCTCCGCCATTAAAAAAGCATTTGAACTATTTATGCTCAAGAAATAAAGTGAAGCAAGAAATAGGGCTCAGTTTTTTCGACCAGAATAAGTAAAGGATAAGAATTTGACAATATACTCAGCCATTGGGTTTTCAGTGGCCATGCTTATTCTGGCGGCCAGCCCGGGACCCGGAGTATTTGCAACCGTTGCCAGGGCGTTGGCTTCCGGCTTCAGGTCGGCCCTGGCCGTTATATGCGGTATTGTTTTGGGAGACATTATTTATCTGCTGTTTGCCGCCTTCGGGCTCTCCGTGGTGGCCCGGATTCTGGGAAATATGTTTTTTATCGTCAAAATCTGCGGCGGCGCCTATTTGGTCTGGTTGGGTATTAAAATATGGCTGAAGGACCCGGAGCCTGTCTCCGGAACTCAGGATTCCGATACCCGTTCACAGTGGGGAAATTTTTTCAGCGGTCTTGTTATTACATTGTCAAATCCCAAAGTAATTTTTTTTTATTGCGGCTTTTTACCGACCTTCCTTGACTTGTCTACCCTTACAGTTTTTGATCTGGCAATTGTGGTTGCTATCATTACCGCTGTTCTGGTTGGTGTCCTGGGGACTTATGCCTATTTGGCCAGCCGCGCTCGCAAATTGTTTACCAATAAGCGCTCGGTGCGGCGACTCAACCGGGCCGCTGGCAGCGTAATGGTTGCTGCCGGTGTTGCCATTGCCGTTCGATCGTAAATGGCGTGTTTCTGAAGATGAATATGAGAACTGCGATTCTGGATCTGGTTTATGTCGGACTGGGCGGATTTATCGGCTCGATCAGTCGTTATCTCGTCTCCGGTGCGGTACATCAGGTTTTTCCTGGTGTTTATTTACCGATTGGTACGGCAGCTGTTAACATCATCGGGTGTATTTTGATCGGAGTCCTTACCGGTCTTGCGGAACTTCGCAACCTGCTCAGCCCGGAGATGAGGATGTTTTTACTGATTGGTTTGCTCGGGGGGTTTACGACATTCTCGACCTTTGGCCACGAAACCATTGCTTTGATGCGGGACGGTGAATTTTTACATGCCGTCGGCAATGTCTTGATTCAGGTCATCATTGGTTTGTCGGGCGTCTGGCTCGGCTATAACGTAACCCGTTATATTTGAGGTGCTCAATGACATTACCGGAAGAGGGACAGCTGCTCCGAATTTTCATCGGGGAAAGCGACAAATATGAAAGACAGCCTTTGTATGAATGGATTGTTCACCAGGCGCGGGAATTCGGGCTGGCCGGAGCCACCGTGTTTCGAGGGTTGGAAGGTTATGGCGCCCACAGCCGGGTCCATACTGCTAAAATCCTCAGGCTTTCGTCGGATCTTCCCATTGTTATCGAAATTGTCGACACCTCTGAAAAGATTGAGCAATTTATGCCTATCATTGACGATGCAATCAAGGAAGGACTGGCGACTATAGAGAAGGCAACCATCCGTTTTTATCGTGGCGGAAAGTGATTAACATCACTGCAGGGGAAAAAATGATTACTGTCAATACCATCGACAGCACAAACTTTGAGGTAATTGTTGAAGGCAATCCGACAACCACCCATAGGGTGACGGTCACCGATTTATATAATTAGGTACTTTTCATTAGACTTGTTTGCTATTTCTGCGATCCGGGCCTTAGCGGCGGTCAATGTCATGTCTTCTTTCCGGGTCGGATCGTCAAATAAACTTGATTCCGAATCCTAGATTATTCCTACGCACAATCCATCCTCTCAGCCGAACATTCTTACGGGTCTTTTCCCTAGGTATAATTAGAATAATAATTTTTCCGATGGGAAAGATTAAATTAGTTTCAATAAAGGCTCCGCCGCGGCTGATATCTCTAATCCGCCCAGGATACTTTTGATTTTGATACTTAAGGCGAATCTGATTATCGTAATTTATTCTCTGATACTCCCGTTCATTTTCAATCTTATTTTTCCGATTAATCTCCTGATCACAGATTTGCACTATAGACTCTTTGGGGTTGATCGATTTAGCTCCATAACCGAAGCGAAAAGATGAGTTAACAAGATCTTTTCTCCAAATAATGTAGACGTCAAACGTTATTTCCTCTTTGTTTAGCCTTCTAACCGTTATGGAAATTTCATCGTCTGGCAAGATTTGTTCATTAGATTCGAAATATATTCCTCCACTGCTTAAATTATGAATAATACCGTCATAATGGATATCAGGTATAACAATATCATGCAAAATATCCACGTCGCATTTATAGCGCTGCTCTCTAATACTTCGCGGTGGGTTTAAACTCATGAATTCTCCCTTGGACCTGAATGCTATTTCGTATTTTTCTAAGGCAATAGATGGCTGGCAGCGCCTGCCTTGGTAGCAGTCTATCCGCTACACTATAAATTGTACTTTTTATTGCTTGAAATACAATATGTTGTATAAAAGAAGTTTATAAGAAATTATTCTTCATTAATCAAGCGGAATAACATTATTTTCATCCCAGTCTATTTTTACCTATAAATTTAATGATACTATATGTTTAACAGTTAAACTATTAACTATTGGTTTAAGGTTTTTTGTGCCATGGAGTTGCCCACTTTAAAAGAGCCTTTTAACTTCTTCTTTTAACACCTTGCCCATGGTGTTTCGCGGCAGTTTATCCACAAAAGCTATCTCCTTGGGGCATTTCCAGTCGTGAAGGTGCTTTTTGCAATAGGCTTGAACCTCGCCGGCGGAAATGTCAGCCTCAGGTTCTTTGACCACAGCAGCCACTACCTTTTCCCCCCATTTTTTTTCGGCAAGGCCGACCACCGATGATTCCGCGACACCCGCCATCTGATTGATGACGCTTTCTATTTCTTTAGGAGAAATATTTTCACCGCCAGAGATGATAATGTGCTTGATGCGATCGGTAAGATAGTAGTACCCGTCCGCATCGATGTTTCCCAGATCTCCGGTTTTAAACCAGCCCTGCTCAAAAGTTTTGGCGGTTTCTTTAGGCTTTTGCCAGTAGCCCGGGGTGACGGCCGGTCCTTTCAACCAGATTTCGCCGGTTTGACCAGGATTTACATCAGCACCGATTTCGGGATCGACAATGCGCACCTCCAGCCCCGGCAAGGGAATGCCGATGGATCCCTGTTTTCTTTTGCCCCGCAGCGGATTGGAAAAATTCATCCCGGTTTCCGACATTCCTTCCCGCTCCACCGGTTCTTTGCCGAAAAGCTTATGGATGCGCTCAAAGTCCTGGGCCAGAAGAGGTGCCGATCCCGAAGTCCACAACCGCATGTGGGAAAAATCAAATTTTCTGTCACCGATGTGTTCCATCAATTTGGCATACATGGCCGGAACGGCCATAAAGACGGTGCAGACTTGGGGCCCGCCCTGTTTGCTCAGCATTTCAATCACCCTTGCCGGAGAAAATTGATCCAGCATAAGCACATGGGCTCCTGCCAACAACGATGTGTGCAGGGCAAAACAAAGTCCATGAACATGAAAAAGCGGCAGGGCATGGCAGAGCACATCTGTGCTACAGATCTCCCAGATATTGATGATATTGCGAGCATCATGAACCAGGTTCCGTGATGTGAGGACTGCCCCTTTGGGTTTCCCAGTAGTTCCCGAGGTGTATATGATGAGCCCGGGGTCTTGTGGATCGATTTCAACCGGGGAGAAATCTTGAGAGGCGGTGCTAAAAATGTCGATATCCTGATAGGGCTTTTTGCTGTCGATGACCAGGGTGGTAAGCTCAGGAGCTATTATCTTGATAATTGACTCTTTATCAGGTTCCAGCAAAATTATCTTGGCCTGCGCATCTCCCAGCAGGTATTGCATTTCTGATTGCTTAAATCCGGGATTCAATGGCACGGCGATGGCACCTATCTTTTGTAGTGCCAGATGGGCAACCACAAATATTAGCGATTTGGTGAAAAAAAGGATGACACGGTCGCCCTTTTCCACGCCCAATTCCACCAAAGTGTTGGCCATCCGGTTGGCATCCTGCTCTAATTCAAGATAGGTTATTTCTGTTTCGGCCCGGCCATTTCTTAGAAAAGTGATAGCCGGTTTTTCTTTGCAGGTTAAGAAGGATTCTGTCAAATATTTCGAGAGGAAAGCACCACACATGATTTCTCCTATGTGAAATTAAAATCAAAGGGCCGTCAAATCAAATTCTTCCTTCTGAATGATTGCCGGTAGCCTTCAACCGTCATTCTATTGAAATTTGGAAAGGCCAATATTGCTTCTGTGGTCAAGTCAGATTCTTCAGCTAAAATTTCTGCCAGTTTACGAGCTATCATTTCTTGATTCTCTCCCGCCTTCAAGGCTTTTAGAGCGGTGTCAGCGCATTGTCTTTAATTGATTGGTCTGCAAGGAACTTGGCCGCTTTGGGGTGGGTCACCACCCGGGCAAGAGGCAGTTGCTGCACCAAATGACCTGCGCCTCCGGCATGGTCTGAATGAACGTGGGTGGGGATGATGTAGGAAAGCTTTTTTATATCACAGCCCAGACGTGCCACCGCATCTAAAATGTCAGGGATTTGAACGGAACTGCCGATTTCGATCAGGGCTGTTTTTTCGTCTACGACAAGATAAACCGTACACAGGGGGAAGATCTTGTGCCCCTTGCCTTCTGGCTTTATTTCATAAATTTTTTCTGCCACCTCAGAAAGCAACACCATGTTTCCATCCTTTACCAGCTGTCCTGGCTGCAACTCGATCCGAATACTCTTAGTGACGATGTAATTTGAAAAATCGCTGCTAATTGCTGTAACTTTCTGATTTTAAACGTAAAGAAGGATTTATATTTTGCTTGACAGCAGCATTGATATTATTCATTAGTAGTCATCCGGGGTTTGTAGCTTAATCAGCATGTGACTGATAGTCAATCTTTAACCATTCATCAATACGTGGCCGATGAAAGTTCTACTTGTTTATCTTAACAAGCGAACAGATAACCTGAAGTTGATGAGCCCTGCGCCCCTGACCCTTCCTTTGCTGGCAGCCTACACTCCTCCGAATATTGAAGTCTCCATCGTCGATGAGGCCTTTGAAACCATTGATTATGACCAGGAAGTGGATCTGGTCGCCACCACCTTTGTCCTGCCGCTTGCCTATCGGGCCTATAAACTCGCACACGAGTTTCGCAAAAGAGGTAAAACAATCGTATGCGGGGGGCCGCATGCGACCCTGATGCCCGATGAAACCGCCATGCACTTCGATTCGGTGGTGATCGGTCAGGGTGATCTAACCTGGCCCCTGCTGCTGGATGACTTTAAAAAAGGCTGCTTAAAAAAGTTCTACAGCAACCACCAGGATGTTGATATGGCGACCATCCCCTTCGCCAGAAGGGAGTTGCTCAACCCCAAAGGCTACAGCATTTTAAACACCTTTCAGGCCACCCGGGGGTGTCCTTATAGCTGCACCTACTGTACCACCCATACCATCTATCCTAAATTTTTAACGCCTCCGGTAAAAAATGTTGTTAAGGAAATCGAGCAAGTTGAAGGAGGGCCGTTTCATCGCCGCATGCTTTTATTCTGGGACGATAATCTGGTCGGCAATCCTGTATGGGCCAGAAGGCTGTTTGAGGAAATGACTCCCCTGAAAAAAAAATGGGTTGCCCAGTTAACCTTTACGATCACAGAGGATAAAGAACTGGTGCGAGCAGCGGCCAAAAGCGGTTGTGTCGGTCTCTTTTTTGGCCTCGAATCCTTTAATTCTCTTAGTTTGAAAAACAGCAATAAGAAACATAACGTGGTTGAAAAATATAAGGAAGGCATCAAACTGCTTCACGATCACGGGATTTCAGTCTATGCCGGCATGATGTTTGGTTTTGATGACGACAGGAAGGATATTTTTGAAATAACCCTGGAAAAAGCCATTGAGCTGGGTATCGACAATTTAGGCCCAAAAATTCTGGTACCCTATCCGAATATGCCTCTTTTCGACCGGTTGGTCAAAGAAAACAGGATTATCCACACTGATTGGTCCAAATATAATGGCAACCATGCGGTTTTTCACCCACTGCATATGACAGCAGAAGAATTGGAAAGCGGCAACAAATGGTTTCACCGCGAATTCCATTCCTATAAATCCATTGCCCAAAGATTGTGGAAATCAAAAGCGGCAACCTGGTTTACCCTACCGATCAATCTTTCCAAACGTAAAGTTCTTTACCAAAAATCCGAGGGGAAATCTATTTCAGCCAATTGATGCCCGTCTTTTTTCAGCCCGCTTCAAAAATCCATCGGAACCGCAGTCTCTGAATACCTCAATGGCTTTGTTTAAGACGGCTATAGCGTTATTCCGGTCCCCTTTACGCTTGTGCAGCTCAGCGTAAAGGGCGTAAGTTCTTCCCAGATTCAGCAGTGTGCCGTTGTTGCTGTCGGCCTCAATCGCTTTATTAATCCATTCTTCAGCCACGTCCAGATGCTGATCATCGATATTTAATAGAATTTCTCCCATATTTCTACGAATCCAACCATCCCAAATTTGCGCTTTATTTACATCCACGTAGCCGACCAAAGTATGTAAATCAAAACCCGGTTCGTTAGTGATAACCTTCATCCTCGCAATGGCTGATTTGGAAACATTTTTCCAGGATGGAATAAGACGATTATGTTCTAAAATCTCAATGGCCTGTTTGTAATTTTTTTCAGATTCTTTAAAGTTTCCAAGTTCAAAAAAGGCCTCACCCAGAAAAAAATGTGCCAGCCCGTGAAAGATAATCAGTCTAATTTTATCGCAAAATTTGCATCCTTCGGTAAGATGCAAGATGGCCTTATCAAAAAAGCCGCGGCCATAACAGGATATACCATGGCAGACTGAGGCCATTGCTTTGGAGAAAATATCGCCGCTTTCGTTGGCGCCTTCCAGAGCCTCGCTGCTGGTTTGATGGCTTTTTTTGACGTGGCCTCTAAAATAATGAATAAAATAACTCAGGTTACTTTTAATAATCGAAACCCCCCAGTGACTGTTGGCCGCCATGTTGATTTCAAGGGCACTGGTCATGTGAACACCGGCTTTTTCAAATTCACAATTTACCGATCTGACGACAGCCAACCAGAAGTTTGAAAAAAGGCTTGATACCATATCATTGGATTCCCCTGAAATCGTTAAGGCCTCTTCCAGGTTTTTAAATGCCCCCGGGAAATCCTCTTCGACCATATATTTATAGGATCCGATGATGGTATATATTTGAGAAAGCCGGCGCTTATACGCCAGGGTTTCAGCCAACTTAACAATGGGTGCCACGGCATTGTTCGCCTCTGCATGAAAACCACTCTGGATAGAATACAGCCCCAACACCGTCCTGGCATCGATGATCTCTTTTAAGACCCCATCGGTTTGAGGCAATTTTTCAAGGCAGTCGATTCTTTTTTGGGCGTAGTCAATGGCATCCGCCAGCAAAGCTGCTTTTTCAGCCTGTCTTTCGGCCAATCTTGAATATTTAGCCCCCTTTTCGTTGTTCTCACAGGCAATATAATGTTCGGTCAACACACCATAGTGCTTTTCAATTTCATCTTGGTAAATTTCCTCGACAGCATCGCCGATCTTTTCATGATAGATTTTTTTTCTGCTGGTTAGTATCGATTCGTAAATGACCTCACGGGTTAAGGCATGCTTGAATATGTATACTGTTTCAGGAAATATCTCTCTCTCATAAAGCAATTCTGAATCTTTTAAAACCGACAGCAGAGAGAGCAATACCTGTTCTTGAAGGCTGGTTGCCCGCTTTAATAACCTGTAGCTGAATTCCCTTTCGATAACTGCCCCGGTCTGAAGCAAATCTTTGGCGTCTTTCGGTAAGGTATCCACCCTGGCCATGATGATATCCTGAATCGTTGAGGGGATTGTCATATCCTGAAAATCTTTTGCCAGGCTATAAATTCCGTTCTTTCTTGTCGCTATCTTGAGATCTATCAGGGACCGGACAAACTCCTCGCTAAAGAATGGAATCCCTTCGGTTTTTTCCAGAATAAGGTTGGTAAGATTTCCGTCAAGTTTTTCCGTGCCCAGCAGATGAGACACCATCAATAAGGTCTCACGATTGGAAAGCCGGTTTAAAGTAATCCGGCTTTGATAGGGTCTACTGCCCCAGGCAGGAACAAATTCGGGCCGGTAGGTGAATATTAGAAATACTTTTGAGTCCAATATATTTTCCAGCAGATATTTAAAGCTGTCCTCAGAGCTTTTATCAATCCAGTGCAGATCCTCGATGGCCATAACCCAGGGACGAAACTCGGAGTACTTCAGTACGACTTTGTTTAGGGCATCAATCGTGCGCTCTTTCTTGGCTTCCGGGCTCATCTGGATTGCGTCTATTCCACTGTCTTTAACGGATAACAGTTCCAGAAGGTATGGTAGGGTCGAAGCTTCATCAGCGCCTAAAAATTTAAGAGCCTTTGAGCTTTTTGCTATAATTTCAACATCGCTATCTTCTTCCCTGATACTAAAGGTGGATTTTAAAATGTCGATGATCGGATGATAAGCGTCACCTCTGCTATACGAAAGACATTTACCTTCAAAAAAGGTAATATCTTCATTGCTTACAGCTTTTCTGAACTCATATAAAAGCCTGGACTTGCCGACACCGGCTTCAGCTATAATAGAAAAAGCCTGACCGTGTCCGTCCATAGCCCGCTCAAATCCTTCAAGCAACAGATCGAGGTCCCGCTGCCGGCCCACAAACGGGGTGAGCCCCCTCTCCGCGCTGACATCAAACCGTGTTATGCGTGTGCTGGGTGCAATAAACCGATAAATCATGACCGGTTTTTCCTTGCCTTTGATCATTTTTTCCCCCAGCGCCTCAAACCGAAAAAATCCCTCTGTAAGCTTGAAAGTCTCTTCCGATACATAGGTGGTTCCCGGTTCTGCCAGTCCTTCCATCCGGGAGGCCAGATTCACGGTGTCGCCAACGGCCTTGAACTCCATCCGAAGATCATTGCCGAGGGTTCCAACAACCACCGGACCGGTATGAATACCGATTCGCATTTTTATGGGAAGGGTTTGAGCCTTCTTTAGTTTCATCCGCTCACTGAATTTGGCCATTTCCTTATGGATGGCATATGCGGTGCGAATGGCTTTTTGAGGCGCGTCCTCCAGCGCAATCGGCGCACCAAAAAGGGCCATAATTCCATCACCGGTCATTTCGTTGACCACGCCTTCGTAATCATGGACCTTGTGAATCAGAATTTCATAGATTTTATCCATGATAGTGTAAGTCTCTTCGATACCAAGTTTTTCTAACAGTCCCGTAAATCCCTCCATATCTGCGAACAATACCGTGACCTGTTTGTGCTCTCCTTCAATGCGGTCTTTTT
>Ga0209456_10001660_pt1 | contig 10725 bp, 11 predicted proteins | sample COG_11_FD_184755 | JGI IMG/M metagenome (GOLD analysis project Ga0209456, IMG submission 184755) | Pelagic marine sediment microbial communities from the LTER site Helgoland, North Sea, for post-phytoplankton bloom and carbon turnover... | ecosystem: Environmental > Aquatic > Marine > Neritic...
CGCTGCTTGAGACGCCCGCCGTCAGCCTGCAGCCGATTGAATCTTACTTTTGCCCTCGCCAGCGCCCGCTGGTTGTCCCTGATGGCGGATTCGATTATGGCGTCGTGGTTCTCCATCTCACCGACAACTCTGTCGACGCGCGCGGTCATGGTTGCGTATATTCGGTTGATCAATGACATTTTGATTGCTCCTGGTTTGTGGGATGAGTGTCTGCAAGTTTGAGAACAGGTATTACATTTAGCAACCAGTTAAAAAAATGTGTAAATATACTGGCTATAAAGTATTAAATAGTGATACTTTCTTGATATGGGGCAAGCTGATGATCTGATCGAGCTGTTGAAGGGCGAACTTCGGCGCCGGGGCATCACCTATGCGCATGTTGCACGTGAGCTGGGATTGTCCGAATCCACCATCAAGCGGGTATTTGCAAGTTCTAATTTCAGCGTGAAACGATTGGAACAGGTTTGTGAACTGGCAGGACTGGAACTAGACGATCTGATCGTCCTCGCCGACGAGCGCCGCAGAAACGTGGAGCAACTCAGTGAAGAACAGGAAGAAAACCTCGTAAGCGACGGTAAGCTCTTGCTTATCGCATTTCTGCTGTTCAATCACTGGACCGTAGATCAGATCACTCAAACTTACGAAATCGATGACCTGGAGGCGGTTCGTTTGCTTGCTCAACTCGATCGACTGAAGATCATCGACTTGCTGCCTGGAAACAAGGTGCATGTCAGGTTGTCCCGAACGTTTTCCTGGCGCAAAAACGGCCCGATTCAGAAACTGTTCGAAAGTCAGGTCCAGAACGAATTCTTCCAGTCCAAATTCGATGGACCGGGAGAACTCAGACTGGTTCTCAACGGCATGATCTCCGATCAGTCAATCGAAGCCATCCACCACAAGCTGCACCGCCTGGTTACTGAATTCGAACAATGCGTGCGGGAAGACAAGAGAACGATAAGCGTGGAGCGGCGGGGCACGACCCTGGTACTGGCGATACGCCCCTGGATGGTGCAAATGTTCGAGAACTTCAGACGGCCTGATGGCGGATGGCAGTGACCGTTATCGAGCCCAAGAATTTCGTGAATTCGATAGAATCGGTCAGTGCTGAAGTGATTTATGCCACGCACACCACCTCCGTAATATGAACAGCCTGGCTGTGGCAGCGGCGGTGGAGGAACTGCTGCGGGCTGAATACGGGCTCTCCGGTACACTGTCACGCCTAGCGGGGGAGAATATCAACTATCTGGTGATCGTATCCCGGGACGCGCGATACGTTCTGAAGATTGCACCAGAAGAACGCGACAACTTGATCATCGACATGGAGTATCGTGCGGTTCAACACGTCTCGGAGAAAGTGTCCGGTTTAAGCGTGCCGCGCACGGTGCTGACCCGTTCCGGAAACGCAGCCGCGGAGTTGCACCACGACGGCAATGGCGTATGTCGTGCCCAGCTGCTCGAATTCGTCGGCGGCAGCGCTTGGCGTGATCTTGCTGAACACAACGACCAGCTGCTTGCCGATCTAGGCAAAAGATTGGCGGAGCTCGACCGCGCGCTGTCGGATTTTGTACACCCGTCAATGCATCGCACTCACCGGTGGGATCTCGCCCGGCTATCCCAACACCGCCCCAAAGTCGCCCTCGTAACCGATCCGCAGAAGCGGAGGTTGCTAGAATGGATTTTTCACCTTTGGGCTGCCGATGCGAAGCCCAGATTGGCTGATTTGCCTAAATCCTTTATCCATAACGACTTGAACGACGAAAACGTCCTCGTCGAACAAAATCGCGTGGTTGGGCTGCTTGATTTTGGTGACAGCTTGTACAATCCGTCGATATGCAACCTGGCAATTACACTGGCCTACGCCATGCTGGGGACACCCGAACCACTCGTTGTTGCCGCCAAGATCGTTACTGCCTACAACGAGGTATGTCGCCTGTCCGAACCGGAGCTGCATGCTTTATATCCGTTGATTTGCGGCCGGCTTGCCAATACGGTTGCCGTCGCCGCCGCACGCAGGCTCGCGGACCCCTCGCATCCAAACTGGTTCGTTACCGAAGCCGGAGCCTGGGACCTGCTGGAAAGGCTTGCCGACACCAATCCCTCCGATGCGCTGGACAAGCTGGCATCAGGCATTGCGGACCGGGCGACGGAATCCAGCGGTGCACCCCCGGAAGTGCTGCTCGAACGCCGGAAACGCCACATTGGACCCTCCCTTTCCCTGGCCTACAGCAAACCACTGAAACTGGTTCGGGGGCGAGGGCAATTCTTGTTCGATCACCTGGGTCGCCCTTATCTGGATTTGGTCAACAACATATGCCATGTCGGCCACTGCCATCCACGCATCGTCGCGGCGGCTCATCAACAGATGGCGACCCTGAACACCAATACGCGCTATCTCTACGATGGACTAAGCGAATATGCCGAACGCCTATGCGCGACGCTGCCGGATCCGCTGAGTGTCTGCTACTTCGTCAATTCGGGTAGCGAAGCCAACGAACTGGCCCTCCGACTGGCCCGTACGCATACGCAGCGCAGCGATTTGCTCGTTGTAGATGCCGCATATCACGGCAACACGGGGCGGCTCGTCAGCATCAGCCCGTATAAATTCATGCGTGCTGGCGGGACCGCAAAGGCCGAACCCTGGGTGCACATGGTGCCCATGGCGGATGGATATCGCGGACAATTCAAGGGGCAGGGCTTGGATGCCGGTGTTGCGTACGGTAACGAGGTTGCTAAGGTCATTGCGCGCGTCGATAATCCGGTTGCCGCATTTATCACGGAGACGATCTGGTCTTGCGGCGGACAGGTTGTGCCCCCTGCCGGATATCTTGAAACGGCATTTGGGCACGTCAGGGAAGCAGGCGGCGTGTGCATCGTGGATGAAGTCCAGGTTGGGTTTGGACGAGTCGGGAAAGTCTTCTGGGGCTTTCAACTGCAGGACGTGGTTCCAGATATCGTGGTCATGGGTAAACCGATCGGAAATGGGCATCCGATGGCAGCCGTGGTAACGACACCCGGCATCGCCGCGTCATTCGACAACGGCATGGAATATTTCAACAGTTTCGGCGGTAATCCAGTTTCATGCGCAATAGGCATGGCGGTGCTCGATGTTATCGAGGAGCAATCGCTTCAGGCCCATGCCTTGAACCTCGGCGAATATTTTCAGACTGGTTTGAAAAGGCTGGCCGAGCGGCACTGTATTATCGGGGATGTGCGCGGAGAAGGGTTGTTCCTCGGCGTGGAACTGGTAGCTGATCGCGCGACCCTGGAGCCCGCTGCCCGGGAGTCATCGTCGATAGTAAATATGATGAAGGAACGGGGCATACTCATGAGTACCGATGGGCCGCTAGACAATGTGCTGAAGCTCAAGCCGCCTATGGTCATCGACGAGGCCGATGTGGATATGACCTTGCGTTGCCTGGATGAAGTACTGGCCGCAGTATGAGACTATACCTCGGCCCTTTCGAATACATGGGGTTTCAAAGGCGAGTAATCTCCGACATTCCGTATCAGCGCCTTTGTTCAGGATCGTTTTTTCTGGTTGACCAGCGCCACGCCGGCAAGGATCAATGCCAGGGCGATGGCCTCGCGAACGCCCGGTTGTTCATGGAGCACGAGTGCACCCCATCCCACCCCCATCATCGGGATCAGATAATTGATCTGGGAAAAAGTGGTGGCGCCGAGTGTATTTATCAACCGGAAGTACATCAGGGTTGCGATACCTGTGGAAAAGACGCCCAGCATGAACAGCGAACCCAGGGCCGGCCAGTCCGGTGACAGCGAGAGCGGTTGTTCGTATACGAAGGTGAGCGGCAGCAGTATGGTTGCGCCACAGATCAGGGTGGCAACGGCCATGGGCAATCCGGTGAGGTGAGTCACGCGCCTGACGAATATGGTGGTGACGCTGTAACTCAGCGCCGCCGACATGATGGCGATCTGGGCGAAAATTGCGGTGCCCAGTCCGCCCAGTGCATCCAGTCCGATCAGTATCACAAGACCCGTGAAACCAATCGCGATTCCGACAGCTCTCCGCGCCGTCAATGGGTCGGATTCGGTCGCGAAATGGGCCATCAAAGCCACCGCCACAGGCATTACCCCCATCAGGATTGCGGTCAAGCTGCTGTCTACATACTGCTCTCCCCAGTGAATGAGGGAAAACGGCAGCACGTTTCCCAGCAAGCCGACGATGCAGGCTGCCACCCAGGTGGGCCAGTCCCGCGGCAGTCCATCCCCCCGGTAGAACGCATACAGTGCAAGTACCACGGCCGCCAGCAAGATGCGGGTGAACGAAAGCGTCAGCGGTGAAAACGTTGTTACCGCGACCTTGATGAACATGAAAGACGAACTCCAAATGATTGCCAGCACGAACAACAGTGCAAGTTCACCCAGGCGTGCGTTGGATTTATGGCGGTTCATTCGGCGATCTTCGCGCTGGTCGATCTGGCAGACTATCCCATGCCCATCTACAACGGCGATCTCGAAGCTGCAGAAGGCATACCGGAGAAGGGCAGGGAGTTCAAACGCCTGCTGACGGCGCACGTCGGAATTCTGATTTCGTCTCCGGAATATAACGGTGCGTTCAGCTCGCTGTTGAAAAACGTACCGGACTGGGCATCGAGGGCCGAAAGTACGGACGGCGTACCGCTGGCGGCATACCGGGGCAAGGTTGCGGCGATTATGTCGGCTTCACCGGGCGGGCTAGGACTTCCTGCGCACGCTGGAATCTGCCCCGCGGCGTCTTTTCTGTCGCCGCTGATACTTCCTGCGCTCTTCCCCGAACCATGCCGAGAAGTTCTTGCGGCGATCTTCCGCACGCCGTTCAGTAAACTCGCGCCGATCGGAATCATCGTGTGGCGCTTCCTGGACCGATGCTTTTTGTTCAGGTTGCCGGTCAGGTTTGGCCAGCTCCGTTTTTGGTTTTTGAACCGGACGTGATCTGGTTCTGAGACGTGTTCCCGAGGAGCGCCCGTTGTCGGGACGCTGGCTTTTCACTCGAGGCAGATTGCCGAAAAATTCATTTCCCGGATCGAGTTCTTTTCCCATTTCGCATACCTTCCCCCAGTTCGTATCGAAGGTGAGATCGCAGTTGTCTTTGTATTGGCGCGCTTCCACGACGAAATCGTATTTCCGGCCGTTGGCATGAAGCAGCGCCAGCAATCGCAGGCGATGGCGGGAATCCGCCGGGGATCGTTCGATAAGATCGCGAAGCAGTCCGATTGTTTGGTCTAGATTTCCGTTGCCAGTGTTCATCAGTTGCCACCAACATGTTTTTATTAATTGTTGGGCGAAATTTACCGTTCGTCAATAAAATTAATAGCTCGGCGCAGATATTTTCTCGGCAGGCCGGTGACGGCGCGGCGTCCTGAATTTACCGGAAAACCGCGCTTGCGGAGCATCGGATAGATTGCTAGGATGCGGCGGTGTCCTTGGTTCAGACCATATCATGCGTATTGACCCCGTTACCCATGCGGATGGAGTCGTGCTGTTGCATCTGTACCATGGGGAACGCATGGTATCGCTCGCAGGTTTGAATCCAACGCCTTAGTTACCCTTACCCAGACCCAAGTCGATACCCGCGATTCCCCGCAGTTTTCGGGCCGGGATTAGTAAGCGTTTGCCCCCTCAATCAACGACCCCGGTATGCTTTTCGTTCATCTGCAAGAGGATTTCATGCCGCATATTTCACTATCTCATGGCGGGGACCCATTGGGTTCCAACGGTCACGTTCTACCCACCCCACCCAGCGAAAAGGAAGTGGAGAACCGACGATGATCGATGCCGACGCACTGATTATCGGCGCAGGTCCTGCAGGACTGTTCCAGGTATTCGAACTGGGTTTGCTCGATATCCACGCCCATGTCGTGGATACATTGCCGCAGCCGGGCGGGCAGTGCTCTGAGCTGTATCCGGACAAGCCCATCTACGACATCCCTGCGCTGCCGGTATGCGACGCCCAGGAACTGGTGGATCGATTACTCAAACAGATCCAGCCCTTCAGTCCGACATTTCATCTGGGTCAGGAAGTGCAGATCGTTGAGAGGCTCGAGGACGCTAAATTTTATCTGCGCACGAGCAGCGGAACAGAATTCACCGCAAAGACCGTAGTCATCGCGGCCGGTGTGGGCGCATTCCAGCCGCGCAGGCTTAAGCTCAACGACATCGATGACCTGGAAGACAGGGTGATCCACTACCGGGTGTCCGACCCGGATACTTTTGCAGGCACGCGCATCGTCGTCCTTGGTGGCGGTGATTCCGCCCTGGACTGGGCGTTGGAGCTGCAAGGTGTCGCACGGGAGGTTACGCTGATTCACCGGTCGAAAACCTTCAGGGCGGCGCCGGCATCGGTGTCGAAGTTCATGAGATGCGTGGCGCGCGGTGAAGCCGGATTCATGCAGGGCAACGTCGTAAGCCTTCAGCGGCAGGGTGAAGTTCTGAAAACGCTGGGCGTACTCGGAGCCGATTCGGTCACCCGCGACATAGAACTCGACCATCTGCTGGTTTTCTATGGGCTGTCGCCAAAGCTCGGGCCCATCGCGGAATGGGGTTTGGACCGCGTCAAGAACCAGATCATGGTCGACACGGAGAAATTTCAGACCAGCATACCGGGCGTGTTTGCGATCGGCGATATCAATACCTATCCCGGCAAAAAAAAACTTATATTGAGTGGGTTCCACGAGGCGGCTCTGGCGTCATTCGCAGTGAAGCAGCATCTGGATCCAGAAGCAAAGATCCACTTGCAGTACACTACAACCAGTACCAGGCTGCATGAGCGTCTGGGACTAAAAGATGCGGTGTGAGTAAACGTCAATGAGCCCGAAAGTCAAACCCATTGTAAACCGTGGTCCGCACAGAAAAGGTTTTACCACGAGTATCCTGCACTGCGACAGACAGAAAAACATCGAGCACGGTTCTCTTCACAAACCTATCCACAACTCCGTTGCTTTTGGTTATGAGAGGGCGGAGGATCTGGCCGCGGTTTTTCAGGGTAATCAGCCGGGATACGCTTACGGCAGGCAAGGTAACCCAACCGTCGCAGCTCTGGAGGATAAGATCACCCTGATGGAAAACGGTGTGTCAACGGTGTGTTTTGCCACCGGTATGGCGGCTATCTGCGCCACTTTACTGACGCTGTTGCGTGCAGGAGATCATTTGATCGCGAGTTCCTTCCTGTTCGGGAACACCGACAGCCTGTTCAAAACCTTCAGACAGTTCGGCGTCGAGGTCAGTTTCGTCGACTCGACATCGACCGGGACTGTCGCTTCCGAGATCAGGTCGAACACCAAAGTCGTTTTCGTCGAAACCATTGCAAATCCTCGAACGCAGGTCGCGGATCTCGAAGGAATCGGCAAACTGTGCGGGGAAGCCGGCCTGCTGTACATCGTGGACAATACGCTGACAACGCCGTATCTTTTTCAACCCGCCTTCGTCGGTGCCCACCTCGTCATTCACTCGTTGACCAAGTATATCGGAGGCCACGGCAATGTACTGGGCGGCTCGGTAACGGATACCGGACTGTTCGACTGGGCGTCGTATCCTCGTATATATGACCAGTACAAAAAGGGCGACGAGCAGAAGTGGGGCCTGTTACAGGTACGGAAGAAGGGGCTGCGCGACAGCGGTGCGACGCTGTCTTCCGATTCAGCGCACATGCTCGCAGTGGGCGCGGAAACCCTGGGTTTGCGGATGGCGCGTGCCTGTGAAAATGCGATGGCAATGGCCGGGTATCTGGGTTCGCACAAGTCGGTTAGCCGGGTTTTCTATCCCGGCGAGGACGGCCATCCCGAGCATGACCGAGCTAGCCGGCTGTTTGGCGCCTATGGAACGATTTTGAGTATAGAACTTGCCGACGGCGTGGACTGCTTCAGGTTCCTGAATAATCTCGATCTAATCGTCAAATCGAGCAACCTGGGCGACAACCGCACACTGGCCATACCGGTCGCCCATACCATCTTTTACGAAATGGGCCCGGAACGCCGGGCGTCGATGGGCATCTCGGACGGAATGGTTAGATTCTCGGTCGGCATCGAAGACGAGGAAGATCTGATGCGGGATCTGGCGCAGGCGTTGTAGACTGTAAGCTATATCTCCAATGAATACGTATACGGGGTCAACCGGCGGCTGCCAGTGCGGCACCCGCATCTATCACGCAACCGACGATGGTATGGATATTCTCAGCATCAAAGCAGGAAGTCTGGACGATTCGACCTGGCTGCAGCCGACCTGCCATCTTTGGACAAAAAGAAAGCAAGCGTGGCTGGGGGTCAACCCGGACCATGATACATGTTACGAAACCGAGCCTCCGAGCGACGAAGAACTGATGCGGCAATGGACGGCCGCAAGGACACAGGCGGGAGCGAAACGCGTGTAATGTTCGGATATTACCGGGCAAGGGTGTTCGAATCGTACATGGTATGGCGGATTTGAATCCAGCGAACGGATTGCGTTGCCAACAGTTATCGTCGCTGCAATATGAGGATTGCATGGATCAGTCCAACGTAGGATACGACCAATACAAGCAAGAACGTGATCGATACGTCGGCCCTCGGCGTGTCAATCCAACGAAGCCGCATGCCCGATGCGGGTTACATCGAAGCGTGATGTAACGAGTAGCATAGTGCTATACTGGCAGGACGATTTGGCCAAGACGGCCGGGCCATACTTGCCGGAGATTGAAAGCATATGACCTACTTCAAACCCATTGAGGCGACCTGCCAGCTTTGCAGAAGCGACAAGCGACGTCGTATCTACCGGATTCGTCACGATCTGGGTGGAAGCAGAAACCGGGTGACCATTTTCTGCGAACATTCCAAACCGCATCAGGGGCCAAAAGATAATGAAAATGCACATGTATCCCAGTTACTGAAACAGGTCCGCGACTCGAAGAAATTTCCAACGTCTCCGGCTTTGTGTGTCCATTGCGGTCGCACGATACAGCAGCGCGGCTGGATCCAAGTCGACACGGCTCAGCATCAGATCACGGGATTCCTCTCGAATTACCCTCTTCCCAGGAATTTCGTTTGTGGCAGCGATTGTTTCAAGAAGCTGTTAGCCGCCCAGGCAAGACAACGTCGTGCGGCACGACCGCAAACCAACTGCCGGCATTGCGCAGAATCCTTTGTTGCGCGGCGAGGTGCCAAGTTTTGTTCGACGCGGTGCCGAGTAGCCGCGCACAGACATCGCCACAAGTCTTAGCCCCCGTTTCTTTGTTAAACTACGTTTAGCGTAACGTAAATCCGGTTAAACAATCAAAATTTTATCATCCGGATACAAGCCGGCTGGTTTCGGTCGTAACCGCGTCCAGGGCGTGCTTGAGTCTTTCGCTGCCCGCCTCGATGGACTCTGTTTTTTCAATGCAGATCGGCTCGCCGAATACGACCGCGATTCTGCTGAAGGGGCCTGGGAGAATATAGCGATCCCAGCTCGCAAACACTTTTTTCCTGCTCGCATCGAACGCTACCGGTATAACCGGCGCACCCTGCGCGCGGGATACCTGGACCACGCCGGGCTGAACCTCGTGAGCGGGTCCAAGGGGGCCGTCTGGTGTGATTGCCACAATGCCGCCTTTCGCCAGAACGCGAATGATCTGTTTCATGGCCTCGAAGCCGCCTCGCGTGGAGGAACCACGTATCGCTGACTTGCCGAATAGGGCCGCCACCCGAGCGACGTACTCACCATCCCGGCTGGAGGATATCAGGCAGTGAATGTTTTCGTCTCTTCGCAATACCGGAAGCAGGATTTGCCGGTTGTGCCAGAAGGCGTAGATGAATCCTTGTCCCTGTCGTGAAAGTCGGTCGGGAAATGCGGACCCGTGCATCGATACGCGGGAAGTCAGGACAGTAAATTTTAGATATGCCCAGACGATCCTCGGCAAAACTGCCATCGCGACCTTGTCCCGCACTGATTTCAGCATGCGGTCATTCGAACAGTGATTAAGTTATAATGCCGCCACATCTTTTTTTGGCCGGGCTGTGGATAATGGAGTCTGGCGTCGTATTCAAGAGGTAGAACGAATGGGGGATTATCAGACGATAATCGCGGAAGTTGCAACGATTCTGTCCGAGAAAACCAAGATCAAACGGGAAAATCTGAAACCCGATCTTCACCTCGAAGAGAGTGGCCTTGATTCTTTTGCGCGGATTGAACTCGTGCTTGCCATGGAAGAACATTTCGGCATCGAGCTGTCCGACAGCGAGGCCGCGGACCTTTCAACGGTTGACGACGTGGTCCGCGTCATCATGAGCAAACAGGACAACGTCGCGGGCTGATATCGATTATCGCAGTACCCCCGCCATGGCTTCGAATCTACTCGATGTAATGTTGGATCATACACGCGGTAATCAATCGTCGCGGGGCATGCACTTCTGGAACACGTCTTCCCGCGACTACGACCACGTTCCCTACGCCGAACTCGTTATGAGATCCTACGCGTTTGGCAGTCGACTTCGTGATGCCGGCCACCGGCCCGGGACGGTTTGCATGATTGCCTGCCATTCGCCTTACGCGACGCTGGTCGCGTTCTATGGCGCGATTTCCGCCGGTTTGATCCCGATGATATTTCCGATGCCCAGGGCGCTGGGCAGCCACGAAGCACTTGTTGAAAGGATTCGTCACTGGGGGTTGCGCTTCGACAGACCGGCGATCGTGGTGCTGGAGGATAATATTCAGGAGAAGTTTCATCGTGAAGTTCCCGCCACCGTAGCGGTGATTCGACTTGGCGAATCACCGCTG
>Ga0209456_10001662_pt1 | contig 10720 bp, 6 predicted proteins | sample COG_11_FD_184755 | JGI IMG/M metagenome (GOLD analysis project Ga0209456, IMG submission 184755) | Pelagic marine sediment microbial communities from the LTER site Helgoland, North Sea, for post-phytoplankton bloom and carbon turnover... | ecosystem: Environmental > Aquatic > Marine > Neritic...
AACGGCCGCTTCTGGCCGAAAGCCGCCCTTGAAATCAGGCCTTTCAGCCAGTTTGAACGTCCGCTTTACCCCCGAAACCGGACATTAGGCTAGACTATTCCTGATGGGCCGCTTATGACCCAAAGCGGACGTGCTAGTGGTCCGCCCTGCGAGTTGCAGGGCGGACACCAGATGTATTAAGAGCGGGTATAAGTCGGCTAGTAGAGCTCAGCCGTCCTACTTGTCTCTCAGGTTCCCGCCGATTGCGATTGCCGTTCCGCCGCCGGAAGCGCCTGGCCTGCCGTCGGGAAGGAATCGAAGGGCGTTGCCAAAGTTCGTGGTCGTGACGCCGTTAGGCACGAGTTTTTTGAAGTCGATTTTCTGGCCGTTGAAATAGACCGGGGTACTGTCGATTAACCGGGCCGAGAACACACTAAAGGAAACACCGGGGAAATTGGCGAAGGCCTCGGTACCCAGAAGCGCGGACTCCTCGAACACGGCAATCGGCACACCTTCGGAGAACGTTGCCGGATCGTTCCAGTCGCGAGGGACGGGGCTGGAGTTGTAGAAAACCGTGAACTGGCCGCCAGGCATGATCAACTGCGTATTCAGTGCTGGATCCGGTTCAACAGGCAGCCGCGTTGGCGGCGGCAGGTACTGGGTAACGCGAACCGTAAAATAGGCGGTGTCTTTCGAAGGCTCACCAGCGAAGAGTGGGCTGTCAACGCCCTCAATGAATGCCAGGTAGCCCACAAATTCCGGTGGTGCGGGTACGTATGACAGGTCGAATACGAAATGAAAGGCTACAGCGCCCGCCGGGACGCGTTTCACAACCGCCTCACCGGCCAGTGCGGGGATGCTGACAGCCGACATTATAATAAGTAAGAGTGATAGCTTGAGTTTCGACATTTCTCCCTCCTTGGGCCTTTTGGGTTTTGACCGGGTATCCTGCGTATTCAATCCAGTCCCGGCAGATAAGTCGCCGTGCATCGGATACATCTTCTTGCCGCGGGTGCGTATCCAGCAGCATCTCATGCGGCTACTTAACTGAAGATTTGTCAATTCTGGCAACTACCTATCCCCCAGGCCACGTCGAAGCAACCGAAGATTGGTCATATAATTGGCGTCCGCTTTTGGCCGAAAGCAGACGGTCGATTTAGCGATTTCCTGGTCAGTTGAATGACCGCTATTGGTGAAAGCGGACATTCGGAATTTAGGTCGGAAACACCGGCAATCTATCGGCTGGCGAACGGCCGCTTTACCCCCTAAGCGGACATTGGGCTAGTATTGCCCTGAACGACCGCTTATGACCCAAAGCAGACATTCGTTGGGTCTGCTGTCGATCCCTATTGAGGGTTTTGTAGATAAGGACTATAGGTTTCTGTATGGAGCTGGTGTCCGAACTCAGGCGCCGCAATGTGTTTCGCATGGCAGTGCTTTATGCCGTAGCCGCTTGGCTGGTTATGCAGGTGGCAGAGGTAATTATCGGCCTCGCTGAGCTGCCCGGCTGGTCCGGTCAAATTGTGCTGGCGCTGCTTGCTGTCGGCTTCCCGATCGCCCTGATCTTCTCCTGGTTCTACGAGCTAACCGCTGAGGGCATCAGTCTGGAGAAGGACGTCGCCGCGGCCGAGTCCATCACGCACGTCACTGGCCGACGCATGGACTTCATCGTCATCTCGCTATTGTGTGCGGGGCTCATCCTGTTCGCTTACGACAAGTGGTGGATAGGCCCGCCACCGGAGAAATCCATAGCGGTTTTGGCGTTCGAGAACATGAGTTCTGATCCTGAGCAGGAGTATTTCTCCGATGGTATCTCAGAAGAATTGCTGAATGTCTTGGCAAAAATTCCTGAGCTAACGGTGATCTCCCGATCTTCTGCGTTTTCCTTCAAAGGCAAAGACGTTGCAGTCCCCGAGATTGCGAAGCAATTGAACGTCGCCCACGTGCTGGAAGGTTCGGTGCGCAAGACGGGTAACCGGGTCCGCATTACGGCGCAGCTGATTGAGGCGCGCTCCGATTCGCACCTGTGGTCCGAGACCTATGACCGAGAACTCGACGACATCTTCGCCGTGCAGGGCGAGATTTCGGCGGCCATAGTTAAGGCGTTGAAGGGACCTCTTGGAATTCAGGGTGCCGTTACATCCCGTGTATTTGCAGCAGCAAACATCGAGGCCCATGAAGCGTACCTTAGGGGGCGGCACATGGTAGTGCAGCGCACCGCGGCAACTATTGAGGGCGCGGTTCGCGAGTTCGAAAAAGCGATCGCGCTCGACCCCGATTATGCGCTTGCCCATGCGGAGTTGGCGATTGCTATCCGCTTGCTGAGTGGCTATGGCGACCTCTCTGCCACCGAAGCCATTGCCAGAGCGACGCCCCATGCAAAGCGGGCGATGACCCTTGATCCGACCCTCGCCGAAGCCCACGCCGCCACCGGTTATCTCCTGTGGCGTCGGTGGGTTCTGGAAGAAGCCTTGACACATTTTGAGAAGGCCACCCAGAGCAACCCCAACTATGCGATCGTTTATAACTGGATGGGAAACATCCTCGATGACCTCGGACGATATGATGAGGCCTTCCTGATGCAACAGACGGCGTTGAGGCTCGATCCGCTGTCGGCACCCACCAGAGCTAACTACCTCCTTTCGCTGATCAAGAGGAACCGGCTCGATGACGCCGCCCAGGAAGTGGAAAAGTTGGCGTCCGTTTCACCGGGGATTTATGCAAGTAGAAGCGGTTTGCTGTCATCCGTCGGCGGGAAATGGGCCGATCTGATCCTTGGCACCCTGGAAGCCGTGCGTATCGACCCAGAGAATGCGTTCTCGCGGGGACTCTTATCGTATCAGTTCGCTGCCATCGGCCTTGAGAAAGAGGCCCTTGCCATCTCTTCGGCACCACAGCCCTTATTGCTGAGTTGGTTGGGCAAATCCGCAGACGCGGTCGAGACCGCGGAGGCGCGCCTTGCCGAGGACACGATGTCTCTCCTGGCCCGCCGCGATCTAGGGCTGGCGCTCGCCAGCGCTGGTGATTACGCCCGCGCCCGGCCCATTCTGGAGGAAATGTGGCAACGAAGTGGTGGGAGGATAGGCCGCGATGGTCTGTTTCCAACAGCTAGCGCAGCAGCGTTGATCATTATCCGTCGCGACGCTGGTGAAGATGCCGAGGTCGGCGAACTCATGGTGGCGATACGGGAAAATGTGCGCCGCGCTCGCGCGGCCGGGATTGTCGCGGGCATCCTGTTCTCTTGGGATAGCGTTGATTATGAAGAGGGCCTTATCGCCTATCTGGCCGGCGAGCGCGAGAGCGGCCTCGCGCTGATCGCCAAGGCGGTCGAAGAAGGGACTTACATTCCGTCCCGAGAGGCCTATCTGCGAACGCTATATGACGATCCAAGCTTTGCTCCCGTCCGTGCAACTCAGGAGGCTCGGCAGGCCCGCGAGCGAATAAGGTTTCTAACTATCGTCTGCACCGACAATCTGTATGCGGCTGTCTGGCAACCAGCCGAGGGGACCTGCGAAGAGTATGCGGCAGCGGGCGGAAGCTGATTCATCACAACGGCCGCTTGTGGCCGAAAGCAGCCCCTCACTGCCCCCAAATTTCAGGCGTTGGAGTGGCCGCTATTGGGAATAGCAGTCATTCGACAGGTTGACGTCTATCGGGGCACGCTCGACGTGATACCCGTTAAGGGCTAGTCGAGCTCCGCCCAGATTTCGCGCACCCAGTCGCGAATCTGCAGTGACTCTTCCCAGCGGTCAGATAGCTCGCGCTGTTCGCCGTCGGTGATTGCGTACGGCGGCGGACCGAGTTCACAAAGAAACACTAGCGTTGCGTCATCTGGGCTGCGGCGGCGCCAGGCGCGCATGCCTTCCTTCCACCAGCCCTTGAATATCTCAACCCATTCCTGATGTTGCGGAAAGTCGATGGCTACCTGGATCTGCTCTCTTGATGCGACCCTGCCCTGGAAGCAATCCGACCGATCGAGTATCGAACTGATGTACTTCTGATCGCGCTCCGGAACCGGTGCGCGCAATTCGCGATCAACAACGAAGTGCGACAAGTCCGCGCACAAGCGCATCTCCGGAACGAGGTCCATAAGCTGCAGCGTGAAATACATGTCGTTGAGCAGGCCGTCGCGATGTGTCTCGAACAACAATGGCATATCGATGTCTTCAGCTTCCTGCATCCAGCGGCGAACGACAGGGACCGCATCCTCAGGCCGGATCGGCATGACGCCGCTAATGACGTTGACCATGCAGGCATCGAAATCTTTCGCGAACTCGAGCAGCGGTTGCATGTCGTCTGCCCTATTCGGGAACGCGTTGACCATGCTCCCGAGTTCATGTCTTTCGAACAGACTACGAAGGGACTTCATGTCAGGAATTTCATCGACGCTTGGATCGATGCACATACCATCGAAACCGGCCTCCGCCACCATCGCGAAGCTCTCTTCGTGCGTGCGTTCGGGAACATGCGGGCTGCGCAGCTCCATGCCCCACAGAGATTGGTAGATTTCGAGTTTTTGCATCAAGTCACAACCAGTGCATCGACAATTGTGCAGCCGGACTCGTGCACAATAATTGGATTGACGTCTACTTCAATCAACGTATGTCGTAGCGCATGAATCATGGCAGAAAAGCGGGCCGCGGTGTCGCAAAATGCATCGATGTCAGCAGGTGGCTTTCCTCTCTGGCCATCAAGCATGGGCCGAAGCTGCAGGCGATCAACACAACGTCGGGCGTGTACCGGGCAGAATGGCGGCAACGCGAATGTTACGTCTTTGAGAGTCTCGGCATAGATGCCACCAAAGCCGATCAATACAACGGGTCCGAATTGTGGATCGACGCGCATCCCGAGCATCATCTCGACACCGTCGCCAACCATTGGCGCAATAATCGCCTCCGGCCCAAGCCGTTTTGCCATATCGGTGTATGCGTTGCGAAGCTGCTCTTCGGATTCGATATTCAAGACGACACCACCAACGTCTGACTTATGCAGAATGTCTGGCGCCGCTGTTTTGAGAACCGCCGGGTAACGGCTGGCAACAATGTCGCTTTCGCAACTGATTGCCGTTGTCGGCACGACAGGCAGCCCGCACTCGGACATCAACCGGAGTGCGCCGGCTTCACCTGGTGCCACCGTGGTGACATTGGCTTCAACCGAAGGTGGCTTGCCGTCTTGTCGGTTAGAAAAATCTCTGTAGGCAAACAATGCGCGAACACCGCGCAGGAACATCGGCACGTTGTCGAGAATCGGGTATCCCGAAGCGCTGCTCTCGACAATGATGTCATCCTGGCCTGTGCCCTGGCGCGCAGCGACTAGCGCAACGGGTTTTCCCGATGCTTCATGCCCACGCCTCATGTACTCGAGATAGCCGCGATAGACGGCGCCATAAGGTGCGCGATCCTGGACGACCGCACCTATTGCTGTTGCAGGGTCTCTCATCATCGCGGCAAGGCTGTTCGCCATCTGGTTGCTGGAATCGGGTCCGCCGCGACTCCAGGCATCGAGCGGATTTACGGCCGGTAGCTCCGGATCGAGAATTTTCTCGAGTTCGGCGACCGTCTCGGAATCCAGTTTGGCCAGGGGCACGCCGGCCTCATCCGCCAGATCAACCATGAGCTGTCGTTCACCGCCAGAATCATGCAGTGTGACAAGTCCACCGTCGCCGACACGGTCGAGTTCTGCGAACAGGACCAGCGTCGTCGCCAATTGATCCATATCATTGACCCGCTGCACACCAAATTTGTCGAACAGCGCTTCGTACGCGGCGTCGTCACCCGCCATCGCTCCTGAGTGCGACACCGTGAGGCGCGCCGCTTCTTCGGTGCGCCCGACTTTTATTGCGACAATTGGAATGTCTTTCTGCGCTGCTTTTTCCAGCGCCGCCTGAAAGCCTTCTGGATTTCTCGCTGTCTCGACAAACAGCCCGACCGCGTTCGTCTCCGGGAGGTCGAGGACAAAATCGAGATACTCGTCCATCGTCACATCGAGTTCGTTGCCCGTCGAAACTGCGACGTTGATTCGCAGGCGTTCCTCGCAATCAATCAAACCCGACATGCCGGATCCTGAGTGGCTGATCAGCGCGACATTGCCGGGCGGCTCGTGCATCGAGCTATCGAAACCACACGCCCAGACATGATCGCGCACATTGTAGAAACCCATGCCATTGGCACCGCACACAATCAGTCCTGACTCTTCAATCTTTTGCTGCACGCGCTCCTTGAGCACCGGCTCTGTGTCGCCGTCGATGAACAATGTCGACATAAGCACTGCCGCCTTGGCACCGACTGCGATCGCTTGGTCGAGAGTGGCCTCCAGACGATGGTCTCCAACGGAGAAAATGAAAAGCTCGGGCGCCGCCGGGATTTCACTGATGCTCGGGTAGCACTTGATGCCCTGCACTTCGTCGTACCTGGGATTGACCGGGTAGATCTCGCCCTTGTAGCCGCCACGTAGCAGGTTTTTGAGCGACCACTCGCCCATTGAGTCCGTGGCCTCGGACGCACCAATGACAGCGACCGATACGGGCCTCAACAAGGGATCGAGGCGGTGCGTCATGCCTGGCTAGAACGGCCCCGGCGGCGTCGCGCTGCGTCGCAGCGGGAACCAGAACGGTTTGTCGACGACAGTCGCATTCAACATGGCGCGGTTCCAATGCATTTCGCGTTGGTAGTAAACCTCCACCCAGACGTGACTGCCGACCTCACCGTGTGGCGTACGCACGGTGCCGATAGCGATATTTTGTTTGCACACCGGTGACCAGGCCGCTGATGTAATGAAGCCTATCGCCTTCTTGTTCGCCTTCGCGTTTTCGAAGATGTAGGAGCTGTGCGCGACCTTGTTGCCTTCGATATCGAGCTTGACGAGGCGCCAGCTCGAACCGTTGCGTTTTTCCTCGGCGAGCGCGCGCCGACCGTTGAAATTCGGTTTCTTGAAATCGACCAGCCAGCCGAGCCCGAGTTCGAGTGGCGATCGCGTATGCCCGGTACGAACGGTGGCGTTGGCAGGAAGAAAATCTTCATAGGCTGCGAGGTAACCGGCCTCGACACGCGCCAGCTCAAGCGCGTGAACACCTATCGCGCGCATCGCGTAGTCCTTACCCGCATCGAACAATGCATCCCACAGGGCTTCGGCTTTCTCCGGCGCAAGCCAGAGCTCGTAGCCGAGGTCGCCGGTAAAGCCTGTGCGTGACACCATGAGCTCGGTGCCCTCGAAGTCGAAGTGCGTCAAGCCAAATGGTTTCAATTGCTCGAGACCCTCGAGGCCCATGTTATTCAGGATCGACCAGGTTGTTGGTCCCTGGACAGCCAGTGCTGCGACATCGGCTGTCTCATCGACGATGGAAACATCGAAACCAATTGCCGCCGCCGTCAACCAGGCCATGTGTCGCTCCTGCGAACACAGGCGGTAGTCGCCCTCCTTGAGATGGAAGATAGTGCCATCGTCGATGACTTGCCCGCGGTCATCGCACCAAACGGCATACGCGACCCGGCCCGGCTTGATCTTCGCCATGTCGCGCGTTACGAGGCGATTGAGATAGTTGAGTGCATCGGGTCCGGTAATGCGGTACTTGGTCATCGGGGTGATATCGAACACGCCGGTTGTGTTGCGCAAGGCGAAGTATTCCGTCTCGCCGCAGTACAGTTCGTCTGGCGTCGTGTAGCCTTTCCAGTCATGCCACGTGTTAAGCGTGTCAACTGCCTTCATCCGCTCATAGAACGGTGTCTTCAGGCGTCCCTGGGGTACTTCGAAAACACTCATGCTGCTTTCTCCCGGCTGAGAATGGCTCTTGCCGCGTTACGTCCCGCTGCACCGCTGACACCACCACCCGGGTGAGCACCTGCGCCGCAGAGATAGAGTCCATCGACCGGCGTGCGGTATTGCGCAGCACCATAAACGGGTCGCGTGAACAGGAACTGGTCAAGCGTCAATTCACCGTGATGCCAGTGGCCACCGGTGATATGAAACTCGCGTTCAATGTCTGTTGGCGTCAGTAGTTCGCTGGCCGTGATGCGTTCTGCGATGTCCGGCATGTACCTTTCAAGTACCCGGATCGCCGCCGATTCGAATTCCGCTCTCGCTTCATCAGTCCAACCGCCTTTACGTTCGTAGGGTGCGTACTGCACGATAGCCGACAGCACGTGCTTGCCTGTTGGTGCCTGTGACTCGTCGCGGAAACTCGGGAATGTAATTTCAAGCACAGGTTCGGGCGAACTCTCACCATACTTGGCCGGGTTGAATGCGCGTTCGACGTAATCCTCGGTTGGCGCGATGATAATGCGTTCGCCGTATTCCTTCTTTTCCATGCCCGGAATGTCGGGTAAGCCATCGAGTGCGAGGTGTAGCTTCGCGGCGTTCCCGCGTGCGCGCATGTGATGGATGCGGCGCGTAAAGCCTGTCTCCATGTGGCGTGCGCCGACCAGCGTCATCATCGTGCGCTTCGGGTCAGCATTCGACACCACGGTCAGGCTGTCGAAGCGCTCACCGCCTTCTGTCTCAACACCCGTCACACGGCCATTGCCTACAATGATGCGTTTCACCGGCATTCCGGTTCGAATGGTCACACCCGCATCACGTGCTGCGCGCGCCAGTTCGTCACTGACACTGCCCATGCCGCCTTTCGGAGAAGCGACGCGGCCATGGTCACCGGCAAGACGATACAGGTAGGTCATGATCGTGTTGGGCGATCGAGGTCCGAGGTGCGTTCCCAGTACAGCATCGAGACTGATCGCACCTTTCAGCACAGGACACCCGAATCGTTCGACGACCTCGTCATGAATATTCATGCCGATCAGCCGCAGGAATGCCCGCATTTCTTCTTTTCCGAGACGGCGCACGTCAAAACCGAGCTGCGCCAGCGTCGCAAGGTCCTTGAAGTCCTTCGTGCCTAGCCGTGGCGGAGTCTTGTTGAAGTAGGTCTTGAGCAGATCCGCAAAACGCACCATTCGTTTGTGAAAGGCTTTGTAGCTCCCGGCATCGCCTTCCCTGGCTCCCGTCACCGCGCCGCCCTTGATGCGAACATGCTCGCCATCGCTATCCAGGGCGATAGTCGTCATGTCCTCCGACGCCAGCTTCGGGCTGATCTTAAGCTCCTTACGTACGCTCGGTTGCAACTGGTACAGCAGGTGAGCGCACGCCGAGACCGAGTAGCCATCGGCAAACTCGCGCGTTACCGCGGCACCGCCCACCTGGTCGTTAGCCTCAAGCAGCAGCACCTGTTTGCCGGATCGGGCGAGCAAAGCCGAACACACGAGGCCGTTGTGGCCGCCCCCGACAACAATTGCATCGTATTCATCAGTCATCGCCGAAGTTCTCCGGGACCGTGCTCGGTCGTTTCAGGTCAGCGAGAATTTCCCGCGCTGCGTTCGCGCCAGGTGCGGCCATGACGCCACCACCCGGATGCGTGCTCGAACCGCACATGTACAGACCGCCGACCGGACCCCGATACTGGGCGTAACCCGGCACTGGTCGGTTAAACAAAACCTGATCCAGGGTCAGCTCACCGTGGAAGATGTTGCCTTCGGTGATTCCAATCTCTTCCTCGATAGTCTGCGGTGTGCGCACCTCGTAGTGCAGGATCAGGTCTTTGAAGTCCGGGCTGTAGTCGGCGATCTGGTCTATGACCGTTTGTGCGAACGCCTCCTTCTCGGGTTCGGTCCAATCCCTGCCTTCCAGTTTGTGCGGGCAGTACTGGATGAAGCAACTCATGAAGTGCTTGCCTGGCGGCGCCATTGTCGGATCGATCGTCGTTGGAATCACCATGTCGACGTAGGGATCTTTGGACCAGGTACCGTCTTTCCAGTCGTCGTACGCGCGCTCCATGCGTTCCATGGAATCAATGAAATGCATGTCACTGTGATACAGCGAACTGCCCTCGGGTAGCGCCGGGAATGTCGGCATGCCATCAAGTGCAATGTTGAGCTTTCCGGACGAACCGCGAATCTTGAAGTTCTCGACGCGGTTGTGGAACGCTTCGGGAAGGTCCGACTTGTCCATGCAGGTCAGGAATGTGCGCTTGACGTCCATCGCCGAAACCACGATACGGCCGTTTATTTCTTCGCCGTTCTCGAGGGCAACTCCGGTAGCCTTGCCATTCTTGACAATGATCTGGTCGACACCGGCATCTGTCCGCAACTCGCCGCCATAAGCCTGGAAAGCACCGGCGATAGCGTTGGCTACGCTGCCCATCCCGCCACGCGCAAATCCCCAGCTGCCCACGTTGCCGTCGACATCGCCCATGTAGTGATGCAGCAGCACGTAAGCCGTGCCCGGTGAGTGAATACCGAGCGCGGTACCGATGATGCCGCTGCCCGACAGCGAGGCCTTGATGACGTCGGTTTCGAAATATTCGTCGAGATACTCGGCGACACTCATTGTCCAGAAACGAATTGTCTCGTACATGCGTTCCTCGCCCATTTCGAGAAACTTGTTGCCGATATTTACGAATTCTCTGATGTCCTTTGGTTTGAACGATGTGGGGTCTGGCGGCGTGGTCAAAAGGAAGTCACGAATCAGGCGACACTGGCGCATCGTGTCCGACGAGTAACGCTCGTAAGCGTCTGCATCGTGGCGCGAATGGCGCGCCATCTCGCGATAGGCAACTTCCGGGTCATGATAGGAGCCGAAATAATCGCCGTTTTCCATGAATGTCAGCGAACCGCCGTACGGCGTGACCTGCAATCCATGTCTGTGCAGTTCGAGCGAGCGATATATCTCCGGACGCAACAGGCTGCACACGTAGGAG
>Ga0209456_10001663_pt1 | contig 10717 bp, 8 predicted proteins | sample COG_11_FD_184755 | JGI IMG/M metagenome (GOLD analysis project Ga0209456, IMG submission 184755) | Pelagic marine sediment microbial communities from the LTER site Helgoland, North Sea, for post-phytoplankton bloom and carbon turnover... | ecosystem: Environmental > Aquatic > Marine > Neritic...
ACGCTGCTCGGCGAGCAAAGCGCGGACCACGCAAGCATAGGACCCACTAAGCTGGAACTGAGGCGCAGTGAGGAAGCGTGGAAGCTTCGCGAGCTCGAGATCCAAGGTGCGAGCGTACGCTCGCTTCGCAACGGCAATGGGCAACCAAGGGCTCTCGCAACCCGGCTGCGAGACGCCTCGAGCCAGCTCCGCGGCTCGCCAAGCGGTACCGAGACCGAGACCGGGAACGAGACCGAGTCCGAGACCCTCCGTTCCCGCGGCCCCCGGGTTGGCGCCCGCCTGTTCGCACGCTTGACCCCGGATGCTCGCGTCGCTGTATCCGGCGTTCAAATCGAAAGCAGAACGCCCGCAGGCCACGTCGAACGAATTCGCGACTTCGGCTGGGCGCTGAACGGCGGAGACAACGGTTGGTACCGCGTGGTGGTCGGCGGTCAGACCTCCAATGACGGGGCTTTGAGGGTCGACCTCAGCGTCATGCCCAGTGAGGCACGCGCCGAGGGAAGCATCGAGCTCCGCCGAATCTCACTGGCGGTCATTGCACCTTTTGTTCCCGAGGTCCCCTTCTACGACGACGAGGTAGGCACACTGAGCGCCGAGCTCGAGCTCGCCGCCAGCTCTCCCGAGCAGATCAGCATCGAAGGACGCCTACGGCTACGCGAGCTCGCGCTCAATTCCGAGCGAATCGCAGCGGAGCCTGTGGACAACATCAACATGGATATCAAAGGGAAGGGCAGCTGGTACCCCAGCGAGCGCCTTCTTCAAGTCGAGCGGGGCGAGGTCCGCATGGGCAAGGTAGGCGTGCTGATCGACGGCGAGCTCGAACGGACCCCGGAGCACTACCGAGTGGACCTCACCGCGAAGCTTCCACCTACCCGTTGCAATGACGTGATCGGAGCGATCCCGGACGACGTTCTCGGATCACTTGCTCGCTTCGAATGGTCGGGCAATTGGAGCGCGCTGGTGCATGCCTCTCTCGACTCGAGGGAGCTCGAAGCTACTGAGCTGTCGATGCGGGTTCGAAACCTTTGCCAGTTCGAAAAAGCACCCCGTTGGGTACATGTCGAGCGCTTTCAGGGGCCTTTCCGTCATCGCGCGATTGAGCCGGACGGTACCGTGTTCGAAATGCGCACCGGCCCGGGAACCCCCAACTGGGTCCCGTTCTCAGACATCAGCCCCTTCATGACCGCAGCAGCGATCAGTCACGAGGACGGTGCGTTCTACGAGCACGGTGGGTTTGCACCCTGGGCGATTCGCGATGCGCTCGTACGGAATCTGCAAGAGGGCCGGTACGTCGTGGGCGCGAGTACCATTTCGATGCAGCTGGCCAAGAACCTCTACTTGCAGCGCGAGAAGACCATCGCGCGCAAAGTTCAAGAAGTGATTCTCACGTGGTGGCTCGAGAATGCACTCAACAAGGACGAGATCCTCGAGCTCTATCTCAACGTGATCGAGTATGGACCGGCTGTTTACGGGCTCAGGTATGCCGCGGCTTACTACTTCGGCCGGAACCCGATCGATCTCAGCCCTGGGGAGTCCGCATTCCTCGCGTGCATGTTGCCGTCGCCCAAGCGCTATCACGTTTCGTACGAGCGCGGCGCTCTCAGCCGTTCGATGAAGAGCAAGATGCGGCGGCTCCTCGAGCACATGGCGAAGCGGGAACGCATAGGCCCCGAGGCGCTCGAGTACGGGCTGGCGGAGCTCGAGGACTTCCAGTTCCGTCGGAAGGGAGACCCCTTGCCACCCGCTCGGATACTTCCGCCCCTCGGCGCAGCCGAGTTTCCCGATCCGGAGGCGCTCGATCCATTTGAAAGCCTATTCGTAGAGCCCTAGCCGTGTCCGCGTTTGAAAATTCTCGCCTCACCGGAGGCGCCGCCGGTCATTTATTGGGCTGACCCCAACGCTGGGGGTAAACACGTTCGGGGCGCTTGGGTCGTCAATGAATCGACCCTATTTCGGTGCGTCCGAGGGATTATGCAAGGGTTGCTTGGCGTTGGTGGGTTCGTGCGGCTCGTGTTCGTGCTCGTTTTACTCGTCGTTTCTTCCGAGGCGGCGGCGCAGGAAGAGGCTCCCGGCGTCATCGTGATCACCGCGAGCGACGACGCGAGCTCGGGGGCGGCGATTCGGATCGACGGCAAGCCATCGGGTAACGTGCCGCTGCGAAAGACGCTCACGCCCGGCCGGCACCTAGTCCAGGTGGGAAAGCGCGGCTTTGCGACCTTCTCGAAATGGGTGGATCTCGTCGCTGGGCAGGTGATGACCATTCCTGTCGCACTTCAGCCTTCAGCGACGAAAACCGGCTCGCTCTTGATCACAGCCGACGTCACGGGCTTACCCGTCTACATCGACGGACAGCGACGGGGGGGCACGCCCCTGGTCGTCGACGGCCTCACCGAGGGCGAGCACGTCGTTGAAATCAAGAGCCCAGGAGAGGGTTACCAAGCTTTTTCCCAGGTCGTCACCGTCAAGCCGGATGCGCGAACGACAGTCGACGCCACGATCCGACTTGCTCCCGACCTCGGCAGTCTCCGCGTGATCGCGAACGTGCCGGGTTCGATCATTCGTCTCGACGGGATCGAGATCGGGGTAGCCCCGGCTGCCAAAGGCGGCCTCTCGCCTGGCGAGCATATCGTCACCGCCGAGGCGAGCGGATACGAGAGCGTCACGCAAACCGTCACCGTGATCGCCGGGCGCGAGCGGGTGGTTTCATTGAGATTCACGACGGCAAGCACGGAGATCCCCCGCATCCTCGTGCGCGCCAGCGTCCCGGATGCGACCGTCACGATCGACGGAGAGGAATACGGTAACCCGCCGATCACCATCGAGCCTGCCGACCTCGGTACCCACTCCGTCGTCGTGCGAGCGCCGGGTTATCGCGAGGTGCGCCGTACCTGTTCCGTCGGGCCGAGCCGCAACTGCGAGGTCTACGCCGAGCTCAACGCCCTCGGCGTCCCGGTTCGAGTCGAGGCCAACGTGTCCAATGCGCAGCTCTACGTCGACGGTGAGCTGCTTGGCCCCGTGCCCTGGGAAGGCGATCTCGCTGCCGACATCCATCAAATTGAAGTCCGAGCCGAAGGTTACGGGAACCACGTCGAGCAGATTCGGCTCCAGAAGTCGCCGCGCGTCCGTCTGATTCAGGTGATACTCACCCCCGCCGCAGCCATCCTCGTCGGGTCGACGGAGGGGGACAAGACGGCGGAGCGCAAGGACCCGCTGCGCAACACCATCACGCACGCCGGCGCGCCCGTTCCGCCGGGGGTGGCCACCCTCGATTTCTCGACGGGTTGGCCCTGGTTGGCTTGGGTTGGCCTACGCGCCGGGCTGACGGATTTCCTCGACGTCGGCATTTCGGTGCAAACCTTCGGGCGTCTCACGGATTTCACGCTCAGCACGAAAGCGGGATGGCGCGTATCCCCCAACTTCTCCGTAGGCGGAGATCTCCAGATCGGCGGCGGTATCGGGCCCGCGCGGCCGGATCAAGACGGCAACAGGCATCCGACCAACAACTTTTTCATCAGCCTGGACGCGATCTTCAGCGTTCACTTCCCGCCTCGTGGCGCCTTCTCGGTTTGGATCGCCGGGGACTTCAACAGCGATCGATGGGACTTCGACGGTCGCAATAGCAGCGTCGCTGTGAGAAACTCTCGAGAGAACTTCGGGCGCGCCAGGCTCGGCGGCTCACTGGAAATCGTCGTGACGAAGAAGTGGAACGTCTGGATAGAAGTCGAGGGTATCGTGGCCGGTAAGCGCCGGCCTGTTCTCGGCGACATCTTCGGAGGCGGCCATCACGACTCGCTGGTCTACGGGCAGTTCGGCGCGACCTTCAAGTTCGGTAGTCCGAAGGAGGGCTCGTGATCGACGGCCACTTCATCGTGATCGAAGGCATCGACGGATCGGGTACGACGACGCAGTGCTCGATCCTGGCAGACCGCCTAACCGACAGAGGCCTTCCCGTTCACACCACACGCGAGCCAAGCGATGGACCGATCGGCGTCCTCATTCGTCAGGTCTTGACGGGGCGGGTCGTCGTCTCGGGCCGCCAAGGCGCCCGCCCGTTCAACTGGGCGACGATGGCCACATTGTTCGCGGCCGACCGTCTCGATCACCTCGAGGCCGAGATGATCCCCAACCTGACGGACGGTGTCACGGTCATCTGCGATCGCTATGACCATTCGTCCGTTGCCTACCAAACGGTGAGCGGCGGAGGCGGTGAAGACATTTCCAGCTGGGTGCGCGAGCTCAATCGGCACGCCAAGCGTCCCGACCTGACGCTCGTGCTCGATGTCGACCCCGAACGGGCTGCAAGCCGTCGTGAGACGCGTTCCGGCAGCCCCGAGCTGTACGAAGTCGACGAAATGCAGGTCGAGCTCGCCGAGTTTTACGGGAAAATCGACGAACTTTTTCCAAATGATACCATTCGACACATCGATGCGAACTGCGGCATCGAAGCAGTGGCCAAGGCGATCTGGGCCGAGGTGATGGCACTGCGAGGAGAATCCATATGAGCCGCTACCTATTTCTGCCATTCGCCGTTCTCTTGGTCGCCAGCATCACGGGCTGCGAAACCACGAAGCTGCAGCGAGACATGTTGGAGGACTCCACCTGGGAGACCTCGGAAGGCGAGGAGGACTGGCAGGCAGCGGACAGACCTCCCAGTCGCAGAGAGAGGAAGCAAAACGAGGAGTGGGAAAAGGAGAACGCTCCCATGGACGCAGTGCCGGCCGCAGAGGAGTCGAAGCCCGAGAGCAGTCTCGATCAGCCGTACCAGCGCGTGTCCGAAGGTGTCATCGCGCGCACCGAGCTCTTGCCCGTCCTCGACGATGGCCTCGGCCGCTTTCTGCAAAATGTTGAGACCGAGCCAACGTTCCACAAGGGCGCCTTCGTGGGCTTCCGCATCGTCAGCCTGTTTCCCGGTGAGCCGGCGTTCGCATCGCTCGACCTTCGTCCTGGCGACACCGTCACACGCATCAATGGCAAGCCCATCGAGCGGCCCGAGCAGGCTATTGCGGTCTGGGAAGAGCTGCGAACCGCTTCGGATCTCATCGTCGACTATCGGCGAGACGGCGAGGCCCACGCGCTGCGCTTTGCTATCGTTGACGAGGGCTGAGTTCGACTCCATCGTTCCGCGGTGCGGTCCGCCAATCGTTTTGCCGTCAATCGTCGTTTCGCCATCGGGGCCTCCGCGCTGCTGGCGTATACGGTTGCCGTGGTGCTCTGGGGCGCCTACGTCCGCGCGACGCTATCCGGTGACGGCTGTGGCGACCATTGGCCCTTGTGTAACGGGGTGGCCATCCCGGTCGACCCTTCACTCAAGACGATCATAGAGCTCACCCATAGAGTGACTTCCGGTCTTTGCTGGATTTGGACATTCGTGATGTGGGTCATCGCGCTGCGCGTATTCGAGCGCGGTCAGGCGACTCGTTCCGCCGCGGGCTGGAGTCTGTTTTTCATGACGACCGAAGCTCTGGTTGGCGCTGGGCTCGTTTTGTTTCGCATGGTGGCCGACAATCCGTCGACGGCACGCGGAGCCTGGATGGCGGCCCACCTGATCAATACCTTCTTGCTCCTCTCGGCCCTCACTTGGATGGCCTACAGCGCCTGGCGCGAAGGAGGCGCGCGTTTCCCGAGCGACACACGGTCCCGCTGGGTGCTTGGCGGGGCGGCGACTGTCGTCTTGTTCGTGGGCGTCAGTGGCGCGATTGCAGCGCTGGGCGACACGCTGTTTCCCGCGTCGAGCCTTGCGCTTGGGTTGCGTGAGGATTTTTCACCGACTGCGCACATTTTCTTGCGCCTTCGCCTCTGGCATCCGGTGATTGCAGTATTCGGCTCCGGCTATTTGATTTGGCTAGCCGCCGACTTGCTTCGACGCAGGCCCCATCCGCCGGTCCCGAAGTTGGCACTCATCCTCGGTGGCCTCGTGCTGATCCAAATAGCAGTGGGGCTGCTCAACGTCGCCCTTCTCGCGCCGGTGCCGATGCAGCTCGCGCACCTCCTCATCGCCGACGCGACTTGGATTACCTTAACCCTCCTTGCACTTTCCTCACTGCCCCCCATCTCCAGTGCTAACCTGGTGCCGTGAGCGATCCATATCTCGGCAAAGAGGTGGCTGGGCAATTCCGCATCGTCGAGAAGATCGGCAAGGGCGGCATGGGCGCGGTCTATAGGGCCGAGCAGCCCGACATGAATCGCTACGTGGCGATCAAGGTTCTGCACTCACGGTATCTCACGCGAAGCGATTTGGTTTCTCGATTTCGTCGTGAAGCCCGGGCCATGAGCCAGCTCTCGCATCCCAACACGGCGCGCGTGTTTCTCTACGGGCAGCTCGACGACGGTGCTTGCTACTTCGTGATGGAGCACCTCGTCGGCCAAAACCTCGCTCAGCTAGTCCGTGCGGAAGGCGCGATGAAGCCCCAGCGCGCGGTTCGGATCATGACGCAGGTCTGCGGTGCGCTCGAAGAAGCGCACCAGGCAGGGATCATCCATCGCGATCTCAAGCCGGAGAACGTCTTCGTGACGAGTCAGGGGGGCATACGCGATTTTCCAAAAGTCCTGGACTTCGGCCTTGCAAAGGTAACCGAGCGGCAGATGCGGCCTGGCTCGATGGTGCTCACTCAGCAAGGCATGGTCTTCGGCACTCCGGAGTTCATGAGCCCGGAGCAGGCCCACGGAAAGACCCTCGATGCTCGCTCGGACATCTACTCGTTGGGGGTTATCCTTTACGAGTTGCTCACCGGGAAGCTGCCGTTCGATGCGAAGCAGCCAATCGAGTACATCCAGCTCCACGTCAACGCGACGCCTATTCCCTTCGCTGAGCGCCTCCCGGATGCGGCTTTTCCGCCGGGCCTCGAAGAGGTGGTCATGGCGGCATTGGCCAAGAAGCCTGAGGAGCGATACGCGTCGGCAGCCGAGTTTGCCGCGGCGCTCGAGGGTGTCCTCCAGCTCGAGGCCGGGGAGCGTGGCTCGATCACGCTCCCGACCCCGGTTCCGGCGGCGCCAATGCCTGAGCCCGCACCGGCTATCGGAGCGCCTCGGAGCGGAGGAAAACGCACGCCGCTCTGGGTCATGCTGAGCCTCGGCATCGTCCTCGCAGTGGCCGGTGTCGTTGCGCTGCTCGCGGTCTTGGACCCAGGTTCTTGAGCGGTTCTGAAGCCATTCTTGACCCGTCGGCGCCCTGGCCCTAAGCCGCCTGCCTCTGGCAGTTTGACCGTTTCGGAGCGGAGGGTCAGAGTCCGCGCCCGCTTCCATCCAGGGACCACCATGACCGTAGCGATTCGACAAGCCACGATGATGCTGACCGTGCGCGACCTGATCGCGCTCACCAAGCCGAGAATCACCCTGATGGTTCTGGTGACGGCGGCCGGAGGGATGTGGCTCGCGCCCGGCTCGCTCGGCCTTGGCTCGATGACGGTGATGCTGCTCACGACCGGCATGGTCGTAGGCGCGGCCAACACGCTCAACTGCTACTTGGAGCGCGATACCGATCGCTTGATGACCCGTACCGCCAACCGCCCGCTGCCCGATCGCCGGCTCGAACCCTCCTGGGCGCTGATCCTCGGGGTTCTGATGGGCCTCTTCGCGGTGCCGACCCTCACGCTCGCGGTCAACCCCATGACTGGCCTCCTCGGTTTCATTGCCCTGGCGAGCTACGTGGCGATTTACACGCCAATGAAGCAGTACACCCCGGCTGCGCTCTTCGTCGGAGCCGTTCCCGGTGCACTACCACCGCTCATGGGCTGGACGGCAGTCACCGGTAGCATCGATCTGCCGGGTCTGGTCTTGTTCGGCATCCTGTTTTTTTGGCAGATACCGCACTTCATCGCGATCTCGATCTTCAGGCAAGAGGAGTATGAGCGCGCCGGCCTCAAGGTCCTGCCGTCGGTTCGCGGCATTCGCGCAGCCAAGGTGCAATCAGCGGTCAACGCAGGCCTGCTCTGGGCGGTCTCGCTCCTCCTCGTTCCTTATGGGCTTGCCGGCAGCTTGTACCTCACGGCTGCGATGGTTCTTGGCGCCTACTTCTTTGGGATGGCACTGATTGGCTTCAGGGCCGAGGATACGAACGCTTGGGCCAAGAAGTTCTTCTTCGCCTCCCTCATCTACCTCACCGGCCTGTTTGCGGCCCTGATTATCGATGCGCTCTAAGGCTTTCGGCCTCGCGCTGCTCGCGGTCCTGGCCGTCGCTGGCTGCTCGAAGCGAAGCGCAAAGGATGTCCCCGTTCTCGGTCAACTCCCCGAGTTCTCGCTCGTCGATCAAAACGAGGAGGCCTTCGATCGCGATACGATGGAGGGCAACCTCTGGGTCTCGGCCTTCGTGTTCACCCATTGCCGCTCGACTTGCCCGAGGATCACCGCTCACATGAAGGGCCTTCAGTCCCGGCTTTCGGACGTCCCGAGCGCCCATTTCGTCTCGGTCAGCGTGGATCCCCGCAACGATACCCCCGAGGTCATCAAAGCCTACATGACGAAGAACGAGCTGGACGAGAGCAACTGGCGCTTCGTAACCGGTCAAGAAGAGGCGATTCGACACGTCGTCGTCGATGGCTTCCGGGTCGGGCTCGGGGATGCAGACAGCAAGGCGGCGGGCGCTGAAGACATCATGCATTCGAACTCCTTCGTATTGGTGGACAACCAGGCTCAGGTCAGGGGCTACTACCGGGCCAACAACGACGGTATTGGCGACCTCGAGCGCGATCTGCGGGCTCTGGCTGCTGCCGGGCCGTCCAATGAGCATTGATAGCGCCACGCTTCGGTGTTAAGCCCGCGGCATGAGTGAACCCATCCCCGTCGCGCGACGACTCAGTGTCGTCAAACCTTCTGCCACCGTCGCGGTTGCCCAGCGGGCGCGCGAGCTGAAGGCGCAGGGCATCGACGTGCTTTCCTTCAGCGTGGGTGAGCCGGACTTCGATACGCCCACGCACATTCGCGAAGCCGCCAAGAAGGCGATCGACTCGGGAGCCACCCGCTACACGGCGGCGCGGGGAACCGTTGAGCTTCGCGAAGCGATCTGCGATGCCTCGGCGAAGCGCCGTGCAGGGGTGACTTACGAGCCTTCCGAGGTCGTCGTTTCGGTCGGCGCCAAGCACACGCTCTTCAATCTGGCATTGGCGCTCTACGACGAAGGCGACGAGGTTCTGATCCCGGCACCGTACTGGGTGAGTTATCCGGAGCAAGTCCGGCTTGCAGGCGCGGAGCCCGTCATCGTTCACACGACCGAAGAACAAGGTTTCCGCATGACGCCCGAAGCGCTGCGCGCTGCGATTACGCCGAAGACAAAGGCGCTCATCCTCTGCTCGCCTTCGAACCCCACCGGCGCGGCGTACTCTGGCGAGCAGCTCCGCGCGCTCGCCGATGTTGCAGCCGAGCACAATTTCTGGATCATCGTCGACGAGATCTACGGGCAGTTGGTGTACGGAGGCTTCGAGCAGAAATCAATCGTCGAGGTCGCACCCGAGCTCAAAGATCGCATCATCATCGTCGACGGCGTCAGCAAGACCTTTGCAATGACCGGCTGGCGCATCGGCTGGATGCTCTCCCCCGCGTACGTCGCGAAGGCATGCGAGAAGATCCAAAGCCAGTCGACCACGAACCCCAGCTCGATCGCTCAAAATGCGGCCATCGCCGCGCTTCGCGGTCCCTGGGAGCCGTTGGAAGAGATGCGCCAGGCGTTCGAGGCGCGCCGAAGCATCATCGTCAGTGGGCTCAACGCGATCGACGGGATCAGTTGCGGGATGCCCGAAGGCGCCTTCTACGCGTTCGCCAACGTACGGGGCCTCATCGGCAGGCAGGGCGGCGGCAAGAAGCTCGAAACCGACCTAGACGTGGCCGGCTATCTCTTAGAGGAAGCGCGTTGCGCCGTCGTTCCCGGGACTGCATTCGGCGCGCCCGGCTTCGTCCGGATTTCGTATGCAGCGTCGAACGACATGATTCGCGAGGGTCTAAAGCGGATTGGCGATGCGGTTGCGAAGCTAACTTGAGCTTCGCCAACGTGAACTGTCAGTGCTGACGCTTCGCGAGCGCGATTCCTACACGCGCGAGGAGCGCGACTCCCAGGACCGTCATCAGTAACGCGCTCGGCGTCCTCGGGGCGTAGCCCGCGCTGAGTAGCAACAAGAGCGCTCCGCCAAGCTGTCGGCGAACCACATCCTTCGACATGATCGCCGCGACGGTCACCGCCGCGCCCACGCCCAGCGGGATCGCGTAGAGAATGAAGTCTCGATCGGGCAAGAAGTCGAGTCGCAATGCGCCATAGAGCAAATCGGGCAGGTCTCGCCCGACCGCGTGCTTCCAGATGATCATCCCCGCTGCGACGACGCCTGCGGCCAGGGCGGACAAGACGATCGCCGTCTTGCCGCGCAGCTCCCGCCAGGGAATCGAGATCGCAAACCCAATTGCGATCGGTGCCGCCAGATAGGCTAACTCGCCAGACCAACGAAAGGCGTTGGAGAGGCGCTCGGTGTGCTCCCAGTACGTGCGTTCACCGACGGGGTTCACGACCATCGGGAGAACGCCGCTCAACGCCGCGACGAGTGTCAGCACCAAGGCCACCGCAACGGGGCGGGTGGAGCGCCAATGCATTCCAGCGAGAATCAGGAGTAGGATCGTCGCATGGGCAAGGCCCGCGACCACGATAACGAGCTCGGGTCTGGTCCATGCGCGTGGCAAGAACGTCATCAAGGTGACGATGGGAACCAGAAGCCAGCCGAAGCTCGCGATACCCGCGCGC
>Ga0209456_10001664_pt1 | contig 10715 bp, 8 predicted proteins | sample COG_11_FD_184755 | JGI IMG/M metagenome (GOLD analysis project Ga0209456, IMG submission 184755) | Pelagic marine sediment microbial communities from the LTER site Helgoland, North Sea, for post-phytoplankton bloom and carbon turnover... | ecosystem: Environmental > Aquatic > Marine > Neritic...
GCAATCTCTTGGGCCATCCGTGCCACATATCGCTCAAGATCATTGCCATTCAGAGGCTGGTCGGGTGTCGGCACCTTTGCAAGGTCCTCGGGGTGAAGGTAAACCGGGGCGTTGATCAAATCCTGTTTGGGAGCAATCTTATAGTCCGGGGGAAACTTCTGCTGGAAGTACATCTCCTGAAATCCGGCAAATTTAATCGCGTGGGCGGTGGAATCGAGCACGGCAATATCCCGGCTATCGATGATCCCGCGATTTTTGGCCGCCAGCAACCCGGCCAGGGATTCGCCCCCGTGGGTGCAGGCGATGTGTCCGTTGCGGTTGGCCGCAATTTCCCAATCCATGATGTCCTGCTCGCTGACTTCAACAAAAAAAATCCTACGATCGCCGGCCAACTCATTATAACGCTTCACCAGATGAATCACCCGGGGCATGGAAACCGGGTTGCCGATCATGGCGGCCTGGGCCACACTTGATCTGACGGTAACCGGGACGAATTTGCGGCTGTCTTCATCCGGTTCCAGATAATACTGATAGACCGGGTTGGCATGCTCGGATTGAACCCCCACAATCTTCGGCAGGGTGTCGATAATGCCGGTTTCATAAAATTTTAAAAAGCCACTCATCACCGCTGTAATATTGCCGGCATTTCCAATGGGCAGCACCACCACGGTGCGGGAAACATCATATTCCAGATCCTGTGCGATCTCATAGGAATAGGATTCCTGGCCCAGAATCCGCCAGGCATTTTTGGAGTTGAGCAGGGCCACACTGTAATTTTCTGACAGGGCCTCAACAACTTTCATGCAATCATCAAAAACGCCCGGAATTTCAAACACCGTTGCCCCGCTGCCCAGGGGCTGTGAAAGCTGTTGGGGGGTTACTTTTTTGTGGGGCAGCAATACGGCGGATTTCACCCCGGGCAGATAGGAAGCGTAAAGGGCCGCGGCGGCGGATGTGTCGCCCGTAGAAGCACAGATGGCCAGAACGTCTGAAAGATAGCCCTTTTGCACCATAAAGTTGATGTAGCTCAAAGCGCTGGCCATGCCCCGGTCCTTGAAAGAAGCACTAGGGTTTTGCCCGTCATTTTTGAAATAGAATCGCAGGCCGACTTCGTCCTGCAGGCAAGCATTGGCTTCGATAATCGGTGTATGCCCCTCCCCCAGATAAATCACGGCCTCGTTGGGAATTACCGGACCAATAAATTCGTGATAGCGGTAGATGCCTTTCAGGGCGTCAATGTTCAGCATTCTTCGATAATCAAATATTTGCTGCCAGCGCTCACCCGGGATTTCCTTTAACCGGTCAAAGTTCTGATCATAAATTAGCAAAATCTGGCCGCATTCCGGACAGACATAGGCAAGCTTTTCAATGCCGAATTCCCCCTGACAACCGAGGCAACGATAAATCAGACGTCCTTTGTGAGACGGTTGCAGATAGGGGCGAATCTCTTCAGGGAAGTTATCTGGTTTCATGGTGTAATCTTTTGTATTCCTGCCATATAAGGCTGTAACGCTTCAGGTATGGTCACCGAACCATCGGCCTGTTGAAGATTTTCAAGAATGGCGGCAAAAGTTCGTCCCACGGCAAGCCCGGAACCGTTAAGGGTGTGAACCAGTGCAGTTCCCTTTTTGCCCTTCGGTTTAAAACGGATATTGGCGCGCCGGGCTTGAAAATCTTCAAAGTTGCTGCAGGATGAAATTTCGCGATAAACTCCCTGGGCTGGCATCCAGACCTCTATGTCATAGGTCTTGGCCGCGGAAAATCCCAGGTCGCCGGTACACAACTCGATCACCCGGTAAGGAAGACCCAGTTTTTTTAAAATGGTTTCAGCATTTTGCAGCAAACTTTCCAGCTCATCGTAGGAAGATTCCGGCCGGCTGAACTTGACCAGTTCTACTTTGTTGAATTGATGTTGACGAATTAACCCGCGAGTGTCTTTGCCGTAGGAGCCGGCCTCCGATCGAAAACAGGGCGTATAAGCCGCATAGCGGATCGGCAGTTGGTCTTCATCCAGGGTTTCGCCTTGGTGAATATTGGTAACCGGAACTTCAGCCGTCGGTATTAAAAAATACTCCCAGTTTGAAATCTTAAAGAGATCTTCTTCGAATTTGGGCAGCTGTCCGGTATGGGTCATGGATTCCCGGTTGACAATAAAAGGTGGCAGTACCTCCAGATAGCCGTGTTCACCGATATGGGTATCGAGCATAAAATTAATCAATGCTCGTTCCATCCGTGCACCGGCACCAAAATAAAGCGGGAACCGCGCGCCGGTAATCCGGGATGCACGATCCAGATCGAGTATATTCAGGCGACTGCCAATATCCCAGTGCGGCTGAGGTTCAAACTCAAATTCAGGTAACGTGCCGACTGTTCTGACTTCCGGATTTTGGGTCTCGTCCTTTCCGATCGGAACAGTCGCATGGGGGATGTTCGGCAATCCCAACAGGAAATCATCAATCGCTTCCTGGCTTTCGGACAACTTTCGGTCCAGGTCTTTGATTTTTGATGAAACCGCACGCATTTCAACTACAAATGCCTCGGCATTTTCACCGGCCTTTTTCATTTCAGCAATCCGGTCTGAAACTACATTGCGTTCATGCCGCAGCGATTCTATTGCCTGCAAAACGGCCCGCCGTTCATCATCCCATTTTTGAAAGGCATTCAAATCAGCCTGATGTCCGCGTGCTTTCATCGCTGCTTGCACTATCGATAAATTTTGCCTTAAATACTTGATTTCGAGCATAAAATCCCTTATATTATAAGATTTAGAGTGGTTCGATTTTAACGTTTTCTAAAATAAGCCGCAATTAGCACGGACGTATCATTTAGTCAAGGGAGACCGCCTATGGAGGAAATTAGTGCCGCTAAAATTCAGATTAGAGCTGATATTGCCAATACAATATCCGCGCTTTCCGAGAGCGAAATTCATGAAAAAACCAGCGCTGTCGGGAACAGACTCTTTGAGTTTGCAAACTTTCTGGAATCAAAAATTGCACTGCTGTACGTCAACGGCAACTTAGAGGTCCAGACGAAGAGCATCATCCAAAAATCTTATAGCTATAACAAGATTGTGGTTCTGCCGGCCTTTGATCCCGAAAGCTTTAAAATGAAGCTAATGAAAGTGGATACTTCTGAACAGGAATTAACCCCCGGCCCGCGAGGAGTTCTCGAACCCGATGCGAGCAAGTGCAAAGTAGTTCCCATGGATCGAATCGATATCGCCATCATTCCGGGTTTGGCATTTGACGAAAAAGGTGGGCGAATCGGCTCGGGAACAGGATATTACGACAGGCTGATTCCCAGGCTGGCAATCACTACCCGCAAGGTCGCCCTGACCTTCGAAGAGCAACTCGTTCCCCAGGTACCGATGGAATCCCATGATAAGCATGTGGATATCATTATCACCGACAAACGCATCATCTATAAAATTTAATCCGCCTACGGCGGACGAGGGTTTAATTCCCCGCCCCTTCGGGCGTTTAAAATTTTCCGTTTGATACCCCGTTGCTTGCGGCGGGGTTGTTCATTAGGTTTCGGGTTTCAGGTGTCAGTACTCAGAACTTCAGACTCTCGTTCCTGACACCTGAAACCTTTCAAGGGTTCAAAATCTTCTCCAGTTTCTGTAGATTTTCTTCTTCACCAACTGCAATAACCGTATCATCCGGCATAAAGGCCGCTTCAAAAGAGGGATTGAACAGCATGGTTCCGTCCGGCTTTTTAATGGCAATGATAATCAGATTAAAATCCTGCCGGATTCCCGAGTCCTTTAAAGGAATATTGGTCAGCCTGGATTTTTCACTGACGGGGATTTCCTCCATCTGTATATCTTTGCGTGTGTGGGCAAAGGCGAGATCCAGAAAATTTGTCACCGTCGGGCGGATGATCCGATGGGCCATACTGGCCGCCCCCATTTCATAGGGCGATTCTACCGAGTTTGCGCCGGCTGCGTACAATTTGTTTTTGGCACCTTGCTGACTGGCCCGTGCAATAATATTAAGTTCCGGGGCCAGTTGCCTGGCCGATAGAACCAGAAAAACGTTATCCGTGTCTGTGGCTAACACAGCTACCAGCCCCCTGGCGCGCTTGATGCCAGCCTTGAGCAGGTTGGCTTCATCCCCAGCATCACCGGTCACATATAAAACCCCGTCATCATCCATCGCCGGGACCAGGTCTATATTTTTTTCAATCACCACCAGTTCATACGCTGTTCGTTGCAGATTGCTACAGAGAACCCGTCCGATTCGTCCATAGCCGCAGACAATATAGTGGTTTTTTAACCGATCAATATGTTTATCCAACCTTCGCCTCCCCATTATGATTCTCATTCGCCCTTCAACCATGAATTGAACCACGGCAGCCATCACATAGAAAGTAAATCCCACACCGATTAACACCAGAAAAATAGTAAACAAACGGCCGATGTCGCCAACCTGATTCACTTCGCGGTAGCCCACCGTTGAAATGGTGATGATGGTCATATACAGGGCATCTAAAAATCTCCACTCTTCAATGATCATATAGCCTGCTGTGCCGGTAACAAGAATGAGTAGCGATAGGGCAATCGAAATAGCGAGATGTCTGGTCTTATTCATATGAGCGCCTGCATGTGACAATCGACATTATCATCAAGAATTATGTTACTAATTCATTAAAAAAATCAAGGACTTTTTAGAACTGGCGCCAGGCGGTAGCTGTTCGTATAACACCCCGTATACTAACCGGTCATTCGGTTTTCAGAAGAAAAATTTAGTCTTTTGCGAAACGCACATCTTGACCTAACCCATATGGCTTGATAGAAAAGCTAATTTGATGAGGCACACGGAAACAGCGAATATCTCAGCGATGAAAAACCTGTCTAAAAAGTATGCGCGCATGAGAGAAGAAATGGTGCGCAGCCAGATTGAAGCCCGCGGTATCAGGGAATCCCTGGTTCTGTCTGCATTTCGCAAGGTTCCCCGGCATCTGTTTGTCAGCGAGGCTTTAAGAGAGCAGGCCTACGGTGATTATCCCCTGCCGATCGGCGAGCAACAAACCATTTCCCAACCCTATATTGTCGCCGAGATGACCCAGGCACTGGAACTCAGGAAAGAAGACCGGGTCCTTGAGATTGGCACCGGTTCAGGTTACCAGGCGGCTATCCTTGCCCAGATTGTATATCGCGTCTATACGGTAGAAAGGAAGCGCTCACTTTATATGCAAACCCGCAGCCTTTTCGACAAACTGAATTATCACAATATTGTAACCAGATATGCCGACGGCACCAAAGGATGGCAGGAGGAAAGTCCTTTCGATGCGATTGTGGTGACCGCCGGCGCCCCGGACGTTCCTGAAGTGCTGATCAATCAGCTGGTCGAAGGAGGCCGATTGGTGGTACCCGTCGGCAACCAGCATACACAGGAGCTTATCAAGATTTGTCGGGAAAAAGGAAATATTCAGCAAACCAACCTTGGTGGATGCCGATTCGTCAAACTCGTGGGAGAATATGGCTGGAGGGAGGGCTGAATCGAGGCATTCGCTGCTTCTTTTGAAAAAGGAATTAGTGGAAAATTAATGAAAAAATTTAGCGGAACGTGGAAAGACGCTTTTTTTGCAAGTCCGGGTCCGACATCTGTCCGAAAAGCAGCCGTGCTGTGTCTAAAGGGTGTTTGTATGGGTTCGGCTGATGTTATTCCCGGGGTTTCGGGCGGTACCATTGCTCTTATTACCGGAATATACAAAAACCTGATCGCAGCCCTGAGATCATTTGATCTGGCGGTTGTGCAAAAAATAGCGGCCTTAGATTTTAAAGGCGCTATTGCCCAGATACATACCCGGTTTTTGTTGGTTCTTTTTTTGGGAATCGTCACCGCCATTTTAAGTCTGGCGCGGTTGATGAACTATCTTCTTCATTATCATCCGGTGCCCACCTGGAGTCTTTTTTTTGGCCTTATTATAGCCTCAGTCCTGATCGTCGGCAAACAGGTGACCGGCTGGATTGGCAAAGCCGGTATTTGCTTTATCGCCGGAATAATTTCAGGCTCAATAATAGTCAACCTGATCCCCATCAATACTCCTGAAGCGCTGTGGTTTATTTTTCTTTGCGGATTTGTGGCTATCTGCGCCATGATTCTGCCGGGAATCAGCGGTGCGTTCATTTTGTTGATTTTAGGGAAATATGAATTTATTACCGGCACGCTGAGAAACCCTTTTTTGATGCAAAATATCATCGTCATTTTTGTATTCTGCTTCGGGTGCCTGATCGGGTTGGCAGCTTTTTCACGGGTTCTGAACTATCTCTTATCAAAGTATCAGAACCTGACCCTGGCCTTTCTGGCCGGTTTGATTACCGGTTCGTTGCAAAAAATATGGCCCTGGAAGGAAGTTATTGAAACCCAGATTATCCGGGGAAAAGAGCATGTGATATGGGGCCATGCCATCCTGCCGGCAACCCTTGGCCTGGAATTTTTCACGGCCCTTTTTATGGCAATACTGGGTTTTGTGTCTGTTTGGGTTATTGAACGGATGTCAAGGGGGTAGATAAAGAGATCTAAATTACGAATGGTTACTAATTTTTATAGGCTGAGATTTTTTAATCCATTGCCAGATGCTTGCTCTCCGTAGCTTTTGAGGGTAAGGAGGATCCCCCGTCCTATCCGGTTATGACTTCCCGGCGTATTTCGCCTTGATTCGCTTCTCCACAATAGGCGGCACCATTCCTTTAATACTGCCGCCAAACTGGGCTGCTTCCTTGATAATTGATGAGCTGGTATAAATCCATCGCATGCCGGTCATAAGGAAAACCGTTTGAATTTCCCGGTTAAGACGACGATTCATCAGCGCCATCTGGAACTCATACTCAAAATCGGACAACGCACGCAATCCGCGTAATATCCCCTGGGCGTTGCATTGAGCAGCATAGTCCACCGTAAGGCCATCAAAAGTGCCGATTTCGACATGGGAAAATTTCTTCATGCTAACCTCCAACATCTGAATCCTTTCTTCGAGGGTGAAAAGAAATTTCTTGCCGGGATTGGTCAATATGGCAACGATAATCTTATCGAAGAGTTTCAGTCCTCTCTCAATAATATCCAAATGGCCGTTGGTGACGGGATCGAATGAACCGGGATAAATGGCTAATTTTGGCATATCGGTTAGTTCCTCTCCTTGAGTATTCAATTTTCAATAGACAAGATTCGATCTACAATAACCCGTAGCCCACTGCACGTAACTCGCAACGCGTAGCCCGAAAGCCCGCCACTCATACCACATAATTTAAAAATTCAACAAGGGTTTTTCCATATTTGCGCTGGTCGACAATTTTAAACGGCAATTGATCGGGGATGACAGGATCCAGGTGTGAATGCTCGACGATGATACGGGCGTTGTTTGCCAGGCATTGACTGGTGTGCAGGTGGCCCAATGTGGGTGTAATCAGATTTTCATTATAAGGCGGATCCATAAAAACAAGGTCAATGACAAGGGCTGACGAATGCAGACAGTTTAAGTTCCGGGAAAGGTCCCATCGAATAACTTTGGTTGGGCTTTCAAGGGGAAGGCTTGCCAGATTTTCTCGCAGGACTGAGATAGATTGGTTGCTGATATCGATAAAAACGGCTGATCGGGCACCACGGCTTAAGGCCTCTATGCCCAAGGCTCCGGTACCGGCAAACAGATCCAGCACCGTAGCTCCGGGGACCTGGAAGGCAATAATATTAAAAATCGCCTCCCGTGTTCGATCGGCCGTGGGTCTGGTTTTGGTGCCCTTGACCGATCGAAGCTTACGACCTTTAAGTTTCCCGCCGATGATTCTCAATTTTATTTCCTCAGCGGTCTGCTACCCCAATAATGTCTATCGTTAAGAAAACGCAACCGTTCAGAAGGAAGCTATTTGAAGTTTTTGATCTTTTTATGCAAATAACTACGCCCAACACCAATAGTCTCAGCCGTTTTGGTAACGTTGTTCTGGTGCTGGGCAAGCTTTAAATTGATAAACTCTTTTTCAAATGCCAGTTTGGCTTCCTTCAGATCATCCCTTTGAAATAAGTGGGCCCCTGCCAACTCCGGATCCTGGCAGGCATCCAGATTATAAGCATCCGGTATATCTTTGACATCAATAGCATCAGTATCCACCATTATCGCCAGACGCTCTACCAAATTCTTTAGTTCTCTGACATTTCCCGGCCAACCATATTTGCTCAGAAGGTCAAGCGCTGCCGGAGTTATTTTTTTTCTTTTGCTGCGGTTTAGAACCGCGAATTCCGCTAAAAACATATCGACAAGGGCGGAAATATCGCTGGACCGCAGCCTTAACGGTGGCACTTCAATGGGAAAAACGTTCAGCCGGTAGAAAAGATCCTCTCTAAACCGGCCCTTTTCTATCTCTTCCTCAAGATTTTTATTGCTGGCAGCAATAACTCTGACATCAACACTAATCGTCCGACTACCGCCGACGCGTTGGATTTTCTGTTCTTGAAGCACTCTTAAAATTTTAGCCTGGGTCTTAAGACTCATGTCCCCAATTTCATCTAGAAATATCGTTCCTTCGCTTGCCAGTTCAAATTTCCCAATTTTTTTTGTGGTTGTCTCTGAAAATACTCCCTTCTCATGACCGAACAATTCGCTTTCAATCAAATCTTCCGGAATGGCCGCACAGCTGACATCAATCAATGGCTGGTCGGCACGCGGGCTTAAATGATGAATAGTCCGGGCAACGAGTTCTTTGCCGGTGCCGTTTTCACCAATGATTAATATCCAGGTATCCGTTGGCGCTGCTTTGGCTATATTCCTCTTCAATTCTCTTGTTTTGGGACTGTCTCCATTGATGGAGTTTTTTTCCAGCGACTTTTTGCGCAGATATTTATTCTCTTCTTCGAGACGCCTGAAATTCAGTGCATTGTTAATTGCCACAATTACCTTATCGATGGACAACGGCTTTTCAATCAGATCATATGCACCGAGCTTGGTTGCATTCACGGCGGTTTCAATGGTTCCATGACCGGTTATAATAATCACCTGAATCGTCGGGTTTTCTTTTTTGATTTCTTTCAAGGTTTCGATGCCGTCGATTCCCGGCATCCAGATGTCCAGCAAAACAAGATCAGGGGATTCGGCATCAATGATTTTCAGGGCTTCGTAACCATTTGCCGCTGTGGTTACCTCAAAGCCTTCATCCGCGAGCAGGCCGCTCAGGGTTTGCAGTATGGACGGTTCATCATCAACGATTAATATAGAGGGAAACATATAAGTCCTTTTCCTATTTTTCAGGTTTAATAGTTATTGTGGAGGGCACAAACCACTCCTACAACTTCCTCCAGTCCGCAGTCCATTCGCTCGTTGTCCGTTGGTCACTATAAAAAACACAGGCAGAGACACATTTCCATACGGTTTTGTGGGAACTGTTCAGATGAATATGATATTGAAATTATAAATATTTTTCAAGACTAAGTATTTACCACAGACAACGGACCTCGGACAACTGACAAGCCTATACCGGCAACTCAATGACAAATTTGGCACCATGGGGAATGTTATCCTGAACGCTGATAACGCCGTTATGATCGGCAATAATAGTACTGACGATGGTGAGACCCAGGCCCATCCCGGTCTTTTTGGTCGAAAAATTTGGCTCAAACAGACGTGTTTTATCCTCGTTGGAAATACCCGGGCCATTATCGGCCACCTCAATTCGAATACGCTTTAAAATGGGATCATGGGTAACTGCAAAGGAAATGACGCCGTCTCCTTTAATCGCTCCGATGGCGTTGTCAATCAGGTTGATCAAAGCTTGTTTCATCTGCTGACGGTCCAGATTCAGCGGCGGGATGTCACCGGTATTTGGAACTTCAAATTTTATATTGGGATGCCCTTCGCGGTATAGCGCAATGGTTTCTTCGATCGTCGGGACTAATTCGCAGGGTTGGGGGTTTGCGCTTGGAAAACGGGCGAATGATGAAAATTCATTCACCAGATTTCGAATTAAATCCACATGATCAATAATGGTCTGGGTGCATTCTTCAAACACCGCTTCACCAAGCTGTTTGGAATATTTACGCTTCAAGCGCTGAGCAGAAAGGGTTATCGGCGTGAGTGGATTTTTGACCTCATGGGCAATCCGACGCGCAACTTCCCGCCAGGCAGCCATTCGTTGGCCCTTCTCCAGTTCAGTTAAGTCATCGAAAACCATGACGAGTCCCATATGCTGCCCGGTATCGTCTCTCAGGGCACTTACCGTAATTAAAAAACTGCGGGGTCTCCCCTCGATGATAAGTTTTAGCGGCACCTCGATCGCTGCCTCCCGCGACAGAGACAAATTTCCCATTATTTCATCGGCCAGATCTTTATTCTGGACAGTCAATATGCTATCGAAGCTTTTGTTCAGGACCTCCTCAGATTTGACTGCAAGCATTTTTTCAGCCGATTTGTTAAAGGTGGAAACCATTCTGTTGGCATCCAGAGTGACCACGCCGGCAGAGACGCTTTTGAGTACAAATTCCATATAGTGGCGTTTTTCTTCAATTTCGATGTTTTGATCCCTGAGTTTGCGCGCAGACAGTTCCAACTGCTCCCTGCTGGATCTTAGATCCCTGGTCATTTTATTAAATGAGTCCACCAGGCTTCCTATTTCATCATCGGCAACCGTCCCAATGGTGAAACTGAGTTCGCCTTCTGCAACCCGGCGGGTACCTTCGGCCAGATCCTTGATGGGTATGCTGATGGTTTTGGCTAGGTAAAACCCA
>Ga0209456_10001665_pt1 | contig 10715 bp, 6 predicted proteins | sample COG_11_FD_184755 | JGI IMG/M metagenome (GOLD analysis project Ga0209456, IMG submission 184755) | Pelagic marine sediment microbial communities from the LTER site Helgoland, North Sea, for post-phytoplankton bloom and carbon turnover... | ecosystem: Environmental > Aquatic > Marine > Neritic...
CGCGTACTGCAGAACATGGCCAAGGTGGGTACGCGTAACCCGTTGTTCATGCTTGATGAGCTGGACAAGATGTCGATGGATTTTCGAGGTGATCCTTCATCGGCACTGCTGGAGGTTCTGGATCCGGAACAAAATCATGCTTTCAACGACCACTACCTCGAAGTGGATTTCGATTTGTCCGATGTGATGTTCGTGGCAACAGCAAATACGCTGAATATCCCCAGTCCCTTACTGGATCGTATGGAGGTTATACGTATTCCCGGGTACACAGAGGATGAAAAGTTGCATATTGCCTGCAACTACCTGTTACCCAAGCAGATGGAACAACATGGTTTGCGGGAAACCGAAATACAGATCAGCGACCAGGTGCTCGTGGATATAGTGCGCTACTACACACGTGAATCCGGTGTGAGAAACATGGAGCGCGAGATTGCCAAGATCTGCCGAAAAGCAGTTAAAAAACTGGCGCTTGATAAAAAGCTCAGCAAGGTTTCTGTTTCAGTGCGTAACCTGCAATCTTTCCTTGGCGTCAGGCAGTTCCGTTATGGTCTTGCAGAGGAACATAACGCAATCGGCCAGGTGACCGGACTGGCCTGGACCCAGGTGGGTGGTGAGTTGTTGCACATAGAAGCCATGCTGATGCCAGGTAAAGGCAAGTTGGAGCAAACCGGTCAGCTTGGTGATGTGATGAAAGAGTCGATACAGGCGGCAATGACCGTCGTGAGGAGCCGGGCGGAAGACCTTGGCCTGGAAACGGATTTTTATCAGAAACTCGATATGCATGTCCATGTCCCCGAGGGAGCTACTCCAAAAGATGGGCCCAGCGCGGGTGTTGGCATGTGTACGGCCCTGGTATCCGCCCTGACGGAAATCCCGGTACATGCAACCGTTGCAATGACGGGTGAAATTACGCTTCGTGGCACGGTATTACCGATTGGAGGTTTGAAAGAGAAACTCCTGGCAGCACACCGGGGTGGTATTGAAACTGTCATCATTCCGTCTGAAAACGAGAAAGACCTTGCCGATATACCCAAAAATATCCTGCGTAAACTGGATATTCACGCGGTTAAAACCATTGACGAGGTTCTCGAGATTGCCCTGGTAGAATTTACCAAACCGCTGCCCGGTGCGGTTGGACCTAAAACTTCATTGACGGAAGTTTCCGAGACGGAAACCAGGCCTCATTGACTTGCTGCCCCGTGACGGGTCACGGGGCAGTTTTCTGCAAGTCTGAATTTCCTGCGCTTAATTAATGGTAGTTTGGCGTGCCGACGGAAATCGGGAAAAAGTATTTTCTTTCACCAAAAATCAGTCTTCCGAGTTATTTGAATCGCTTGGAGGTCTATATTAAAGCAAAAAGTTGTCTTATTGCTTAATACCTGTTGCGCCGTGACAGAGTCGTGTATTAACATGACCCCTCGGCTTGCAGGCCTTTATTTGTAAGGTCTTGCGGGAGTTTAGTCAACTTCCGTAATCACCGGTATTTTCAGTGGGGGTTAGACGCTGAAGGTCATGCTCAAGTCTTCATTCACATACAATCGAAACTTAAAATAATGGAGTGCATTAATGAATAAATCTGATTTAGTAGATGCAATTGCGGCCGATTCCGGTCTGAGTAAAGCGGATGCCGGTCGGGCTCTCGACGGTTTTACTTCCGCGGTAACCAAAGCGCTTAAAAAGAAAGATTCCGTATCCCTCGTCGGCTTCGGTACTTTTTCTGTTAAACATCGTGCAGCGCGTGATGGTCGTAACCCACGTACGGGTGAAACCATCAAGATCAAGGCTTCAAATAATCCATCATTTAAGGCTGGTAAAGCCCTTAAGGATGCCGTAAACTAGCGCGCCTTGCGAACGGGGGTGCTTAGCTCAGCTGGGAGAGCATCGCCCTTACAAGGCGAGGGTCGGGGGTTCGATCCCCTCAGCACCCACCATCGTACGTGGAGTGGTAGTTCAGTTGGTTAGAATATCGGCCTGTCACGCCGAGGGTCGCGGGTTCGAGTCCCGTCCACTCCGCCATATGAGAGACAAGGGCGCCTTCAAGGCGCCTTTTTCTTATGTGACATTTGAATTGGAAAGGTTTTAAGCATGGTACTTCAATCGATTCGTGAAAGGCTCACCGGGATTCTCGCATTTGCGATCCTGGGCATATTGATCGTTCCGTTTGCCTTGGTGGGTGTAAACGAATACTTCACTTCCAGTGGTGGAAATATCGTCGCATTGGTCAATGAGGCAGAAATTTCGTCAGACGAATTCAATCAGAGTTTCTCTAATTACCGCAGGCGTATGCAGTCAATTATGGGAGCAGCGTATGACCCGGTGCAGTTCGACCAGTTGATAGTTCGCCGTGAACACCTGGACAACCTGATTGACCAGGAGTTGATTACACAGGCTGCACAGTCCCTGGGGCTTGATGTTGACGATGCCACGCTCGCTCAGGAAATCCGAAACATACCTGCTTTCCAGGTAGATGGTGTGTTCAATGCTGATGTGTATCAGTCCAGGCTACTCTCACAGGGAATGACACCAAAACAATTCCAGTCGGAAATGCGTGCGCAATTTGTAATCACCGAATTGCCCAAGAATATCGCTGAGAGCAGCTTCGCAACGTCCGCCGAAGTGAAAGAACTTGTCGCCTTACTGGATCAAGAGAGAACATTTAATGCTGTGCTGGTAGCCGCTGACCCAGGTGAGGAGGTTCCAGAGTTCAGTGACACGGAGATCGCGGCCTGGCACGACTCTCATACTGAAAATTACCAGTCTGAAGAACAGGTCGTGATCGAGTATGTTGAGTTGGATGCGGCTTTCCTGCCGGTCGGTCTGCCACCTGAAGAAGATTACCTGCGAAGCCAGTTCGAGTCACAAAAGGCACGTTTTATCAGCCCCGAACAGCGGCAGGTGTCACATATCCTGATAGAAGTGGCGGCAGATGCGAGTGAGGCAGAGATTGAAACTGCCCGTCAAACTGCCGAAGACCTTTCCATGCGTGCACGTGATGGTGAAGATTTTGCCACACTCGCAATGGAGAATTCCCAGGACCAGGGTTCTGCATCTGAAGGTGGTGATCTGGGTTGGGTAGAGTCAGGTGTGATGGTACAGGCTTTCGAAAATGCCATGTATGAGTTGTCGATGGAGGTTCCTATCTCCGATCCCGTACAAACCGGTTTTGGTTGGCATGTCATCCAGTTGAGAGATATTCGTGAATCCACCGGCATGAGTTATGAAGAGGCCCGGCCCACGCTGGTCAGGGAATATGAAGAAGAGAACGCGGCACGCGCATTTCTTGAGCAGGCGGATCGGCTTGTTGATCTTATTTATGAGGATCCAACAACGCTTGAAAGCGCTGCATTGGTTATGGACCTGACAGTTAGGGTTGCCGGTCCCTTCTCACGTACCGGTGGAGAAGGTGTTGCGTCCAGCCCAGAGGTCGTTACGTCAGCTTTTTCCGATCTGGTGCTGTTGCAGGGTTCGGTCAGTGACCCCGTTAACCTGGATGAAAATCGCCTGGTCATGATAAAGGTCAAGGAACACCTTCCGGTGGCTTTGAAACCGGTTGAAGAAGTACGTGACGAAATCATTGCCACCCTGACTGACAACCTGGCGCGAGACAATGCGGAAGCCAGGGCGGAAGAACTGTTCGAATCCCTGCAGGCCGGTGATATGGATCTCGAGACATTGGCTACGGATTCAGGCCTGGAATACGCCCGTCACGAAGCGGTTAAACGCAATACATCCGTACCTGATACAAAGCTGGTGGAAGAGATTTTCCGTTTACCGGCACCTGCCGAAGGCGAAGCGGTTGAGACCGTCTTACCAACCAGTAACGGATTTGCGGTTGTCCAGTTGGATTCGGTCGTGCAGGGTGAGTTGGAAGGTGAGGCTTTATTTGCCCAGCAGCAGTATGAAAGGGTCATTTCCAACGGTGTAGCCAGCCTTGAAAATTCAGCCTTGATACGGCAATTGCGGGCCTCTGCGAAGGTTGAGGTATTTGAGGACCGGATTAAATAGTCAAATCCAGGCTACCGGGCACACCGGAATTGGCCGTGCAATCACGAAAAAAGGGTGCGTAACTTCTACGTACCCTTTTCTGCATCCCGAATCGTACTATTAGTCGTCCTGCGTGGCGTCTTTTCCAAGTTCAGCCATCCCCAGGATGTTGTAACCAGCATCCACATAGGTGATCTCTCCGGTGATTCCACCCGCCAAATCAGAGCAAAGGAAGGCCGCCGCATTGCCTACGTCATCTATGGTGACGGTTCGTCTCAGGGGCGCTGTACCCTGTACGTGATCAAGCATTTTTCTGAACTGCGATATACCGGCAGCAGCAAGTGTCTTGATCGGACCGGCGGATATCGCGTTAACCCGGTGTCCTTCCGGGCCGAGGCTTTGCGCCATATAGCGCGTATTCGCCTCGAGGCTGGCCTTGGCAAGGCCCATGACATTATAACTCGGCATGGCCCTTACAGAACCCATGTAGGTCAAGGTTAACAGGGCGCCGTTGCGGCCACGCATCATGCTTCGGCCAGCCTGGGCCAGTGCAACGAAGCTGTACGAACTGATGTCATGGGCGATCTGAAAGCCTTCACGGCTTACCGCATCCATGTAATCGCCGACCAATTGTTCGCGTGGTGCAAAACCGACGGCGTGAACCAGAATGTCGTAGTAATCCCAGTGCTTGCGAAGCTCCGTAAATGCGTCCTCGATCTGTTCGTCGTAAGCCACATCACAGGGAATAATGATGTTTGACTCACAAGCTTCGGCTACTTTCTCAACACGCGACTTGAGTTTTTCGGTCTGGTAGGTAAAAGCCAGTTCGGCGCCTTGACGATGCATTGCCTCGGCAATACCCCAGGCGATCGAGCGATTGCTGGCGACACCGACGATCAGCGCGCGTTTTCCTTGCAGAAATCCCATGGGTGTTTCTCTCCCGGTGAGTAGTTATTATCAAAAGACCATTATTAAAGGATTGGCAGATTAACAGCAGAATTCAATTTAAGCAAAAAGCCTGTGTCAGCGTTTCGGGTGATTGAACTGCAGGCGCTGTGCAGCACCGTGCTCAATGACCTGCTTGCCATCAAACGCCAGCGCACCGTTGACCCACACCGCATCGATGCTGCTACGGAAGCGGCGGCCCTCGAAAGGCGACCAGCCGCATCGTGACAATACGCGCTCACGGGTCACATCTGTTGTGCCACTCATATCGACCATGACCAGGTCGGCGTGATAACCCTCACGGATAAAGCCACGCTCGACCACGTTGAAGCGCCTGGCCGGGTTGTGGGTAATGCCACGAACCACGGTATGCAAATCGAGCTTGCCCTCGTGTACAAGCTCAAGTGCGGCAACCAGCACCTCCTGTACCAGCGGGAGACCGGAGGGGGCCGACAGGTAGTCGTCCGAGGCTTTCTCATCTGATGTATGCGGTGCATGATCGGTCGCAATAATATCCAGCCTGCCGACGCTAATGGCCTCAATCAGGGCAGCCCGGTCCGCAGCGCCCTTAATCGCCGGATTACATTTAATGAGATTGCCATATTGTTGATATTGCGAGTCGTCAAAATGCAGAAAATGAACACAGGCTTCCGCGGTAATACTTTTACCGTCGATGGGGCCCGGTTGGAACAGGTCAAGCTCGCGCGCGGTTGATATATGCAATATATGCAACTGGGCCTGGTACTTATTTGCCAGTGCAACGGCCAACTCGCTGGATGCGTAGCAGGCTTCTGCGCTGCGAATGTTGGCATGCTCGGTCACTGGTATGGATTTTCCGTACTTTGCCATGGCCGACTTGATATTGGCCATAATCATGGGTGTTGATTCGCAATGGGTCGCGATCAGCACTGGGGAATCGCGGAATATGGCAGCCAATGTGGACTCATTATCCACCAGCATGTTACCCGTGGATGCACCCATGAAAACTTTCAAACCGCATGCCAGAGAAGGATCCAAAGCCCTTATGTCTTCGATATTGTCATTGGTAGCGCCAAAATAAAAACCGTAGTTGGCAGCCGAGGTTTCGGCAGCTCGCGCGTACTTCCACTCCAGTTGTTCGGCGTTGGTAGTGGGTGGTTTTGAATTTGGCATTTCCATGTAACTGGTCACACCACCGGCGATGGCGGCGCGTGATTCAGAATGGAAATCCCCCTTGTGGGTCAGACCCGGTTCACGGAAATGCACCTGGTCATCGATCATACCGGGTAACAGGTATCGACCCCTGGCATCAACGACCTCTGCACCTTCAGGTGCAGACAGGTCATTTGCGATCTTTTCGATACGGCCGTTTTTTAACAGAACATCGGGTTCGGTTATCTGGCCTTCGTTTACTAATCGGGCATTGCGGATAACTGTGGGATTGTTCATTGGTTTCGCTATTTAATTTGTTGTGGAATAGTTAATGATTATTGTAGCGCTATTTCAAACTCTGTATTTCGCTATTGCAAAGTGTGCTGCTTCACTTTCGGGGGAGGGGCGCCGCGGCGGCGGTATTGCCTGCCAGGACGCGCTTATGTTTAGGGTTACCTAGCAGTGGAGGGGCGCTGGGGCGGTGGTATTGCCTATCAGGACACGGCACGAGTACATCCCTGTAGCCTCTTTCTCGACTTCCTGTCTCGCAAGGTCCTGATAGGCAATACCACCACCCCAGCTTCAACCGGACCGTAGCTCATCCATCAGAAACCATTGGCCCCTGCCTTTGCACGTAGCAGAGGGTTATGTTCAGGATGAACGGTACTTCGCGATGGAGCACAGGGATGTGCGGCGCGAAGCCTCACGGAGGGCAGAGGAGTTAACCTCCGGGTGCCGTGCAAAACTGATACAAGCCGCTCCTGCGCATCCATGCGCCCGCGGCATACCGTTCATCCTGAACATAACCGCATTGCCTCGGCTACCCTGTCGAAGCACCAAAGAGTTTCCAATCGTGAGCAACATCCAGCAAAGAAAACTGTTTTAGCTTAACAAATCCGCGGCAACGGATCGTCTTCGAGTTCTTCGAGAAAACGCTCACCACCCAGGTCGGTTTGCAAAATCACCTGCGAGAGACTGCTATCAATATTGCCGATGATGGCTGCATCTTTACCATCGGCTAGTGATCTCCATTTTGACTGCACCTGCTCGGCCTCGTCAGGGTCAACGATGGCAACGACCCGGCCTTCGCAGGCGAGGAACAAGGGGTCATATCCCAGCATGTCACAGACGGACTGAACCGGGTCGCTGATGGGGATGTTGGCCTGCCTGATGCGGATACCCATGCCGGTTGTGTGTATGAGTTCATGACAGACTGTTGCCAGCCCACCGCGTGTTGGATCACGCATGAATCGCAAGCCCTCGACGCCGCTGAGCGCCCGTGTAAGGGGAAGCACACTTGCTGAGTCTGACTGAAGGTCACCGCGCAGCCCAAACTGTTCGCGTGCCAGTAGTACGGAAATTCCATGGTCGCCTACCGATCCGCTTACCAATATTGCATCACCATCGCGTATCTCATCCAGGCCCAGCTTAAAGGCGGGGTCCCGGGTTCCGATTCCGGTTGTGGCAAGGTACAGACCACCGCCTTCACCCCGTCTCAGTACCTTGGTATCACCCGCCACGACTTTTACACCAGCCTGGCTGGCGGCCTTTGCCAGGCTGCAAACGATGCGCTCCAGCATCGCGGTCTCAAGACCTTCCTCGATGAACGCATTGAGGGCAAGGTATTCCGGAATGGCACCGGCAACGGCGAGATCGTTGACGGTGCCATGCACGGCCAGCGAGCCTATGTCTCCGCCCGGGAACTCGAGAGGCTGCACCGTAAAACCGTCTGTGGTAAAAATCACGTCACGGGATTCCAGCAACAGACTGGCCGCATCCACCTGGACATTGAGTTTGTCATTCGCAAGGTGCCTGGCGAATATCTCATTGATGAGTTCGCGCATATAACGGCCGCCGTTGCCATGTGCCAGTGTGATGTGATCGTCTTGCATAATTTCTTTACCTGCTCCTGTAGGCATAATCGACAATTTGCCCGAAACTGATACCGGCATCATTGACAGGCACCATCAGGGGCAATGTTACTTCAAAACCGTCTGTTTCCAGCAAAGTGATACATCTTTCAGTCAACACGCGGTTCTGGAATACACCACCGGCCAGACCAACGTGGTTCACGCCGGTATCCTCCCGCAACCGTTTTGCCTGCTGCAACAGCGAATCAGCCATCGAATAGTGAAAATGTGCAGCACGCTCTGTCCGCTGGATTGTCTCGTTGGTCAGCATGGGTATCAGTGGTGCCCAGTCTGCACTGTACAAATTTTCGGTTTTGGATAATCCAAGCGGTATAACCCCGCTGTCATCTAACCCGCCGTGCCCGGCAGCCAGGGCTTCCAGCTGCATCGGCCCCTGACCTTCGAAACTGGCCTGCGTACAGACACCGCATAGCGCGGACGCAGCGTCGAACAGACGGCCGGCAGCGCTTGTGAGCGGTGAATTTTTTCCCTGCTGCCAAAAGCTGAACAGGAGTGGGTCAGATGCCTCCTCCAATGGGCAATCCTGTCCGGATTCCCAGCATACCGCGGCGGCGCTTCGCCAGGGTTCGCGTCCGGCGCGTTCACCGCCGGGCAGTTTGAGAGACCGGAAACTGGCGGCACGCTGCCAGTTGCCGGGCTTACCTGCCAATGCCTCTCCTCCCCAGAGTGTGCCATCCGGGCCGAGTCCGACGCCATCCCAGGTAAATACCAGCATGTTTTCCACATCACGATTGCCCAACAACGCTTCGGCATAGACAGCCGAAGCATGCGCATGGTGGTGGTAAACCTCAAAGACGGGTAAGCCCCGTAGCTGCGCCCAGCGGGTCGGGGTATAGCGGGGGTGCGCGTCACATACAATGTGCTCCGCTTTGACCTGGTACAGTGCCTCAAGGTCATCGATGCACTGTTCAAATGTATTCAGGCTGCGCGGACTATCCATTTCGCCAATGTGCGGGGAGACCACGGCCCGGTTATCCCAGGCCAATGCAATGGTGTTTTTCATATGCGCGCCAACGGCCAGCACTGGATTTTCCAGCTTGAATGGCAAGTCGAGTTCAACCGGTGCAAGACCGCGACCCTGGCGGATCGGTGCCGGTTGGCCGTTGATTACACGTACCACCGGGTCATCCGCAGGGCGCACGATGGCCCTGTCATGGTGCAGGAAGGCATTGGCGACATGCGCCAGGCGTTTTTCAATATCCCTGCTTTCAGTCAGTACGGGCTCACCGCTGATATTGGCGGAGCTTGCAACCAGGGGCGCGCCAAAATCATTTAAAAGGGTATGGTGCAGTGGACTGTACGGTAACATGGCACCCACTTCGTTCAACCCCGGTGCGATGGCTTCGGATAACCTGTTTCCCGGTTTTTTCTTCACCAGCACGATGGGTCGCGAGGTAGATTCGAGCAGATCGGACTCAAGGTTATCTACCAGCAGGTAATGCCTGAGAATGGCAAGGCAATCATCAGGTTTTGACGGAAACATAACCGCCAGTGGCTTATGCGGACGTGGCTTTGTTCTTCGCAATTGTGTAACCGCCTCATCATTGCAGGCATCGCAAACCAGGTGGTATCCACCGATCCCCTTTATTGCCAGCACTTTTCCGGCCCCCAGTGCCTCCAGTGCCGCCTTTAATGCGGTTTCATTACCGCTTAGCAAGTTTTTGCCGGGCTCACTGTAGGTCAAAACAGGTCCGCATTGGGCACAGGCAACAGGTTCTGCGTGGTAGCGGCGGTCGAGTGGATTTGTGTATTCAGCGTGACATGCTTCACACAAGGGAAAGCCCGACATACTGGTATTGGGGCGATCATAGGGCAGGGAATTGATCAGTGTGTAACGGGGCCCGCATTGTGTGCAGTTGATAAATGGATAGCGGTAACGCCGGTTACCCGGATTATTCAACTCGCGCAGGCATTCATTGCAGGTGAACAGGTCTGCAGGCAAGTGGATATCTGCATCAGCATCTGCGAGGCTTGGGATGATTAGAAATTCACTGCTGTCCACGTTGTCCGTTTCACAGACTGACTCGAGTACAGGCCGGGACAAAGGGGGTGCCTTTTTGATTAATGAATTTACAAAATCATCCAGATTATGCAACTCGCCCTGGACATGAATTTCGACCCGGCCCGATGAATTGCGTACCCAACCGTGCAGTCTGTGCTGATACGCGTGACGATAGATGAACGGTCTGAAGCCAACCCCCTGCACGATACCGCTCAGGATAATTTTCCTGGCTTTTAGGGTTGGCACTACACTACCTGCTTTCCCGCTTCGTAATTGTACTGTCAGATTCCCGCAGGCCGTTTGCCCACCAGATGCGGCATGCACCTTCATCTGACACCATGCACGGGCCTATCGGGTTGCGTGGTACACAGGCCTTGCCGTACAGGCGGCACTGATTCGGGTAAATTTTACCGAGCACCACGCTGGCGCAGTCACAACCTGGCGGCATTTCTCCGGCGCGTTTACGTGCATTACCGGCATAGTCCGGGAAGTGTCCGTGTACGTCGTGCTGCTTGTATTGACTGCTCAGTACATAACCGGAATCCGGTATGGTGCCGACGCCTCTCCAGTTCGCATCCTCGATCTCGAATGCTGTTTGCAACTGCCTTCGGGCGGCCGGGTTGCCACCTTCCCGTACCAGGTCCGGATAGCAGTTATCGAGAAAATACCGGTTATCGATAAGTTGGCGCAATACCGAGTACATGGCGGCTAACAGGCTTTCG
>Ga0209456_10001666_pt1 | contig 10714 bp, 13 predicted proteins | sample COG_11_FD_184755 | JGI IMG/M metagenome (GOLD analysis project Ga0209456, IMG submission 184755) | Pelagic marine sediment microbial communities from the LTER site Helgoland, North Sea, for post-phytoplankton bloom and carbon turnover... | ecosystem: Environmental > Aquatic > Marine > Neritic...
CAGGCCTCCGGCAGAACGTAGGTAGTGCAAGACCCAGAGCAGCGAGATGCGCTCCGGGTACCCCGACCAGACCGCACGGCTGATCAAGCGAAACACCGAGGGCGTGAAGCTCGTCGCAGCGTGCTCGCGGAGCCAGTTTCCCAGGGTAGTCTGGTCGAGCGCCGACGCATCCTGCATGCGCCAGGGCTCGCCGACCGGCATCTTTTTGGCCAGACGATCGAGCTGCCAAGCGACTTTGCTGAAATCGACCGCTTCGGAAAGGCTGACGTCCGGCAGGAGGCCGCGCGAGACTCGGCCCTCGATGTCGTAGGTCGTGTCGCCGTCGTAGTAGTGATCGAAGGCGCCGATTCCAAGCTCGTCGATCAGGGCGCCAATGGCGTTTTGACCGGGGCCGATCCACTCCCCACCGACCTCGACGATGTGCCCGCCGCCGATGGGCATGTTGAGCGTGCGCCCGCCCACGCGCTCTCGCGCCTCGAGCACGACGAACGAATCGACGCCCCGCTTCTGGAGCTCGCGCCCTGCCATCAGCCCCGAGAGCCCTCCTCCAATGACCACCACGTTCACGTGTCGCGTCGCCAACCTTGCTTCGTCGGCTGCAGCAGCTCGCACTAAACTCGGCCCTCCGATCGACGCCGCCGCGGCGGCGCCTCCGGTCACGCGGACAAATCGCCTGCGGGTGAATCGATTCGTCATGGCGACGCGCATCCCTTGCCGGCCGCCAGCCAGGCCACGATCAGCCCAAGGTCGTCGACGGGCACCGTGTCGACCACGCCTTGCATGATCGCATCGGCCGCGCCGCGCGTCCCGGCCGCGGCTTCTTCGAGACGACGCTCGAGGTAGCCGGCGTACTGACCACAAAGCCGCGAAGCGAAGAGGCCATCGTCCCCTTCGCCGCGTGCACCATGACAAGAGACGCAGTGCTGCGCGTACAGGGCTCCGCCCCGGGCGCGTTCTTCGTCGCTGCCGGCGCTGGGCGCGATTTCGATCTCGGGCAGCTGGGACAGGTAGCTCGCGATTTCGCTGACTTCGTTGGGCAGCAAGGTGCGGGCGTAGGGATCCATCACCGGAAGGTGCATCGTTCCGGCTCTCAGCCGGTAGAGCTTGTTTTCGAGGACGGCGCGCTTCTGTCCGGCCAGTCGAGGGATCGAGCCGTCGGGCCTGCCGCTGCCGTCGTGCAGATGACAAGATACGCAATGCGCATATGCAGCTGGCTCACCGGCAGGGGTCGTGTCCTCGAGCACCTCGGCGATGCGCGCAGCCTGCGCGGCGCTGGGCCCGCGCGCCGTGAGCCACGCGACGGCCACAAGACCGGCCAGCACGACGAGGACGACCAGCACGATGAAGATGATGAAAATGCGCACGGCGGACGCGAGCATACCAGAGGTTTCCGCGCAGCGGCGGGCCCCGATGTGGTACTGAAGGACGGGCCATGGAAGCCGTCGACCATCTGCAACACGATGTCACTCCGGCGATACTGCCCGAGGAAAGATGAAGAACCCGCCGATCTACGAAGCGCTCGTGGAAAAGCTCGTTCGCGTGTACGACGAGGGGCCCAGCCAGTCACTTGGCGTGTTTCAGAACCCGGTCACGGCCTACACCGATCAAGCACGGCTGGAGTCGGAGCAACGACTCTTGCGCTCGCTTCCGATACCAGTCGCTCACGTATCTCAACTCCAATCGCCGGGGTCCTGCCTCGTCCACGACGCGCTCGGCGTGCCGATCCTGATCACCCGCAACCGCGAAGGCGTGCTTCGCGCCATGCTCAACGTCTGCCGCCATCGGGGGACGCGCCTTCTCGAGGACTCCGGCTTTTGCAAGGTACGCAAGGGCTTTCACTGCCGGTACCACGGCTGGGCATACGATTTGGATGGTACGCTCAGCCAAATCCCGAGAGAAGAGCTCTTCCCATCACTCGACAAAAGTGCACTCAATCTGCGTTCACTGCCGGTGGCCGAGCGCTTTGGATTCATCTGGGTCGTTGCGACGCCCGCCGCGGACTACGACTTCGACGCATTTCTCGATCCTTTGGAACCCGATCTCGGTCCCTTGAATCTCGAGAACCATGTCGTCTTCCGGCGAGCGACGACGACGGCGCGAACGAACTGGAAGATCGTCATGGAAGCCTTTCTCGATGGCTATCACGTTCGGCATCTTCACAAAAAGACGGTGGGTCCCTACTTCGAAGATCACCGGAGCTACTCGGAGCTCGCGGGCCCGCACGTTCGCGCCATCGTCGGCCGCGGCGGGTTCTACGAGGCGTCGGCCCGCAAGGCGATTGAGAACATCCGCGATGTCGCGACGCCGACATACGTCATCTTTCCGAACACGATTTTCGTCGCGCAGCCGGGCTTTGTGAGCCGCGCAACGGCATACCCGACTTCCCTAGGCGAGATTCACTGGGAGCACGACTTGATCATCCCGGAGGAGCCCAGAACAGAAAAGGCGCGCGCGCACTGGGAGCTCAACTACGAGCTCATCCAAAACGGTGTTTTCAAGGGCGAAGACCTCTGGGTCTGCGAGCAGATCCAAAAGGGGCTTTCGAGCGGCGCGAACGAACGCATGACCTATGGCATCGAAGAAGCGCCGATTCAATGGTGGCACGATGAGCTCGACCGCCGCATCGTGGAGCTGCGATGAGCCAGGAAGAACCGATTGTCGTTCGTCGCGCAGCCTTGGTGGCGACGATCGAGCTGAACGACCCGCCGTACAATCGCTTGAGCATGGCCCTGATCGACGCGCTCGAGAAGACCGTCGACAAAGTCGAGCAAGACGAGAGCGTTCGGGCGGTCATCCTGCGTGGCGCAGGCGATGAAAACTTCTCGGTGGGTGCGGACATTCGCGAATTCGGCGCGGCGGCAGCCGACCGCGGTGTCCAAAGCTTCATCGAGCAGCGGTTACGCGTCATCCGCAGCATCGAAACCATGAGCAAGCCAGTCGTATGTGCGATTCGCGGAGCGTGCCTGGGCGGAGGTCTCGAAATCGCCTTGGCCTGTCACTTTCGGATCGGCGCGCACGGCGCAAAGATCGGCCTGCCCGAGGTCGAGCTCGGCGTGGTGCCCGCATGGGGAGGGACGCAGCGCCTGACACGCACCGTGGGGCGCGCCCGCGCGCTCGAGGTCATGCTGCTCGCCAAAAAGCTGGACGCCGACGAGGCGTTCGAAGCGGGCCTGCTCACCCAGGTTTGCGAGCCCGAGGAGCTCGACACGCAAGTCGCTCGCCTTGCATCGGAGCTCGCCGCGAAAGCCCCTCTCGCCGTCGCGGGGATCCTCGATGCGGTCATTCAGGGCGGCCCGAAGTCCCTAGAGGACGGCCTCTTGCACGAGTACGCGGCGCTCGAACGCGTGATGACCTCCGAGGACCTGCAGGAAGGGGTGATGGCCTTCTTCCAGAAGCGGCCTCCCGAGTTCAAGGGAAAGTAAGCCCGCTCTATCGCTTCGCGAGCTTGGCCCAGGAGTCTTTGAGCTGGATCGTCCGATTGTAGACGGGGTGCTCGGGGGTGCTGTCCGCATCGACGATGAAGTAGCCAAGCCGCTCGAACTGGACGCGTTCGCCGGGCCCGCGTGCCCCGAGGTTCGGCTCGAGCTTCGCGCCCTGAAGCACTTCGAGCGATTCCGGGTTGATGCGCGAGGTGAAGTCGCCTTCGAGTGACTCGTCGAGCGGATTCTCCTCTTTGAAGAGACGGTCGTAGAGGCGCACCTCGGCGTCGACGGCGTGCTTGGCGCTCACCCAATGGATCGTACCACGCACCTTGCGGCCGTCCGGCGCGTTGCCACCTTTGGATTCCGGGTCCCAGGTGCAGCGCAACTCGACGACGTTCCCCGCTTCGTCTTTGATGACCTCGTTGCAGGTCACCAGAGCCCCGTAGCGAAGCCGCACTTCTTTTCCTGGCGCCAAGCGGAACCACTTCTTCATGGGCTCTTCCATGAAATCGTCGCGCTCGATGAACACCTCGCGTGTCAGATGCAGGCGCCGCGAGCCGAAGCGCTCGTCGTTCGGGCTGAAGGGCGCCTCGAGCTCGATCTCCTCATCCTCGGGGAAGTTCTCGATGACCAGCTTCAGCGGACGCAGCACCGCCATAGTGCGCGGCGAGGTCGCGTTGAGGTCTTCGCGCAGCGCATGCTCGAGAAGGCCCACATCGACGATGCTGTCCCGGCGGGAAACCCCGATCCGCTCCGCAAAGCGGCGGATCGCGGCCGGCGTATATCCTCGACGGCGCATTCCAGCAATGGTCGGCATCCGAGGGTCATCCCAGCCGCTCACGTGGCCCTCTTCGACGAGCCGCTTCAAGAGCCGCTTGCTCATGACCGTGTAGGTGAGGTTCAGACGCGCGAACTCGTACTGCCAGGGTATCGGGTCGAAGTCGAAGTGCGATACGAACCACTGGTAGAGCGGATTGTGGTGCGCGAACTCCAAGGTGCAGACCGAGTGCGTAATTCCCTCGAACGCGTCGGACATCGGGTGCGCGTAGTCGTACATGGGATAGATGCACCAGTCATCACCCGTTCGATGATGCGTGACCTTGCGAATGCGGTACATCAAGGGATCGCGCAGATTGACGTCCTTGGATGCCATGTCGATCTTCGCACGCAGCACGTGGGCGCCTTCTTCGAACCTGCCAGCCCGCATGCCCGCGAAGAGCTCCAGGCTCTCTTCGACGCTTCGATCGCGATGCGGGCTGCTCACACCCGGCTTGTAGAAATCGCCTCGACCTTCGCGAATCTCTTCGAGCGTCTGGCTATCGACGTATGCGAAACCGCGCTTGATTAGATCGACCGCGCAGTCGTAGAGCTTCTCGAAGTAGTCGGATGCGAAGTACTCGTGGCTGCCCCAATCGAAGCCCAGCCAACGAACGTCTTCGCGAATCGACTCGACGTACTCAGTGTCCTCGGCTTCCGGGTTCGTATCGTCGAAGCGCAGGTGGCAGCGCCCCCGCTCGGCCAAGGCGGCCGTCGTGAAATTCAAACAGATCGACTTCGCATGGCCGATGTGCAGGTAACCGTTAGGCTCGGGAGGAAATCGCGTCACGACCTGGCCACCATGCTTGCGGGTGCGGAGATCTTCGCGGACCAAGTCATGGACGAAGTTCGGCGCGTTCTCTTGGCCCTCGGCCTTGCCCTTCGGCTCGCTCATGCCGGGGATCTAGCGCGCTTTCCGCTGTGGTGCCGCATTTGCTTCAGTCCCTCCAAACCCAAACGCGCCTCTGGCGCTCGCCGCGCGTGGGACTATCCTTGGACGCATGATTTCGAAGATCATCCTGGTCATCTTGGCGGTCATCGTCGTGTTCGTGCTCTACCAGCGGTTCACCGCCGTTCGGATTTCGGGAAGCGACGCGCGCTCCCTCATTGCGGAGGGGGCAATGCTAGTCGATGTCCGAAGCCCCGGGGAATTCTCAGGCGGACACATCGAAGGCGCAATCAGCATTCCGATCCAAGAGCTTGCGGGTCGTGCCGAGGAGCTCGGCGATACGAGCAGCCCGATCATCCTCTACTGCCAAAGCGGCGCCCGTAGTGCGATGGCCAAGCGACTCCTCGAAAGCAAGGGCTTCACCGATGTTCACAACATGGGCAGCATGGGTAGCTGGTGACCGCGATGTCCGACCGCTACCGGTGCGCCGACTGTGATCTCGAGTTCGTTCCCAAATACGCGGGGAACGATCCGCGATGTCCGAACTGCACCCGCACCGAGGCCATGGAACCCGCCGACGGATCCGCGCTGCAAAGCGACATCTGGCGTCAATGGCTCGTGGTCTTTGCCCTTCTCTTCATGGCCGGCATCGCCTATTTGGTATTCCAATGACCATCCAGATCTCGTACGTCTCGGACGTCTTGTGTGTCTGGGCCTATGTGGCCGAAGCCCGCTTGGATGAGCTCCGCAAGGAGTTCGGGTCCTCGATCGAGCTGGAGTACCGCTTCATCCCGATCTTTGGCGCCACGCGGCATCGAATCGACGAAGGCTGGAAGAAGCGAGGTGGCTACGCGGGTTTCGGCGAACACGTGCGTGGGGTAGCCGAGGGGTTCCCGCACGTTTCGGTGCACGAACGAGTTTGGGGCCAGGTTGCGCCGACAACCTCGTCCGCAGCGCACGAGATGCTTTGCGCCGTGCGTTTGCTGACAGACGAGGGTATTTTGGACTCGGCACGCCGCGCGGAGCTCAAGGGGCGCAACCTTCTCGAAGAGGCGATTTGGCAGGTCCGCTTGGCGTTTTTCGAGCACGCCCGCGACATTTCGAGTCGCCAGGTGCTCCTCGAGGTCCTCACGCAGGTCGGAATCCCCATCCCCGAGATCGAAGCGAGGCTGAGCTCGGGCGAAGCCATGGCCGAGCTTTGCCGGGACATCGAGCTCCGTGACGAACACAAGATCGAAGGCAGCCCCACCTATTACCTGAACCAAGGCCGGCAGAAGCTCTACGGCAACGTCGGCTATCGGGTCGTGTCCGCGAACCTGCGCGAGCTTCTAGAGCAGCCGGGCCACCAGGCTTCCTGGTGCTGACCTAGCCTGCCCCGAGCTCGCGCGGCCGACTCAGTGGATCGAGTCTCGTTCGTCCGCTCCGTTGGCGGTGGCAGGCCCGCGGCCAAGAAGCCGCATGATGCCCAGCACCAAGCCCCCACCCCCGATGGCGGCGACGTGAAGCGCGACGATAGACATGATGACGAGTAGTAGTTGCGTATCCATGGGAAACCCCCAATCGGTTCGGCGGAGCACTTGCTGGGGCCTGTGATCCGCTTTCCTTGCCCAACAGTCTGCGGCTTACGACGCGCCGCGTCAAGTATTAAGACTGCAATTTTTCGATAATATCGTTATTGAGGAGTCGAAAAGGCAATGATTCCGTGAAACCTCGGCCGAGAATCCGAGCACGCACTCTTAGTACCAGATTCCACCGCTCGACGAGTCACCGAAGAGGAGGCTGCGCGAAGGCGTCTGCCTTTCGCGTCGGTTGGTCTCCCAGCTGCGCGTCACGGAGGCGGGGTTCCAAAGGTCGCCGCCCGTGCGACGCTGCGGCGAGTCATCGCCTGGCACCGGCTCGAGGCGTTCGACACCCTCGTTCCAAAGGTCGCCGAGGCTCTGATCGGCGTAGCGTGGCGTCTCGAGTCCCTGCCCGGGCGCCTCTTCGGTGGAGCTCCAAAGGCCGTCTAGGCCTTGCTGCTTCTGGAGCTGGCTGCTGAGGCTCGAGCTCTGCTGAACCCCGAAGCCGGCGCAGCCCACGGTGCCGAGGGAGAGAATGATTCCAAGTGTGAGTAGTGGCTTGTTCATGTTGACCTCCTGATGTATTCACTGTATACATCAATGTATACGGCGTTTACTGTCAATGTCAACACTGTTTACTGAGGTCCCATGATTAAGTTACACTGCCCCATGGCAACCGCAAAAAAGGCCTATCATCACGGCGAATTGCGTGAATCCTTGCTCGAGGCAGCCGAGCTGCTCCTCGAAGAAGACGGCCCTTGGGGGCTTTCGCTCCGCAAAGTCGGGCGTCGGCTGAGCGTAACCCCCGGAGCCCCCTATCGCCATTTCGAAGACAAGGACGCGCTCCTGGCTGCCCTCGCGGTGCGGGGCTTTCAGCGCCTTCGGGAGAGGATGCTGGCCGAACAAGACGGCAGCGCCAACGGCGAAGAGCGTATGCGGCGAGCCGGACTCGGCTACCTCGAGTTCGCGTCGCAGCATCCCGAGCTCTTCCGATTGATGTTCGGCTGGATGCCATCGCGCGACGTGCCCGAGCTTTGCGAAGCGAGCGATGCGGCGTTTGCTGGCCTTCGCGGCATCCTCGAAAGCTGCGAGCAAGAAGGGCTGTTGACCAAGAGCGTGCAGGACGCGGGCCTCATGGCCTGGTCCGCGGTGCACGGGGCGGCTTTCCTCTTGATCGACAAGCGCCTCATGCTTGGCGACGAAGAGCCCTGCGCCAAGGGTGTTCTAGCGCTCCTCCACGAAGGCATCTGGTCCGGCATCGGCGGCCGCCGCACCTAGGCATACGAAACGGCAAGCGCGTCGATGAAGGCGTCGAGCTGATCGGCAGGGAGCGCGTTGATGCCTGCAGCAGCGGCGCGGCCGCCGCCGGTCGGGAACTGCCGGCAGAGCGCGTCGGCGCCCTGTTTGTTGTCGAGCGGCGCACGCACGCTGACGAGATACGTGCCATCCGCGCGTGCGGTGAGCACGGCATGGGCGCACGCGGGTGAGCCGTTGGCGAGCTCGTTGCTGTAGACCCCAGAAACACGGCGCGCCCAGGCTTCGTTCGGCAGGATGATCACGGCGGTCTTTTTGGTTTCGCGCACCGGCTCGACCGCGGCGGCCGCAACCATGTCGTCGCGGTAGCCGGACTCGAGCTTTGCAAAGGCATCGGCCGCATCTTCGACGAACCCGAACGGACTCGAGAACGGACGCACGAGCTCGAAGAGCTCGGCCGGTGGGAAGTGCAGATCCTCGAGAGACGAGCCGTAGCCATTGTAGTTCATGTAGATGCCGAGGTTCTCGAGAAGGCTCAGCTGCTTCTCCGAAAAGCCCAAAGGCCCGGCAAGGGTGCGCGCGCTGGCCTTGAGGTTGTCGCCAAAGGCGCCGGTCACAGCCCACTCGACGTACTTCCCTTTGAGGTAACCGTTGATGAGCAAGCTGGTACACACGTTCGAATCGGGGTCGATGATCGTCGTGAGCTTGGCGGTCTCGGGAATCTCCCCGGCGAAATGATGGTCGACGTAGAAGACCTCCGCGCCTGCTTGGAGCGCCTTCAGCACGCCGTCACGGTTCTTGTCGAAGCTGAGGTCGAGCACGGTGATTCGATCACCGGCATGGACCTCAGCCTTCGCAACCAAGGCGATGTCGCGCTTCACGCCGGTGATGAGCGTGCTTTCCAAAGGCTCGGCGTTGCGAAGCTGGGTCAGCGCGCAGATGCCGTCGGCGTCGCCGTTAAAGATGTCGATTTGAGCCATGCGGTTTTCTACCCCGGCGATTCAGATCGCGCGAGCCATTGATGCCAGGCCATCGTCGCGATCATGCCAACGCCGATGTTTCGCGTCTGGTCGTGGGTGAACGCCAAAAGCGCCGCCTCGCCGATCAGGTCGCCCTTGTAGCCCAGCACCGTATGCCAAAGATCGTGCGAATCACGCAGCCAGTTGCGAATCCATCGAAGCTCTGCGGCCTCGTTGCGCTAGCGGGAGATCTCCGAGGCATCCACCAAGCCATCGGCACTGATTCCCTCGGCTTCGACGAACGCCAGGTACTCCCGCCCTAGGCTGCCTTTGGGCAAGGAATGAAGCCACTCGCGGTCGCTCAGCAACGGGATGAGGTTGGGTTGCTCGGCGAGCAGCCGGCGCCCCTGCTCGGTCTGCTGAAGCCGCTTGCGCATTCGGACCAGGGCCGGCCCTTGCATCGCGTCGATGATCTCGAAGACCTGCTGCGTATCGTCCGGGTTCGCAAAGAGCTCCCGCATGGCACGCGCTGCTTTCAAAGGCCGCATGGACTGGATGCTCACAGATCGACCCATAGCCGGAATCTCCGCTGCGATCATGCAGACCGGTGCAAGATTTTGGTGGTCCTGCCCAGCCAGGCTGGAGCTTCGTGAGTCAAAGGACTAGGATTCGCGGACCGTGGCAAAATTGAGCGTCACTTCATTGGAGCGAGACCTCGTCGACGAGGCCAAAGGGCTTCGCCAGCAAGTGCTCAACATGTCGCTCCTCGTCGCGGTCGTAGTCGGCGGCGCGGCGTTTGTCCGCACCCTCATCGACGCGGTCGAGAGAGGCGCATGGACGGTGCTCGCGGCAGCGGTGGTCGTGTACGCCGGCACCCTCGTGTTGCTCCTGATGAAACGCCTGCCTTACGCGGTGCGAGCGCTTGGCTTTCTCGCCCTCCTCTACATCGTGGGCGTCGTCGCACTGCTTGCGGTGGGTTACCTCGGTGCCCCCATTCTGATTCTGGCCGGTCAGAGCGTCCTCGCATCGGTGTTTTTCGGGCGCCGCGTCACTCTGATCGCACTCGGCTTGAACCTGCTCGCCTTGCTTGGCGTCGGAGCGGTCTTGTCGACAGGCCTGATGACGGTCGAGACCTTGGACTTCTACGAGCCGACCGTGTTCATGAATTGGCTGCGCATCACCGCTCTCTTCGCGGTGTTTTGTGGTATTGCCGTCGTCAGCGTCGACGTCATCACCAATCACTTGAACCAGAGCTTGAAAGATCAAGCCGAGCTCATCGAGAACCTCAAGGGCGCGATGCAGCTACGCGACGCCGCGGAGACCCAGCAACGCAATGCCGAGAAGCGTCTTCACGAATCGCAACAGATGCCCAAGCTCTGAGCGAGAGCCGGATGCCCGGCCGATTGACACTCGCGTGCTACTCGACGACGACCTCGCAGGTCGCGCTGCATCCGGAGCCAGGGACTCCATTGTCCGGACCTCCGTCGCAGCCTTCACCGAGCTCGGGCTGCCGAATTCCATCCCCGCAGGTCGGGCCCTCCGTGCAGTCGGGGTTGCAACCACCGGGGCCGCCGAGGTTGTCGCCGTCGTCGCATTCCTCGAAACCCGCATCGACACTGCCATCGCCGCAGTACGGGCCGAGCCCGGAGCAATCGGGCAGGCAATGCCCGTAGGCGCCCGTATTCTGCCCGGGACCGTCGTCGCAGAACTCGAAGCGGGTCGCGATGCCATCGCCACAAGTGTAGTCGCAGGTCGAGATTTCAGTGACGAAGCCGTCGAGCGTGAGCCTGAAGTTGGACGCGCCGGTGTGCCGCT
>Ga0209456_10001667_pt1 | contig 10713 bp, 11 predicted proteins | sample COG_11_FD_184755 | JGI IMG/M metagenome (GOLD analysis project Ga0209456, IMG submission 184755) | Pelagic marine sediment microbial communities from the LTER site Helgoland, North Sea, for post-phytoplankton bloom and carbon turnover... | ecosystem: Environmental > Aquatic > Marine > Neritic...
CCCTCCAGCGCTTGCTCGGCCGATTGCTGCGCAGCGAGCGCCGCGGCTTCGTCGAGCTGTTCGCCGCGCAATGCCGTATCGGCGAGGATCGTTACCGCATGGGGCTGAATTTCGAGCATGCCGCCTGTAACGTAGAAAAAGTGCTCGGTACCCTCAGTGTCCTGTACGCGCACTTCACCCGGCTTCAGGGCCGTCAACAACGGCGCATGCCGCGGTGCGATACCAACCTCGCCCATCTTCGCGGGCGCGAATACCATCAGGGCTTCGCCCGAGTGGATCTCGCCTTCCGCGGATACGATGTCGACTTGAATTGTTGCCATGGCCAGGTGCCTCTAATCGCGGCTAATGCCGCTCCTACAGCTATTCTTACTCGTAGTCCTTGGCATTCTCGACCGCTTCATCGATCGTGCCGCACATATAGAACGCTTGCTCCGGAATGTGGTCATAATCGCCATTGACGATGCCGTTGAAGCCACGAATCGTCTCAGCCAGGGATACGTATTTGCCCGGTGAGTTTGTGAAGACCTCGGCAACAAAAAACGGCTGTGACAGGAACTTCTGCACCTTGCGCGCCCTGGTAACGATGAGTTTGTCGTCTTCCGACAACTCGTCCATGCCCAGAATCGCGATGATGTCCTGCAGTTCCTTATAGCGCTGCAGCACTGCCTGAACGCCGCGTGCGCAATCGTAATGCTCCTGACCAATGATCAGGGGGTCGAGAATTCGTGATGTCGAATCCAGCGGGTCCACTGCCGGGTAGATGCCCAGCTCTGCAATTTGCCGCGACAGGACGAGCGTAGCGTCCAGATGCGCGAACGTCGTAGCCGGTGACGGATCCGTCAGGTCATCGGCCGGGACGTAGACGGCCTGGAACGACGTGATTGATCCGGTCTTCGTAGACGCAATGCGTTCCTGCAGAATGCCCATTTCCTCGGCCAGCGTCGGCTGGTAGCCCACCGCCGACGGCATGCGGCCGAGCAGCGCGGATACTTCCGTTCCCGCGAGCGTGTAACGATAGATGTTGTCGATGAACATCAGGACGTCACGGCCTTCGTCGCGGAACTCTTCGGCCATCGTCAGGCCCGTGAGCGCCACGCGCAGACGGTTGCCCGGCGGCTCGTTCATCTGGCCATAAACCAGCGACACCTTGTCAATAACGCCCGACTCGGTCATCTCGTGATAGAAGTCGTTACCTTCACGTGTGCGCTCACCAACTCCCGCGAACACCGAGTAGCCGGCATGCTCGTGCGCGATATTACGAATCAGCTCCATGAGCGCTACGGTCTTGCCAACGCCGGCACCGCCGAACAGTCCGACTTTACCGCCCTTGGAAATCGGCATGATCAGATCGACGACCTTGATGCCAGTTTCGAGAATCTCGGTCGTTGCCGCCTGCTCCTCGTAGGTCGGGGCAGCACGATGAATCGGCATCGATTTTTCTGCGCCAATGTCACCAGCATTGTCGATCGGCTTACCGAGTACGTCCATGATGCGGCCCAGCGTCTTCTCACCGACGGGCACCGAGATTGCCTGGCCCGTGTTCGTAACCGCCATGCCGCGCTTCAGGCCTTCCGACGAACCCATGGCAATCGTACGCACGACGCCATCGCCCAGTTGCTGCTGAACTTCGAGCGTAAGATCGGCGTCGTCGATCATCAGCGCGTCGTATACCTTGGGAATCTGGCCCGCCGGGAACTGAACGTCCACGACAGCGCCAATAACCTGCACAGTTGTTCCAGTGCTCATTGTTTAGGTCCTCTACCCTGAAACGGCGGCTGCGCCACCGACGATTTCTGAAATTTCTTGTGTAATAGCAGCCTGCCGCGCCTTGTTGTACTGGAGCTGCAAACCATCGATGATTTCCCCGGCGTTGTCCGTCGCCGATTTCATCGCAACCATTTTTGCCGCCATTTCGCAGGCAAAATTTTCGACCGCACCGCGATACACCTGCGACTCGATGTAACGCCCTAGAACGTCATCAAGCAGGTCACCCGCGTCGGGCTCGTAAATATAATCCCAGTGCTTCTGCAACGATTCCCCGTCGAGCTCGATTTCGCTCACCGGGAGCAGCGTTGCCACTATCGGCACCTGGCTCATTGCGCTTTTGTAGTTGTTATGCACGAGGAACAGGCGATCGATCTTACCCTCCGCATACGCCTTGAGCATGAGCGTGATTGCGCCGATCAGGTCGTTGACGCTCGGCCGGTCGCCGAGATGCGTCGCCGTGCCGACGACATTGCCGCCCATGCGACGGAAGAACTGCACAGCCTTCGCGCCGACAAGCGCCATGTCCACCTGCACGTTTTCACCCTGCCAGTGCGCGATCTCACCGATCACCTTCTTGAACAGGTTCGCATTGAGCCCACCGCAAAGCCCGCGATCCGTCGAGATGACGATAATTCCGACACGGTTGACCTCTCGTTCGATCAGGAACGGGTGCTTGTAGTCCGGATTCGCGTGTGCGAGATGGCCGATGACGCGACGGATACGCTGTGCATACGGCCGCGATTCTTCCATCTGCTGCTGCGCCTTGCGAATCTTGCTGGCCGCAACTTTTTCCATCGCGCTCGTGATCTTCTGCATGTTCTTTACAGACGAAATCTTTGAGCGGATTTCTTTTTCACCTGGCATACCTAAACCCTAATGTCGTCGTTTGCTGTCATGTCGAATCGTGTAGATGCGAAGTTTCTCTACGATCCTATGTTGATTCGTGTAGATGCGAAGTTTCTCTACGATCTGGTGCGCATCAATTCTAATAAGCACCCTTCTCCGCAAACGCATCGCAGATACCCTTCAGGCTCGCTGCTATCTCGCCGCTGTAATCGCCCGACTCGTTGATCGCATCGAGTACGTCCTGGTTGTTCGAGCGCGCGAAGTCGTGCAGTGCTATTTCGTAGTCGACAATCTTGGCGACATCGACACCGTCGAGATAGCCCTCGTTCACCGCGTACAGCGACAGGGCCATTTCGGCGATCGACAGCGGCGAGTATTGCTTCTGCTTCATGAGCTCCATGACGCGCGTGCCACGTTCGAGCTGGTTGCGAGTCGCCGCGTCGAGGTCCGATGCAAACTGTGCGAACGCTGCCAGCTCACGATATTGCGCCAGCGCGAGGCGCACGCCACCGCCGAGCTTCTTGATGATCTTGGTCTGTGCCGCACCGCCAACTCGCGAGACCGACAGTCCGGCGTTGATGGCCGGGCGCATGCCTGCGTTGAACAGGTCGGTCTCGAGAAAGATCTGGCCGTCGGTGATCGAGATCACGTTCGTCGGCACGAACGCCGACACGTCGCCGGCCTGTGTCTCGATGATCGGCAATGCGGTCAACGAGCCCGTCTGGCCCTTGATCTTGCCGCCCGACACTTCTTCGACGTGCGCCGCGTTAACGCGCGCGGCGCGTTCGAGCAACCGCGAATGCAGGTAGAACACGTCACCCGGGTATGCTTCGCGGCCCGGGGGGCGGCGCAGCAGCAGCGAAACCTGGCGGTATGCCCAGGCCTGCTTGGTCAGGTCATCATAAATGATGAGCGCGTCTTCGCCGTGGTCGAGGAAGTACTCGCCCATCGTCGCTCCGGAGTACGGTGCGATGTATTGCATGGCGGGGCTGTCTGCCGCGGCAGCCGCGACGACGATCGTGTGTTCCATGGCGCCCTCTTCCTCGAGCTTGCGGACAACGCCCGCAATCGAGGAGGCCTTCTGGCCGATGGCGACGTAGATGCACTTGATGCCGGTACCGCGCTGGTTGATGATCGTGTCGATCGCGACGGCCGTCTTGCCCGTCTGTCTATCACCAATAATCAGCTCACGCTGGCCGCGACCAATAGGCACCATCGAATCGATGGATTTCAGCCCGGTTTGCACGGGCTGGCTCACTGACTGACGCTGAATAACGCCTGGTGCGACTTTTTCAATCGGCGCGGCGCTCTCTGCATCGATGGGTCCCTTGCCGTCGATCGGGTTACCGAGCGAGTCCACGACGCGACCCAGCAGCGCGCGGCCGATCGGAACCTCGAGGATACGTCCCGTTGTCTTGACCGTGTCGCCCTCCGAGATGTGCTTGTAGTCGCCGAGGACAACCGACCCGACCGAGTCCTGCTCGAGGTTCAGCGCCATGCCGAACGTGTTGCCGGGAAACTCGAGCATCTCGCCGTAGCGAGCGTCGGCCAGGCCGTGAATGCGCACAATGCCGTCGGTGACCGCAATCACGGTGCCGACGTCGCGCGCTTCTGTCGTTGCCTCGAAGTTCTCGATGCGTTCTTTAATCAGCTGGCTGATTTCAGAAGCTTTGAGTGCCATTTCTGTTTCCTCTTTACTTGGTCAGTGATTACTTGATCAGACAAGTTGCGAGGCCTTCGAGCCGCGCGCGTATAGAACCATCAATTACGACATCGCCGGCGCGTATAACGGCGCCACCGATCAGGTTTTCGTCAATTTCCGTCGAGACGCGTACGTCCCGACCAAGCCTTTCCTTGAGCGAAGCGGCGATTTCTTTTTCCTGTGCCGCACTGAGCGGCGCCGCTGCGGTGACCACTGCCTCTACCCGGTTCTCGACATCTGCCTTGAGGGCTTCGAACTGCGCCGAAATCTCGGGCAGCGCCACGACCCGGCCATTTTCGAGGAGCAGCTTCAGGAAGTTGGTGCCGTGCTCGCTTCCGCCTGCAAAAACAGAGCCCTTGCCCACGGCCTTGGCAAACAGGTCTTCCAAGAACGCCAACCGCTCATCGTCATTGAACGAAGGCCTGGCGAGAAACGCTGCGACCTGGCCGTCGCTAAGCAGCTCGCGGGCGACGCCCAATGAAGCGGAGAGTTCTGCCAGCGTATCGTTTTCCTGTGCAACCTCGAAGATCGCCTGTGCGTAAGGCCTCGCCACTGTATTGTTGTCAGCCACAGCTTAGAGCTCCTGCGCGAGCTTGCCGAGAATGTCTTCGTGCGCCTTGTCGTCGATCTCGCGATTCAGGATCTTCTCAGCACTTGCAATCGCGATTGCCGAAACCTGGCCACGCAAATCCTCGCGCGCCTTGTTGGCTTCCTGCTCGATCTCGGACTTGGCCGCGGTGAGCTGACGCTCGCGCTCCTTGACGCCATCCGACTTGCCTTCGGCAACAATCTCATTGGCACGCGCATGTGCCTGGTCGAGAATCGACGTCGCCTGCTTGCGTGCATCGGCGACGATCTCATCAGCCTCCGCGCGGGCCTGCGCGAGCTTCTCGTCGCCCTGCTCCGCAGCAGCGAGCCCGTCGGCGATCTGCTGCTGCCGTTCCTCGATGGCATTGAGAATCGGGGGCCAGATGAACTTCATGCAGAACCAGACGAACACGATCATTGCGATCGTCTGGCCGATGAGAGTTAGATTGATATCCACAATGTGCTCCTTACATCGTTGCAGACGGCATCGCGGCTAAAGCCGCCCCTACAGCCCACATTCGAGATGCAAAGGTGGTTTTCTTAACCGCCCGTCGCTTGCTGCAGCTGACCGATGAACGGATTGGCAAACGCGAAAAACAGGGCGATACCAACACCAATCATTGCAACGGCGTCAAGCAGCGCCACAACGATGAACATCTTGGTCTGCAGCATCGGAGCCAGCTCCGGCTGACGTGCAGCACCTTCGAGGAAGCGGCCGCCCAACAGGCCCATGCCGATACCGACGCCGAGGGCGCCTAGGCCGATCAGAATTGCGACAGCGATCGCCGTGAAGCCAATAACAGTTTCCATCTTTTTCTCCTGGGGAGGATCAAGTCCAAATGTTGAAATTAAATTCAGATGACAATTAGTGTGTTTCCGATGCCAGGCTGAGGTAGACAATAGTCAGCATCATGAAAATAAAGGCCTGCAGCGTCACGATCAGGACGTGGAACACGGCCCAGCCAAAATGCAGCGGCAACTGCCAGATACCCAGCAACGCAATCAGGATGAAAATCAATTCGCCGGCAAACATGTTGCCAAAGAGTCGCAGCGACAAGGACACCGGCTTCGCCAGCAGTGCGACACTTTCGAGAACGAAGTTGAAGGCAATAATGAAGGGTGCCGCGATCAGCCCAAAGCCTTTCGTCGGCGGCGCGATCGGGTGCAGCGTCAGATCCTTGATCAACCCGAGCGGCCCTTTGTATTTCGTCGTGTAGACGAGAATCAGCACAAACACCGTGATGGACATGCCGAACGTGATGTTCACGTCGGTCGTCGGCACGACCTTCATGTAAGGAATTCCAGAGGCGCTGGCCGCGAGCGGTATCCAGTCGACGGGCACGAGGTCCATCAGGTTCATGAAGAACACCCAGACGAAGATCGTCAAGCCAAGCGGTGCGATCAGCCGGCTCGTGCCATGGAACGTATCCTTGACACTACCGTCGACAAAATCGACGACAATCTCGACGAACGCCTGCAGTTTGCTGGGCCTCTTCGACGATGCTTTCCTGGCGACCGATCCAAACATCCAGATAAATACGAAGCCCAGGAAAACAGACCAGAACATCGAATCGACGTTGATCGTCCAGAAATTGCCGGCACATTGATTCCAGACCCACTCACCGGTCTCCGCTTTGCACACCTGCAGGTTCTGCAAATGATGCGAAATGTAGTCCCCGGAGGTTTGCGGTCCGTGTCCGCCTTCACTCGCCATTCTTGTTATCCGTGTTCATTTGTTCGTGTCCCGCGTCGCGCATCAGGAACCCGCCAAAGGTCACCAATTGCGCCGCGATAAATCCTGCGAACAGGGCCCCGGCCGCAAGCGGCCGTACCGTGACGAAGACGACGCTGAACATCAGCACGGTCAGCGCCAGCTTTCCCAGTTCGCCTGTGTAGGCTGCCCGGATCAGAGCGCGAGGCCCGGGATCCCGGCGTGCCAAAACGATCCGCGCTGCAAGAAATGCATTCGGAATCACGCAAGTCAAGCTACCAAGCATCGCCGAGTAGCCCGCTACGCCTCCAAGTACTCCCCAGAGCAATGCGGCCAGGACCACCCCGACGACCAGTTGTCCTGCCAGCACCGTGACAACGATGTTAGAGCCACGACGCTTGGCGGGCTCGTCCATTTTGCTTGCCTCCGGCACTAAAAACGCCACTTGCGGCGGTATTCCCTGCAGCGTGTGGCGCTCGATTTTGCGGTATGTCAGGCGGGCCTTTTTTGGGCTCGCGCATTATAGAGGCACCCCTCCCGCATCGCAACACGGAAATCACCTGCCGAAAGCGGGCTATCTGCCCGGTTTTTCCCGGGGTTTTTCGGGCATTTGCGAAATTGCCGCATTGCGACATACCGCACACTCGGAGCCGTCAATCGAGGTTATAAAGGAGCTGTAAATGGTCGGGAAAGAACAATGTTGTTAGTTGTGAGCGATGCCCTGCAGGGCACCAAGAGCATCAGCGACGCCGTACGGGAGCTGAGCCTGACGTTGCGCTATTTCGCCGGTCCGGCTGGCTTCTCGGCACAAATGACGGGCTCGTCGCGGCGCCTTGTCCTGCTGGGCCCCGATGATCTGACCCGGGAGATGATCACACGCCTGAAGAATCACGAAGATCGCCTGCCGTTCGCGATTATCATGGCCGCCGACCGTGGCGCTATCAGCCGCACAGCAGAACCCGAACTCATCGAGGCGCTGATCGAGTTTCGCAACTTCGAATGGCTTGGCAGCAACTTCGACCTCTACAAGCTCACCGATTCCCTCAAACGCTGCCGCCGCCGGCTGCTGCACTTTACCCGCGAAGAAATCGAGACGGCCTTTGACAACTTCGAGTTTGTGGTGCGCTACCAGCCGAAGGTCGAACGGGGCGCCGGTCCGGAGTGGCTAACGCGTGAGGCAGAGGCCCTCATCCGCTGGCTGCATCCCGAGCGAGGCGTGATCGCACCGCTCGAGTTTCTGCCCGAAGTCGAGGCTTACGAGCTGATGCCCCGTCTGACCGAATTCGTGTTGCGCAAGACGGCGGTCCAGATTGGTAAATGGCGCGAGCAGGGGCTCGGCCTGGACATCTGCGTCAACCTGGCGTCCAGCCAGCTCGGCCGGACCGGGCTGGCAAGAGGCTACGCCGACATCGTCCGGGAGCACGGTGCCGAATGCAGTAACTTCACGTTCGAGGTCGTGGAACAGGATCTCGCGGACCCTACCGCGTCACACCTGGATACCCTGACCCGGCTTCGGAACCACGGTTTTCGCGTTTGCCTGGACAACTTCCGAGTCGCCGCCCGTTCGCTGGCAACGCTCGAGCAACTGCCGTTCGACGAGATCAAGATTCATGCGTCGGCCCTCAAGCGTGCCCAGGACGATGAGGTGTCGCAGCACGTTCTCGCTGCCGTGACCGGCCTGGCGCACAATCTCGGCATGTCGGTGTGTGCCGAAGGCGTAGAGGACCAGGAGACTTTCGAATTCCTCAAGACGATTCGTTGCGACAAACTGCAGGGGTTCCTGATTTCCGAGGCCGTTCTGCCGCACATCGTGCGCAAGGCCTACTCCGCAACGGCAACCAAGTCCGAAGAGGTCGCCTGAGTCTTGCGGTCGCTGGTCATTGGGCCACTGCGCCGACTCAAAATTCGACGCGGAACAGTGACGCCGGCTTGGTCTGGTCGATCGGCAGGTCGTACATGAAGTCGCCTTCGCGACGCATACGTTGCTCGGCCTGCGGGCTATAACCCCATTTGATACGTGACTCGGGATTCTGCCTGTCGGGATCTGCTTGCCGCCAGGCCAACTCCTCTTCACGACGTTCGCGCAGGCGCATCTCGGCGTAGACAGCCTCTTTCATAAGTGCCTGGCGCTCCATCTCGAGATCGAATGCGCTTTGACCCTGGGGCCCGACAACGACCTCGATTTCTTCCATCGTGCGGCTTTCGAGCAGCTCCTCCGGAATTTCGGTCGGTGCTTCCGCGTCAGCCGTAGCGGGTGCGTCCGGCCCGTCGGATTCCGACTCGTTATCCGCGCCGGCCACCTGTGCATTCGCGAGCACAGCCCAGAACATAGCGGCCACCACGGTCACACCGGCAACGATGCGGAAGAAGCGCATCAGCGCTTCACGTCCTTCATCCAGTCGAGCGATTCGAACCAGTAATCGCGCGTGACATTGAGCCAACGATCCGCCTTGTGCGCCGTTAGCCAGGCGTTGAGGAAATTCAGCAACTCCTGCTCGCCTTTTCGAACCGCCAATGCCTCGGCCCAGCCCACGAGCGGATCGCTCAGCGGCAAATCGATGGCATCGCTGTTATTCATTACCAGGAACTGTACTGCCGGCAGGCTGGAAATGTACGCGTGTGCGCGACCCTCCAGGATTTCCTTTTCCGCATCATCCTTGTCGCCGTGAGAATGAATTTCCGCCTTGTCAAAGAGCGAGCGGGCTACACCCTCGGAGAACGTGTCGGTAACGGTGGCGATTACGATATCCGGGTCGTTGAGTTGCTGCAGATTCTCGATGTCCCTGGTCATGTGCGTATTGGTTGCCATGCCGGCACCGGACAGCGCTACCGGCTCCGTGAACGTAATTCGCAGCGCGCGCTGCGGTGTTATCACGATGCCGGCGGCGACCATGTCGACCTCACCCGCCTCCAGTGCCGGAATGATGTCCTTCCACTCGTACACCGTGAATTCTGCACGAACGCCCATGTCTCTCGCGATCTTGTTCCCGAGGTCGACGTCGTGGCCCACATGTCCGCCGTGTCTCCCCGGCATGGCCCAGGGAACAAACTCGGCGATGCCGACGCGCAACGTGCCCCGCTCGAGGATGTCGTCCATCCCATCCGCCTGTGCGAGCGGACTGACGAAAACAGCCAGCAATAGCCAGCAACGAATAAAGACCTTTGTCACAACCATATGAAGAGTCCCGGAGATCAGCGAATATGTTTCAAAATGCCATCGAGTTCGTCGAGGCTATTGTAAGTGATGACGAGCTTGCCGGAACCTTTTTGCGTGTGCTGCACGCTGACTTTGGCGCCCAGCTTTTCCGACACCTCTATTTCGAGCCTGCGGATATCCGCATTCGCGCTGGCCGGTTTTTTGGTCGTCTTCTTGTCAGTGCCACTGTCCAGCATCCGCTTCACGAGCCGTTCCGTTTCGCGCACCGACAGGCCCTTGCGCACGACCTGGCGAGCCAGGTCGAACTGCTGCACGGCATTGTCGATCGAGAGCAGTGCGCGCGCATGGCCCATCTCTATTTCGCGCGCCTCGAGCAGCCCCTTGACCTTCGCAGACAGGTCCTGCAAGCGCAGCAAATTACTGACTGCGGCCCGCGATCGCCCGACCGCCTCGGCGGCTTCGGCGTGCGTCAGCTCGAATTCGCGAATCAGCCGGTCCAGCGCCCGCGCCTCTTCGAGCGGATTCAGGTTTTCACGCTGAATATTCTCGATGAGCGCCATGGCGATGGCATCGTCGTCGCCGACCTCGCGAATGATGGCCGGAACCTCGTCGAGCCCGGCCATTTGCGCCGCTCGCCAGCGCCGCTCGCCGGCAACGATTTCGTAGTGCTGCGCTTCACCGGCTTTGCCGATCGGTCTTGCAACAATGGGTTGCACAACTCCCTGCGCCTTGATCGAGTTCGCAAGGTCTTCGAGGGAGTCCTGGCGCATGTCGATACGTGGCTGAAACTGGCCACGTTGCAGCAACTCTACCGGAACCTGTTTCAGCGGGCCGTCGCTACCAGTACCGGTAATGGCTGCTGTTTCCGCAACCGGTTTCGACAGCAGCGCATCGAGGCCGCGTCCAAGGCGTTTCTTTTTTGCGTTCATTTCCTGGTTATCA
>Ga0209456_10001668_pt1 | contig 10712 bp, 11 predicted proteins | sample COG_11_FD_184755 | JGI IMG/M metagenome (GOLD analysis project Ga0209456, IMG submission 184755) | Pelagic marine sediment microbial communities from the LTER site Helgoland, North Sea, for post-phytoplankton bloom and carbon turnover... | ecosystem: Environmental > Aquatic > Marine > Neritic...
TCCGTTGGCATGCGCAAGGGGCGGTATGGTGTGGTCAGCGCTTATGCCGAGAAGTCGATGAATGCGCGTAATATGATTATTTTCACGCATGAGTTAATGCATGTGTTCGGCGCTTCGGATAAATACATCCGGGCCACTGGAGAGCCCGAATACCCCTTTGGGTTTGCAGATCCGGACCAGCACCCCCTGTTCCCTCAAACGCGTGCTGAAATCATGGGTGTCAGAATCCCATTGAGTTCCTTTGTTTCCGAGATGCCCCGGTCCCTCAAACAATGCAAAATCGGCAGGCGGACTGCAGAGGAAATTGGGTTCTTCGCACAGTTGATGGACTAAGCTCCGTTTGATATGACATTGCATGATCCGTGTCAAATTCCTGTCTCTGGCGTCTTGCGGTAATCTTGCTTCATGGTTATCCTGTCGCGCGATTGAAGGGATCACATTATGCGAAGAATATTACTTGCTGGAAATTGGAAAATGAACGGCACCATTGAGATGGTTAAGTCGCTGTTGAACGGCCTGCTTATTGCCTCGCGACAGGAAAGTTCAGTCGATATGGCCGTGTTTCCCCCGTTCCCCTACCTGGCGCAAGCACAGGAAATGCTGAAGTTCAGCAATATTGCCTGGGGCGCCCAGAACCTGAACCCGGCATCACAGGGCGCGTACACTGGAGAAGTCTCCGCTGCCATGCTGCTGAATTTCGGCTGTCGCTATGTGCTGGTTGGTCATTCTGAGCGCCGCGCCCTTTTTGGTGAAAGTGACAAAGATGTCGCGATGCGGTTTGAAGCCGCACATCAGGCTGGCCTGGAACCGGTGCTGTGTGTCGGAGAAACACTGGCAGAAAGGGAAAACGGGGAAACCGAATCCGTGGTAGAACGCCAGCTGGATGCGGTTTTGCAAGGCAGTGGGATCGGCGCATTCGAACGTGCCGTGATTGCTTACGAGCCCGTGTGGGCCATCGGAACCGGAAAAACCGCGACGCCCGAACAGGCTCAGGAAGTTCATGCATTCATACGTAACAAAATCAGTTCACAGGATGGTACAATAGCCGGTCAATTACATATTTTGTACGGCGGCAGTGTGAATGGTTCCAATGCCGCCGATTTATTTGCCCGGGAAGATATAGACGGCGGGCTTGTTGGAGGCGCTTCGTTAACGGCTGAAGACTTTCTCGCGATTCGCGATGCCGCTGTCTGACTGCTTCTCAGCTAGATGGAATTTTTATGCAGGTTTTAAATATTTTTCACGTGTTGATCGCCATCGCACTGGTTGCGTTCATATTGATTCAAAAAGGACAGGGCGCAACGGCCGGCGCCGCTTTTGGAAGCGGTGCTTCCGGAACAGTTTTCGGCTCCAGGGGCGCCGGTAATTTTCTTAGCCGGACCACCTGGGTGCTGGCGGCGTTGTTCTGCACCATTAGCCTGGTCATGGCCGTGATCGTGTCACGCACATCGGACTTGCCTGAAGACAACCTTGGAGTTATTGGGGCAGATCAGACACAGGAAGCGCCAGTCATCGAAAGCGATGAGGTGGTCATCGATGAAGAGGTATCTGTCGGTGCTGATGATTCAGCAGAGTCTGACGTGCCATTCATGGATACAACTTCAGAAACTACTGACGATTATGGGGTCCAGACCAGCGATGCGGTCAATGATGCACCTGGGGATTTGCCCGTGCCGGACACCGAAGTTAATGAAAATGCGGTAACAGAAGAAGCCCAGGCCGTCACAAACGGCTCTGACGGTGAAGACCCGGATACAGACGGCTCTTGACCGGAGGGCAAGAACTGGCCCAAGTGGTGGAATTGGTAGACACGCTATCTTGAGGGGGTAGTGGCGATAGCCGTGCCGGTTCGAGTCCGGCCTTGGGCACCATTTTATTGACGCTTGATGTTAGCGTCGTGAATTGAGAAACGAGTACACGGAGTACCAGTACTCCTTCAAGGCGATAATTGCGTGTTCAGAGGCACCCAGATGTTCCAAGACAAGGCGCAGACCGCAAAGAATGGCCCAGTCCTTCTTAAGGGCTGTAACACAGTATTGGGACATCTGGGTACCTCCCTTCGGGCGAGCTGGGAAGCGGTCGTTCGCGGTGTTACGCCTCTGGTCAAGGGCCAGCCATTGCCGGCGAGACGTGCCTTCGGCAACTGCTCCCTGCGTTGCTCTACCTCCTGCATCCCTGCAGTCGTGCGCCCAACCACTTCCCAATTCGCTGAACTCGTAATTATCGCCTTGAAGGGGTACTAACATGCTCGCAGAATATTTTCCGGTTCTGGTTTTTATCGTCATATCCCTCGTGCTGGGGGTAGCATTACTTGTTACCGGCGGGATTCTTGGTGGGCTTCTTGGCCCCATCAAGCCAGACAGCGAAAAAAGTTCACCTTATGAATGCGGTTTCGAAGCTTTCGAGGATACACGCTCCCAGTTCGATGTCCGTTTTTACCTCGTTGCAATCCTGTTTATTATTTTCGACCTCGAAATCACGTATTTCATACCCTGGGCACTGGTTCTGGACGAGCTGGGTGCATATGGCCTGCTTGCTATGATTGTCTTTGTACTGGAACTCGTTATCGGTTTTATCTACCTGTGGAAAAAAGGAGCACTGGAATGGGAATGAACAATCCCACCCCGCTGGGGGCGGTCGACGACATTCTTCGTCCCGGCGCTGATCAGAATCCGCTTCTGGACCGGGGCATGGTCACCACCTCGCTGGATGCGCTGATCAACTGGGCTCGCACCGGATCAATGTGGCCGGTGACTTTTGGTCTTGCATGCTGTGCCGTGGAAATGATGCAAGCCGGAGCTGCGCGTTATGACCTCGATCAAATGGGTGTGATTTTCCGTCCCAGCCCGCGCCAGTCCGACGTGATGATCGTAGCCGGTACGCTGACCAACAAGATGGCGCCGGCATTGCGTAAGGTCTACGACCAGATGCCGAACCCAAAGTGGGTCATTTCAATGGGTTCTTGTGCCAATGGAGGTGGTTATTACCACTATGCCTACTCCGTCACGCGCGGTTGTGACCGGGTTATTCCGGTCGATATTTATGTACCGGGTTGTCCACCCACAGCAGAAGCGCTGATTTACGCCATTCTCCAACTGCAGGCAAAAATTCGCCGCGAAACCACCATCGCCAGGTGAGCGTATGAGTGACACCCTAAAATCCGTTGCAGAACTTTTTGTTAATCGATTTGGTGATTCTGTCACCGTTGGTTCAACTCAATCCGGTATCGTGTCACTGGATATCGCGGTTGAGCACTGGCTGGAAGTTTGCCGGGCCCTGCGGGACGAAGAAGACTTCAGCTACGGGCAGTTGACTGATCTGTGTGGTGTCGATTACCTGGGTTACGGCCAGTCTGAATGGGAGACTGAGCACGCCAGTTCCGGGGGGTTCAGCCGGGGTGTCGACAGCCTGGGACCCGGCCGGTTTGACTGGGCCGACCGTCCCGAAGCGGATCAAGTCGAACAGCGATTTGGTGTTGTCGCCCACCTGCTTTCATTCCGGCACAACAAACGTCTCAGGATTCAATGTTTCGCCCCCGACGAAGGCATGCCGATTGTGCCTTCGCTGGTGGAAATCTGGAATTCAGCAAACTGGTATGAAAGGGAAGCTTTCGACCTGTTCGGAATCGTATTCGAGGGACATCCCGACCTGCGGCGGATTCTGACCGATTACGGTTTTACCGGGCATCCGTTCCGCAAAGATTTCCCCTTGATTGGCAACGTGGCTGTTCGTTACGACAGCCGGAAAAAGCGCGTCGTGTACGAACCGGTCGAAATTGAGTCCCGTGTACTGGTGCCCAGGGTATTGCGCTCGGATTCACGCTACAACACAGATGACGTGGACCTTGCGGTTGAAGTACCCGCTGCCCCGGAACAGGCAGAAAGCGGAGAGGCAAACTGAGATGTCTGAAATACGCAATTACACGATGAATTTCGGTCCTCAGCACCCGGCGGCCCATGGTGTGTTGCGCCTGATATTGGAGTTGGACGGGGAAACGGTTGTCCGCGCCGATCCACACATAGGGCTGTTGCACCGCGCCACCGAAAAACTGGCGGAAAGCAAACCGTACAACCAGACGATTGGCTACCTCGATCGCCTCGATTACATGTCGATGATGTGTAACGAGCACGCCTATGTGCGCGCCATCGAACAATTGCTGGGAATCGAATTGCCGCCAAGGGCGCAGTACATCCGCACCATGTTTGACGAACTTACCCGGTTCTCCAACCACCTTTTGTGGATCGCCTCCTGCGGCCTGGATCTGGGCGCCATGTCCATGTTTATGTACGCTTTCCGTGAGCGGGAAATGGTCATGGACATGTACGAGGCGGTTTCGGGTGCGCGTATGCATGCCGGTTACTACCGTCCGGGTGGTGTTTATCGTGATCTGCCTGAGCAGATGACCCGCTACGAGGAAACACCCTGGACCAAGGGCAAGGATTTGAAGCGCCGCAATGAATGGCGTGAAGGTTCTTTGCTTGATTTTATCGAGGCTTTTGCCAGGGATGTGCCCAGCAAGATCGATATATACGAGACCCTCCTCACAGAAAACCGCATCTGGAAACAACGTACGGTTAATATCGGTGTCGTGTCTCCGGAAAGGGCCATGCAGATGGGGTTTTCGGGTGTGATGTTACGCGGTTCCGGCATTGAATGGGATCTGCGCAAGAAACAGCCCTACGCCATGTATGATCAAGTCGATTTTGATGTCCCGGTTGGGGTAAATGGTGACTGTTACGACCGCTACCTGGTGAGGGTGGAGGAAATGAGGCAGTCGGCCGGGATCATCCTCCAGTGCGTGGACTGGTTGCGCGAAAACCCGGGGCACGTCATGCTCAAAAATTTCAAGATCGCCCCGCCGACCCGGGAAGAAATGAAAGATGACATGGAAGCCCTGATCCACCACTTCAAGTTGTTCACCGAGGGCTATTGCGTACCCGCCGGTGAAACCTATGCAGCGGTTGAGGCGCCCAAGGGCGAATTCGGCTGCTACCTGGTGTCCGATGGCGCAAACAAACCCTTCCGGCTCCATTTTCGCGCGCCGGGTTTTGCCCACCTGTCGGGCATGGATGAAATGACCCAGGGTCATATGCTGGCAGATGCCGTTGCCATCATCAGCACATTGGACCTGGTATTTGGCGAGGTGGATCGCTGATGGCCCAGAACAATAACGGTAGCGCCATGTTGACCGAAGAAACCCTTGCAACCATAGATCACTGGCTGGCGAAGTTTCCGCATGACAAGAAACGCTCAGCCCTGATCCAGGCGCTGATGGCTGCGCAGGTGCAGAATGGGGGATGGATTACTCCTGAACTGACCGAAGCCGTCGCCGAATACCTGGACCTGCCCCCGGTCTGGGCGCATGAAGTCATCTCGTTTTATTCCATGTTCGATGACCGGCCCGTAGGGCGCCACAAGGTCAATATCTGTACCAATATTTCATGCTGGCTGAGGGGTGCGGAAGAACTGCTGGCTCATGCTGAAGAGAAACTGGGCGTGACACCGGGAGAGACCACGCAGGACCAGCGCATTTCACTGATCAGGGAAGAAGAATGCCTGGCCGGTTGTTGTGGTGCGCCGATGATGATCGTCGATGGCCACTACTTTGAGAACCTGGACATCGAAAAGATGGACGCCATCCTGGACGGGCTGGAGTAACCATGGCAGATCACAACGTTGTATTTACCACCCTGGACGCCGACCAGCCCTGGTCGATGGATACCTATCTTTCGGTGGACGGTTACCAGGCCTGGCGAAAAATCCTGCAGGAAAAAACAACAGCCGAAGAAATTATTGCTATCGTCAAGGCCTCGGCCCTGCGCGGCAGGGGAGGCGCTGGTTTTCCCACTGGCCTCAAGTGGAGTTTCATGCCGCGATCTGCGCCGGTGCAGAAATATATTTTGTGCAACTCGGACGAATCCGAACCCGGCACATGCCATGACCGCGATATTCTGCGGTTCAATCCCCATGCCGTGATTGAAGGAATGGCCATCGCTGCTTATTCCATGGGAGCAACGGTAGGTTACAACTATCTGCGCGGTGAATTTCACCACGAGCCTTTCGAACGCTTCGAACACGCTTTGAAAGAAGCCTACGAAGCGGGTGTGCTGGGTAAAAATATTCTCGGTTCAGGCGTCGACATGGACATTCATACGGCCCTCGGGGCTGGCGCCTATATCTGTGGCGAAGAAACCGCCCTGATGGAGTCACTGGAAGGCAAAAAAGGCCAGCCGCGTTTCAAACCGCCATTCCCGGCCAACTTTGGTCTGTATGGCAGGCCCAGTACCGTCAACAACACCGAGACCCTGGCCTCCGTGCCCGCCATCATGCGCAATGGGGCGGACTGGTTCCTGCAAATTGGCAAGCCGAATAACGGCGGACCGAAATGTTTTTCCGTGTCGGGGCACGTTAACAGGCCGGGTAATTATGAACTCCCGCTGGGCACACCTTTTTCCGAGTTGTTGGAACATGCCGGCGGTGTGCGTGAAGGACACCGCCTCAAGGGCGTGATACCCGGGGGCTCGTCAATGCCGGTGCTGCCCGCCGATATCATTATGGATTGCGACATGGACTTTGATTCATTGAGCAGGGTCGGCTCGGGCCTGGGTTCGGGCGCGGTAATCGTGATGGATGATTCCACCTGCATGGTCAAGGCTTGTATGCGAATCGCGCAGTTCTACCATATGGAATCCTGTGGACAATGCACACCCTGCCGTGAGGGTACCGGCTGGATGCACCGCATGTTACTGAGAATTGTGAACGGTGAAGGCGAGGAGGGTGATCTGGAGTTGCTGCGCTCCGCTGCCGGCCAGATCGAGGGTCATACGATCTGTGCATTCGGTGAAGCGGCCGCCTGGCCAGTGCAAGGCTTCTTGCGCCACTACTGGGATGAATTCGAATACTACATCAAACACGGTCGCTCGATGGTTGAAGAACAAAAGGGACTGGCGGCATGAGCGCTGAATCTAATGGAACAGCGGCTAATGGAACAGCGGCTAATGGAACAGTGGCTAAGGGAACTGTGGCTGAGGTAGCCGTGGATATGGTCAACATCGAAGTTGACGGTATTCCCATGTCAGTCCCGAAGGGCTCGATGATTATCGAGGCTACGGACAAGGCCGGCATCGAGATTCCACGATTTTGCTACCACCCCAAACTGAGCATTGCGGCCAATTGCCGCATGTGCCTGGTCGACGTGGAAAAAGCGCCCAAACCACTGCCTGCCTGTGCCACACCGGTGATGGAAGGGATGAAGGTGTATACCTCTTCCCGCCGCGCCGTGGACGCCCAGCATGGCGTGATGGAATTTCTGTTGATCAATCACCCCCTGGACTGTCCCATCTGCGACCAGGGTGGTGAATGCGAACTTCAGGACCTGGCCATGGGTTACGGGCGTTCTGTATCCCGTTTCACCGAACGCAAACGCGTGGTCAAGGACAAGAATGTCGGCCCACTGGTGCAGACCGAAATGACACGCTGCATTCATTGCACACGATGTGTGCGTTTCCTTGAAGAAATTGCGGGGACCACTGAGATGGGTGGGTCAGGGCGTGGCGACCGCCTGGAAATCGGTACCTGCGTTGAAAACAGCATTGATTCCGAACTATCCGGAAATATCATAGACATGTGTCCGGTTGGGGCACTGACCAACAAGCCTTTCCGCTTTGCAGCCAGGGCCTGGGAATTGGTGGCGAAGCCATCTGTAGCGGCGCATGACGCTGTCGGTTCCTGTCTTTATCACCACGTGCGCCGCGGGAAAATTCTGCGTACGGTACCCCGGGACAACGAGGCGACCAACGAAACCTGGTTATCTGATCGCGACCGTTTCAGTCACCTGGGTCTCTATTCCGACGACCGTGTACTTTCGCCCCGGTTGAAAGAAAACGGAAAATGGAAAACGGTTTCCTGGGATGAGGCGATCAAAGCGGCAGTCAGCGTCTTGCAAGAATGTGCGGAGCAACACGGATCCGGACAACTGGGCATGTTGATGTCTCCTTCAGCCGCCACCGAGGAGTACTACCTGGCACAGGGCCTGGTTCGAAAACTCGGCAGCAATAACATAGACCACCGTCTGCGTGAGCAGGATTTTTCCGACGACCCTACAAGCCCCGCCTCGCCGACGTTTGAGCGGAGCATCGCCGGTATTGAGACGTCGGACGCGGTGTTGCTGGTGGGTTGTAACCCCGCGCAGGAAGCTCCCCTCCTGGGTCATCGATTGCGCAAGGCGTGGAGAAACGGTGCCGCTATTTCCGTCATCAATCCACTGGACTGGTCTTTTACCTTTACTACCAGCCTTGATGTGGTGGTGGCGCCCCAGAACATGGTTGCCGGGATGGTCGCACTGGCCGTTGCCGTAGAAAAATCAACAGGTAAATCGGCGCCAGACAGTTTGCGCACTGTATTGGACGAAGCACGGGAAGATCAAGGCACTACCGCAACTGGCTCCGAATTGGCTGAGCGATTAAGGGATTCCGGCAAAGGGCTGGTCTTCCTCGGCCAATTTGCAATGAGTCACCCGGACGCTGCCTGGCTGCGCAGGCTGGCTGCATATATAGCGGATGCAACTGGATCGGATCTGAATGTTCTGCCTCATGGCGCAAACCCGGCCGGCGCCTGGTTGGCCGGGGCGGTGCCGCACCGCGCACCCGGCGGCAGGCAGGAGCAGGGTGGAATGAACGCCGTGCAGATGTTTGAAGATCCCCGGAAATGCTATCTGCTGTGGGATTTCGAGGCGGAACCCGATACCGGCAATCCGGCGCTGGCCATGCAAGCGCTCGGTGCTGCTGATAAGGTCATAGCCATTTGTTCATTCGCCACGGACAGCACCCGGGAAGTTGCCGACATCATCCTGCCTGTTGCGCCACTGGCGGAATCAGAGGGTAGCCTGGTGAACCTCGATGGCAGTGCGATGGAATACGCGCCGGCCGGCAGGGTTTCCGGCGAGGCACGGCCGGGCTGGAAGATTCTCAGGAGACTCGGTCACGAATTAGGCCTGGAAGGCTTTGAGCAGGTCAGCCTTGGCGAACTGCGGGCACAAATGAGTGAAGCTATTCTGGCCGCGGAACAATCAATTGGTGATGGCGGCATGGCAATTGGTGATGGTGGCATGGCAATTGGTGATGGTGGCATGGAATTTCCGTCCCATGAAAAAGGCCTTTATCGCATCGGCGAATTGGCAATGTACTCGGTCGATGCGCTCTGCAGGCGGTCAGAAGCTTTGCAGCAGACCATCCAGGCAGACCAGCAGTTTGTTGGCCTGAATCCGCTGGATGCCATCCATCTGGGCCTGAGCGATGGCGGCAAAGCCCGGGTTCGCCAGGGCGAAAGCGCTGCCGAACTGGAAGTTCGGTTTCTGGACCTGGTGCCCCAGGGCGGTGCATGGATCCGCAGCGGAACCGGCGAGCTTGGACAGGCGGTTGCACCCGTCATCGTGGAGGTGGCCTGATGCCTGAGACATTGTGGGATCAGTTGATCTATCTGATCATCCTGATATTGAAAATTGTCGCGGTCGTACTTCCGCTGATCCTGGCGGTGGCGTACTACACGTACATGGAACGCAAGGTCATCGGCTCTATGCAGGTGCGCAGGGGACCGAATCGAATTGGGCCTCTGGGCCTGTTCCAACCATTTGCTGACGTTTTCAAACTGCTGATGAAAGAAATCGTCCTGCCCGCGAACGCCAACAAGTTCCTGTTCGTGCTTGCGCCTGTACTTTCATTGGCGCCGGCATTTGCGGCCTGGGTTGTCATACCGTTTAACGACTGGATGGTGATCGCGAACGTCGACGCCGGGCTGCTGTATATCCTGGCGATGTCTTCCATCGGTGTCTACGGCTTGATTATTGCAGGCTGGGCTTCGAACTCCAAGTATGCTTTTCTCGGTGCCCTCAGGTCGAGTGCACAGATGGTTTCCTACGAGATAGCAATGGGGTTCGCACTGGTTGGGGTTCTGATCCTGGCGGGTTCCCTGAACCTGAGGGAAATCGTGCTGGCTCAGCAAGGTGGTTTGTTGGACTGGTTCTGGCTGCCGTTGCTGCCCTTGTTCGGTGTTTACGTGATTTCCGGCCTGGCTGAGACCAACCGGGCGCCGTTCGATGTCGCCGAGGGTGAGTCCGAAATCGTTGCTGGTTTTCATGTCGAGTATGCGGGCGCCGCGTTTGCCGTGTTCTTCCTGGCTGAATACGCCAATATGATCCTGATTTCAGCCCTGACGGCTCTCTTGTTTGCGGGAGGGTGGTTGTCACCATTTGAAGGCTGGTGGCTTATAGGCGACACGTTCCTCGGCCAGGGCAGTATATTCTGGTTCCTGGCGAAAACCGTGTTCTTTATGTACCTGTTTCTGTGGTGGCGCGCGACTTATCCGCGTTATCGCTACGACCAGATCATGCGCCTGGGCTGGAAAGTGTTTGTGCCGATCACCATGGTCTGGGTGATGGTCGCCGCGGTTTTTTCCGTTCTCGGTCTGGTCGTGAGGGGTAGTTGATCATGAATGCAGTTACCCGCTATCTGAAAAGCCTGTTGTTGCTGGAGTTGGGCAAAGGCGCGGCCGTGACTTTGCGCTATTTCCTCGAGCCCAAGTTTACGATTAAATATCCGGAAGAAAAAACGCCTAAATCCAACCGGTTCCGTGGCCTGCATGCGCTGCGCCGCTACCCCAACGGTGAGGAGCGCTGCATCGCCTGCAAACTGTGCGAAGCGGTCTGTCCGGCACTG
>Ga0209456_10001669_pt1 | contig 10710 bp, 10 predicted proteins | sample COG_11_FD_184755 | JGI IMG/M metagenome (GOLD analysis project Ga0209456, IMG submission 184755) | Pelagic marine sediment microbial communities from the LTER site Helgoland, North Sea, for post-phytoplankton bloom and carbon turnover... | ecosystem: Environmental > Aquatic > Marine > Neritic...
GCGGCGAGGCCCGTCGTGAGCGTCCACCACATGACCGTGATCACGGCCTGCGACGCGGCAACGCGCTCCTGGGACTCGGCAGGGTAGCCGAATCGCCGCCAAATATTGAGGTCGACGTCCAGGTAGTGCCAATACATCGCCGCGACGAGTGGAATGCCGATGAGGATGCCGAGAATGGTGGTTCGCCTTGCGGAGCTCGGGACGAATACACTGCGAGCGAACATCACCAGCGCGAGAATGAATGCTGTGATCGTATCGGCACCGACCTCCGGTCGGATGTCGAGACCCATGCCGATGTAGCCCACGCCGGCGAGAAAGATTCCGGTGTACTCGACCCCATGAATCGCGTTGACCGACAGCTCTCCGCGCCTGCAGATCAACCAGACGCCGATCAGAGGCAAGATCGCGGCTGCATGTATCAGAAAACCTGGATCGGTGAGCGTCTCCTCGAGAACCCCGAATAGCACGCCCATGATCACGCGGAAAAGCAGGGCGGTGCCGCCGAGGATCGCGCCGATCAGGCCGAAGATCGCGACGCGCCGTTGAAGGAAGGCGCGCGCCTCTGGGTTGGCGAAGTAGGTGGTGCTGCTCATGCCTGCCTGCCCATGATGACTAACTCCGCAAGTTGTAGCCACTGCGGAGCAACGCAGTCGCGACCCCGAGAAGCGCCAAGAAGGAAACCAGCACGACGGCCGCGCTGGAAACTGGTGAAACGTCCGCCACTCCGAGGAAGCCGTATCGAAGCCCGTTGACCATGTAAAGAAGTGGGTTGAGACGGCTGACCGTGTTCCAGGGCTCGGGCAGGAGATCGATCGAGTAGAAGACGCCGCCCAGGAAGGCCAACGGCAGCAGAACGAAGTTCGGGAAGATCGCGAGATGATCGAATTTCTCTGCCCAGAGTGCGGCGACCATACCCAACATCGCGAGCGTTGCCGTCACGAAGACTGTGAAGAAAACCGTCCAACCGAAGTGATGCAGCGGAAACCAGGTGAAGGTCAGCGCTACGAGGTAGACCAGGGTCCCTACAATCATGGCCCGAATCATCGCCGCCCCCACGTAGGCCAGAAGCATTTCGAGCGCCCCGATCGGTGCTACCAGGAGGTCGGTTATCGTTCCGTTGATCTTCGACTGAAACAGGCTCGACGAGGTATTCAAAAACGAGTCGCGGATCATCGTCATCATCACCAGGCCGGGCACGACGAACTGTATGTAAGGCACGCCTGAGATTTCGCGCAGGCGGGAGCCAAGCGCGACGCCAAACACCAAGAAGTAGAGGCTCGTCGTCACCAGCGGGCTCAGCACCGTCTGCAGCCACACCTTGCTGAAGCGGCGAACTTCCTTGAGGAAGAGCGTCTTGAGCGCAATCGTGCTCACGCCACGTGCCTTCCGTCGGCTTTGCGAATCAGCTCCAAGTAGATGTCTTCGAGTGACCGTCCACCATGCCGCTCCAACAAGCTTTCTCGACTCTCCACCAACAGGAGCTCTCCCTTGTGCAGGATGCCGATTCGGTCCGCGAGCTTCTCCGCTTCCTCGATGTAATGGGTGGTCAACACGATCGTGGTGCCGGCCGCGCGCAGATCCTGAACCTCCTGCCAGAGCTCCCTGCGGAGCTCGACGTCGACACCGGCGGTCGGCTCGTCGAGAAAGAGTAACCGGGGCTCATGCACGAGTGACTTCGCCACCAACAGTCGACGCTTCATGCCGCCCGACAGCGTGCGCGTGTATGCATCGCGCTTTTCGTCGAGCGCAAATGTCGCGAGCAGGCTCTCGGCTCGCTCGCGGTTTGGCTCGACCCCCATGAGCCCCATTTGAATCATGAGGCTCTCGAGGGGCGTGAAGAAAGGGTCGTAGCTGATCTCTTGAGGAACCAGCCCAACCAATCGGCGTGTCGTGCGGAAGTCTCGTAGCGTGTCGAAGCCAAGTACCTCGATGCTGCCTTGGCTTTGCTTTGCGAGCCCGGTAATGCAGTGAATTAAGGTCGACTTTCCGGCGCCGTTCGGGCCGAGCAGTGCGAATATCTCGCCCTCGTAGACCTCGAGCGACAGGTCCTGGAGCGCCGTGAACTTCCCGTAGCGCTTCGTCACATGGCGGCAGCGGAGCACCGGCGGCTTCATCGGGGCCGACTATAGCGACCTAACCGGCGATGACCAGGCTATCCGAGCGTATGACGCAGATGGAACGACTTGGGCCGTGTGAGCTGTGCGTAACCGAGGGTCGACAGGCTGCATCCGCGCCCAGAGTCCTTGACGCCCACCCATGCGAGCTCGGGGTCGAGGTAGTCGCAACGGTTCATGAACCAGGTTCCGGTCTCCACACGCGTGCCGACCTGCTGCGCGTGCTCGATGTCACGGGTCCATACCGAAGCGGTCAACCCATAGAGGCTGTCGTTCATCAATGCGATCGCCTCCGCGTCGTCGCGAACCCGCATGATGCCGACCGCCGGACCGAAGGTTTCCTCGCTCATGATGCGCATCGAATGATCGACGTCGACCAGAGCTTGTGGCGCCATGTAGGGTAGACCGCGCGCGGCCTCCGTGAAATGACTCGGGTCCAGTAAAGGACGCGCCCCCGCCGCGATGGCTTCGTCGATTTGTGCCTGAATGCCTTCGGCGTTGCGAATGCGGACCACCGGCCCGAGCGTCGTCGATGAATCCCGCGGGTCTCCAAGCAAGAGCTCGTTCGCGACCGAGACGAAGGCTTCGAGGAAAGGCTCATAGACGTCCTGATGCACGTAGATTCGCTCGATACCGCAACAAGATTGCCCCGCATTGTAGAAAGATCCATCCACGAGGTTTGCAGCTGTGCGCGCGACGTCCGCATCGCTGCATACATACGCCGGGTCCTTTCCGCCCAGCTCCAACGCGGCGCCGATGAAGCGCTTCGACGCGGCTTGCTGGATCGCGTGGCCGCCTTCGACGGACCCTGTGAACGCTACGAAGGCAACGCAAGGGTCGCTGATCACGTCGGCCACGCCTGCGTGATCCAGAAACAAGACTTGGAGCACGCCATCGGGCAGTCCGGCCTCTCTGGCCGCTCGACCGATCCGCTCGGCAACCAGAGGCGTTTGCTCCGAGTGTTTGAGCACGACCGTGTTGCCCGCGACGAGCGCCGGCACCAATGCGTTGACCGCCGTCAGCCATGGGTAGTTCCAAGGCGCAACTACGAAAACGACGCCGAGAGGTTCGCGCCGGATGTAGCGAGTGAAACCGTCGCGCGCTTCTAGCTCGATGTCGGCCAGCGACTGGGGTGCCAGGTCGACCATCGTCCGTCCCCGCAACAGCCAGCCGCCTACTTCGCCGCCACCGTCGCGCAGCGGCCGACCCATCTGCATGGTGAGCTCTTGAGCCACCGCATCGGTGTCATGCACCGCGAGCTCCACGAAGCGCCGGACCATCGTGCACCGTTCATCGAGGTCGACTCGCCGCCACGTTTCATAGGCTTTGCTGGCCGTGGCAAGCACTCGTTCGATCTCGCTCGCCCCGTCGAGCGCGCGCTCGAAGACGACGCTGCCGTCCACGGGCGAAATCGTTCGGAAAGTTGCGGCCATCGCTGCTAGGGTTTCTCACCATCCGCGTGACGTCAATCCGGGCTTGCACATTGGCGTCCGGCGAGGCACGACGTGCCGATGGCGATGCCCAAACTCGACGGGAAGGTACTGATCACGGGCGCGAGCGGGTTCATCGGAAGCCGGCTGCGCGACCAGCTTCTCGCAGCTGGGACCGACGTCGTTGCGATCCGTCGACCGGGCTCGCCGCCTTCGAAGGTGGGTCGATCGGTGGAGGCTGACTATGCCCGCGTCGGCGACCTCGAGCGGATCATCGGTGCGGAGAAGCCAGACTACGTCCTCCACGTTGCAGGGGTGACCAAGGGCAGTTCCTACGAGGACTTCCAGCTTGGCAACGTCATGCCCACCCGCAATCTGCTCGCCGCCGTTCGTCAAGCGCACCCGGGCATCAAGCGCTTCGTGCTGGTGTCGTCGTTGACGTCGTACGGCCCCTCCTCGACCTCCGCGCCCCATCGCGAGGAGAATCCACCTCGGCCCGTTGAGCACTACGGCCAAAGCAAGCTCGAGGCGGAGCAAGTCGTCGAAGAGGAGGCGGCGGGTGTGCCGTGGACCATCGTGCGGCCGCCGACTGTCTATGGTCCTGGCGACGTGGATCTCTTCACGTTGTTTCAAAGCGCCGTGCTCGGATGGAACTTGTTTTACGGTAATCGCGAGCACTACACGTCGTGCATCTACGTCGACGATTGCGTACGAGGCATCCTGGAGGCCGCCCAACATGAGCAGACTGCGGGGAAGGGCTATTTCCTGACGAGCGATGACCCGGTGACCTGGACCGAGTTTCAGAGCCAGATCGTCCGTGCGGTGGGGAGGCCCGTGCGGGACGTAGATCTGACTGAGCAGCTGATGTGGGTGTCCGCCTTCGTGGGTGAGGCAGCGACATGGATCGACAAGAAGCCACGCCTTTTCAATCTACAAAAAGCCAAAATGGGTGCGCAGGAGGCCTGGACTTGCGTTGGGGACGCGGCCGAGCGTGACTTTGGTTTCACGACCGAGGTCGACCTCGCCGAAGGCATCCGCCGCACGCACGAATGGTACCTCGACAACGATTGGTACCCGCGCCTCGACCCGAAGCAGCTGCTTTCCGCGGGCTCACTCCGCCGCTTGGTCAGCCGCTTCCGACGCGGCCGGTGACAACTTCTCCAAGAGGCGCTGCCCGGTCGAGGTGATCTGATCCAGCAAGTAGCGCGCCTTGGGCTCGGCCCGTTCGAGATGCCGTTCGAGCACCTCGGCTCGCTCGGGATGCTTTTCCGCTTGTGCCAGGAGTAGCTCGGCGATCGCGGTGTCGCCGAGAAGCTGTATCAGTCGTTCGGCGTGCAGCATCGCGAAGGCGAAGTCGCGCTTCGGGTTCCAGTTCTTGGTGAGCTCATCGGACCATTCTCCGATCGGCTTTCCGCGAAGGCCCCTCACCTTGTCGCCTGCCGTCCTCAAGACCAAGTGCTGCTGCGCGCTCAGTGACACCGTCTGGAGCTGTGCGACCCTGCGCTCGAGCGGCTTGCGACTCGACAGCGAGCGCCAGCGGGCTTGAGCCATGCGCCGCACAAAATCTTGAGGGTTGCTGATGATCGCACCGAGCGTGTCCTTCATCGACATGAGCGCCTGAATCTGACTCGTGCCCTCGTAGATCGGCATCACGAGCGCATCACGAAGGAGCTTCTCCGGAAGGTACTCGGTGGTGTAGCCATTGCCGCCGTGAATCTGCAGCGAGGTGCGCGCGTGCTCGACCGCCTTCTCCGCAGCGAAGTACTTGAGAATGGGCGTAATGTGACGTGCCTTCTTCTGGTGCGACTTCATCTGTCGCCCCAACCCCTTGCGCTCGTCTTCGTCGAGGTCACCATAGCGAACCGCCAAGGCCAGCTTTTGAGCCATTTCCTCGTGGAAACATGCGGTGACCGCCATGGCCCGAATGCCTTGAATCTCGGTCTGCATCGTTTCTAGGTACTCGGCGATCATCTCGTGGCGATCGATTGTCTTGCCCATCGAGCCGCGCTCAGAGGCGTATTCGACCGCCGCCCGGTGGGCGGACTCGCTGAGCCCGAGGCATTCGAACCCGACACCCAGGCGGGCATTGTTCATTAGGGTCAGCATGTACTTGAAACCCTCGCCTCGCTCGCCGACGAGCTCGGCCGGGGCCTTGTCGAACACCAACCCGCAGGTTGCCGACCCGTGATGTCCGAGCTTCTCCTCGACGCGGCTCAGTTGCACGACGCGTGTGCGGTTTCCGTCTGCGTCATCTTCGTAAGTCGGCACGAGGAACATCGAGAGTCCATTGAGCCCGTCCATCGGATCGTCCGGGTCGGTCTCTTCCGTGCGCGCGATCACGAAGTGATACTTGCCGTGACCCGAGGTGATGAAGATCTTCTCGCCGGTCACACACCAGTTGCCGTCCGCGTCTTGCTCGCCGACTGCGCGAAGCGCCGCCATATCGGAACCTGCGTCGGGCTCGGTGATGTCCATGCAGCCCCAGGCTTCACCCGCGGCGATCTCTTCGATCATCTTCTTCCAGCGCGTCTTTTCAATTCGGCCGGTTGCTGGATCGATCGCGGAGCTCCCCTCCAGAGCCGAAAACACAATTGCAGCCATCGCCATGCCCGCATGGAAGCCGTGGTGTGCCATCGTCGACACGTCGGCGCGGGCCATCAGCTCACTGTTGATGAAGTACACCATCATCGGTGCGTTCATGCCGCCGAGCTCGCGGGGTAGCGGGAGGCTATGGAGATCGAGCTCCTTGATCTTGTCGAAGATGCCGGCGAGCCGCTCCGGGAAAACCACCTCGCCATCCGTGAAACCGACCCCTTTTTCATCGATCTCTTTCTCGTACGGCTTGATTTCCGTGGCCACGAACTCCCCAAACATCTCGAGGATGTCCCGGTAGAAGGCCACGGCCTCTTTGGTCGTGCTGAAGCCTTCGGCATCGGCATCCGCGAAGTCGTGCTCGGTGATTCGCACCAACGATTCCCAGTCGATGCCCTTGTCGAAGTAGTAGTGAAGGTCGTCGTTGTCCTTGAAGAAATTCGCCATGCTTACTTCTCGCCTTCGTTCTCTGTATAGAGGCTCGATCGCGCAACGCGGATCAGCTCCCGTGCGTGACGTTTGCGCGTACTGCCTTGAACCGGGTCATCCGGCAGAATCACTTGCAAGGTGTCGATGACCGCGGTGCCTGCGACCGCCATCGTGATCACCTCGACCGCATAGGCCTGCGGGTCGACGTCTCGTTGAACGAGCCCTTGTTCTTTCGCCCGCTCGAGCTGCCCGCCAAGAAGCTCGACCCACGGCTGCACGAACCGCGCCAGCATCGCCTGCATGCTTTCGGGCCGGTCGAGCGTTTCACGAAGAAAGAGACGCGCGCGATCCGGGTCTTCGATGAAGAACTCGGTCAACGCTTCCATGGTCGCGTCAAAGCGCTCCTCGGTGGATGCCTTCAAGAGCAGTCCAGGCAGCACCGTGTTCCAGTGCGCCAGCATCTCCGCGATCACATTCTCGCGAAGCTCGTCCTTCGATTTGAAGTGATAGAGGAGGCTAGGCTTCCGGATCCCGACCGCATCGGCGATCTCCTGCACCGACGTGCCGTCGTACCCCTGGTCCGCAAAGAGCCGAGTCGCGTGCGTGAGAATCTGAGCCCGAACGTCCATCCCTACCAACTGGTCGCCAAATGTCTACCATTTGGTAGGGAGAGATCAAGCCCCGGCTGTGCGCCTCCCAAAAGGGTGTAAAAACCGCACGTTGCCGCCGCAGGCGCTGCTACCTGCGCCCGGGCCCGGGGTCAGGTCCGGGATCGGGACCAGGATCAGGTCCGGGATCGGGATCGGGATCAGGTCCGGGACCGGGATCGGGACCCGGATCAGGCCCGGGATCGGGCCCAGGGTCGGGACCGCGTCGGCGGTCCAGCTCGGAGTTTGCGTCCGTGATACCGCCGTCCGCAAACGCGAGCGTCGGCACAAGCGCTAGCGCGAACAGCACGGCTAGGGTGATGGCCTTCGTTATAGACATCATCGTACACCAGGTTGGCAAATCGCTCGCCTAGAAGTGATAGACGGCGGTCAGCTCGCCAGTGATCTCGTGCGTCACGATGTCCTCGGTAGGGACGTATGCGTAGCCAGCTTCGAGGTCGAGACTCCAGCGCGGGTTGAAGAAGTACGCGCCCCCGAGGACCGCGCCCACGCCCAGCGAGAGGACGTTCCGCTCGCCTTCCTTCGCTTCACGCTCCTTCTCGAAGATTCGAATGTTCCAGGTGACGAGCACCCCGACAAACCCTTCCCAGTCTCCTCGTCGAAGGAGCCCTCTCAAGATGAGGTCAAACGGGGTATCGAAGCGCTCTTTGTTGAAGAGGAACGGCTTCGCGATCGTGATTGCGAGTCGCTCGGGGATCAGGTGGCGGCTGTACGAGATCACGAATCCGCCGAGGTGCTCCCCTCTCGGTAAAGGCTCGCCGGTCTCCGCATCGTTTCGCTCACGCAAGACATGGTACGAATACGATGCGCCAAACGCGAACGCGTTGAGCAGCTCGCGCTCCTCGCCTTCATCCTCTTCGGCGCCCTCAGCCGGCTCTTCGTCCGCCGCCAATGCGGTCGTATTCGTCATCAAGCACGTGACGACCATCGTGAGCGCTGCGATGGATTTCACTTTTCGAGCTGCCGCCAGGTGTCGTAGACGACTAGCAGCGCAACGACACCAACGACGAGCGGAACCATCGCCCCCGTGCCGTTGCCGGTGCTTGCAAACAGATAGAGCGCTAGTCCGATGCTGACCACCGAGAGAACCAAATAGCCGAATAGCTTGCGGCGAGTCGCGGGCTTTCGAAACGACTTCGCGGCCGGAGAGTCTTTCTCGTACTTTTTGCGCATATCATCCATGGACATCGTCATTCTCCCTCCACGCGTGTCTCACACGACTCGGCCGCGATGACGACCGTCTACCACATCGTTACTTCTTCGGGACCTGTTCCTCGTAGAGGTCACCGACGCCTTGGCGCTCGTAGTAGGCTTCCATGACGTCTTCCAACGGTAGGATGCCGTCGACGAGCCACGTTGGGAGTTCTTCGCGATCCCCGGTGGGCGGGACGGTGCCGTAGGGCGACTTCGCCGGCCAGACCGCCTCTTGGGCGACCACCTCGCGCACCTTGATCTCGTCGTCGGTCACGTTCCAAACCAGCAGATCCTTCGCCAGCGTGAGTGGGCCGTCGTAGGTGCTCCGTATCTCGTTGTACATGTCTTCCCATGTATTCTCGTCGTTGAAGAAGTGATAGGCGATCGCCATTCGCGGCTCGACCATGCTGAACACCTTGCCGGCCGCCGCGGGCGGCGTGTGGACGCGCGCCGAAACCAGCGCTGAGTTGGCGCGATCCCAACCCTGCAAGTCGATGTTCTGCCGAATCGTGCCGAAGGTCTCGTGAATCACGATATCGGCATTCTTCGCGTGCTCGACGAACCACTGATTCGGAAACGTATCGCTCGAGAAGACGAACTTTCGGTTCTTCCATTCGAGTGAGAAGCTCACCGGGCCTGCCATGATGTGTACCGCGGGCCAAGCAGCGATCTTCACCCCGTTCTCGTCGTAGACCACCGAGAACTCGTCGTGCGGGAACTCGTTGACCTCGATCTGCCCGGCCACCGTGGGGAGCCGGCCGGACCGCCCATCGATGTCCCAGGAAAACGATTCGATCTGGTGGTCGATGAAGTGCTTCGTTCCCCATTCGGGGTGGTCCTCCGGCCCGTCCGGACCCCAGATGCGAGGGGCCCGCTGTCGGCCTCCGACCCAGCCCCCGATGTGCCAGGCAGCAAAGTCGCCAATGTGATCGGAATGGAGGTGGCCGACGAAGACCTTGTTGACCAGGTCGTATGGGATCTCCAGTACCGACAGGTTGGCGACCGAGCCCGTTCCGAGATCGAAAATGAACTTGTCGCCGTTCCCGAGCTCGACCAGCCAGCATGCCGAGGCCTGCGACTTCCGCTGGTTGGGCATGCCCGTGCCAAGCGAAATGACCCGCATCTCGTTCTTCCCGAGCTTCTCGGTGTTGGGGTAGTAGGTCTTGCGCGCCTCTTCCTTCGCCGTTGCAGCCGGAACGGGATCGGGGCTCTGTCCCGCGTCGCCCCGATACCAGCCGTAGGCATAGGCCGCCGCGGCGATCAGAAGCGCGCCGCCAATCGCGATTGTCTTGTTCATGCCTTACTCCGGCGTTGGTCAGAAGTGGTAGACGGCGCTCAACGCGGCCGTCAGCTCGTGTTCGACGATGTCCTCGGTCGGAATGTAGGCGTAGCCGAGCTCGAGGTCGAGATGTGCGTCGTCAGAGCGTTTCGGACAAGAGGGCGCGTTTGTTAAGAGACGGTTCATGGTTTTGGCCTAGGCCGCGTTTGCGGCTCGGTACTCCTTTTTGCGACGTTGCATCGTGACCTGCTTGATCTTGTCCCGTTCGGACAGGACCCGGTGGTGCCGGCCGTAGTACACGTCCGCCGGCGTGCAGTTGTCGAGCGACTCGTGGTATCGGCGGTGGTTGTAGTACGCGACGAAGTCGCGCACCGCTGCCTCGAGCTCCCACGGGAAGTAGTAGTGCTGTAGCTTCACGACGTTCTTCATCGAGCGGTGGTAGCGCTCGATCTTCCCTTGGGTCTGCGGGTGATAGGGGCGCCCTCGGGTATGCGTCATGCCCTGCTCCCCGAGGTAATCCCGCAGGTCCTTCGACACGTACGCCGGACCGTTGTCGCTCAGGAGCCTGGGCCGATGGCGGACTCGGACGCTGTGCACCCCGGTGAGTGCCAGTGCTTGGTCCAGCGTCTCGGTCACGTCCGTGGTCGCCATTGTCGGACTGAGTTTGTAGGCGATGATGAAGCGCGAAAAGTCATCCATCACCGTCGACAGGTAGTACCAGCCCCAGCCGACGACACGCAGGTACGTGAAGTCGGTCTGCCACATCTCGTGCACCCGCTCGGTCGGATGCTTGAAACGGTCCGACGCACTCATCAGGACGTACGCCGGGCTCGTGATCAGATCGGCGGCCTTGAGGATGCGGTACACGCTCGATTCGCTCAGAAAATACCGGCGCTCATCGGTGAAGTGGCACGCGAGCTCTCGCGCGGAAAGCTCCGTCTTTTTGAGGGCCAGATCGATCACCTCGGCTCGGACCTTCTCAGGGACTTGGTTCCACCTCGGAC
>Ga0209456_10001670_pt1 | contig 10706 bp, 7 predicted proteins | sample COG_11_FD_184755 | JGI IMG/M metagenome (GOLD analysis project Ga0209456, IMG submission 184755) | Pelagic marine sediment microbial communities from the LTER site Helgoland, North Sea, for post-phytoplankton bloom and carbon turnover... | ecosystem: Environmental > Aquatic > Marine > Neritic...
CGTGCCGGGTCCCGCTCGGTACTCGCCGTGGTCGGACCGGACGGGGAACTGGCCTTCCCTGAGCGGGACGCTGGTGGGCGCGCGGCATCGGAAGCCGAGGCCTACCTGGTTACATCCGCCCTGCGTGGAGCTGTTGACCGCGGATCGGGAAGGAGCCTGCGCGCACACGGATTCTCAGGGGTTGTCGCCGCCAAATCAGGAACCACGAACGAGTTTCGGGACGGTTGGTTCATAGGGTACACGCCGGCACTGGCCGTGGCCGTCTGGGTGGGGTTCGACGACGCTCAGAGCCTGGGGCTCCCCGGCTCCCGGGTCGCGCTTCCGATCTTCGCCCGGTTCATGGCGGCGGCTACGGGCCGGTACGGGGATGAGGGGCCCTGGGCGACCACCGGCTTCGAGACTCCGGTCGGCCTGGAGGTCGTAGAGGTGGAACCGGGAACCGGACTCCGCTCAGGACCGGGCTGCCCGGGTCGTCCCGAGATTTTCGTTCGAGGCACGGCCCCGCGCCGTAGCTGCTCACCCTACGGGTACTATGAGGGCCGGTGGACGCGCGAGAACCGCTACGACGTGCTGCGGAGACTCGCCGAAGTCAGGGCTCGTCGCGATCGCTGATCTCGGTAGCCTCAGCGAGAAGTCGGGAGACCTCGCTCGCCGGCACGCCGAGATTCGACCCCCCGAACTCGGCCAGGATCGCGAACGTCACGGCCACCACTTCTCCGTCCAGCGAGAGGACGGGTCCGCCGCTGCCTCCGCGAGTGGTCTCGGCGTCGTAGGCGACCGTGGACGGAGTCACCTGGCCGACGATCCCGCGCGTGGCGAGCGGGCGGATGAACCCGGCATCCGACAACTCCCTGACGACGGTCCAGAAATCGGGCCGTCTCTGCATGAGCGAGTCCACGAACACGGACCCCGAACGGGCGAGCAGCGCGTCGATTCCCGCGGGGTAGCCGAGCACCAGGATGGCCTGGCCGGGCCCGGGATTCTCCTCCGCCAGTCGGAGCGGCTCGCGGCCTGCCAGATCGGGAGCCCGCACCACCGCCAGGTCGACGTCAGGGCTCGCTGCCAGGAACTCCAGTTCGACAGGCTCGGCCCGGTCCGGCAGGTAACCCAGCAGGCGAAGGCGAGGCTCGAAGCCGCGTTCGAAGATGGGACCGATCTGGTCGTTTTCGCTCCACGGGATCGCCACGTGCCGGTTGGTCACGAGTAGACCGTCGTCGGTCGCCAGCCAAGCACTTCCCGTGAACTGCACCTCGAACACCGGACCATCACCTTCGATCGTCGTCAGCGGAATCCCTCCCGGTCCGATCCGCGGTGCCCCGGACGGCCCGAGCAGAATCCTGAGCGGGCGATCGGACTCGGTCTCGATGAGCCGGTAGCCGCCCTGGACGAAGATCACCGACGCCGAGGCGGCCGTCACGACGCGGCGACCCGCGTCGCTCATCTCCTCCAGGGCTTCGATTCGTCCCGTGAGAGCGTTCTGGAGCTCCACCACCAGCGCGTGGGCCTCGGGGTCGCCTGCCGCCAGGTTCGCCAGGCTGCTCAGTGCCTCTGCCACGCGAGCGCTCCGCGCCTCTTCCGCGTCGATCCGTCTCTCGAGACGAAGTCCGTATGCCACCACGGTGCCGGCCGTGACCAGCAGAACGGCGAACGCACCGCCGACCACGGCTCGAGTGCGCGGGGACGTGCGGGTGAGCAGCTCGCGAGGAAGAGACGCAAGAAACAGCGCGAACCGTCGGAGATGCCCGCCGCGGCCGTGACGCGCGTAGTCCACGCAGTCCCGCCACGCCTCCTTCATCGACTTATAGGGTGGAGGATTCGTGGTCTCCATCACGAACCGGATCACCGGCCCACCGGTGCCGACTTCGAGGATGTCTCCGGGAACGAGGGTCTCTCGTCCCTGAAGTCCCGGCACATCGGCGCTGTTCAGGTAGACCTGGCCCTCTACCTCGAGAACGGACCAGCCGCCCTCTCCCCGGACGAGTACCGCGTGCCGGCCGGCCACTGAAGGGTGAGAGCCGGAGGGGAAGTGGACCACCGCGTCTGGAGCTGTCCCCACCAGGGCTTGCAGCCCGGTCAGATGCTGCCGGGTTCCGCGATGCGGTCCGGTGAGGTGGAGAATGACCGCGGCGCCCCCCGGCCGGGGGGCGGAATCGACCGGATCCCGCGACTCCCCGGCCGGAAACGACCCCTCGATGACCGGCGTGCTGTCAGGCGTCATGCGATGCTGTCTCCACGAGCGATGGGCTTGCTTCCAACGTATGAGTAAACACGCCAGGCGGGAACAGGTTTCGGGGCCGCCGATCCGTGGGGGTATGAAGAGCACCCGCGAGGGCGAACGAGACATTGTAGACTATATGGTGTAGGCTGAAGAGCATCCGCGAACCCTCGAAGAGAGGCTTGATCATGTGGGAACGCGTTGTCGCCGTGGACCTCGAGGCTACGGGCCTCGATCCAAGGGAGGATCGGATCGTCGAGATGGCGATCGTGCGGGCCGAGGACGGCCTGGTGCTTCTCCACCAGCGATTCCACCCCGGGATTCCGATTCCGGAACCGGCGACGGCGATCCACGGCATCACGGACGCCGACGTGGCGCACTCCGACGGCTTTGCCATCCACGCACCGCGCGTCCAGGCCATGCTCGAGAACGTCGTCATCCTGGGCTACAACTCTCGTCTGTACGATACGGTGATGATCGACGCCGAACTCCGCCGGGCAGGCGAGAAGGGACTGGACCTGGTCGAACTGCCCGAGATCGATCTTCTCAGGGTGTGGGCCCACTCGGAACGACGGACCCTGGACCTGGCGGTGCAGCGGTTTCTCGGCCACGGACACGCCGGCGGCCACACGGCGCTCTCCGACGCCGAGGCCCTGTTGCCACTGGCCCGTGCGATGAAGCGCGCCTGGGCCCTCGAAGACTACGATCTCTTGGACCGAAGTCGTTCGCGCGGCGAGGTGGATCGTTCGCGCCGCTTGAGACAGGACAAGGGTGGGGAGGTCGTCTTTAACTTCGGGAAACACGCGGGCGAGCCGCTGCGGGATCACAAGGAATACGTCGAGTGGATGCTGCAGTCCGACTTCCCCCCGGACACTCTCGATGCGATCCGGCGGCTGAGAGACAACGGGTGGCGCTGGCGGTGATCCCGATCTGAACGCTGGCCCGGAGGAAACCAACCGAAACGATCCCGCTCACCGGAAGGTGGCGAGCGGGATCGGTGCGCGTTTGGCGGAGCGCGTGCGCCGTCCTCCCGACCTAGCGTTCGGCCAGCGTGATGACGGCGAATGTGGCTCCGAGAGGATCGGCCAGCCAGGCGAACCGGCCCACCCCCGGGATGTCCATCGTCGGTCCCATCGTGGTCGCGCCGAGCTCGATCGCCTTGCCCACGGTCGCGTCGCAGTCGTCCACCGAGAAGTACGTGGCCCAGTGCGGCGGCACCTCACCCCAATCGGACTGGATCTGCATCATTCCCCCGGTCGGAACCTCGCCGAGAAGAAAGCTTGTGTAGACGCCGGTCGGGGGGGGCATCTCCTGTTCGTGTGCCGTCCACCCGAACAGCCCTCCGTAGAAAGTCTTCGCCGCGTCCGTGTCGAGGGTCAGAAGCTCGTTCCAGCACAGCGCCCCGTGCTCGCTCTTGAGCCCCACGCCGTGGCGATTGACCGCCTGCCACATGTAGAACAGGGCCCCGGTCGGATCCTGCACCACGGACATGCGGCCCGAGTCGAACACATCGAAAGGTCCGGCGAGCACGAGGCCGCCCAGCCCCTGGGCTCTCTCGGTCGCCTCGTCGACTGAATCCACCGCCACGTAGGCTCCCCAGCAGTCGGGCCCGGAATTTGGCTGCTTGGGATCCGCCTGGTACAGGGCCGCTGTGTATTTGCCGCCGATGTGGAACATGGTATACGTGGAGTCCTCGGACATCTGGACCTCCTCCGCTTCCCAGCCAAACAGCTCCGAATAGAACGACCGTGCCGCCCCCTGGTCGCTGGAAGCCAGTTCGACCCAGCAGAAGGTCCCTGCCGCGTGCTTCGGGGTCTCCGCCATCAGTCTCTCCTCACGTTCGGATCCTGGCCGACACCGGGCTCGTGCCCACGCGTCGAACCACCCATTCCCGTTACCAGAGTAGTCAATGGGCCGGCCGGATCAAGGTGAGGGCTTCAGCGGTGAGAGCGAGAGCGCGGCAGAGGGTGAACGCCGAGACGGGGAATCTTGCGGAAGCGGCCGGTTCGCGCGGTGACGATCTCCAGGCCGTGATACAGGGCGGTCGCCGCGACCTGTAGCTCCCGGGTCGTCAGGTCCTCCAGAAGAAGCTCGGATTTCAGCTCTCCGAACGTGCGGGCCGTTGCCACGTCAAACGGCAGGACGGTCAGGGCGGGCAGGACCCGCTCCTCGATGTGCCTGAGGTTACCCTCCGGGTCCCGGGATTCGTCCGCACCTCGATACAGATCGGCTAAGGCTATGGCACTGGTGAACTGCTTCTCGCGGGGAAGGGAGCGGAGCCACTCGAGATAGGCCTCGCGCGGCTCGGCGCGTAGCGCTTCCGCAATGGCATCGGAGTGAAACAGGTAGGCCGTCATTGGAGGAGACACCCGCCCCGGCCCCGGGACCATGAGGAGGATACCCCGGGGATCAGGGAAGAAGCTGACTCGTCGCTTCAGCGCGAGCGTCGGTTCCGGCGCACGAGGCGCGCTAGTTCCTCCGAACCCCTCCATCCACCAGCGAGGCTGGCAAGACCGCCCTCCGGGCCTGCGGCCCGCAGTCTCGTCAAGTGTTCGACGTCGGTCGCCTGCACGAGGGCTGCCACCGGCTTGCCATGTCGGCTGATGATGATCGGCTCGCCGTCTTCGGCCCAGCGAACACAAGCGGCGAAGGTTGCCTTGGCCTGTGCAACGGAGAGTGTGCGTGACACGTCGGTCCTCCTACGGAGTGGTCAGGAATATGGTCATTTAGACTATTATGACCATAATGTGTCCGCGCGCGTGTCGCAAGGGGTGCGCCCGGGGGTCTGCCACCTGTCGGAAGGGCGTGATATGTTGCCCCGATGCCCCTTCGACTCATTCGTTCCGACACGAATGCCGCGCTCTGGAAGGCCTGCTCGGAGTCGTTTCTCGACGCCGTCGGCCGTCGTCCTGGACCCGCGGGGTACGAGGACTTCCTGCTCCTCACCCACCGGGTGCAGCGGGACGTCCTGCTCGAACGGGCAGCGGCCAAGGGTGTCCCCGGCTGGTTGCAGCCGCCGCTGGCATTCTTCTCCGACCTGCGCCTGATGTTCGGGATCGAGGCGCGTCCGGTGGGGATCCTCACCGGGCGGATGCTAGTGGCGCGGCTGGCCGGACAGACGGCCCTGCGGGTGGGAGTGCGGACGGCGGGAAGGGAGCGGGGACCGGCAGGAACGCACATGCTGGACCGGGTGTTCAGCGAGCTCCTGCCCGAAGGAGTGGCGCCGGAGCGCTTGCGCGAAGCCCTGGGGCCCCTGGCGAGGGACGACTTCACCCGCCGCCGAAATGACTGGGTGGCGGATACCTACGAAGCGTTTCTGTCGGAACTGGACGAGCGGCAGTTGTACGACCCTCGTTCGATCCATGCCATGGTGGCTCGCCGGATCGAGGAGGGTGGATTGGCGGCCGCCATTGGCGAGGTGTCCCGGTTGCACGTGCTCGGGGTCACGTCCCTGCGTACCAGGCAGCGCTTGTTCCGCGCCCTGGCGGACCAGGAGGAGGTGGAGGTTCGAGTCTACCTTCCGCTCGAGGACGAGCCGTCCGAGTGGGATGCGCTCGCCACCGGGGGAACCGAAGTGGTGGGGGACGAGCACGCGGGACCGGTGATTCCGCTCGTTCAACCTGCCCCGGACTCGGTTCGCGAGGCGGCATGGGTGTCGCGCCGGGTGAAGCGATTGCTGGCCGAGGGCGAGGTGGAGCCGCACGAAGTGGCTGTCGTGGCGCGCTCCGGCCACCAGGACACGCGACTGCTGCACACCGCCCTCGAGCGCGCCGGTGTTCCCTCGACGGCCCGCCTGCGCACGGTGCTCGCCGAGATACCTGTCCTCAAGGCGTTGCTCCAGCTACTGCGCGCCGAGGCGGACGGATGGACGTTCGAACGGCTGCGCCAGCTACTGGCCAACCCCTATTTCTCTCCGGGCGTCGATCTGAGGCCCCTGGATGTGCTTGCCGCCGCCCGCCGCTATGAAGGCCTGGAGGCGTGGCGCGGAGGGTTCCGGCGGCTGGCCGATCAATTGGAGGGGGAGGACGCCAATCGGTGGCGCCACAAGGGAGTCTCGTCCCGGCGGCTCCGCACCGACCTTCCGCGACTCGAGGACTTCTTTGACCAGGTATCGGTGCTTGCCGGGTCCCGTTCCGAGGGGGAGTGGATCGACCTGACCCTGGAGATGCTGGACGGAAGCCGTTTCGAGCTGAGATCCCGCCTGTGCCGGCCCGTCGGAGACCGGTGGGACATCGTGCGGTTGGACCAGCGGGGGGTGGAGCACCTGGTCCGCCTTCTGCGTGAATGGCGGGATCTCGTGCGTTCGCCCGAGCCCATGTCCCCGACGGATTGGTACGAACGGCTGCGACGGCTGCTGGAGGCCAACGAACTCGCCCTCTCGACTCCTTTGAAGGAAGGCGTGCAGGTCCTCGAGGCTCACGAGGCCTCACTCAGCCCCTTCAGGCACACGTTCGTCGTGCACGCGAACGACGGCGTATTTCCACGGACTCCCACGTCCCTGGGTGTGTTCTCGGACGGGGAGCGGCTCCTCCTGCGCGAGCGGGGTCTGCCGCTGACGGACCGTTCGGAAGCCATGCGTCGCGAGCGGACGCTGTGGCGCTCCGTCGCCCGCGGCGAGGACGTGACTCTGACCTACAGGACCACGGACTCGAGGGGAGTCCCGCGACTTCCTTCGCTCATGGTACCCCAGCACGACGCGACCACGGAGCTTCCGCGCACGCTCGACCTGGAGGCCGGCCGGGAGGCAGGAGCGGAAGCGTCGGTGGACCTGTCTCCGGTCAGTCCGGCCCAACAGCGCCGGGCGGAAGCCCTGGAGCTCAAGAGGGTGCGCCGCGCGGGACGACGCGGTGAGTTCGAGACCGCATCTCCGGCCGCCCTCCGACGCGGGGTACTGGGCGCCTTCGCCGACGAGGTACGCTCGGGGGGACACGACCACTTCGTGCGCCGGGAGGCAGACCTGGGAGCGGCCGCCGGCGATGAGCCCGGGGGCGAGTTGGATCCCGAGGCGGTGTTCGGGATCGATCGACCGATCTCGCTTCGTCCGACCGCGTGGAACGGGAAGCTGCGGGATCCAGTGGTCCTCGAGGGTTTGGAGCGGAGCTTCGGCCCCGACTATCCCTGGTCGCCGAGCCAACTTGAGAAGTACGGGAAGCGCCCGTTCGACTTCCTGCTCGAGAGAGTGCTGGGATTGGAGGAGGTTGCGGAGGCTGACGAGGAAACTAGCGTTTTGACGTTCGGCAATGCCGCGCATGGAATCCTGGAGGGTTTTTACGCCGCCGTGCTGAAGGACTTGCCGACGTCTCTCGACGAGCCAGCGGCCCGGGTGTTCGAAGACGTCGCCGACAGGGTCATCTCCGACCTGGAAGCGAACCGGGACGAGTGGCTCGGCCTGGAAGCCCTGTGGGAAGTCACACGGCAGGACGTGCGGGACAAGGTCCGGACCTACCTGGAGTGGGAGCTCCCCTATCTCGCGAAGAAGGGAGAGCGGCCGATTGCGGTGGAGCTGCAGTTCGGCTTCGCCGGTCAACCTCCCGTCGAGTTGACGGGTCTCGACATGGCAAGACAGCCGGCCCGGCTTCTCCTCCGCGGTCGCGTAGACCGGGTCGATCGGCACGGCGGAGAACAGGGTGGAGTACTTCGGATCCTCGACTACAAGAGCGGGCTCACCAGTCTGCCCCTCAAGCGAGGGTACGAGGACGGGGCTCTGCTGCAGACGGCGCTGTACATGATGGCCGTGGACTCCCTTGACCTCGGCTCCATGGACGCCGCTCGCTACCGCGGGATTCAACAGCCGGGCGATCCGGCCAACAAGTACGAGCTCAAGTTCCACCGTGTCGAGCCCACCGTGCGACTTGCCCTGTCCATCCCCGGTCGGATCAGAGCCGGCCTGTTCGAGGCCGTCCAGGCGGGGTCGGCGTCGATCGCACCATGGCAGCCCGGCAAGGACGTGACACGCAACGAGGCGAGCCTGGTGGACGGGACTCGATTCGACAGGCTGGCGGAATAGGCGATGGGAATCCGCACCGCCGACTGGACCGATGAACAGGCCGCCGCCGTCACGGCGGGCGGCGACGTGTTGCTGGCGGCCAGCGCGGGAACGGGGAAGACCACGACGGTGGTTGGCAAGATTCTCTGGATGTTGGGTCTTGAAGCGGGCCGGCAGGGTCAGCCGCCGATGCCCCTGCCACCGTGTCCGTCGCCGTGCCGGCTGGACCAGATCGCGGCGATCACGTTCACGGAAAAGGCGGCCTACGACCTGAAGAGGAAGTTACGGGCCGAGATCGAGGCGTCTGAGAGAGGTGCCGAGTTCCGCTGGGAGATCGACAACGCCTCGGTAGGGACGATCCACGGGTTCTGTGCCGAGCTCCTGCGAGAGCACGCCCTGCGGCTCGAGATCGATCCCACCTTTCGGGTCCTCGACGAGCGGGAGACCCGGGTGCACCAGGACGAGCTTCTGCGGGATCTGCTCAAGCGCGCGCTGGCCGACGCCGAGCCCGAGGCGCGGGCCCTCGTACGCCGCTTCAAGGGGATGTACGACCGTACGCACCGAAGTGGAGCCATCGGCAACATCCGGGACGTCATGCGCGACATCCGCTGGCACTCACGCCGGTACGCGCCCTGGATCACTTCGGAGCCCGGGGCGGATCAGCGGATCGACCCGGCGGTGGTGTCTAGCATCGCTGAGCAGGCGGGCCTGGTGGATCCCGATCCGGTGGGGAACAGGCACGACGAGGAATCGCTGCGTATTGCCGCCTATCTGTACCGCTACGCGCACCGGGCGCTGGGACGCTGGCTGTCGTGGCTCGAGGTCGAGAACCTGCGAGACTTCGACAGTCTGATTCTGGACGCCCGCCGGTTGCTCACCCGTCCGGGCACCAGGCCCGCCCTGGAGGCGGTGCGCTCCCGATATCGGATTCTCATCATCGACGAGTTCCAGGACACGGACGCCGCGCAGCGAGACATCGCATTCGCCATCGCGGGCCTGCCGCTGTCCGGCCAGCCCGGTGAGCTCGGCGAGACGGTCGCCGCGGCCTCCGGGGGAGAGCGCCCGCGGCTGTTCCTGGTAGGGGATCCGAAACAGAGCATCTACCGTTTCCGAGGCGCCGACATCGGTGTGTGGAACGATGTCCGCGAGTCGCTGGGCCAGGCCGGGCAGCTCCTGGACTTGAGTCACAACTTCCGGAGCGAACCGCAGGTCGTGGACTTCGTGAATCGGGTCTGCGGGCCCGTGATGTCGGAACGAGCCAGGGAACTCCGAGAGCTGTCGCCGCGAAGCGCGGTCGAGTACGTGCCCCTGCATCCGGCCCTCGAGCGAACTCCCGCCGGAGGCCTGGAGTGGCTGGTCAACGACAGGAACGGGAATGACGTGAAGGTGGCGGAGGCCCGCCTCATCGCCTCGCGGATTCGTCAACTTGTCGACTACGAGGTGGTTCGCGATCCGGAGACGGGCAGGTGCCGTCCCTGCCGGTTCAGCGACATCGCGATTCTAGCTCGGACACGGAGCGTGCTGCGCGGTCTCGAGCCCGGTCTCCGCCAATACGACGTGCGGTTCTACAACAGTTCGGCTGGCGACCTGACGGACAGACAGGAGATCCTTGACGTTCTCACGGCCCTCCGGCTCGTGGACAACCCGAGCGACGACTTGAGGGCGTTTGCTTACCTGAGATCACCCTTCGTGGGGCTTCGCGACGAGGTACTGGCCCGCATGCGAGTCGATGCCCGGGTCAGGGAAGCGGCGCGCCGTCCCGCGTACCTCGAACAGGCCCGAGCCTACCTCGATCTCGCCGACGCGGGGAAGATCGATCCGTTCCCGGCGCCCGAGAGCGAGCTCGTCCACCCGGTCGAGCTGTGGGCCCTGAGGGAGGGCCTGGAGGCCATCGAACAGGCCCATCGCCTGGTGGACCGGGCGGATCACGGCGAGATCCTGGGTCGCGTGCTGGATCGAACGGGCTATCGGCTGCACCTCCTTCTGCGGGAGCACGCCGCCGAGGCCCTGGCGAACATCGAGCGCTTCCAGGCTCTTCTCGAAGATTATCGGCACCTTCCCCTGGGTGGCTTCCTGCGGCTGTGGGACCGGTGGGGCGAACAGGACACGGGCATTCCACAGGCCCCGCTGTCCAGCCAGGACGACGACGCCGTGACCCTGAGCACCATTCATACGGCGAAGGGTCTCGAGTGGCCCGTGGTGATCCTGGCCGGTACCCGCTCCGGGCCCGACTCGGGCGGACGGCTGAGTGGCACCTACTGGAGCGACCCGGCATTCGGTCCCGTATACATGGGCAACCAGCGCGAGCGTGGAATTCGCTCCCAGCGCGTGTTCCAGGGAGCCCTGGCGGAGGACCACGCGGAAGAGGCGCGGCTCCTGTACGTGGCTGCCACCCGGGCGCGGGATCGATTGATCATCTCTGGTCCCACCGAAAAGCCGAAGGGATACGCGGAGTGGTTGCAGGGAGGGCTCGACGGCGCCGTGGAAGCCCACGAGGCCGTATCC
>Ga0209456_10001671_pt1 | contig 10706 bp, 7 predicted proteins | sample COG_11_FD_184755 | JGI IMG/M metagenome (GOLD analysis project Ga0209456, IMG submission 184755) | Pelagic marine sediment microbial communities from the LTER site Helgoland, North Sea, for post-phytoplankton bloom and carbon turnover... | ecosystem: Environmental > Aquatic > Marine > Neritic...
AAGCCGGTCTCGGCAATTCAACCGCGATCCCACAGGCGCCGAAGCAAAAACGACCCGCATACGAAAAAGCCCGGGCAGGATCCCGGGCTTTATCTTTATCGACTGCAGTCGAGGTGACTAATACCGGTACTGATCCGCCTTGTACGGCCCTTCGACCTTGACTCCGATGTAGTCCGCCTGTTCCGGGGTCAGGGTCGTCAGATTGACGCCCAGTTGCTTCAGATGCAGGCGAGCGACCTTCTCGTCGAGGTGCTTGGGCAGAACGTACACCTCGTTGTCGTAGTTGTCCGGCTTCTGCCACAGCTCGATCTGCGCCATGACCTGGTTCGTGAACGAGTTGGACATGACGAAGCTCGGGTGACCGGTCGCGCAGCCCAGGTTCACGAGTCGGCCTTCCGCGAGCAAGATGATGCGCTTGCCGTCGGGGAAGATAATGTGATCGACCTGAGGCTTGATGTTCTCCCATTCGTAGTCCTGCAGCTTCGCGACTTCGATCTCATTGTCGAAGTGACCGATGTTGCAGACAATCGCCTGGTTCTTCATCGCGGCCATGTGGTCGTGCGTGATCACGTTGAAGTTGCCGGTCGTGGTGACGAAGATGTTGCCGACCGGCGCCGCTTCTTCCATCGTCACGATTCGGAATCCTTCCATGGCGGCCTGCAATGCGCAGATGGGGTCGATCTCGGTGATCCAGACCGTGGCGCCGAGCCCTTTCAGCGACTGCGCGCAGCCTTTACCGACGTCGCCGTAGCCGCACACGATGGCGATCTTGCCGGCGATCATGACGTCTGTCGCACGCTTGATGCCGTCGACCAGCGACTCGCGGCAGCCGTACAGGTTGTCGAACTTCGACTTCGTGACCGAGTCATTGACGTTGATCGCCGGGAAAGGCAGGTCGCCTGCCTGCTGCATCTGGTACAGGCGCTGTACGCCGGTTGTCGTTTCCTCGGTCACGCCGCCGATGGCGTCGCGGCGCATGCTGTACCAGCCCGGCTCGCTGGCGAGGCGCGCCTTGATCGTCTTGAACAGGGCGACTTCTTCTTCGCTGCCTGGGTTGTCGAGAACGCTCGGGTCTTGTTCCGCTTTCGAGCCGAGGATCAGCAGCATCGTAGCGTCACCGCCGTCATCGAGAATCCGGTTCGGTACACCTCCGTCGGCCCACTCCATGGCGCGGTGTGTGTAGTCCCAGTACTCGTCCAGGGTCTCGCCCTTGTAGGCAAACACCGGAACGCCCGCGGCCGCAATAGCCGCGGCGGCGTGATCCTGGGTCGAGAAGATGTTGCACGAGACCCAGCGCACTTCGGCGCCCAGTTCGATCAGCGTCTCGATAAGCACGGCCGTTTGAATCGTCATGTGCAGGGAGCCCATGATGCGGGCACCGGCCAACGGCTTCTGACCGGCGTATTCCTCGCGAATCTGCATCAGGCCCGGCATCTCGGTCTCGGCGATGGCGATCTCGCGACGCCCCCAGTCCGTCAGGGACATGTCGGCGACGTGGTAGTCGCTCGTCACTGCTTCTGCAGCTTTTGTATTCATTTGATCAGCTCCTGGATCGATATTCGTTGTTTGCGTCCGTTCGGATGCGGGTCTTGCTTCGACTAGGCTGCGGCGGCACCGCGCAGATCTTCTGCTTTGTCGGTGCGCTCCCAGCTGAATTCCTCGCGGCCGAAGTGGCCATACGCCGCCGTCGACCGGTAGATCGGGCGCTCCAGCTGCAGCGTCTCCTTGATGCCGAAAGGTGTCATATCGAAATGCTCGCGAATCAGCGCAGTGATCTCCGACTCCGAAATCGTGCTCGTGCCGAAGGTCTCGACGGATATCGATGTCGGCTCGGCGACGCCGATGGCGTAGGAAACCTGCACTTCGCAGCGGTCGGCCAGTCCGGCCGCGACGATGTTCTTGGCGATGTAGCGCGTCATGTAGGCGGCCGAGCGGTCGACCTTCGACGGGTCCTTGCCGGAGAACGCGCCGCCACCATGACGGGCCATGCCGCCATACGTGTCGACGATAATCTTGCGCCCGGTCAGGCCGCAGTCGCCTTCGGGGCCGCCCGTCTCGAATCGGCCGGTCGGATTGACGTGAATCTTGTCGGCATCGACCGTCGCGAGCCAGTTGGCCGGGATAATTGGCTTGATAATGTGGTCGATGACGCCGGCGCGGATATCTTCATTCGAGACGTCGCGCGTGTGCTGCGTCGACAATACGATCGCGTCGATGCCGACGGGCTTGTCGTCTTCGTAGATAAAGGTCAGCTGGCTCTTGGCGTCCGGCAGCAGCCACGGCAGCGTGCCGTCCTTGCGGACCTTGGCCTGCTGATGCACGAGGCGATGAGCGAAGGTGATCGGCGCCGGCATCAACACGTCGGTCTCGTTCGACGCATAGCCGAACATCATGCCCTGGTCGCCCGCACCCTGATGCTTCTCCTCGGCGCGATCGACACCCATGTTGATATCCCCGGACTGCTTGCCGAGCGCGTTCAGCACGCCGCAGGTCTTGCCGTCGAAACCCTTGTCCGAATCGTCGTAGCCGATGTCGCAGACGACCTCGCGAACGATTTCCTCGAAATCGATTCTCGCGTTCGTCTTGACCTCGCCCGCCAGCACGACGAAGCCGGTCTTGATCATCGTCTCGGCGGCAATGCGCGACTTGGGGTCTTCTGCCAGGATCGCATCGACGATCGCGTCGGAGATCTGGTCTGCCATCTTGTCGGGATGGCCTTCGGATACGGACTCGGAAGTGAACAGTTTACGGTTTCCCATCGGGTAGATGCCTATTGTTGATTGTCTAAACCGTCCATTATAAGCCCAGATCGGCGGTTCGGCGCCATCGGTAAACGTCGGGCCAGGCGCAGCGGCACGACTGACGGTGCCATGCCGGCCCCGGCTGGCCCGCGCGGTCGCTGGGCTCGCGCGGCCGAATCCGCAGCTGTGGGTCGGTTGACTCGTATTGCCAGCCACCAACGAGTACGCGACAATGCGCGGCCTTATGACAAGGCTATAGACCGATGGCGACAACACCAACAACAGCTGTCAGCCGCCCCGAGCGAATCGAACTGGCCAATGCCCTGCGCGTTCTGGCTATGGACGCCGTGCAGGCTGCTAATTCCGGGCACCCGGGCATGCCGATGGGCATGGCCGACATCGCTGAGGTGTTGTGGAACGATTTCCTGCAGCACGATCCGTCGAATCCGATCTGGCCCGACCGCGACCGCTTCGTGCTGTCCAACGGCCATGGCTCGATGTTGCTCTACGGACTGCTGCACCTGAGCGGCTATCCGTTGACGATGGATCATCTTCGCAACTTCCGGCAGCTCGGTTCGCCCACGGCGGGGCATCCGGAACGGGAGCCCGAGCTCGGCATCGAGACGACGACGGGCCCGCTCGGCCAGGGTGTCACGAACGCGGTCGGGATGGCGCTCGCCGAGAAGGTCCTGGCGGCGCAGTTCAATCGGCCAGACCACCAAATCGTCGATCACTACACCTACGTGTTTCTCGGCGACGGCTGCCTGATGGAAGGCATTTCGCACGAGGCGTGCTCGCTGGCCGGCACGCTCAGGCTCGGCAAGCTGATTTGCCTGTATGACGACAACGGCATCTCGATCGATGGCGAAGTCGAGGGGTGGTTCACGGACGATACGCCGAAGCGCTTCGAAGCCTATGGATGGCAGGTCGTACGCGACGTCGACGGACACGACCCGGACGATATTCGCGCGGCGATCGAGGCGGCGCGCGACAACGCAGAGCAACCGACGCTGATCTGCTGCAAGACGGTGATCGGTTTCGGCTCGCCGAACAAGCAGGGCACCGAGGCGACGCACGGCGCGCCGCTGGGCGACGACGAAGTCGCGGCGACGCGGAAACGACTGGGTTGGAGCGAACCGCCGTTCTCGATTCCGGACGAGGTCTACGCCAGTTGGGACGCGACCGCGGCGGGCGCCGCGTTTTCGGGCGAGTGGGGGGAACTACTGGAAGCCTACACGCGCGAGCATCCCGACCTCGCCGCTGAGTTTCGGCGACGTATGGCCGGTGAATTGCCGGAAGACTGGTCTGAGTTCGCCGACCGCGCCCTCGAGATGATCGATGGCGATGCCGAGACCGTCGCCACGCGCAAGGCGTCCCTGATAGCGCTGAACGCGTTCGCGCCGGACCTGCCCGAACTGATCGGTGGATCGGCGGACCTGACCGGCTCGAACCTGACGAACCACGCCGGTTCGAAGCTGATCTCGGCCGATGATGCTGGCGGGAACTACATCTCGTTCGGCGTCCGCGAATTCGGCATGGCGGCGATCCTGAACGGCATCGCGCTGCACGGCGGGTTCATTCCCTACGGCGGGACGTTCCTGACCTTCTCGGACTACTCCCGCAACGCGCTGCGTATGGCCGCGTTGATGCGTATCCGCACGATTCACGTTTTTACGCACGATTCGATCGGTCTCGGCGAGGACGGGCCAACTCACCAGGCCGTCGAGCACGTGTCGAGCCTGCGGCTGATTCCCAACATGCGGGTCTGGCGGCCGTGCGACACCGTCGAGACGGCTGTGGCATGGCGCGCCGCAATCGAGCGCCAGGATGGGCCGACGAGCCTGATCCTGACGCGGCAGGGCGTCCCTTTTCAGGAGCGGGATGCCGCGCAGCGTGCGAACATCCGTCGTGGTGGTTACGTATTGTCGGGAGAAGGCGATCCCACTATTGTCTTGATTGGGACCGGTTCAGAGGTCGGGCTAGCGGTGTCAGCGGCTGAGCTTCTGACGGCGGAAGGGATTTCTGTGCGCGTCGTGTCGATGCCCTGCGCCGAGTTATTTCTCGAGCAGGATGCCAGCTACCGGGAATCGGTATTGCCGTCCGCCGTCACGGCGCGCGTGGCGATCGAGGCAGGCAGCACCGGTCTCTGGTATCGATTTGTCGGTACCGGCGGTCGCGTCGTCGGGCTCGACCGATTCGGTGAGTCGGCCCCGGCCGGAGTTTTGTTTGAGCACTTTGGATTTACGCCCGAGAACGTGGCGGCAACAGCAACGGAATTACTGGAGAATAAGTAATGGCACTTAAGATCGCGATTAATGGTTACGGTCGTATCGGTCGCAACGTCCTGCGAGCAATTTTCGAGTCGGGCCGCAATTCCGAATTCGATGTCGTCGCCGTGAATGACCTCGGCGATGCCGAGACGAACGCTCACCTGACCCGCTTTGATTCGGCGCACGGCCCGTTTCCGGGCGAAGTCGCGGTCGACGGCGATAGCATCATCGTCAACGGCGATCGGATCAAGGTCTTCGCCGAGCGCAACCCGGCCGACCTGCCGTGGGGCGAACTCGGTGTCGACGTCGTCATGGAGTGCACGGGTATCTTCAATAACAAGACGAAGGCGAGCGCCCACCTGGAAGGCGGTGCGAAGAAAGTCGTGATCTCGGCGCCTGCCGGCAACGACATCGACGCCACGATCGTGTACGGCGTGAACGAAGATATTCTGACGTCCGAGGACCGGGTGATCTCGAACGCATCGTGCACCACGAACTGCCTGGCGCCGATGGTCAAGCCGCTGCACGAGAAGATCGGCCTCGTCAAAGGTGTCATGAACACGATTCATGCGTATACCAACGACCAGGTGCTGACCGACGTCTACCACAGCGATCTGCGCCGGGCTCGTTCGGCGACGATGTCGATGATCCCGACCAAGACGGGCGCCGCGGCGGCGGTCGGACTCGTTCTTCCCGAGCTCAATGGCAAGCTCGACGGCTTCTCGGTGCGCGTGCCGACGATCAACGTATCCTTGGTCGACCTGACCTTCGAGGCGGGGCGCGACACGAGTGTCGAAGAGATCAACGAGATCATGCGTGCCGCGAGCTCCGGGAACGACTCGCTCGGCAGCGTGCTGGCGTACAACGACGGCCCGCTGGTATCGGTCGACTTCAATCACAACCCGGCGTCGTCGACATATGATGCGACGATGACCAAGGTCATCGGCGGCAATCTCGTCAAGGTCTGCGCGTGGTATGACAACGAGTGGGGTTTCTCGAACCGCATGCTCGATACGACGCTGGCGCTGGTCAACGCGTAACATCATGAACGTCCCGCGAATGTCGGAGCAGTCGCTCGGTGGTCAGCGCGTGATGATCCGTCTGGATCTGAACGTGCCGCTCAAGAACGGCGCGGTCGCCAGCGACACGCGGATTCGTGCGACGCTGCCGACCATTCGCATGGCGCTTGAGCAGAACGCTGCGGTCATCCTGCTTTCTCATCTCGGCCGGCCGACCGAGGGCGAGTATGACGAGCAGTTCTCCCTGCGGCCGGTCGCGCTTCATCTGGGCGAGTTGCTGGACGCGCCCGTGCGTCTCGTGACCGATTGGCTCGATGGTATCGACGTCAGCCCGGGCGAGGTCGTGCTGTGCGAGAACGTCCGCTTCAACAAGGGCGAGAAGAGCAACGACGAGACGCTGTCCCGGCAGATGGCGGACTTGTGTGACGTCTTTGTCATGGACGCGTTCGGCACGGCGCATCGCGCGCAGGCAAGCACGCATGGCGTCGCGCAATACGCGCCCGTCGCTTGTGCGGGGCCGTTGCTGGTCTCAGAACTAGAGGCGCTGAACAAGGCCATGGCGGAGCCAGCCCGACCGGTCGTCGCGATCGTTGGTGGTTCGAAGGTATCGACCAAGCTGACCGTGCTCGACAGCCTGTCGGATATGGTCGATCAGCTCATCGTCGGTGGCGGCATCGCCAATACGTTCATCGCGGCTGCGGGACATGATGTCGGCGAGTCTCTGTATGAGGCGGACCTGGTTGGCGACGCGAAGCGAATGATGTTGGCGTCCGCGGGCGCCGAGATCCCGGTTCCAGAGGATGTTGTCGTAGCCGTCGAAGTCAGCGAGTCAGCGCCGTCGCAGGTCCGTCCGGTTGACCAGGTCGAGTCCGACGAATTGATCCTCGACATCGGTCCGAAGACGGCGGAACGGTACGCGGAAATGCTAGCCGCTGCGGGCACTATCGTCTGGAATGGACCGGTGGGCGTATTCGAAATCGACCAGTTCGGCGGCGGCACCGAGCGCATCGCGCATGCGGTCGCCGACAGTGATGCGTTCAGCATCGCCGGCGGCGGCGACACGCTGGCCGCCCTCGACAAGTACGGCGTCACCGATCGGATCTCCTATGTGTCGACCGGCGGCGGTGCGTTTCTCGAGTTTCTCGAGGGCAAGACACTGCCGGCTGTCGCGATGCTCGAACAGCGAGCCACGGGCTGAATTCACCCGCCAGGTTCTCTTCCTCCGGCGGTAACGGCATCCAGACCGTCCCGAGCGATACGGCTCTTGTCGCAGGCTCCCGATCGCCGCATTGAGCGGAGAATAATGTAGCAAGCCTGTGTGATAATCCGCGCATGCGCAGAACCAAGATCATTGCAACCTTCGGACCGGCCGTCGACACCCCCGACAAGCTTGGGCAATTAATAGAAGCCGGTGCCGATGTCATCCGCCTCAATTTTTCACATGGCAGCTGGGACGAATACGAGCGACAGATCGCCATGATCCGCGAAGTCTCCCTGCGGCTCGGCCGACACGTCGCAATCCTGGGGGACTTGCAGGGTCCGAAGATTCGCATCGACAAATTCCGGAATGCGCCGGTTCAACTGATGCCCGGCCGGAGATTTGCGCTCGATTCATCGCTGGATCCCGCCGCCGGCGACGAGACCGAAGTCGGCGTCGCGTACGATCAGCTGGCGGACGACGTCTCCGCAGGCGATACCATGCTACTCGACGACGGCAACATCGTGCTCAAGGTGGACGCCGTGGCCGGCACCCGAATCGACTGCACGGTCACGATCGGAGGTCCCCTCGGCAACAACAAGGGAATCAATCTGCAGGGCGGTGGGCTGTCGGCGCCCGCTCTGACGGAGAAGGACAAGACGGATCTCGAGCGCGTCGCCGAGTTCGGCATCGACTGGCTGGCGGTATCGTTCGTGCAGTCTTCGAAGGACGTAAAGCGGGCGCGCAGGATTCTGCGCAAGCATGGCAGTGACGCGCACGTCATCGCCAAGATCGAACGCTCGGAAGCCATCGATAACCTCATGCCGATCATCGATGCGAGCGACGCGGTCATGGTCGCTCGCGGCGACCTCGGCGTCGAAATGGGCTACGCTGGACTCGCCGGTATACAGAAGAGCATCATTCGCATGACGCGCGCCCGGCACAAGGTGTGCATCACCGCGACGCAGATGATGGAATCCATGATTACTAGCCAGATGCCGACTCGCGCGGAAGTTTCCGACGTCGCCAACGCGGTCATGGACGGCACCGATGCCGTCATGCTGTCCGCCGAGACGGCTGTCGGCGACTACCCGGTCCAGGCAGTGGCGTCGATGGCCGAGGTCTGTGTCGGCGCCGAGTCATACCACCATTCCACGTCGCGCATGAGCCGGCATCGCATGGAAGATCGTTTCGAGCATGTCGATGAAGCGATCGCGATGGCCGTCATGTATACAGCGAATCATATGGAGGTCAAGGCGATCATCGCGATGACCGAGTCCGGAGCCACAGCGAAATGGATGTCGCGTATCCGGTCAGACATTCCAATCTTCGCCTTCACGCCGAACGAATCGACGTTGTGTCGTGTCGCTCTGTACCGCGGCGTCATGCCGGTGGCGTACAGCAGCCAGCATGAACATACCGAGCCGATATTTCGCGACGTCTGTCGAATTCTGACTCATCTGAGTTACGTCGAGCCCGGCGACCTGGTGATCTTCACGAAGGGCACGACCAAGGGTGAGACCGGCGGCACTAACGAGATGCGAATCCTGTCTGTGACCGGCCAGTGAACCCGCTCGATCGGCGGACGGACGTGATGATGCGGGCGGATATACTCGGCCCACAAGGCAGTGCCCATGCCCGAGCGTTTCGCAAAGCTGACTCGAACCATTGAGCAGCGGTCGCTGACCCGACCGTCGAAAGTCGGGGCGGCAGAGGTAATGTCGAGGTCAAGAAGATGAACACATGTATTTGTCGCATCATGTTTGTCGCGGTCATTGCCGCGGTCTTCGCGGTTGCCGCGAACGGACAACAGACCGATGCAAGTATCGGCCCCATTGAGGGCGAGTCGGCCGAGGCCGAACTGGTGCTGGTTGCCGGCGCAACCGGTCGAACCGGTTCGGAAATCGTCGCAGAGCTGCAGGCGAGCGGTTACCGGGTTCGCGCATTCGTTCGGGATATCGACAAGGCACGCGAGAAGCTCGGCGACGAGATCGAATTCTCCGAGGGCGACGTCCGCGACATAGAGACGATCGAGGCGGCATTGACCGGCGTCGACGCGCTGATCTCAGCCATCGGCGCAGGCCGGAGCGATCCGAAGAACGGCCCCGAGTTCGTCGACTACGGCGGCGTCAAGAACCTGGCCGACGCGGCTGCGGCTGCGAACCTGCGACAGCTGATCCTCGTGTCGTCGATGGGCGTCACCCAAGAAGACCATATCCTGAACAAGATGTTCAATAACGTCCTGATGTGGAAGTTCAAGGGCGAGGAGGCGTTGCGCGCCAGCGGTGTGCCTTACACGATCGTACGTCCGGGCGGACTGACGAATGCCGAGGGCGGCGTGAACGAGATCGTATTCAAGCAGGGTGATACCGAGGCCGGCGCCATTCCGCGCGCCGACGTCGCGCGCGTCTGCGTCGCGTCGCTGAATTCGGAAGATGCCCGGAACAAGACCTTCGAGATTAATAGCGGGACGAACCCCGCAAAGTCGGACGTCTCCGCAGCGTTCGCATCGCTCGAAAGCGACTGACCGGCAGCGATACGGGCGATAGTCGATGGAGAATGGCAAGCAGAGCACCTTCGAGCGCCTGATGAAGCGCGCCTCGAAGGTGGAGTCGCATGAGATCAAGGCCTTGTTCATGTCCTTTTGTCTCGTGTTCATGCTGATGGCGGCGTACTACATTCTGCGGCCCGTGCGGGACGCGATGGCCAGCGACTGGTCCGATACCGAGGTCAGCTTTCTCTGGAATATCAACTTCTTCGTCAGCCTGTTTATCGTTGCGCTCTATGGAATCGCCGTGGCCAAGGTACGGTTCAGGGTGCTCGTACCTGGCATGTACGCATTCTTCGCCACGACGTTCGTGGCGTTTTATTTCGGCGTCAGTTTGCTTGAGGACCGCACGCTGATCGACAAGACGTTCTACGTCTGGGTCAGTATCTTCAGCCTGTTCCATATCTCCGTGTTCTGGAGTTTCATGTCGGACCTGTTCAACAAGGAGCAATCGGGACGGCTGTTCGCATTCATCGCGGCGGGCGCGAGCGCCGGCGCCCTGATCGGACCGCTGGTTCCGACGTTGCTGGCGGGCTCGATCGGGACGGAGTCGCTGATGCTGATCGCGTCCGTCATCGTCGCGTTGACGATCCCGGTCGTCCTGTACCTGCAGCGGCTGAAGTCGGCGGAACTGCATAACGAGGACGTGACTGCGGACCTGAGCGCGGCGCGAATCGGCGGGAATCCATTCGCCGGATTCAAGATGTTCTTTGCGAACCCGTACCTGTTGGGTATCGGTTTATTCATCCTGCTGTACACGTCGATCGGCTCGTTCGCGTACTTCGAGCAGAAGAACCTGCTGGTGGAATTCGACCGCGCGACGCGCACGCAGATTCTGGGCGGAGTCGACACCATCGTGAACTGGCTGACGTTCGGCATCGGCATGTTCGCGACCGGGCGCATCGTGACGCGTTTCGGTATGCCGTTCAC
>Ga0209456_10001672_pt1 | contig 10702 bp, 6 predicted proteins | sample COG_11_FD_184755 | JGI IMG/M metagenome (GOLD analysis project Ga0209456, IMG submission 184755) | Pelagic marine sediment microbial communities from the LTER site Helgoland, North Sea, for post-phytoplankton bloom and carbon turnover... | ecosystem: Environmental > Aquatic > Marine > Neritic...
TGGTTGAAGTTTTCGAAGATCGCGGTGACCTTCGGCACGACGACCGACATCATCAGAAAGAGGATGAGGACCACGACCACCGCCATGACTACCGGATAGGCAAGGGCCCCACGAACTTTGCTCTGAAGCCTGGTCTGGTCGTCCAAGAACTCGGCCAGCCGTCCCAGCACCTCTTCGAGCGTGCCCGACGCCTCACCCGCCGCCACCATGTTGACGTAGAGGGTGAGGAAGATCTTGGGGTGTGCTTTGAGTGCGTCCGCCAGGTTGCTGCCCTCGTTGACCTGATTGCGGGTGTCGGTGAACGCGGCCTTCAGCTCGGGCTGGTCGAGTTGCTCGATCAACGCGCTCAGGGCTTCGACCAACGGGACACCGGAACGGAGCAGCACGGAGAGCTGGCGAGTGGCGACGGCCACGTCCATCGGTGAAACCCGTCGGAATAGTCGCCTGAAGTCGATATCGCGCGATGCTTTCCTCGCCGCCTCGGATTGCTCGAGGATGTCCGTCGCCAGGATTCCATCCCGCCTGAGCACAGTGCGTACCGCTTTGGCGCTGTCGGCGTCGCGGGTCCCCTTGACCGACTTGCCCCGTGCATCGATGCCCTTGTATGCGTAGACCGCCATGGTTTAGACCTCGGCGGCCTGGGTCGCCGCGAGTACTTCTTCGACGCTGCTGATGCCCGCCACGACCTGGCGCGCGCCATCTTCGCGGAGCAGACGCATCCCCTGCTGTTGTGCGACGCGCTGGATCGTTTTCGCGTCGCTGTTGTTCAAGATCTCCCGGCGCACGGGCTCGTCGATCATCATGAGCTCGAAGATTCCGATTCGGCCCCGATAGCCCGTGTTTCCACACGCGTCGCAGCCAGCGTGATGGTAGAAGGTCAGCTTTCCGGGGTCCGCGCCGACCGGATCCGGTAACGTCGCGGGGTTGCTCCGGCCAATCACGGTGGTCGCCGCAAGCCTCTGCAGCTCGGCGAGCTTCTCCTGTGCCATCGCTACATCGATGCCTAGCTCGCGAAGATCTTGCGCGGTCGGCGTGTACGGCGTCTTGCAGTGATCGCAGAGCTTCCGGACGAGGCGCTGAGCCAGTACCGCCAGGACGGAGGACGAAATCTGATAAGCCTTGATGTCCATGTCGACCAAACGCGTGATGGCGCTAGGCGCGTCGTTGGTGTGCAAGGTCGAGAGCACGAGGTGACCGGTGAGCGACGCATGAATCGCGATCTCCGCCGTCTCGTGGTCGCGGATCTCGCCGACCATGATGACGTCCGGGTCCTGACGAAGGAAGCTCCTCAAGCCTGAGGCAAACGTAAGCCCGATCTTCGGCTGGACCTGCATCTGACCGATGCCGCGCAGCTCGTACTCCACGGGGTCCTCGGCGGTCAGGATGTTCTTTTCGGGCGTGTTGATCGTGTTCAGGCATCCGTAGAGCGTGGTCGTCTTACCGGAGCCGGTCGGGCCGGTAACGAGAATGATGCCGTTGGGGCGCGTGATCAGGTGCTCGAGTTGGTCGAGCTCGCGCCGAGCGAAACCCAAGTCGATCAGGCTCAGCAGGACCTGCTCCTTGTCGAGCAGACGCATGACGACGCGCTCGCCCTTGGCCGTCGGGATCGTCGACACACGAACGTCGACCACCTTGCCGGCGATCTTCTTGGTAATACGGCCATCTTGAGGAAGGCGCTTTTCCGCGATGTTGAGGCCGGCCTCGATCTTCACGCGGCTCACGATCGAGGAAAGGAACCCACGATTTGCCTCCTTGCGAGGAATGAGCCGCCCGTCGACTCGATAGCGCACGATGACCTTGTCCTCGGTCGGCTCGATGTGAATATCAGACGCGCGCTCTTTGACCGCGGTGTAGAACAGGTTGTTGACCCAGCGAATCACCGGCGCTTCGTCGGTCATGTCGATCAGATCACGAAGCTCTTCGACCTCTTCGCCTTCTTTCGCCTCTGCGAGCGCCGTTTCGTCCTTACGCTCGTAGACGCGGTTGATGGCGTCGTCGATCGTTTCTTCCGAGGCCGCGACGGGGATGATGGTTTTCGCCAGAAGGATCCGGAGGTCGTCGACGGGGAAAGGATCCAACGGATTGGCGACGGCAACGCGGACGCTGTCCTCTGATTGGCTCATGGGGAGGACGCGGTTCTGACGCGCGAAGTTGATCGGTACCGCGTCGATGAGCTCTTCCGGAATGAGGTCCGTGGCGATCTTCTCGACGAACTCCATGCCCACCTCTTCGGCCAACGCCCGGACGAGCTTGTCTTCCTCGACGGCGTGGGTAGCGACCAGGAAGTCCGTGAGATCGATCGCGCGGTCCGCTGCGGTCTCCAGCGCGGCTTCGAGCCTATCCGGTTCGAGCGCGCCGCGCCGAACCAAGATTTCACCGATATAGCGCTGCTCGAAGCTCATTCTTCGGGGCTCTCCGTCTCTTGATTGGTGGGCTCTGACGCCTCGTCGGGCGTGTCGGCTGCCGGACTCTCCGAGGGTTCGCTCGTGTCGGCCGTTTCCACCGGACCCGGCTCTGTCCCGTCCGGCTCGATGACCTCCTCCGGCCCCTCCGGGGCGATCGGTTCCTCCGGCTCGTCCGGGGCCTCCGGCTCTGCTGGGGCTTCCGGCTCGGCGCCATGCGACGGTTCGTCGGTTGCTGGCGGCGGTGCGCCGCCCCCTTCTTGCTCGTCCGCTGCCGTTGCGGGAATCGACTCCTCAGAGTCCGGCTCGACAACTTCGGTTGATTCCTCCCCGTCCGGTCCAATCACGAAGGTCTCTTCCTCCTGGGGCGTCGCCAAGCGATACGCGCCGATCGGTGCACGCGGCACGTGGTCGGGCGGAGGCTCGAGCTCGGCTGCCTGCGCCAGCAACATCTCTTCTTCCACGCCGTCGATCTCATTGACGATCTCCGAAACGAGGCCTCGTGTTCGGGAGTAGTCGATGTGCGGCTCGAACTTGTCTTCACCAAACACGAAGTACCGGTCGATCATCTGTTGCCGCTCTTGCATCTTGCGCTCGAAGATCTCTCGAAGGTCCCCCGGGTCGCGGATGATGTACGGCGTGAGGATGAGCAATAGGTTGGTTTTGCGCTTGGTCTTGCTGGTCTTGCGGAAGAGAGCGCCCAAGATGGGAATGTCGCCGAGTACCGGAACCTTGTCTTCCTTGTTCTGAATCGCGTCCCGCATCAGACCGCCGATGACGATCGTCTGCTGGTCACGGACCATGACCTCAGTTCGCGCGGTGCGGCGGTTGATGGAGACCACCCCTAAGGTGCCGGAGGTCGCGCCCTGCTCGGAGATCTCCTCTTCGACCTCGAGCCGGATCTCGTTGTTCGCGTTGATGTGCGGCGTGACTCGAATGGTGGTGCCGACGTCCTGACGCGCGACGCTGCCGAGCCCACCAGCGATGCCGGCAAGGTTGCCGAGGTCCTGACCTCCTTGCGCAGCCCCGGCCAATGCGCCCAGGCTGCCCGCACCGGCGAAGGTGCCCGGTGCCACACCGTTGGTCTGGAGCGGGATGTTCTCGCCGACGCTGATCTCGGCTTCGGTGTTGTCCATCGCAATGATGTGCGGTGTGGAGAGCACGTCCGCATCACCCGAAGACGCCAGCGCCGTCACCACGACTCCGAAGCCGGGAACGGAGAATCCGACCAGCTGCTGCGAGTTCTCGATCGTCGGCCCTCGAACACCAAGGGCCAAGCCGGTGAGGTTGTTCTGCGTGATGTCGATCGACGAAGGAGCACCAAAACCAAATAGGGAGAGCGATCCATCGGTCGGAAAGTCACCCGCGCCTCCGTGGAACGAGAAGCCGAGGTCCGAAGATCGCTCGACCCCGAGCTCCATGACGACCGCGTCGATGAACACCTGCTTTCGAGGCGCGTCGATACGTTCGATCACACGCTTGAGCGCCGTGTAGTCGTGCAGCGAAGCGGTGACGATCAATGCGTTCGAGGGTTCGTATGCCGTGATGGCGACGCTGCCCTCGAAGAGCGAAGCGGTGGCTGCGGGCTTGGCAGCTGCTGTAGCGCCGGCACGGGCCTGCCTCGCTGCGGTCGGGCGCGCTGCGCCGACGAGTGCGGTGAGGGCGCTAGCGATGTCCGAGGCGGCACCGTGCTGCGCGTAGTGCACGTGAATGCGCCCCTCGCCTTCGAGCGGCACGTCGAGCTGGCGGATCATTTCCAGGATGCGCAAGTAGGAGCGCTCCGTTGCGATGATGATCAGCGAGTTTGTGCGCTCGTCCGCGATGATGTTGCGGATAGTCGACTCGGAAGCGGTGGAGCCGACCAGCAGTGGCGCGGTCCCTTTGCCCTTCGCCGCCCGGGGCTTCGCGGCCGTCGCTCTTTTTTTTGTGGATGCAACGTCAGCCGGGAAGATCTCCAACAAGCGTGCGGCCATCTCGCCGGCATTCGCGTAGTGAATGGGCTCGATCCAGGTTTGCGTGCCGCTTCGCGGGAGATCGATGGCGGCCACCAGCTGCAGCATCCGGCGGATTTGGGCGCCGGTGTCGGTGATGATCAGCATGTTGGTCGGGCCGTACGACGTGATGTTCCCCGACGCGGACTTGAACCGTCCGAGGAGGTTGGTGACGTCGTCGGCCGACACGTTCTCGAGGTGGTGGATGCGCGTGACGTAGCGATCGGAGGCAGGGGTCGCGCTCCCGTCCTCGTAAAGGGGAATCGTTCGCCGCTCGATGTTCGTCGCCTCGACGATCTTCAGGTATCGGCCCGCGGGCACCACCGTGAACCCGTTCACTTCGAGGACGGACAGGAACGCCTGGTACGCCTCTGCGACGGTCACTTTGGTGGGGGCGAACACCGTCGCTTTGATCGCGCGCAGCTTCGTCGGGAGGATGAAGCGACGCCCGGTCATGTTCGAGATCAGGCGAACCAGGTCGGGGAGCTCTGCCTCCTCGAGGTTGAACGTCACCCGCGTTCGCGGCGACATCGCCTTGAACTCGACCCCTGTCTCGAACTGAGGTAGCTCGTTCTCGAGCTCCTCGGGTTCGGGTTCGGGTTTGGCCTCGGCCTTTGGGTCCGGTTTGGGCACGGCCCGCAGAGGCAAGGGTGTGGTGGGAAGCCGAGCGGGTGGCGCTTCCGGTTTGGCTTCGTCTTGTTGGGCGATCGCGCCGTGTCCTGTGCCCAGCAGCAGCGAGCCAACGACAAGGCAAATGAGCTGTTTTCTAGAAGTCACGATTCATACCCCGCCTGAAATCCCTGGGTGGCGTCTCATTCAATGTTGTACTCGATGGTCATTTCGTTGTTCTGTCGCTTGATCGCGAGCGTCAGCTTGTCCGCGCTGCGCAAGCGCGAGTACGCTTCGAGTGCGGTGTCGGGGCTTGCCATTGCGAACCCGTTGATCGTACGCAGCATGTCGCCGTTGCGAACTCCGAGTCGGCCGAGCAAGCTGTTGCGGCGAATGCCATAGAGTTTGACCCCAACGACGCGCCCGTCCTCCTCGTGCGGAATGACGCGCGCCGTTTTCATCAGGCTTCCCTGATTCGCCAGGGCTTTGTCGACCAAGCTGCGCTGGATGTTGAACTTGGTATCGGTGACCTTTTCGATGCCATCGTCGAGCTCCTCGGCGCTGAGCCCCGCGTTGCGCGCGTTTCCTGCTTTGCTTGCTGCGGGCGATGGCTTCCTGGGCTGTGCCGGCGCGCGAGCCACAGCGTCCTCTTCCTCGTCGAACATCAGCAGCTGGCACGCGCCGCTCGAACCGCTGACCACGACACTCGAAGATTGGACCGCCAGCACGCGTGAGCCGTCTACCGCCGAGCCCTCGCGGTAGAGCATCGTCTTCCCGTCGTCCGTGCCTGCGATTGCGGCAAAGGACCACTCCGGAAAGCCGGGGCTCACCACGGAGCCGACGAGTCGCAACTTGCCTGTACAGTTCGGAGCCGGCTTACTGGGGTCCCACTCTTCGAGGGGCTGACCATCCTCGCTGACCTCGGGAAGCGGCTCTGCGGTCAGGTCGCCCCGAGCCGAATCAAAGATGTTCCTCCGGAGGATGATGGCGGGGTCTCGCTTGCGCGGGAACGCTGATGCCGTTGGGCCAATCGGCTTGCGCGGCGGCTTGGCCGTCGCGGGATCCGAGGCGAGCAATTCCGACGCCAGGACGCGAGTCGTTCCCTGCGCCAGGAAGAAAGCGCATACGGCGAGCGTTGCGAGGATGATCGCAGTCGAAAACCGATTCTGTCGTGGAGTTGCCACCAGGGCGTACTAGAGCAACCACCGTGCCGAACTGGAAAGGAGAAAACATCAATGATTTCAAACCCAAGGCGGCAAATTGCGGCTGCCCTAGTGGACAAGGTGGCGGGCTTGATCCCCTCCAATTGACAAAATGGCATCCGGGGGGGGCTCGGCCGTTCAGGCGGCCTCGTCGCCCTTCTCCGCGCCGAGCTTGCGATAGATCGTACGCGCTGAAATTCCAAGGAGTTGCGCGGCGAGCTGCTTGTCCCCGGACGTGTGTTTCAGCGTGCCGCGGATCACCCGTCGCTCGACCTCGCTCAACGGCGTCCCAACCGCGAAGCTGAAGGCGTCGACCTCGGGTTCGGCGCGAGCTACGGGGTCGGGCAAATCAGCGAGCTTGATGGCGCCGCTCTTGTTCAGAACGACCGCGCGTTCGATCACGTTTTGAAGCTCTCGAACGTTGCCCGGCCAGTCGTATGCGACGAGCTGTTGAATCGCGTCGCGGTCGACCGCCAAAGGCTCTTTAGCGTTCTTCGCGCAGTACGTTTCGACGAAGTGCTCGGCGAGAAGCGGAATGTCTTCGCGTCGTGCGCGTAGTGGCGGGCTGGTGAGCGCGATCACGTTGAGCCGGTAGTACAGGTCCTCGCGGAACTCCCCTGCTTCTACTGCCGCGTGCAGGTCGCGATTGGTCGCTGCGATCAAGCGGAAATCCGCCTTCTTGGTTTGTCCGCCGACCGGCTGATACTCGCCTTCTTGAAGAACCCGGAGCAACTTCACTTGCACCGCTGCGGATAGCTCGCCGATCTCATCGAGGAACAGCGTTCCTCCTTCGGCCTCCGAGATACGGCCCCCTCGGCGCGCTACAGCACCCGTAAATGCGCCTTTTTCATGGCCGAAAAGCTCCGACTCCACAATTGTCTCAGGGAGGGCGGAGAGATTGACGCCGACGAACTTGCCTCTCCCGCTTCGCTCGTGAATGAAGCGCGCGAGCAGCTCCTTGCCTGTCCCGCTCTCTCCGAGGATCAAGACGTTGGCCGACGAAGGCGCTGCCTGGGTCGCGATCTCCAACGCGCTCCGAAGCGATGCTGCGGAGCCGACGATGCTTCGGTCACTGAGTTGGGAGAGTTGTTGCCTGAGGTCTTTGTTCTCGACCACGAGTTGGTGACGCTCCGCTGCCTTGCGAACCGTCTTGACCATCTGCAGCCGCTTGAGCGGCTTCTCGACGAAGTCGTAGGCTCCCGCCCTCATCGCTTCGACCGCCTTCTCGACTGTACCAAAGGCGGTCATCAACACGACCTCGGCGTCCGGGACGATGGTCTTCAGAGCCTTGACCAGCTCGATGCCATTCATGCCCGGCATCATCAAGTCACTGACCACCACGTGCACGGGTTGGCGCCGGCACACGTCGAGCGCGTTTCGCCCGCTCGTCGCGGTGAGGACGGCGAACCCTTCGCGTTCGAAGATCCGCCGAAGGGAGTCGATGTTGGGGGCCTCGTCGTCGACGACGAGAACGGAGATGTCGTTTGAATCGGTCATGCGGGACTCTCTGGCATCTAGTGTTGACACTATGTCACGGGATGACAAGTCGTCGTAACTTTGTGACGCCGTATAACTTGTTGTAATCACTGATGTTATCTCCGAGTTAAGCCGCGACTTATCCTGGCCATGCCGGAGACGCTTGCAATCTGTGGGCCAGCTCAGAAGACCAGAGGAAGCTGCCGTCCCTTCGGGAGCTCCAACGGCGGCGGTCCCGGTGGGGGCGGCGGTCCCGGTGGGGGCGGGGGTAACTGCGGGGGCGGGCTTAACTGCGGCGCTTCCCCGGAGTGATGCTCGAGGCCCAGGCGATCGCAGTGGGTGGAGAACAACTGTTCGACAGCGGCCCATCGAGCGCCCTGACCGACCATGCGGGATCCGAAGCGGCGGTCGCTCTTGCGCCCTCCGCGCACGTCCCGAATCGCGTTCATCACTTTGGCGTGCCGCAACGGAAACGCCTCGGCCAAACGCGCTTCGAAAATCGGCCCCACCTCGAGCGGGAGCCGGAGCAATATCTTGAACGCGCTTTGCGCGCCGGCTTCGCGTGCACGCTTCAGGATCTCCGGGATCTGATCGTCGTTGAGACCCGGAATGACTGGCGCAAGCGCCACCGATGTGTCGATCCCCGCGTCGGAGAGAACGCGGAGAGTTTCGAAACGCTTGCTCGGAGGACTCGCGAAAGGCTCGATCGCTCGAGCGTGATCGTCGTTCACGAACGGAATGCTCACTGCCACGCGACAGCCCGCGCTACGCTGCAACTCCTGCAGCACATCGACATCTCGTCGCACTAGTTTGCCTTTGGTGATGATCGAGACCGGGTTCGAATAGGCGGCACAAACTTCGAGGCATCCACGCGTGAGCTCGTAGTGCGCCTCGATCGGTTGGTAGCAATCCGTATTTCCGGAAAACGCCACGAGCTCCCGTCGCCAGGACTTCTTCTGAAACGTCGCCCGCAAGCGCTCGACGACATTGACCTTCACGACGATCTGCCGCTCGAAGTCCGTCCCCGCTCCAAACCCGAGATACGGGTGCGTCGGCCGCGCGTAACAGTAGGCGCACCCGTGAAAACACCCCCGATACGGATTCACACTCCAACGAAAGCCGACGTCGGGACTCCGGTTCTCCGAGAGAGCGCTCTTCGCCCGCTCTTCATGCACGCAAAGATCCGCAGGCGGAGCCTCGCCTTCCCACTCGATGTGAGCAGCTTCAAAGCGGTTCGGGGGGTTGTCGCGATTGCGGGGCACTGAACGTGCGTATAGTATCGCGCGCCTGACCGAAACACCAGCAAATGCACCACCGAAGAACGGCTCCCGACGCACGTGCTCGCGAGCGGGACCCGCTCGGCCGTGTCTTTACGTCGCTACACGTCTAGCCTCCCCCCCACTCGCTGTGCCGCACATCGGGAGCCGTTCTCCTGTGTAGAAGTCGACGTATGAGGGGCGTCGTGTGTGAAGTGCTTGGAATTAACCCTTTGAAAAAGGGGACTGTCCCCTTTTTCGTGTGAGGAGTCGTCTATAGGGGATCGGAAAAACACGACATGGGGTGGAGTCGGCGTGTGAGTGACAATCGGCACGACAGCAACCAGCCCCGATTGGGCGCGAGCTCCGAGGGGCGCCTTGCGTGGCCTCAGGCCCCAAGCCCCTCCGGCCACTTTTGCAAGGCGCCCCGTCCGGCGCAACCCCGTGTCGTGTTTTTCCGAGCCCCGGTGAACCTCTGAGCACGTGCGTCGCGGGCCGGTCTCCGGTCGTACGGTTAGTCCGCGTATGGAATTGCTTCGCAGGCTTCGTGGGCTCCCTGCCACCTCATCAGCGTCGTCTCCGGCTTCCCGTTGTCGTCGTAGCTGATCACTGCATACGTCAACCCACTGTCTTGTCCGAGGTACTGCAAGTCCAAGTTGATCATCTTCACCCAGGTGCCGGTGTTCACCAAGATGCGCTCGTTCGGGAGCTGTAAGAAACGCGGGCCGTGGCTGTGGCCGACGATGAGAGTGTGGGCGCCTCGGATCTTGTTGAGGGCGCGGATCGCCCGTTCGTCGTAGCCGCCGCTCGTGACTTCGAGGACCTCTTCGCGAACCAGTCCCGGGAAATTCATGATGCGGTCGCGCCAGGCTTGGATTGTGAAGACGCGGTGGCGAAGGAAGTAAACCGTCGAGCGCCAGAGGAACTGGAAGACGAAGCGTGGATCCAACAACGCCGATGACCAGAGGAATCGGCCCAGTGGCTGGATGCGATCGATGTGGCTTCGTATCTCTTTGAGTGGGTTCATCACCTCGAGAATCCACAGGCTGCCCCAAGGCAGTGCCAACACTTCGGTTCCGTCCCGCCGAGTGCGCGTCATCTGCGAGTAGTCCACGCGGTGAATGCGCTCGAACTGATGACCGTGTCGGATCTGGATGCCTTCGGGAAGGTAGTAGGTGTCGGACGAGGTCACGAAGTGCACTCGCTCGGCGGCTTCGCCTGGTGCCACGTAGCGAAGAAAGAACTCCTGTACACCAGAGAACCAAAATTCGAGGTCGTGGTTCCCGGGAAGGTAGGTCACGCGGTTCATCGGCTTTTGTAGAAACTCGCGGATCGCGAGCACGAACTTCGGATGCCCCTCCAGGCACTGCTGTAGCTTGGCGATCGCGACGTCCTCGGTCACTTCAGTCGGCCACTCGCCCGCGATCTTCACCTTCAGGAGATCGAAGATGTCCCCGTTCAGAATCAGCTCGATGCTCCCGTCGGTGCCGGCAAGCTGATCGTAGTAGCCGAGGAGCTCCACGAGCCGATCGTCGTGGATGAAATCCTCGAGCGGGTTCAGCTGTCCCCGCCGGGTCCCCGTCCCGAGATGCAGATCGCTGAGCACGAGCCGAAGCAAAGTCATTGCTTGCTACCTCCGATCGAGGTTACGCAAAGCGGGGGGATGGGCCAGCTTCTTACAAGCCGCTCGACTTGAGGCTCTGGTTCTGCTCTTCGGTCAGGGGAAGATGCAGACCGCACTCCCGCGTTTTGCCCAGGATACGGCC
>Ga0209456_10001673_pt1 | contig 10701 bp, 7 predicted proteins | sample COG_11_FD_184755 | JGI IMG/M metagenome (GOLD analysis project Ga0209456, IMG submission 184755) | Pelagic marine sediment microbial communities from the LTER site Helgoland, North Sea, for post-phytoplankton bloom and carbon turnover... | ecosystem: Environmental > Aquatic > Marine > Neritic...
GGGGCTTCGCCCTAGGCGGCCAGACTTAGTTTCTCGCCCCGGCTCTCGGTCGCGCCGTCTCGGTCGTCGACCTCGCCCCTGTCGCGGCGACGCCCCTCTTGGAGGACGCGTTCTGGGACTCCACGGATGTCCCACACGAGCCCGACCCAGCTCAACATCCTGAGCGTGTAATAGGTCACGTCGACTTCCCACCAGTAGAAGCCCTGGCGGCACGAGGACTGGTAGTGGTGGTGGTTGTTGTGCCAACCCTCTCCGAGCGTCAGCAAGGCCGTCAGCATGTTGTTGCGGCTCTGGTCTGTCGTGTCGAAGCGCTTTGTGCCCCAGATGTGCGTGAGCGAGTTGATCAGGAATGTGTTGTGCCAAAGCAGCACGGTGCTCCCGAAGAACCCAATGAACAGCCCGGGCCAGCCGGCAATCAGGAAACACACGGTCGCGAGCGCGGCCGGTGGCACGGCCCAGTACTTGTTGAGCCATCGAAGCTCGGGGTACTTCGCGAAGTCCCGGATTTTGTCCCAGCGCGTTTCCTCGGTGTCATCGAAGATCCAGCCGACATGCGCATAGAAAACGCTGTTCTGAATCGGAGAGTGAACGTCGCCGGGTTGATCGGAGAGCTTGTGGTGCACGCGGTGGTGCGCGGCCCACCAGAGCACGCCTTTTTGTGAGCTGCTTTGCGCGAGCACAGCGAGGAAGAGCTGGAAGGCGCGGCTGGTCTTGTAGGTACGATGGGAGAAGTACCGATGGTAGCCCGCGGTGACACCCCACAAACGAACGAACAAGAGCACGAAGCACAGCACCACGGCCTGCCAGGTCACTCCAGACCAGAACGCTCCGAGCACGGCAAGGTGCGAAAGCACGAATATCGTGGACCGTCGCCACTGCTCACCTCGACTCAGGGAGCTCCTGGCTGGCTTGGCCTCCAGAACCGTCGTTTCCATCCCCCGAGGCTATCCCAGCCACAGCAATACGACCGTCACCGTTCACCCCCCTTTTGTCATAGTTATGTAAAAAGGGGTCTGACCCCTTTTTCTACGCGATGAACTTGTAGCCGGCGCCTCGGACGGAGAGGATGTGGGTGGGGGAGCCCGGGTTTTCTTCGAAGCGGCGGCGGAGACGGGAGATGAAATTGTCTACCGTGCGGGTGTTGCCGTAGTTGCGGAGCTTCCACACTCGCTCGAGGAGCTCGGTGCGGCTTAGGACGCGGCCGGCGTTCTCGGCGAAGTAACGCAGGAGGTCGAGCTCCAGCTGCGTGAGCTGCACCTCCTCGCCAGAAACCGTGACCTCGTGGGTGTCGAAGTTGATCTCGGCCGCACCGAACGAGAGCGTGGTGGCTTTCGCGCTGTTGCCGGAGACTTGCTCCCAGCGCTGGCGCCGCAGCACCGACCGCACCCTGGCAAGCAGCTCACCGAGCTCGAACGGCTTGACCATGTAGTCGTCCGCACCCGCCTCCAGGCCGAGGACCCGGTCTTCGGGCGATGAGCGCGCCGTCAGCATGATCACGGGTACGAAGTTGCCTGCCTCTCGGAATTTTTTGCAGAGGTCGAAGCCGTTGACGTCCGGGAGCATGACGTCCAACACGATGGCGTCGTAGCCACTGGGATCGAGCAATCGCTGGCCCGCCTCTTTGGCGTTCGCCGCAACGTCGACGCGGTACCCCTCGAGCTCGAGGTTTAGTTTGAGACCAGCCGCGAGGTGTTCTTCGTCTTCGACGATCAGGAGCCGTTGCGCTTCGTGGTTGGTCATCATCCGCTCACCACGGGGGAGACGGGGAGCTCGACGCGCATGGTGGTGCCCTGCCCTCGCCCCTCGGAAAACGCCTGTACCTTACCACCCAGCTGCTTCACCAGCGCCCAGACGACGAAAAGCCCGAGCCCCGTGCCCCGGCGCTCTCGCACTTCTTGATCCTCCACCCGATAGAAGCGGTGGAAGACTCTCTTCAAGTCCTTTCGATCGATCCCGATGCCGTTGTCGCTCACCTCGAAGCGGACCGTTTGGTTCGATTCTCTACGCGCCACGACCTCGACCCGAGCCGGACGCTCCGAGTACTTGACTGCATTGTCGATCAGATTCTTCACCACAATCTCGAGTGCTGCCCGATCGGTCGACACGATGAGATCCGGATCGACGTCGACGAGCACTTCGTGGGGCTCGAGCTTGTGCCGAGCGCGAACGGACGCGGCACATTGCTCGACCAGCTGCGCGAGTGACACGTCACTGAGGTTCAACATCCCGGGTCGCGCATAAGACAGACGGTTCGCCTCTAGAACGTCATCGATGAACGCGCGCAGACGGTCGACGTCTTCGAACATCATGCGGCGCAGCTTCTCGCGCGCGTCTCCTTCGAGCCCCTCGCGCCCGAGCGTCTCCAGACACAGCTGCAGCGACGCAAGCGGACTCTTGAGCTCGTGCGTGACCGAATCGATGAAGGTGTCCTGCTTGCGCACTTCGATGATGCCGCGGGCAAGCGAGATCACGAACAGCACCAGCACGACGATGATCAGGACGAAGGAAAGAGCGCCCAGCACCAGGAGCCAGACATCGCCCGCGACGTCGGCTGAGCGGGTGATCTTCTGACCGAGGAGGAACGACCAGCCGACCAGGAGTGCGATGCTCAATAGAACGGTGATCGCACCCAGGGTGATGGGGATCGAAATCGAGGATCGAATTTTGCGACGACGTGCCATCGGTTCAATTGAGACGAGTCATTGGCCTTGCAACAAGCGCCATAGGTTCTCTTTCTGCCATTGCTGTGCGGCAGAGTGGTACTCGAAGCTTCGCTCCCGCGTTCGAAACGCTCGGGTATGATAGTGGCGGCGGCCGTTCTGCACGACCGCCGGCATATCGTGATGCAGCATCTCGTGGAACACCACGGCCTCGACGAAAAAGCCGGGCACCCAGGGCTGGTCGAGCACGGGATGGATCCGGATCAAGCGCTCTTCGGGGAGATACGTCCCAAGCTGCAACGAACGCTGCCGGCGCTTCGGCCGAACGCGCTTGCCCCAGGTGATGCGAACATTGGCGTCACCGCCAAAATGCCGCCGCGCCAAGTCGTCCGCGATCGCCCGCAGGTCGTGGTGGCTCCCTTCGGAGCGCAAGGCTTCTTGGGGCGGGCCGGGCGCGACGAAACGCGCGCGGTTCTCTTCGACGAAGCGGTCGATCATGCTCGCCGCCCGGGCGTCGCTATCGCTCAAATAGTCACCCACTGCGTCGAGGATGTTCTCATCGGCCGTCAGGAACATGTGATGGAGGCGCACCTCGAGCCGCCCACCTTTGGGGCGAGCAACCAACATGGTGCTGCGGTTGTCGGTCACCACTAGACGCACCGGCTGCCCCAAACGCGCTGCCAGGGTGCGGCTCCAGCCGGAGGCGCGGGCGTAGGCCCGGCCCAGATCGTCCTCGCGACGCTCGGTGACGCCGGGCTCCGCGATCGTCGGCGATTCGCCGGCAAACTCGAAGGAAAGTTGGAGCACGCCATTTGGGGCTAGAGGTTTGGCGCATCCTTGTCAACCGCGCTTTCGGAGAGTCGATCGGCAGGCTAGAATCGTAGAGGATGCGTGCTGCCACTCGGGAACGGCTCAAAGGCCTGACGGTCTTGCACAGACTGACCTCCTCCGAGCAGCGGGAGGCCGCGTGGCGTCAGGGTATCGCGACCCTCGCGCGGGCGGTCGTGGACGAACGCCGGCCTGTCCCGCTCGAGGGGCTCGACCCCGACGCACTGTTGCGGAGCCTCGAGGTTGCGGTCGAAGCTGGCCTCGTGGAAAGGCTCGACTGGCTCTCCGGACCGGCGGCCGCCGCCGCGCTCTACGAGGTCGCTGCAGCGCTCCCCTCGAGCCCCGTCAAACGCCAACTCGGCCGGATGGTCCTTCAACGTCTCCGCAAGGGAGACGCAGCAACGTTCGTGTCGGTAGCCACGCAACTGGCCCTCGGGTCTCAGCGGGCCCTGAGCGGCCGATCGATCCGCGCTCGCGTCGCGCTCGCGCTGAGCCTGCCGATCGGCACCGTCAACAACGTCGATGCCCTCGCCCTCGCGTTGATCTCCCGGCAGGACTCGAGCCGCGACTGGCTTCTCACGCCAGCGACCGGCTCGCTGCCATCCCGACGCCTCGCCGCGCGCTTGCTGGAACGCGCAGCGCGCGAAGCCGCGCGTCGTGCTGCCGAGGGCGATGACACCGGCGTCCGCGTCTTCTGCACGGAGGCGGTCCGAGAGGCCTGGGACCGTCTGCTAGCAGACCGCGAGACCTTGGTGTGGCGGCACGTCGCGTCCGCACGGGGTCTGCTCGCTTCATCCATGCCGGTCTTCCAGCAAGAGATGCAGCGGCACCTCGACCCGGAGTTCACCGTCACCGAGTGGCGGCGCGCGGCGGCGTCGCTGGCGGCAAGCATCGCGGTCGAGCCAGAGGAAGGCCTCCGAGCGTGCCGTGAGCTCCTGGACTCGGTCGTCTTCCAGCAAGACCACGGCATCGCCGCGGCGATGATCGCAGGGCTCCCACGGGCAGCGGAGAGCCATCCAATCGCCGTCGAGTCCTTGCTCGAGCAACTGATCCGCGTTGGCGGCCTCGATACGGCGGAGGCGCTGGTCGAGCTGCGGCGCGAACGAATCCGGCCTGGCTTCGCCGAGGAAGCGGCGAAGAAGGCCGAGGCCCATCTGCGAAAAGCAATCGCGCAGGGAGGCAGCGAAGATGTGGGACGGGCTGCGCTCATGAAAGCCCTCGCTGGAGAGCTCAACGGAGAACGAGCCCGAAGCGGACCCTCGCTCCGCGACATGATATCCGACGCGCTGCAAACCTTCGCGAACGAAGGCGCATACGAAGCGGCGCGCGAGGCACAGCCGATCCTCGAAGCGGCGGCTCGCAAAGCCAGGCTGCTCGAACGCCCCGGGCCGGGTGACCCCGACACCAACGTGTCCGCGTTTCTCGCACTTCGAGAGCTGGATTCGGCGCTCTTCGAAACATCATCCTTGAACGACCTGCTACTCATCGGCGAAGACGACGATACGCACAGCGCCCACGACGAACGGCTCGGAGATCTTTTTCAGCAGGTCACCAACTGGCTCGTGATCCGAGAAGGGGACCCTTTGAAGGAAGGGAGTCAACTCCCCCAATTCACGACGCGCCTGCGCCAGCTGCGGACGATGCTGCATCTCGTCGATGCGGACGGACCACATGTCGACCCACGCAAGGACCTCGTCCGCCAACGGCGGCTCTTGACGCAGCGAGTGCTGCTCAATCGAGTCCAGCACGACGCCAAGAGCTCGCTCCGTCGCACGCTGTGCGCCGCCACCGCCCGCACTTGCGACGCCCTGGTGCGAGAGGAGATCGCCGACGTTTCCGACGTCGTGATCGCCGCGGCGGGGCAGGTACGCCACCTCGACGATCTCAAAACGATGGCGGAAGCCTCGATGGTTCCCGAGATCGAATGCGCGCTGCGCGCGTACGCCAAGCTTCAGCAAGCCACCCGCACCGCACAGCGTGATGGACGCGGACTGGTGGTCGCAACCGACGCGCTGAAAGCGATCGGCAACGAGCTGCCCGTCGCACGCTCCGCTCGGATCGAAGCGTTCCGCCAGGCCCTGTCGCTTCTCTCCCGCGGACTGCGCTCAGTGAGCGCGTCGAGCTCGCTGAGCGAAGTCGCTGAACGCTCTTCGGGCACGCCCCTGGCCACCCTGGAACGAGGCGTGGCAACCATGGCCCAGCTCGTCAGCGGGTCCCGCCGGCGATTGGGCACTGCGATGGTCGACGAGTCTAGCCCGGCGGCAGCCGAGATTTGGGCCATGGGGCTCGAGGTCGAGCGTGCCCTTCGGGCCTCAGTCTCCGAAATCGACCAAGCGTTCGCCAATGCGGTTGCCGCGGTCGGCCGCGATTTGCCCGGGGCGTTTGCTGATCTGACGCGAGCACTGCTCAAGCACCTCTGCTCGCTTCCGCTGGACGGGCCGCGGCGTGCGCCGAGCCTCGCGCCGATCGAGCTCGACGCCGACGCTCCTTTGCCGGCGTGGGTGCCCCCGAGCCGGATCCTCGGTGGATTCTACCTCGTGCGGACGGTCGGCACCGGAGCTGTGGGCTCCGTCTTCGTCGCCCGCCGCGTTGAAGAGCGGCAGGACGAAACGGCCCCGCTCTTCGCGCTGAAGGTGCCCGATTACTCTGCCGCTGCTGCGCGCACGCTCTCCGAAGATGAGTTCCTGCGTCTTTTTCGCGAGGAAGCCGGCGCGCTGCTCGCGCTTCCAGAGCATCCAAACATCGCGCGCTTCGTCACGTTCGATGCCGGCGCGCGACCAAAGCCGATCTTGGTCATGGAGTTGGTGGAAGGACCGAGCCTCGAGCGTATGTTGGAGATGGGCGGCCTCTCGCTCGGACGGGCCCGAGATCTACTTCTCGGCGTAGGCGCTGGCCTCGATGCCATGCACCAAGTCGGCGTCGGTCACCTGGACGTCAAACCGTCCAACATCATCGTCTGTAACCCGGACGCCATCACCGGTGTGGGTCAGCCGCCGAAGCCCTTGCTCGTCGACTTTGGCCTCGCCGGTCGACACTTGCGGCCCGGCTGTGGCACCGCGAACTACGGGGCACCTGAAATTTGGGGGGCCGGCGACACCTCTCAGGCCATTCCGGCTGACGTGTACGCGTTCGGCTGCTTGATCTTCGAGGCCTACACCGGGAAGACATTGTTCGATGGCAACGGCGAGGCCGCGATGATCACGCAGCACATCACACACGACGGAGACCCGGAACCCGTGCGGGCTCTGTTGGAGCGCCCGGAAACCCAGGAGCTCGGCGTGCTGATCGCCCGCTGCATGCGCCATGATCCGCGCGACCGAATCACGATCCGTCAGGCCCGTCAGTTCCTCGCCAACTTGAGCCTCGGTGTCGAGAACGAGCGCTGGCCCGTGCGCAGCGCGAGCTAGGCCAGCCGCTTAAACGCGAAGCGGGTCCTAGACCGAAGCCTGGAACCCGCCGCGCTGCGAATGCGCCCCGTAGGGCGCTAGCCCTGACTACTCCGAAGGAGCCTCCTCTTGGGCCTCAGTCGCGGCACCCTCTTTGATTTCCGTGGCCGCGTCCTCTTGGGTCTCGGTGGCCGCGTCCTCGGGCCCAGTGTCGGCGATGTGGAACTCTACGCGTCGGTTCTGCGCGAGCTCTTCCTTCGTCTTGGCATCCGGAACGAGCGGCCTGGTGGGACCGAAGCCCTCCGAGATCAAGCGCTCCTTCTGTACCTTACCTCTACCGACGAGGTAACGAATCACGGTGTCGGCACGCTGCTTCGACAGCTTCATGTTGAACTTGAGGCTACCGGTCGAGTCACTGTGGCCCTCGACTCGGATGAGCTCGATCTCCGGGTGCGCGTTCATGACCTTGGCCACGTTATCCAGGAGTGCGAACGAGCGCTTCTGGAGCTTGCGGCTTCCGGTCTTGAAGTAGACCTTCTCGAGGATCTCGAGCTGGCCTGCGCCGATCACCACCAGCTGGGCATCCTGACAACCGTGATTTTCCACGGTGCCGGGCTCATCCGGGCAGTTGTCGACGCGGTCGGGGACGCCGTCGCCGTCGCGATCGGGGTCCGGGCAGCCATTGTTCTCGAGCGTGCCAGGCTCGTCTGGGCACTGGTCGTCGACATCGAGGATGCCGTCACCATCGTTGTCCGGATCCGGGCAACCGTCCTCGTCCTCGAAGCCGTCGATGTCTTCGGCGTCCATCGGGCAACCGTCGTTGACATCGAGGACACCGTCACCGTCGTTGTCGGTATCGGGACAGCCATCCTCATCCTGGAAGCCATCAAAGTCCTCCGCCTCATTCGGACACTGGTCGACGTCATCCAGAATTCCGTCACCGTCGGCGTCTCCGATCTCCTTCTCCGGCATGGTGAAGCCGATCACGCCCACCCCTCGCCAGTCGGGCGCGCCGTAACCGGGCGTCACCCCCGCGCTACCCGACACACCAACCATGAAGCCCTTCGGATGAAGGTACTTGAAGCCGCCGAGCACCTCGACGGGCGTTTCTTCGCGGCTCCACCAGGTCACGGTGCTGTTTGCAGCGGTCCGGCCGAAGGCTTCAGCCGAGATCATGAACTGGTCTTGGGCGATCATGAACAGCAAACCACCACCAAAGGTAAACTCGTTGCCCACGAAGAGATCAGGGGTCACCAGCTGACCCTGCGTGCCGAGCTTGTAGCCCGCCTGAATCGGAATTCGAACGACGTCGCCCGCATTGAAGGTCATCAGGAGCTCGAACCAGCCGCCGAGGTAGGGCGACGCAGCAACCTGACCAGCGTACTTCTGCCTTTCGTCAGAAAGGCCGGCGACGTTGATCGTCATGGTCGCCTGCAACGCGATCTCGAACACGCTCTGCCGAGTGCCGTACAGATTGCCACGAAAGCCTAAGTACATGTCGCCGACGCTGCCGCCATTCGGAAGCAGATAGTCGAAGCCCCCACCGGGCGGAAGCCCGTCCGCTGCGCCCTGTCCCGCATCGATGATGAAGTGGTAGGGGATGTCCATGTAGAAGACGAGGCGGTCGAAGATGCCCAAGCTCCACGCGAGATGACCGGTAAGCTGCCGGTGGACGACGGAAGACGTCGTGTTGCTGCCCGCTTGCTGGAAGACCAACGCATCGTCGTTGTAGTCCATGTAGATCTGGAACCCGAAGCGCTTGTGACCTTGGCCGTCGGCAGTGCTGGTCGCGAAACCGTCCGTAGCCAGTTCTGCAGGCCGGAACTGGTTGAGGTCGATTTGCGTGGAACCCTGTGCCGCAGCACCAGAGGCAGCCCCAAGTACAGTCACGAATATCGCTAGCAGCGCAGCGACCCAACCCCGGTCGAACATTCTTAGGTCATCGCTCTCTTGCACGCGGTCCTCCATTCACATCCCTGCGGTGAGCCGAAGCCCCCAATCTCCGCAATAGTCTTGCCCCTAGTACCATTACGGCAAAAAAAAGCGGAGAAAAACCGTGCGAACGGAAGGCACAAAAAGCCGCTGATACAGAAACAATCCGCTAGGATCACATCCATGGGAGCCAAGGCTCACTACCGCACTGCGCCGGCTCCAATCACGGGGATGCCCCCGGGCATCCCCTACATCGTCGGGAACGAGGCAGCCGAGCGGTACAGCTACTATGGCATGCGCGCGATCTTGGTCATCTTCATGACCAAGTTCCTGATGAACGCACAGGGCGAGCTCGACCTCATGTCGGACGAGCAAGCCAAGACTTGGTTTCACGGATTCGTCACCGCGGTCTACTTCTTCCCCATCTTCGGAGCGATTATCTCCGACGCGTTCTTCGGGAAGTATCGAACGATCATAGCGCTGTCGATCGTGTACTGCCTCGGTCACCTGACGCTCGCAATCGACGACACGCGAACCGGTTTGGCGATTGGGCTAGGGCTCATCGCGATCGGATCGGGCGGCATCAAACCCTGCGTGTCTGCGCACGTCGGAGATCAATTCGGTCAGACCAACGCGGATCTGCTGCCCAGAGTCTTTGCCTGGTTCTACTTTGCGATCAATGTCGGCGCGCTCGCGTCGATTCTGTTTGCCGAACCCCTTCTCCATCGCTTCGGCCCTTCGGTGGCATTTGGGGTTCCCGGTGTCCTGATGGCGCTCGCGACTCTTGTGTTCTGGATGGGTCGAAATCAGTTCGTACACATCCCTCCGGGCGGCGTGGCCTTCCTTCGAGAGGTCTTCAGCCGGGAGGGGCTCGCCGCGCTCGGCAAGCTCTTCGTTCTCTACACTTTCATCGCGATGTTCTGGGCCTTGTTCGACCAGCAGGGCTCCGCGTGGGTGCTACAGGCCACACGAATGGACCGGCACTTCATCGTCGATTGGGACCCGTCGCAAGCGCAGTGGCTCAACCCCGCCTTGGTGCTCCTCTTCATTCCGCTGTTCAATCGCGTGATTTACCCAGCTTTTGATCGTATCTGGCCGCTCACGCCGCTCAGGAAGATCTCGCTCGGCCTATTCTTGACCGTCCCAGCGTTCCTGCTGCCTGCTTGGCTCGAAGCTCGGCTCGATGCAGGTGAGACCGTCAACATCGTCTGGCAGCTCGGCGGCTACATCATCATGACCGCGGCTGAAATCCTCGTCTCGATCACTGCGCTAGAGTTTTCGTACACCCAGGCCCCCAAGAACATGAAGTCGCTGGTGATGGGGGCGTTTCTGATGAGCGTGTCGATCGGGAATTTCTTCACCGCGGGGGTGAACTTCTTCATTCAGAATCCCGATGGGACGAGCAAGCTCGACGGGCCCTCATACTACCTCTTCTTCGCGGCCGCGATGACGGTGACCGCGGTACTCTTCATCCCGGTCGCGGTCTGGTACAAGGAGCGGACATACATTCAAGACGAGGCGCTCAGTGAGGCGGTAGCGTGAGCATCGTAGACAGAGCGCGGTCATGGATTGCGCATGACCCGGACCCGGAAACTAGGCGCGAGCTCGAGGCGCTGATCGACCGTGGCGACATCAAAGCCCTCGAAGATCGGTTCCACGGAGAGCTCGAGTTTGGCACCGCTGGGCTTCGCGGTTTGCTAGGTGCGGGGCCCACACGCATGAATCGGGTGACGGTCGCACGCGCCACCGCCGGGCTATGTGCGTGGCTGAAGCAGCAGGTGCCGGAGGTCGTCTCACGCGGCATCTGCGTGGGTCGCGACGCCCGGCTCCATAGCGATGTGTTCGAGCGTGACGTGATCGAAGTCGTCGCCGGCGCCGGCATTCCTGTGTGGACC
>Ga0209456_10001674_pt1 | contig 10701 bp, 12 predicted proteins | sample COG_11_FD_184755 | JGI IMG/M metagenome (GOLD analysis project Ga0209456, IMG submission 184755) | Pelagic marine sediment microbial communities from the LTER site Helgoland, North Sea, for post-phytoplankton bloom and carbon turnover... | ecosystem: Environmental > Aquatic > Marine > Neritic...
GAAACTTATCATGGAAGTGGGGTACGTGGGAGCCAATCGATGCAGACGACTTATAACAAATCGTTCAAGTTCGTTCCGGCGCTACACGCCTCCACCGGACCCCAAAAGGCTGCGCCTTTCTGGGCCGCTTTACTAAAACGTTATGTGTTCAAAGTGAGCCGTGAACTACGATGCAACACAAGTGATCCAGTCTGAGCTTGAACCAAGAGAGCGATTGCTTTGGGCGGGGTAACCAATGCAGGGGATCAAATTCCGTGGATCAGACGTTTTCATGATTCCATTCGGCATCTTATGGGGAGGCTTCGCACTGTACTGGGAGTATTCTGTCATTCAAGGTGGTGCACCCATTTTCTTCATGCTTTTTGGTGTGCCTTTCGTTCTCATTGGCCTCTACATAATGATTGGCCGTTTCTATGTCGAATCCAAGCAACGGGAAAAAACGTTCTACGGTTTGTCCAACGAGCGTGTGGTCATCTCATCAGGTCTTCTCAGAAAAGAGGTCAAATCACTAAATTTGCGCACGCTCACAGACATATCACTGTCTGAGTCCTCGGACGGGAGTGGATCAATAACATTCGGTAACACGTCACCCTTCGCATCAATGTTTGGTGGTATGTCATGGCCAGGTATGGCCCAATCTGTGGGTCCGCGGTTTGATCTGATCACTGATGCAAAGCAGGTCTACCAACTAATCCGAGTGACGCAGAAAAGTGCCACATAACAAATCGTTCAAGTTCGTTCCGGGCCTGCGGCCCTCCACCGGACGCAAAAATGCTACGCATTTCTGCGCCGCTTAACTAAGACGTTATGCCTATTTGGAGATACGGTAGTGAACCCGCCAATCGTAATTGACTGTGCTCGCGTTATCGCCTGGGCTTCAACAGCCGAGCCAGTAAAATTTACAGGAAGGCTGTGCCTATTTGTCGGTGAAGAACGGCTAGGTGAAGTTCCGTACTTGGTGATTGGGAAATATAAAAACGAAGATGAGTATTTGCTGTTCCACTGTGATGCCAAGTGGAAAGTGATGGGTGCTAGCGCTGATGCTTCATTAGAAGAATTAAAGCTGAGCGCGGAAAAATATTATAAAGGTATCACTGAGAGGTGGGTGGAAACTGGCATTAAGGAAGAAGAGGCCGAAGCCTATCTAGATGAATTATTCGCGGATGGAAATTGTACATTTTGTGCAAAACGCTTTGATCAAGCGAAACAGTTGTATGGGACGGGTCGCGGGAGAATATGTGATACCTGTATTATTAGGTTCTATGAGATGCTACAGGAAGATGAAACATACCACTCGTAGTCATACGCATAACAAATCGTTCAAGTTCGTTCCGGCGCTGCGCGCCTCCACCGGACGTAAAAATGCTGCGCACTTTTACGCCGCTTAACTAAGACGTTAGGTTTTCATTGGAGAGTCGATGCAGTGGGTTACAACGTTTACATAACACGCAAAGAAAACTGGTTTGACGAAGATGGCCCAGAAATCACGGTCCAAGAATGGTCCGGCTATGTCGATACTGACGAAGAAATGCGAATGGATGGATTCGCTGAGGTAACAAGCCCCAACGGTGAGGTGCTTCGTATTGAGCAACCTGGAACTGCGGTTTGGGTCGGCTACTCTGGCCACGGAGTTGACGGAAACATCGTATGGTTCACTTGCACACAAGAAAGTATTTGTGTGAAAAACCCTGATGATGAGATTATCGGGAAAATGTGCTCAGTAGCTAATAGTCTAGATGCGAAGGTTCAGGGTGAGGAAGGAGAGGTATACGGGGCTGAGGGTGAGTCTGATCCAGCAGCAGGCGGTTACTCCAGCAAGAGGCCTTGGTGGCAATTCTGGAAGTGAAACCTAACAAAGCGTTCAAGTACGTTCCGGCGCTGCGCGCCTCCACCGGACCCAAAAAGGCTGCGCCCTTTTGGGCCGCTTTACTAAGACGTTAGGCAACTGGAAAAACTGAGCAACAAATAAATGGACATATCAAATATCCCATACGCTGATCGAAAAACAGCAGCAGACTTATTAATATCCAAGGCAAAAAGGCTAGCTGAGCTACCATACTTACACTTTAATGAAATCAGTGATAAAGATTTCAGAAAAGTGCAAAAGGCGATATCACTATACGACATTGCGCTAGGTCTTATGAAGCCTCATGACCCAAACTATCAAACCATCATTAATTGGAAATGCCTAACTCTCATTGAAATAGGCCAGTTTGAAGAGGCCTGTAAATGGTACGAAGAGCTTGTTAGGTCAGCAGTTGAATCACAAGGTCCGAATGTAAAAGATCCCACAAGGGATTTTGCCAAAGAACAACTAAAGAGATACAAATCAAAAAAGAACCTCCCCATAAAAGAGCTGGATCAATCAGAAATGGATATTTTTGACGATCCATCATTTTGCTTATGGGCAGAAGGATTCTGTAATGAGTTACAAAACAATAAATTTAAAAAAGCTCATCAATACTTTTCACCAGAACTTGCGAGAGAAATACCACTTAAAAAACTCGAAGAAAACTGGCTACAACTACTAGATGGATCAGACTCTAACATTGATATTCACTTAGAAACACATCGAGTCGGCACAGAACAGGATAAAGACACATTCGTAGGCTGGTGTTACTTTGTAGTGGCCAACAATGAAATTAACGAAGCAATATCTTTCGATATTTACCAAACAGAGGGGCACGGCTTTGAAATCCGTGGAATTGAATTCGGCAGACCGTAAGCCTAACAAGCGCAATTAACACTGACAGTCCTCCGCGGTGTTCGTTTGTGGCGAATGCCACAAGCCTTACCCCGCTCCGGCCTGCCGGTTATTGCGGACGTTATATACCTCAGGTTGTGCGTGGTACTAGATAGTGGTACTATTTTCGAGCGAGGCGAAAGCATCAAAGAACGCTAGAGCAGATCTTCAATCGGCCAACTAGCGGCAATATTCCGTGGAAGGACGTTGAGTCTTTGTTCAAAAGTCTGGGAGCAGACATATCTGAAATAGCAGGTTCCAGAATTGCGGTAGTGCTTTTCGGTGAAGTTCGAGTATTTCACAGGCCTCACCCTTCGCCCAACACAGTCAAAGGAGCAATTTCCAGTATCCGGAAGTGGTTAGAGCAATATGAGGTGACACCATGAATATTATGGAAGTCGATGGTTACAAGGCAAAAATTGAATATGATTCTGAGCTTGATGAATTTCGTGGTGAAATTCTTGGTCTTAATGGAAGTGCAGAATTTTATGGTAAAGATCCGGAAACTCTAAGGCGCGAGTTCAAGGCCTCACTTGCCGTTTTTCTAGAGGTTTGTGAAGAGAAAGGAATATATCCCACTAAATCATATTCCGGTAAATTTAACCTCCGAATTCCACCAGCACTGCACAGCAAGATCGCTAACCGGGCCACAGCTGAAGACAAGAGCATTAATCAGTGGGTATCTGAGGTTCTGGAGGAAACGGTTGGTGAGTAGGCCGGTAAACAAATCGTTCAAGTACGTTTCGCCAGCAAGCTGGCTCCACCGGACGCAGCTCCGCTGGGCCGCTTTACTAAGACGTTAGGGAACACGGAAAGGAGTTAACCATGACAATCGCTGCCGATGTAATCGTAGGTTTGGTTGCTACGCTCCACGTCTACTTTCTAATCCTCGAGATGTTTCTCTGGGATAAGCCCATGGGCATGAGGGCGTTTAGTCAGACGCTGGAAAAGGCCCAACTCACCAAGATCCTGGCCGCGAACCAAGGCCTGTACAATGGGTTCTTGGCCGCTGGCCTAGTCTGGGGGCTTGCTAAAGGCAGCGCTGGCCTCGAGATAAAGACGTTTTTCCTGTGCTGTGTGCTAGTGGCCGGGCTCTATGGTGCGGCCACGGCCAGCCGAAAGATACTATTCATTCAAGCGATGCCAGCAGCGTTGGGTCTGGTGTTGCTATGGCTATCTTGAGCAGTCGGTTCAGCACGTGATCCCTAACAATGCGTTTAAGTTCGTTCCGGCGCTATGCGCCTTCACCGGACCCAAAAAGGCTGCACCTTTCTGGGCCGCTTAACTAAAACGTTATGCTCTTGGGGTAAACCAAATGAAGAAGAACCGTTCAATACTCAGGAACTTGACATGGGTATCGATTGGTATATTTCTTTCTGCTGTCTTCTTTTCTGCTGGAGTTTTAGCAAGTAGCATCAAGGTGAGTCTAGATGAGTTAGTTGAGAGATCGGGCCTTGTCATATCGGGTACTGTTGTTGGAAAGTCATCTTACCGAGATCCGTCTTTTTTAATGGATATTGAATCACGTGATGCGAAAGGAAAACTCATCACTCGAGTTGAGAATAGTAATCTAATATTGACAGACTTCGAGATTGAAGTGAGCAATGTAATCAGTGGAAGTTATGATGAATCGAAAGTTCACTTGACTGTCATTGGAGGCACTGTGGGTAATAAATCGACATCACTTTCTTCTTCATTTGGTCTGACCCCAAGCAGGAAATATATTTTATTTCTGGGTTATGAGAAACGAAACGACAAATGGTGGACGGTCGCAGGTCGACAGGGTGTTTTTGAAGAAGTGGTGGCAGGAAGTAATGTATTTAGAACAGTAAATGGAGAGAGATTTACAGTTGAACAGCTTAAAGCTCGAATTCAAGCGTCGACTCATGAATAGTAGCGGCATAACAGGGCGTTCAAGTTCATTACGGCGCTACGCGCCTCCACCGCACCCAAAAAGGCTGCGCCCTTTTGAACTGCTTACCTAAAACATAATGAAAGGTATCTGATTTTTTATGGCAGAAAATTCCCAACAATCATTAACAGGAGCCAAGGTTAAATTCTTGCTTGGTCTCGCAGTTATGATTTCACTTGTATATTTCTCAATGTTAAAAAAGCACCAAGTTTCAAACTATGAATACACTTTATTGATAGCATTAACTACCACCTCGTTATTGTTTGATTATCTTTTGTTAAGCAGGTTATTTAGTCTGTTTGAGCAGGCGAAATTAAAATGTAAACGAGTAGATAACTCGATTAGATTTGCACTAAGAAAAACCCTGAAGTGGCCCTTGCTGTTTGAATCCTTAAAAGTTGAATTACTCACCTTGTACTATGCTTTTTTTGCCAAATACGAGGCTCAAGAGACAACTGATGAAATATCCTCTTTCAGTTATCATAAAACGAGCAATGCAAAAGACCTGTTTTTGATCGTTGCAATATCTCAGCTACCATACCTACCGTTTATACATGTTCTTATTGAAATTAGAAAAGGCCCTGCACTTGCATGGGTCATTACGGTATTGACTCTGTGGTCAGTGATATGGTTTTTGGCTCAGGTACAGGCCATTCGTTTCCGGCCCATAGAATTGGACGATGGTCTACTCAAATATAGGTTTGGTCTATTTTGGAAAGCCGACATACCTTTAAACAAAATCGTAAAAGCACGAAAGAGAAACCACTATGACGAGGTTGATGCATTTGAGTACTTTCTCTCACCCTTAGGTTCCACAAAAAACATCATCATCGAATTTGACTCACCAATGCAATTTATTGGACCCTACTTTCTTAGAAAGTGTAAAAAAAAGGCAGCGATTTCGCTGGATAGACCGGATCAGTTTCTCAATCAACTTTCAAATAGTGGTATTGAAATTGCATAATAAAGCACTAGAGTTCGTTCCGGCCTTCGGCCTTCACCGGGCGCAGCTCCGCTGCGCCACTTAACTAGAACGTTTTGTTTCTGGCACTAGAATTTTGACTGAATGAACATCCGTCACCTGGGGTAGGATAGTTCTACGCGATTGCTGCGGGTAACTGGAAGAGGACGATCAATTGAAAATAGTCAACATGCTCATAGTAGCGGTGGTGGCACTTTTGAGTATTGCTGCTGGCCTGGCCAAAGTAATGCAAACAGAACAAGAGATGGCGTTTTTGCAGGGTTTTGGTTTTAGCAGTGCCCTGGTAATCGCCTTTGGTGTGGCTCAGCTTGCCGGGGGTGTTCTGCTTGTACTACCAAAAACAAGAATACCGGGTGCTGTTTTAGCTGCAGCAGCTTTTGCTGTATCAGCCTTGTTGATTTTTATTGGGGGCAACTGGGTGTTTGGATTGTTGTCAACCATTCCGGTCGCATTGGCTTGCCTGATCATTTACCAGTCTGCAAAAAATACCGATAACCGGTCATAAGACTCGATTTACGGCAGTGCTTTCTGTCTCTTACCCATCGTCGTCACCCCTGATATTTTCCAATATTCAGTGGCTTGACCTACGTCATATTAAGAAATCATAAAATAAGATAAATTCTCTTGGTTCCCTGTTATCAGGATATTTTTTCAGGAATAGCAATAGGCAAAGATAATGAAAGCCCTTAGATTGATTTCAATTCTCACCCTGACCACCAGTATATTTTTTTTCAGCGCAAATCTTTTTTCACATGGGCAGGGGCCAGGTAGCTTAATGGTAACCAGGTACTTTACCGGTGCATGGGAACAGACCAGACAGGAGAGCCAGGGTTTATCACTGGAAGTGATCAGTCAGCTGGACGGCTCCAGAAAATCCGTTGCCTATTGGTATACCTATGGTGCTGATCGGAAAACAGCCTGGTATCTTGGAATTGGCAACCTGGTTGAGAACCGTATCGAGATGGACCTCTATGATTCCACCGATGTTGGGTTTATGCAGGATGAAGTACCAGGTAACGACTCCGTCCAGAACATCGGAACCATGACCATTGTTTTTGACAGCTGTAACAGTGGTGCTGTTGAGTTCGAAACCAATCACGCAGAAGTGGGTAATGGATCTTTCGATATCACACGCGTCTCCGAAGTCCTGAATACCCATTGCAGCGGCGGCATCTCTGATGACATGCATGCTGACACAATGTTTGGCGTACAGCGCATGGATTTGGCTCCAGCGAGAGAAGGTATCACCGGCAGTGGTTACGCAAGATACGAAGACTACCCGGGGCACATGGAGTTTGAAGTCGAAGTAACAGGTTTGCCGGATGGCGATTATCACCTGTATGTGGGTATGCGGGACCGGGGTGGCATGACCGTCGCAAATGGCTATGGAAGGTTGGAATACAGAAGTCCGGGTGAGACCGGATCAGAGATGTTGAATTTTGAGCCACGGGACATGCTTATCGAAATTCACGACAACCAGGGCGTGGTGCTTTCCTCTTTCGAGAACAGGTTCACGCCGGAACAGCATGGCCAGTATGGAGATAATGATGATCCCCGCTTTCGCTGTAGACCCGGTCATGGACCGGGGCCAGGTATGGGCCCGGGGATGGGACCTGGCATGGGACCTGGTATGGGACCTGGCATGGGGCCTGGCATGGGGCCTGGCATGCATTACTGTGTCGATGAGGGCGAATTCATTGAAATTGAATCAGCCCTAATGAGCACCGCTGTGCTGCCAAATGCAAATGGCTCGGCAGAATGGAGAATGAATTCCAACCGCGTCGAATTCTCAGTTGATATCGAAGATGTTCCCGTCGGCACCTACACCTTGAAAGTAGGCGGCATTGAAAGGGGACTCATCCGGGTATACGAGATGCGCCATGGCGGCACCTACGGCCGTATCAGGTTCAGAGATCCGGAAACCACCTATCACGAGCACCTTGATTTTGAACCCAGAGGACAAAGTGTTGAAGTTTTTCAGGACAGTAATGTCATCTTGGGGATTGATTTCCCGTTAGAGTAAAAGTCAATTCGTTTATCAGGTTACCAAATTTGCGTGGGCCTGTCCCACTGGTAACCCTTTGACTCAGCTTTGTATACTTTCCGGTTCAGACTTGTTTCAGGAAGCTATCGATGGCAGCCAGGGACGCAGGCTCGTAGAGCAGCGGTGCGTGCCCCCGGTTAGGGATAACCGTACTGATCAAATCCGCTTTGACCATCGTCATCCGGTCTACGATTTCTGCCGAGAGGATATCCGAGAGTTCCCCACGTAACACCAGGCAGGGCATGGTGACACCCTTCAAAGCGTCCCACGGGTCAACTTGAATACCGGCGATCCTGCTGAGGTCACCTTTACGGACGGCCTCTGCAATATTAGGATCACTTTCAAGCTCAGGCCGGCCATCTGAATCCTCCCGGTAGGTCTTGTGGACAAAATCCTGCCAAAACTCACCGGTCATATCCGGCAACGCCATCTTGTAGCTCTGTCTGCAATGCTGAATCGCATCCGGCCAGTCGTTCACCTCGAACTGCTCGTCGAATGACGCCAGGATTCGAGCATAACCAGCCGGGTTGGCTTCCGGCCCGACATCATTCAATATCACTGCCTTTACCCGCTCTGCCTGCTGTGAGGCCATGATCATCGCCATGAGCCCGCCAAGTGACGTGCCCAAAATTATTAATTTCCCGATACCCAGGTGATCCAGCAGGCTCCAGGTATCATTAATATAAGTAGCTGGATGGTAATTACGCCAATCAGAATCCCAGTCGGACCGGCCCCTGCCTCGCATATCGGGACACAAAACCCGGTAGCGTGATTCCAGGTGGGTCGCAATCTCGTGAAAATCCTTGCTGTTGCGTGTCAGGCCCGGAAGGCAGACCACGACATTCCCACCCGAGCCATAATTGCGGTAGTAAAGTGACAAACCGTCTGGTGTCAGGAAATGGTGTTCGCTAAAACCCATGGGAGGTACCGTTTTGTTGACCGGTCGTGGAGCAAACCATGGCACACAAAACTTGCCAAGTGATTCAAAGTATGCAACATTATGAAACATGAATCAACTTTCAGGTAATGACAAAACACCTAAGACCGCGCGTGGTAAAAAAACCCGGGACAAGTTGCTGCAGGCAGCGGAGATCGAGTTTGGTAACAAGGGCTTCCACTCCGCTGCGATCAGCGGTATCACCCATCGCGCGGGTGTCGCGCTTGGTACTTTTTATACCTACTACGAAAGCAAGGAAGAGATTTTCCATGACCTTGTTACCTACATGAGCCAACGTACCCGCCGCTGGATTGGTGAGCGCGTCTCAGGCGCCCCCGACCGCATGGCGGCGGAGCGGCTGGGTATCGAGGCCTACATAGAGTTTGCCCGTCGGCACAAGGGAATCTATCGCATCATTACCGAGGCGGAATTCGTCGCCAATGACGCCTACCGTAAACACTACGAAAGTTTCGCCAGCGCCTACCGTGACAACCTGGAAAAGGCCGGTGAAAGCGGGGATATCCGCCAGGGCGATTATGAAACCTGGACCTGGGCAATCATGGGTATCGCCGTGTTCCTGGGTATGAAATACACCGAGTGGGATGACAATGTACCTGCGGCCAGGATTGCCGAGATTGTCACCGACCTGATCGCCAACGGTATCAAACCGAGGTAGGAGTCATGAGTTTTCCGGTTTTCGATATCCTGGCCAGACGTGCCGAACTGGGTCCGGAGCGCGTGGCTTTCGAGGATATTGCAAGCGGGGAGCAAGTCAATTACTTCGAAATGGACCAACGTGCAGGCAGAAGTGCCTTCCTGCTCGCTGACCTTGGCGTAAAACAAAACGACTGCGTCACACTGCTGTGCCGCAACCGCATCGAGTTTTTCGAACTGCTATTCGCCTGCGCCCGCCTTGGAGCCATCCTGGTGCCCTTGAACTGGCGCATGCCAACGAGGGAACTGGCACCTTTACTCGATGACTGTAGTGCGAAACTACTGATACACGGGGCCGAAGACGCAGATACAGCGGTCAGCATTGCCACAAATATGCCGTTGCTGGACCTGGACGACAGCGACGAAAGCGGTTATCGAAAGCGCCGTGACAGGCAGCTGACGATTGCAGAGAAGGCTGACTGGCCAGCGGACAAAACCTGGTACCTGCTCTACACCTCCGGCACCACCGGTAAACCCAAGGCGGTGATACAGACTTACGGTATGGCGCTGGCCAATTACATCAACATCGCCCAGGCCATGGGTTTGCACGCCGATGATACCAGCCTGAACTACCTGCCCCTGTTCCACACCGGTGGTATCAACCTGACGACATTACCGGCGCTGATCATGGGCGCCAGAACGCTGATCACACCCGGTTTTGACCTCGATTGCACTGTTGGGCTGTTGGAAGCCGGCCGACTGGACACGTTTTTTGGTGTACCGGCCATTTACCAGGCGATCAGTCTGCATAAGCGATTCGATGAGCTCGATCTGACGAAGGTGCGTTGCTGGGGCTGTGGCGGAGCACCGATGCCCAGTAAATTACTACAGCAATTTGCCGCACGTGGTGCAACGGTTCTCAATGGCATGGGCATGACCGAAACCGGGCCAACCGTTTTCCTGATGGACGAGGCCAATGCCATGAACAAGATTGGTTCCGTTGGCAAACCACAACTGCTGGCTTCGGTAAGACTGGTCGATGCAGATGGTAATGACGTCCCGCAGGGGGCCACCGGTGAACTGTGGTTTTCCGGTCTCGGTATCACACCCGGTTACCACAACCGGCCGGATGCCAATGAGGATGCTTTTTCGGAGGATGGCTGGTTACGCAGCGGCGACCTCGGGCGCCAGGATGATGAGGGTTATTACTACATCGTCGGCCGTCTAAAAGATATGTACATTTCCGGTGGCGAGAACGTTTACGCCGCCGAAGTCGAAGCACAACTCGCAGCACACCCGGGCGTGCTGGAAGCGGCAATCATTGGTATTCCCGATGAGAAATGGGGCGAGGTGGGCTGCGCTTACCTGCTACAGCAACCGGGTAGCCCGGCAGCACCCGATGATGAACTGGTCAATTTTTGCAAACAAC
>Ga0209456_10001675_pt1 | contig 10695 bp, 8 predicted proteins | sample COG_11_FD_184755 | JGI IMG/M metagenome (GOLD analysis project Ga0209456, IMG submission 184755) | Pelagic marine sediment microbial communities from the LTER site Helgoland, North Sea, for post-phytoplankton bloom and carbon turnover... | ecosystem: Environmental > Aquatic > Marine > Neritic...
CCGTGGAGAGCTTTCTCGGCGAGCGCGGGGCCGAGACGCGTCTTGTGCCCTTGGTGCGGGCCCGCTTGAGCGCCATCAAAGACCGCCCCGTTGCCGAGATCGATTTCCCGACCCTGCGCGGCAAGCGCCTGGCCGATCGCGAGGGCAATCTGAGCTGGTCGTCGACCCTGCAGGACGATAACGAGATCGTGGCCGGCCGCTGGTGGGATGATGACCCGTTGCCGGGCGAGGTCTCGGTGGAGGCGGATTTCGCCCGGGATGCCGGCATAGGACTGGGTGACCGTCTCGATTTCAACGTCGCCGGCGAGACTTTTTCCGCGGACGTCACCAGTCTGCGCACGGTGCAGTGGGACTCATTCCGACCCAATTTCTTCATGCTGTTCTCACCGGGCACGCTGGAGGTGTATCCCCGCACGCATATCGGCAGTCTGTTCGTGGACGACAGCAGGGATCAGACCGTGCTCGAGCTGGTGCGGCGTTTCCCGAGCGTCACCGTGATCGACATAGAGGCGGTCATCGGCCAGGTGAGACGGGTCATGGACCAGGCAGCGATCGCGGTCCAATACGTGTTCCTGTTCGCCATCGCCGCCGGCATCGTCGTACTGCTGGCGGTCGTCGAGTCCGGGCGCGATGAGCGGCTCTTCGAGAGCGCACTGCTCAGGGCGATGGGCGCGAAGCGCAGGCAGATCCTGGCCAGCACCGCTATCGAGTTCGGTCTGCTCGGCGCTCTTTCAGGTCTGCTGGCTGCCGGCGGCGCCCTCGCCGCGGGATGGCTATTGGCTGATCGTGTGTTCCGGCTCGATTTCGATGGTAGCCCGTGGTTATGGGTCACCGGAACGCTCGCTGGCCTGATTGTGGTCGGGGTGAGCGGACTGCTGGCGACGCGCCGGGTTTTGGATCAGCCGCCGATGGCGGTGCTCAGACGGTTCTGACGCCCCGGAGCCGTCGTGCATGCGGTGTCAGGCGTGCTGGCTCATCCGGTGGGCGCGGCGGCCTGATCCGCAGGCGCGATGCGCAAAACGATATACTGGCCATCATGGCTAGTGAGCCCGATGTGCATAGATTGTCTGCCGGCGTGGTCATAATCCACGCCGGCAAAAACCAGCGTTTTCTGCTGCTCCGGGCATTCCAGCACTGGGATTTCCCCAAGGGCATGGTGGAGCCGGGCGAGACCGCTCTGGAGGCGGCGATCCGCGAAGTGGCCGAGGAGACCACGCTCACGGACCTGGACTTCCAGTGGGGCCACGAATATGTGGAGACCGGGCCATACAGCCGCGGCAAGGTCGCCCGCTACTATGTTGCGCTGACCTCTTCGCTGGAGGTGTCGCTGCCGGTGAATCCGCTGTTGGGCCGGCCCGAACACAGCGAGTTCCGCTGGGTCAGCTATCAGCAGGCGCTGGACATGACATCACCGCGGGTCCGTCCGGTTGTGCATTGGGCCAGCAGAACGGCCGCCCGCAAACAGATCAGCGTCCCGGTAAAGCCTTGAACGCGGCAAGTGCCTCCTCGCGCGAGGTCTTGAGGTCAACCAGCGGCTCGGGATAGACCACGCCAATTTCGAACCCAAGCTTGGCCTGCTCCGCGACCGGCATCGCCCACGGCTTGTGCACGAAGCGCGGAGGCAGCTTACGCACCTCGGGCACATAGGTCCGCACATAGCCACCGTCCGGATCGAATTTCTCGCCTTGCAGGACCGGATTGAAGATCCGGAAGTAGGGCGCCGCGTCTGCCCCGGAACCCGCCGACCACTGCCATCCCATGGTGTTGCTGGCCAGGTCGGCGTCGACCAGGGTGTCCCAAAACCAGCGCGCGCCGTGGCGCCAGTCCAGACGCAGATTCTTGACCAGGAACGATGCGACGATCATGCGCACCCGATTGTGCATCCAGCCGGTCTGCCACAGCTGCCGCATACCGGCGTCGACGATCGGAATGCCGGTGTGGCCCCGCTGCCAGGCTCCCAGCCATCCCCCGGGATCGTCGCGCCAGGGGAAGACCTCGAAGCGCTGATCCATCGGCCGGGCCGGCGTCTGCGGAAAGTGGAACAGGACATGATGCGCAAATTCACGCCAGCCGAGTTCGCGCACAAAAGCCTCGCCGCCGCGCTCACAGCCCGAATCGGCGCGACGGGCGCTGGCCGCCTGCCAGGCGGTGCGCGGCGAGAGCTCGCCAAAATGGAGATACGGAGACAGCCGCGAGACGCCGTCGACCGCCGGGTAATCACGCTTCTCGTGGTACTGAGCAAGACCGTCATCGAGAAACTGCTCCAGGCGCGCCAATCCTGCCGCTTCTCCGGGCGTCCACGCCTCGCCGAGTCCACGGTACCAGTCACGCCGTGGCATCAGATCGAGCGCATCAAGCTCGATCCCGTCCGGCCATGAGCTGACCGTCGGCATGGCTTGCGGCGCGGCTTCGGGCGCGGCTGGCTCCGGCCCTTTCAGGCAGGATTTCCAGAATGGCGTGAATACCCGATAGGGATCGCCTTTCAGGGTTGCCTGAGTCCAGGGCTCGTATAACAGTCCGGCGTTAAAACTCTCGGCCTGATGACCGTCTGCCCGCAGCGCTTCCCTGATCTCGGTGTCGCGTTTTATCGCAGCAGGCTCATACAGACGATTCCAGAAGACACCGGTGGCGCGCGTCTCCCGCAGCAGCGAGCGAAGCTCGGTCAGTGAGCCGCCCTGACGCAGGACCAGGCGGCTATCCAACCGCCGGAGAGACTGATCAAGGGCCTTCAGGCTCTGGTGCAGCCACCAGTGTTGAGCGCCGCCGGGTCCCCACTCTTCGTCCTCGTCCGGCGCCCAGATAAACACCGGGATCACCTCCCCGGCGCGATCGACCGCAGCGCGTAATGCCGGGTTGTCATGCAGACGCAGATCGCGTCTGAGCCACCATATGGCTTTCTTCACCTGTTCACCTCAATCGACGCGGCCGCGGCGGCCCCCCGCCAGATAATCGCGGATGTTGGCCGCGATCTCGTCCACCGCGCGCTGCCGGGCTTCACGCGCTGCCCACGCAATGTGCGGCGTAACGACCAGATTGGGGAGCGCTGCATCCAGTAGCGGATCGCCGTGCAGCGGCGGCTCTTCCGGCAGTACGTCGATACCGGCACCGCCGATCTGCCCGGATGCCAGAGCCTCCGCCAGCGCCCTCGAATCGACCAGTGCGCCCCGCGCGGTGTTGATCAGCAGCGCGTCGCTCTTCATCAGGCGCAGCTCGGTCACGCCGATCATGCCGTGCGTCTGGTCGGTCAGCGGGCAATGCAGGCTGACGACGTCGGCTTCCGCGAGTAGCCGCTGCAGCGGTGTCCGATCCGGTTCGCTGTCGTCAGCACCCGGGCTGGTATTACCCGGACGCTGCGCCACCAGTACACGCATACCAAAGGCCTCGGCGACCCGCGCCACCGCGCTGCCCAGCTCGCCAAACCCGACGATGCCGATGGTCTTGCCGGAGAGCTCGCGGATAGGAAAATCGAGCAGGCAGAATTGCGGGCTCGAGCGCCATGCGCCCTGCTGCAGCAATCGCTGGTAGGCCCGCAGATGATGGGTCAGCGTCAGGATCACCGCGAACACATGTTGCACGACCGAGGCGGTGCAATAGCGCTCGATATTGCACACCCCGATAGCAAGCCGCCGCGCGGCCTCGACATCGACATTGTTGGTGCCCGTGGCGGCGACACACACCAGCCGCAGGTCCGCTGCCGAGGCCAGCATCCCGGCATCGAGTCTCATCTTGTTGGTGATCACGATCGCGGCATCCGCGATGCGCTCCGCGAGCGCCGATGGAGGCGTGACGTCGTGTAACACCAGCTCGATCCCGGGCAGGCGCAGCGCATCGGCGCTGATATCGTCATGACTGACCGTGTCGAAGTCCAGGAATACCGTTTTCATCGATATGCGATAACGTGCATGTGCAGGGAGTGTGCGGGGTTAAACTAGGCGCCACGTCAGACTCGCAGCGCCGGCAGCGGGTAGCGGCGCCGAGTTACGCGAACACCGGGACATGTCGATGAAGTATACGTTGAGAGAGCATCTGCGGGGCGCGTTGACCCTGAGCATGCTGACCGTGGGCACCCTGGCTGTGTGCGTGCCTTTTTTTCTCGTCGCGTTGCTAAAGATTGTGCCGTCGCGGCGGCTGCGCTTACGGGTCGGACAATGGCTGTGCTATGTGGGCGAAGGCTGGGTCGGGCTCAACCGGCGCATCCTTGCATGGACCCAGCAGATCGACTGGGAGGTCGGCGGTGAAGGACCGCTGCTGCGGCGGGACTGGTATCTGGTGATCTGCAATCACCAGTCATGGGTGGATATCCTGGTGCTGCAGTGTTCACTAAATCGCCAGATCCCGTTTCTGAAGTTCTTTATCAAACGGCAGATGGCATGGATGCCGTTTCTGGGCCAGGCTTGGTGGGCGCTGGACATGCCCTTTATGCGCCGCCATTCCAAAGAATACCTGGCCAGACATCCCGAGAAGCGGAACCAGGATCTGGTGGCGACGCAGAAGGCCTGCGAGAAGTTCCGCGAGGTCCCCACCACCCTGGTCAACTTTGTCGAGGGCACCCGCTTCACCGTCGCCAAACATCAGTCGCAAGACAGCGCTTACCGCCATCTTCTGGCACCGCGAGCCGGTGGCGTCGCCTACACGCTGGCGGCCATGCACGGCATCCTGCGTCAGCTGCTCGATGTCACCATCGCGTATCCTGAAGGCCGTCCGACTTTTTGGCAGCTGTGTTGCGGCAAGGTCCGGCAGATCGTGGTCCGTTATCGCTGCGACGCGATAGAGCGATGGATGTCCGAGGGCGACTACACGGATGACGAGGCGTTCCGGGAGCGGCTGCAAACCTGGCTCCGCGAGCGCTGGCAGAACAAGGACGAGCTGCTGACCCGATTGGAAGCGGAATATGCCTGAGGCGGAACAGCTTCCGTTCTGGCGCAGCAAGACCCTGGCCGAGATGGACGCCGATGAATGGGAGGCCTTGTGTGACGGCTGTGGCCGTTGCTGTCTGCACAAGCTGGAGGACATAGATACCGGTCACATCGAGTTTACTCGGGTCGCGTGTGGCTTGCTCAATCTCGACAGCTGCCGTTGCCGCGATTACCGTCACCGGCTGCAGCAGGTGCCGGATTGTCTGCGGCTGGACGCTGCCAATATCAGTACGCTGAACTGGCTGCCGCTGACGTGTGCCTATCGTCGCCTGGCCGAAGGGCGTGATCTGGCCTGGTGGCATCCGCTGGTCTCCGGCACGCAGGAAAGTGTCCACAAGGCCGGCATCTCCGTCCGCGGCAGAGTGCTGAGCGAAAACGACGTCGCACCGGACGGGATCGAGGAGCATGTGGTGCGCTGGATCCGCCGCTGAGGGAGGCAAACCCGTGAGTGAATCCCACACATTCCGACCCTGGCACGAGTACCGTAGCTATGCGGAAGACGAGATGCGGCGCCGGGCTCGCGAGCTACGCGAGGAATTGCAGGGGCGTCGCTCTATCCGGGAATTCTCGTCGCGCCCTGTGCCAAAAGAAATCATCGAAGACTGTCTGCGCACAGCCGGCAGCGCACCGAGCGGCGCGAACATGCAGCCGTGGAAATTCGTCGCCATCGCCGACGCGGAGGTCAAGCGTCAGATCCGCACAGCGGCGGAGGAGGAAGAGCGCCACTTCTATGACCATCGTGCTTCGGAACAATGGCTGGAGGCGTTGGCGCCGTTGGGTACCGACGCGAAAAAGCCGTTTCTCGAGACCGCGCCCTGGCTGATCGCCATTTTCGAAGAGCGCTGGGGCGCCGGGCCGGATGGCCAGCGTCGCAAACATTATTATCCGACGGAATCGGTCGGACTCGCCAGCGGCTTTCTGCTCGCTGCCCTCCATCATGCAGGCCTGGCTACGCTGACCCACACACCCAGCCCGATGAAGTTCCTGAACCGGATTCTCGAACGGCCGGCCCACGAGCGGCCGTTCCTGTTGCTGGTGACCGGCTATCCGGCGGACGACGCCCAGGTGCCGGATATCCAGCGCAAGGAGCTCGATGAGATCGCCGTGTTTCTTGACCCCAGCCATCGGACCTAGCGCTGCGCGGTGCTGGAGACGATGACACAGCTATTGGGCCGGATTTCGGATTTTGTCTGGGGCCCCTACTGCCTGATCCCGTTGTTGCTGGGCGCGGGTCTGTTTTTGACTATACGACTGAAAGGTCTGCAGTTCCGGCAGCTGGGTCCGGCGCTGCATCTTGCGTTCGTGGCGCGCGATGAACGCAAGGGGCCCGGCGAGATCTCCCATTTCCAGGCGCTGATGACCGCGCTGGCGGCGACGGTCGGTACCGGCAATATCGTCGGCGTGGCCACGGCCATCGCCGCCGGTGGGCCCGGCGCTCTGTTCTGGATGTGGATGACCGGTCTCGTCGGCATGGCCTCCAAATATTGCGAGGCGCTGCTGGCGGTCAAGTACCGGATTACGGACGAAGCCGGCAAGCAGGCCGGCGGACCCATGTATTACCTCTCGCGCGGTATCCGCTGGCGGGGTCTTGGCCGCGTCCTCGGCGGCATGTTCGCGCTGTTTACCGCGCTGGCGGCCTTCGGCATCGGCAACATGGTCCAGTCGAATTCGCTGGCGGCGGCGATCGAGGGCGCGTTCGGTGTGCCTGACTGGCTTACCGGCGTCGTCGTGGCCATCGGCGTGGCGGTGGTGACCATTGGCGGCGTGCGCTCGATCGGGCGCGTGACCTCGGTGCTGGTGCCGTCGATGATCCTGCTTTATCTGCTTGCCTGTACCTGGGTGCTGATCGCGAACGCCGCTCAGATCCCGGCCGCCATCGCCACCATCTTTGCCGATGCTTTCAGCGGCACCTCCGCGGCCGGTGGCTTCCTCGGCGCCAGCGTGGCCCAGGCCATGCGCTTCGGTGTCGCTCGTGGCATTTTTTCCAACGAGTCCGGTCTCGGTTCCGCCGGCATAGCTGCTGCGGCCGCACAGACCCGTGAACCGGCGCGCCAGGCCCTGGTGTCCATGACCCAGACCTTTATCGACACGATCGTCGTCTGCTCGTTTACCGGTATCGCGATCGTCGCCTCGGGCGTCTGGCAGACGGGGATGAATGGGGCGCCGCTGACCCAGGCGACGTTCGACGGCGCAATGCCTTACGGGCTGGGCAGTCAGGTCATCGCGTTGTGTCTCGCGCTGTTCGCGTTCTCCACCATCCTCGGCTGGAGTTACTACGGTAGCCAGAGCGCGTCTTATCTGTTCGGACGTCGGGTGGTTCTGCCCTATCGCCTGTTGTTCGTGGCCGCGAGCTTTGCCGGGACTATCTACACGCTGGATTTTGTCTGGCTGTTCTCAGACGTGATGAACGGCATGATGGCCCTGCCGAATCTGATCGGCCTGGTACTGCTCAGCGGTGTCGCTGCCCGCGAGACCCGGGACTATCTGGAACGTACGACCGTGGTGCCGCCTTCAGCCCGTATTTTGTAGACCGTGCGCGATGCCGTTGACGGTCAAAAGCAGCGACTCCAGCAGGTCCTGATCCCGGCTTCCACCGTCGCGCCAGCGGCCCAGCAGATCGACCTGGATCATGCTCAGGGGATCTACATAGGGATTGCGCAGGCGGATGGCCCGCTGCAACACCGGCTCCTGGTCCAGCAGTGCGCCGCCGCCCTTTAGCCGCAGCACAATCTCCATGGTGCGGCCGAACTCATCCCGGATCAGGTCGAAGTAATGTCGCAACCCGGGGTCGACCAGCTGGGCGTAGCGTGCGGCGACGTCCATATCCGCCTTGGCCAGCACCATCTCCACATCGGTTAGCAGCGCGCGCATAAACAGCCAGTTGGCGAACATGTCCGACAACAACTCGTCGCCAAAGCGGCGTGATGCTGCTTCGAGACCGGCCCCCAGGCCGTACCATCCCGGCAATACGCTGCGGTTTTGGGTCCAGGCGAAGACCCAGGGGATGGCGCGCAGATCGGCGACACCGCGGCCGGAGCGCCGGCTCGACGGCCGTGAGCCGATCTTCATCTGCTCGATCACGTCGATCGGTGTGGCCTGACGGAAGAAGCCGTAAAAGTCTGGATCCTCATGCACCAACGACTGGTAGGCGGTGGCGCTGGTGGCGGCGATCATCGTCATGGCCTCGGTCCAGCGTGGTTGTGGCGGCGACTTTTCCGGCCCGAAACTCGCCAGCGCCACTGAGCCGACGCCCCGCTCCAGGGTGCGCAGCGCGATACCGCGCAGGCCGTATTTGGCGTTGATGATCTCGCCTTGTTCCGTGACCCGCAGCGTGCCCTTGACCGCGCCTGGCGGGGCCGCCATCACCGCCACATGGGTCTTGCCGCCGCCCCGACTGACGGTGCCGCCGCGACCGTGGAACAAGGTCAGGCTGACATCATGGTCTCTGGCGCAGCCGGCGAGGCTGGCCTCGGCTTGTTGCAGAGCCCAGCGCGAGGCGGCGATACCCGCATCCTTGCTGCTGTCCGAATAACCGATCATCACCATCTGACGCCGTTGGCGGCGTTCGAGGTGAGCCGCATAGACGCGATCCGCCAGCATGCTGCCGAGGATCTGCGGGCTCTGTTCAAGATCCTGCAGGGTTTCGAACAACGGCGCCACGTCCAGGGGCACAGCGCCATCTTTATCGCTGAGGCCGGCCCACCGCGCCAGCACCAGCACGCTGAGCACATCGTCCAGCGATTGCGCCATGCTGATGATGTAAGGCCCCACCGCCCGGCTGCCAAAACGCCGCCGGCAGTCGTTGATGGCTCGGAACACATCAAGGGCCCGTTCCGCTTCCGCATCCACATCGACCGGCCCCGGCGTATCGGCGTCCAACAGCATGGCGAGACGTGCGGCGCGCTGCTCGGCAGATTGCTGCTCCCAGTCCGGTTCGCCGAGGCCTCGACCGATGACCCGACGGTGCACCATCGCGTCTTGGCGGAGGTCCAGCGCCGCCAGATGAAAGCCGAACGTCCGCACCCGCCAGATCAGACGGCGCACCGCAAACAACCCGGCGTGGCGCCCGAGATTATGGTCGAGACTCGCTGCGATTATCTGCAGGTCGTCGAGAAACTCGTCGGCATCGTCATAGGGACGCTCGCCATTCAATCGCGTGTCGCGCAGCCGCGACACGAGCAGATGACACAGCACCCGGTATGGCATGTTGCGATGGCGCGGGGCGATGTGTTCCAGGGTGTTTGGGTACCAGCTCGAATACAGCTTGCAGCGTTCGTCGACCTCGGCGTCCACCGCCACCCGTGTGGGGCACTGCGTAAGGCGCTCGGCGATGGTGCGGAGTTCGTCCTCATACAGACGCAGGATGGAGTCGCGTTGCGCCCCCAGCGTGGCGCGGATGGTGCCCGCATTGACCCCGGGGTTCCCGTCCATGTCCCCGCCGACCCAGGAACCGAAGCGCAGGATATCCGGGATGCGGACCCCCCCGGCCATATCTCCGAAGCTGGTACCAAGGGCCTCCTCGAACGTCTCATAGAACGCCGGCACGACCCGGTAGATGACGTCGGTGAGGAAGAACCGGACATGCTCGAATTCGTCGCTGACCGTCATCCGGTGGGTCGGATGTTCCTCGGTCTGCCAGGCGGAGGTAATAGCGGCGCGGATGCTGTCCCAGGCTGTCGCGGTCTCTCTGGGTGTCAGCGCGGGGTTCATCAGCTCCACCAGCCGGCGCGCCACACGCTGTTGCTTGCGCAGTATCGTCCGCCGCGTGGGCTCCGTGGGATGCGCGGTGAACACAGGCTCGATCCGCAGCTGGTCCAGCATCCGCTGCAGCTGCTCCGGCGAAGCGACGCTGGTAGCGATGGCGCCAAGCGATGATTCGAGCCCGCCGGGCTGGGGTGAATCGGCCTCCTTGGCCCACTCCCGCAGGCGGCGGATCCGGTGTACGCGTTCAGCGAGATTGACGACCTGGAAATAGGTCGAGAATGCACGGATCAGGTTTTTTTCAGATTGTGGCTCCAGGTCTGCCGGTACGTCGGCCAGCGCACCGCTGTTTGTTTCCCGGTTACGGATCGATGCCTGCCGGACTGTCTCCACCAGCTCGAACATGGACTCGCCGCACTGCTCCCGGATCAAGTCACCGACCAGCGCGCCGAGACGACCCACGTCGCGCCGCAGGGCTTCGTCCTTGGCCGAGAAACGGAGTTCCTTGCGGGCCATGTCGTCAGTCTCCAGGGTCTGCAGATGCTGCGCTGTGCCGGTCTGCGGACAGACCGGGATATTGGCCGTTCGTTGGGTCGACCCGGTCCGACGCGCTCGCCGGCGACGGACCGGAAGGGGGTAATCATCCGCACCCCGATGCTGCGACGCAAATCGAGTGACGCGAAACAGGCCTGTCGCGGCGTATTCTCACTCTGCTGTCGGGCCTGCCGGGAGGCTAGCTTGCGGGTTGTGTGGACGGGCATGGAAGCTCGCGCCGCCGCGGCAGGCGTCGGCCCCTCGCGCCCGCGATGCTCACGGACGAGCGTCGGCCCCGGGGCTGACGCCCGCATTTGGTGGCGGATCACCGGTCGTGGTATACGAGAATGTCCGCGTCCCTGCCCTTATACTAAAAGACCAACAAGGGACGTGACATTCCCGAGTCGAGAGAGGAATCCCAGTTGCCGGTCACCCTTCCCGACGCCCACGGCATCGCTGCCCTGATCCTGACGGTCTTTGCGCTGATCCTGTTCTCCCGCGACCGGATTCCGCTGGAGACGTCGTGTCTGCTGATCCTGGCGCT
>Ga0209456_10001676_pt1 | contig 10694 bp, 8 predicted proteins | sample COG_11_FD_184755 | JGI IMG/M metagenome (GOLD analysis project Ga0209456, IMG submission 184755) | Pelagic marine sediment microbial communities from the LTER site Helgoland, North Sea, for post-phytoplankton bloom and carbon turnover... | ecosystem: Environmental > Aquatic > Marine > Neritic...
GTAATCAAAATGTCCCTGAGCTGGGAGTCCTCCTCGAAATACTGCAGTAGTTTTTTCTGTTTCTGGTCCCATTGCTCACCGGGAGCCAGTTTTTCCAGGTTGAAATTAAGGTGTCCGCTCTGAAAGTCGTACATGCGCTGACAGGAGGAACAAAGACCGCCACAAGCCCTGCCCATGGAGTCGGGGATCAGTATTGCCACTTCGGGGTAGCGCCGGTGAATGTTGTGCCCTTCGGGCAGGAGCCAGCCTGCTGCATTGGGCTTTCCATCCTCCACCTGGTCCTCTTTCTCCCAGGCCACAATTTTGCCAAACTCTTCCACCAGTTGCTGGCTGTAGAGGATGTAATAGCGGATGGCAAGGTCGGCCCCCAGACCTGGGGCGCCATCTTCGATGTCTACATGGATGATCTGGCGGGGCTTCTCGATGTGGAGGCCGGGGAGCTCGGCAGCTTCCGGAATCTACTGCCGCGAGCCGACGTGGTTTTTTTTCTCGGCAAGCTGGTGGATTTCACGGTCGCCTTCGGCCAGTCGCCTGCGTTCGATCCCGGGTGCCGATTCATCGTAGCCGATGCGGAATCGGAAGCGCTCGATCTGGCTACCCGCAATCTCGGCGGAAACCTGTATCTGTCGGTCCACGCACACCCGTTGGCCATGGCACGATCCTTGAATGAACTCGTTTCCAAGCCGGCGGGCGAGCGTACACAGTGGCGCGAAGCCATCGACAATTCGATTGCGTCACGCTTTAGCGAATCGGCGGAAACAGTGTCAGGCAACGGTCGCGTTCTGCCCGCGGTGTTGTGCCGGAGCGTACAGCGCCTGCTTGACTCCTCTGACGACCCGGTCCTGCTGGCCGACGGCGGCGAATTCGGGCAGTGGGCCCAGGCCTGCCTGTCGGCACCGACGCGCATGATCAACGGCCCCGCCGGCGCTATCGGTGGCGTATTGTGCTACGCGATCGCGGCGAAACTCTGTCGACCCGGTGCCACCGTGGTCGCGATGATGGGGGACGGCACCGCCGGATTTCATCTGAGTGAGTTCGATACCGCCGTTCGGCACGGCATACCTTTCCTCGCCGTCATCGGCAACGATGCGCGATGGAACGCGGAGTACGAGATCCAGAATCGTGATTACGGCGGCGACCGTCTTATCGGCTGCGAGCTGTTGCCGACCCGCTACGATATGGCCGCAGCGGGCCTCGGCGGTCACGGCGAGCACGTCACCAAAGCGGAGGATCTTGACGATGCAATACGGCGCGCCATCTCCAGCGGACAGCCGGCCTGCATAAACGTCCGCATAGAGGGTCTCCCCGCACCCGCCGGTCATTGAGCTGCACGAAATGGAAAAGTCATTGGCTTCGCTACAGTTACACAAACCCGCATTTCTCACCAGGCGGCTTTAAATACTTGCTAAGGACTTACATCGCTAGGAAAACTCCGATTAATTCAGTATTTCGTCATTGCAAACGTTGAAGTACATGGATTTGTCAAAAAAACACCGTGTTTTGGAAACGCCTATCCTTGTGAGAAATGCGGGCTATGCGGTAAACAGCCTGTTTGAACAATGAACAATAAAGCAACGATTCTTTACATTCCGCATGGTGGCGGCCCGCTGCCGTTACTCGATGAAGCCGGCCACACCAGCATAAATAATTTTTTGCGCGGTTTTCCTGCGACGATTGCTAAGCCCGATGCCATTGTCGTGATAAGCGCGCACTGGGAGGATCCGGTAATCGCGATAACCGCGGGACAAGCGCCACCGCTGCTATTCGATTACTACGGTTTTCCGCCTGAGACTTACCAGTACGAATATCCTGCATCGGGAGATCCTGAGCTTTCCGAGTGCGCGGGGCGACTAATACAGCAAGCCGGAATCAATGTGCAGCTTGACGCACAACGAGGATTCGATCATGGGCTTTTTATCCCTTTGTTATTGATGTACCCACGAGCCGATATACCCTGCATCCAGATTTCGTTGTCGAGCAGCCTCGATGCGGCGCTGCATGTGCGCATCGGCCGGGCACTGGCGGATCTGAAGAGTGAAAACCTGCTGGTTCTCGGCTCCGGCTTTTCGTTTCACAATATGAAAGCGTTGATGAGCAAGACTGACGGTTTGACCGATGAAAAAAACCAGGCCTTCGAAACCTGGCTGGCACGAACCTGCAGCGATACACAAATAACTGAAGCTGATCGCGAATCTCGATTAGTTCATTGGGAACAGGCGCCCCATGCGCGCTATTGTCATCCGCGTGAAGAGCATTTATTACCGTTGCACGTCTGCTATGGAATAGGCCAGTCTGCCGCAATATTGGTTTTTCAGGACAAGGTTTCCGGCTTCATGACCAGCGCGTATCAATGGTGAGGTTATGTTCTGGCTCGCATTCGATAATCGTTTTGGGTTTGCTGGCCAAGGGCGGCTGCCGGTGCACCATCGGGGGCGCCCTTTTGGGGGGCGGGGTTTCAAAATCGGGCTATCGGAAGATATAGATCGGGCTGGACCAGACCAGGTGGCCGTCTTCCTGGGTCAGGCAGACATACAGCGCATTGTCGCCTTGTTCGCGCAGTCGGATTTTACGTTCGATGCGGACCAGCCTGTTCTGATTCACGTCGGGCATGCGAAATACGCGCATGCGACGGCGTATGCCGCCGGCTTCGAATACCCGATCTTCACGACCGATGTTCTTGATCGGGATTTCCGCCTTGACCAGCGCCGTATCTATCCTGAGGGCACCGCTGCTCTCGTCCGCAAGCCAGGCATCGAACCCGCCAAAGCCCCCGGTCGTCAGGGCCTGCCAGCGCACTTCGCGTCCCGAGAATTGCTCGAACTTCTTGTCTAGGTTGTAGCGATTGATCGGGCTCACGCGTTCGAACGCGTTGGCGACCAGCGATGCGCTGCCGTCCCAGACGGTTTCCCTACCCCTGCCCCGGTATTCCGAACCCTCCCAGATGACGCGAATTCGCCGGCCGAGCTCAGCTTCCGAGTAGGGCCTGTACGTTTCCAAACATTCCAGGCCGTTGCGGATATCGACGCGTTCCACCGGCGCCGAGGCGTGGACATCGATGGAAAGCGCAACCTCGATCTCGGCCGACTTCACGATATCTCCCATCATTGCGCTGACGGAGCGATCGCTTGCAGACGGCCCCAGGTTCGGATCGTCCATGAATATCTCGGCTTCCCGTTCGAATGTCGTGCGTGTATCCAGCACCATGCGGCAACCGGTGGTGCCGTAGTGATGCCGACGTCGAAGCGCATCCATCAAGCCGGAGCGCGAAAGCTCCGTGGCGAACATGCAGGTCAGACCGCCATAGGCGCCGAATTTCGTCGCCCCGGGATGGCTGGCCCCCGGCCTTCCCTTGTGGCCATCCGAATTCGATACGATGCCGACCCGGTAGCCCTGTTTGAGTGCGTCCTCGATCAGCCACTCGAACGTCCCCCACGCCGAGTGCACCTCGACGGAACGCTCGAGCCGGACGTCGTGGGCCATCCGGATATCGGCGTAGCGCCCGCCGATGTGCGCGAACACCACGCAGTCTTCTCCCTTTATTGCATTGAACAACTCTGCGGCGGAAGTTGCGTCGGTATCCATATCCGACAGGTCGTCCACCAGCGCGTGAGAGGAGCGGCGTATTTGCCTCCCCTCGTCCATGAACAGCACGTTGCGGTCGCCCCCCAGGCCCGTGTTTCCCGACCACTCGTAGCCGGGAAATGCAATAAATTTTCCGTCCTCGTTGTACTCTGCGGTCAGTTCATTGAGTTCCTTCCAGAATTCCCGGGTGATCTGAAAATCATTGCCCTGATGGGATGTGGCGTCGAGAAATGCGCGGTCCCGGGCGAACATGTGGAATTCCCGCGCCGAGTTGGTGCCGATGGTTTCCTCCGACTGGCCGTGCAGGTCGCCCCAGAAAGGCCGTAGCTCCGGCTCCGGGCCGACCCGCAGGGGATTCGACGCCGAAACGAAATTGCCGTTTTGGTCAAGCAGCGCGATAACGAGGTCACCGGGTACTGTGACCACGAGCGGCGCCACGATGGCCGAAAAAACCCCCGGTGTAAGCGAAACCGATTCGGGCAGCCCGTCCACCGCCATGTTGGCGTGCAGTAGAAATTTCTGATCACACCGGTTGCTCGGATTGCCCCAACGATCTTCTCCCTTGAGGCACATCCGGAACCGGCCGCCAACCGCCGTCCCGGTCGGCAGAATGGCTTTCCAATGCGTGGGAGGGCCGGGCACAATGGCGATCTCCGGCTGCGTGGGCAGCTCCACATAGTTGTAGGTGGCGATGGCGTCGACCAGCACGCGGAACTCGAATGTGTGCTCACAGAATGTCTGTAGCCGCATGCCCGGGCTGCCAAACCGCCGATCACCGAACTGCACGACGATCTGATCACCCTCACGCAGAAACCCCCGCACTACCTTGACGTACAATGTCTTGTCCCAGGGACGGATATTCCGCTTCATGTCGTATTCGACATGAAGCACCGCGCCGTTGCTCGCCTCCACGGTCACGTAGTTGGGCGCGTCGGGCACGTCGAACTGCGGCCGCCCCATGTCGCTGGCAAAGCGGTGGACGATCTTGATCGACCCGGTATCGTCTATGCCGAAGTGGCCCGCGGTATAGGTCAGGGCAAAGGACTGGTAGGAACCTGCCTCGAACTCACCTCCCGGTGAAATCGTGGCGGTACCCATTTTGTCCGGGAGATACTGTGAATGTGGCATTGCCCAGGGTACAACGACATTCCCGTCGTTCAGGAATCTGAAACCGTATCGGAAAATTCGACAATCCTGACGACTGAACTGTCGAAAGCAATATAGTCTTTGAGTGCATCCGCGCTCTCGATGGGCTTGTCATAGCACCAGGCTGCGTCTCTAACCGAATAGCGATCCAGTTTCACGTCGAAGTATTGGGTATCGCCTTTGAGTGGACAATGCGTGGTCTTTGCCGTTTTACTCAACCATTCCATATGGATATCCTCTTTGGGAAAGTAAACGACCGGATCATAGATGTCTCGACCCACTTCGTGCAGCCGTAAAGCGTTCCCGGAACGCGCAATTTCAATGCCTTTGTATATCGCCGCAATGTCATGGCCGGGGTACTTGAATGTCATGAAGTGCCTGGGTTCATCCGACCGATGTATGGCATTTTTGACCAGTGTAAGATTTTCCATGGTCAGTCGTGCCACATCACGTCGCATTCCTGCTCCGCGGCCGCGGTGAGCAGCTCGATCAACGGATAGGCGCGGGTGGAAATCCCGACTTTTCGTTCATCCGGGTCATCGCCTTCTTGGTCGCCGGTTGCATCCTCTGTTTCCAGCGCCAGCGCCGATTTCAGGCGCTTCAACGCCTCGGGAACGTCTTCCGCGAGAATCGCACTCGGCACGGTACCGCTGTGCCCCATCATTTTGAGCAGCTTCACCGCGGGTTCGCCGAACATCGTAATATCCGCCCACGCCTTTGAAGTAAATGTCACCAGCATATGTTCTTCTCCATGTTCAATCGAAAGTGGTTCTCAGTCCCTGCTCCCGCCCGTGGCGCTCAATAGCCAGACCCAGCAACCGGTCTATCAGCTCGGTATAGGAGATGCCGCTCTCCTGCCACAGCATCGGATACATGCTGATCGAGGTAAAGCCGGGAATGGTATTGATTTCATTGACGATCAGCTCACCGTCGGCTTGGAGAAACATATCGACTCGGGCCAGCCCTTCACAACACAGTACCTGGAAGGTCCGGATCGATAATTCACGGACCCTGTCGACAATCTCATCGGGCAGTTCCGCGGGGATCTGGAGTTTCGCCCCGTTTTCGTCAATGTATTTCGCCTCGTAGGAATAGAACTCGTGGGTGGGGAGGATCTCCCCCGGCACCGACGCCTCGGGGTCCTCATTGCCGAGAACCGAACATTCGATTTCCCGGCCCTCGATGCATTCCTCGATCAGAATTTTGGTGTCATAGTCGAACGCCAGACCGGCCGCCTCGAGATAGTCATCCTCGGCATCGACCTTGCTTACGCCGACCGAGGAACCCATGTTCGCCGGCTTGACGAATACGCTCGAGCCCAGTTCCCCGGTGACTTTCGCCCAGCCCGGCAATTGATCGTGCTTTCTGACCGCGAGGAATTTTCCAATCGGCACCCCGGCATCCCGCAACAGGCGCTTCATCACGTCCTTGTCCATTCCCACCGCCGACCCGAGGACCCCGGCGCCGACGAACGGGATGTTTGCCAGCTTCAGCATCCCCTGAACGGTACCGTCCTCTCCATAGGGTCCGTGAAGGATGGGAAACACGACGTCGATCGAGGTATCGGGCGGGTCACCGGCAAGGATGGACAATTGACCGCTGCTCTCCGGTGCCAGCGTGACGACGTTGGATACATCGCTCAACTTAATCTGCCGTGGATCACCGCTGTGCAAAAGGAACCGCGACGAGTCGTTCAGGTGCCACCGGCCGGTTTTGTCGAGGCCAATCAGCACAACGTCATATTTCGTCCGATCTATTGCGTCGATGACGTTCTTGGCCGACTGCAAGGACACTTCGTGCTCAGCGGACTTGCCGCCGAACAGGATTCCTACTCTTATTTTTCTGGTCATTTAGCTAGTTTCATAGTGTAAACCGGAATAATCCGCCTTCTGGGGTACGAACTCCGTTACGTAGGTAGTATCCCACATTCGAATGGCATTCTCGTCGCTAAGGCCGACCGGGGTGCAATAAACAGATTGAGCCGGCCGCGGAAATCAGACCGTACCCTCACCAGCCCTGCGCATCGTGGTCGTGGACCTCGATCAGGGTCGGTCCATCGGCCGCATTTGCCGATTTCAATATGGCTTCCAGACGGTCTAAACTTTCCACTCTGGTCGAGCGACAACCGAAGCCCCGCGCGATGGTCTGAAAATCCGGTGTGTGAATATCGACCCCTATCTGAGGTATATCACGCTCGACCATGTATTTCTTGATTTCACCGTAACCCTGGTTATTCCACACGATGATCGGTACCGGTAGTTCCAATTCAGCCGCGGTCGCGAGTTCGCCGATGGTGAACTGGATGCCTCCATCTCCAATCAGGCAAACCACCGGCCGTTCCGGTCGGGCGAGTTTGGCGCCCAGCGCGGCCGGCAGACCGTACCCCAGCGTGCCGTAGCCGGTGGAGGAATTGAACCAGGATCGCGGACCCGCAGGTTCGTAGGACAGGTTGCCGCCATATACGGGTTGTGTCGAGTCGCCGACGATGATCACACCGGGCAGCGCCTCCGCCACCCTGTCCAGAAAACGTTGATGCGCCCGATATGCCGGAATCAGCATCCTCGCGAGTTCTTCGCGCATTCCCAAAACTCTGGCAGGTGTCAGGGGATCCGGTTCGAAGCCGTCCAGGGCTTCGCATAGCGCCGTCATCGCCAGTCCCGAATCCGAACAAATTGCAACGTGAGGCAGGGCATTACGGGTCAATTGCTCCGCCTCGATGTCGATGCGAATGACTTTACCCAAGAGATTGAGCTTGCTGTAGAACAACAGCGTGTCCGTTTCGCTGAGTTCCGTGCCGATAGCGAGAACGACATCGGCAGATTGGAGTGTTTCCAGAACCGGTTTTTGTGGCAGCGTGCTGCCCACACTCAACGGATGGCCGGGTGGAAGCACCCCCTTGGCATTGATGGTGAGCACCGTCATCGCGCCCAGCCGTTCGACCAGTGCGCGGGCGGTATCGGGTGCCTTCTGCACCCCTCCGCCCAGCACCACGAACGGCCGTTCGGCCGATTTCAATAATAACGCAGCCTGCTCGACGGTCCGGGGATCCGGGCCCGGTCTGGCTCGAGTCGGGTGCGGCACCAGGGAGAGCGGTTCGCCGGGGGCGGTAATAACATCCAGGGGCAGCTCGATGTGTATCGGGCCGGGCCGGGCGCTGTTGATCACCGCGAACGCACGCGCCAGAACCGAGGGCAATTCGGTGGCGCGCAAGACACTGTGACTGAACACCGACACCCCGCGGGTGAGCGCGCTCTGATCTGGCAGTTCGTGCAATCTTCCTTCGCCGAGGCCCAGTTCATGGGTGTTGTTGACGCTGGAAATCACCAGCATCGGGACTGAATCCGCATAGGCCTGCCCCATGGCCGTGGTGATATTCGTCATACCCGGACCGGAGATAATGAAACATGCAGCGGGTCTGGCACAGGCCCGGGCGTAACCGTCGGCCATGAAGCCGGCTCCTTGCTCGTGCCTCGGTGTGATATGGCGGATGCTCGTGGACGGCAGTCCCCGGTAAAGCTCCACCGTGTGGACGCCGGGGATGCCGAAAACGGTATCGATGCCGTAATTCTGCAGTAGCCGGGGCAGAATTTCGCCGCAGGTTGCCATGTGGTTGAATAATGGATCCGATTATCTCGTCAACATCGGACTATACAATGAAAAGCGGTTGTTTCAATCGCGGCGGGGCGCCGCTCCTACAAAACCCGGCACGGCGTCTACATCCCTCGTAGGAGGCGCGCCTCGCGCCGATCGATCGCGGCGGGGCGCCGCTCCTACAAAACCCGGCACGGCGTCTACATCCCTCGTAGGAGGCGCACCTCGCGCCGATTGGAGTTTGATTCATCGCGGTAAGGAATACGGACAAGACTCAGGACGCGATCCAGAGAATAGAAAGAGACAGCGCAATCAGGAAGTGGCTGGTGCGATCTCTGATCGCGAACATGACTGGATCTTCATGCATCTGATCCCGATGCGCAAGGAGCCACACCCGTGCGACCCAGTACAGCATTACAGGGCACAACAGCCAGATCGCTTCCGGCCAGTCGTATTGAATCCTTATCTGATCGCTGTTGATGTAAAGTGCAAGCACCAAAACAGCGATGTAACCGCTTGCGGTACCAAACTGCTTCAACAGCTGGTCGTCACCACTCTGGTAACCGCGGCCTGCAACTTCATCGAGTGTGCTGAGTTCGGTATATCGTTTGAGCATAGCGAGGCTGAGAAAGAAAAAAAGCGAGAATACGAGTAGCCAGTAGGATACGGTCACTCCGGTCGCCGCTCCGCCCGCCAGTAGCCGGAGGGTATAAAGCGCGGACAGGAGCAACACGTCCAGAATGACGATCTGTTTGAGGCGCAGGGAATAGGCAAACGTCGTTACGAAATAGACCGTGAGCACGATCAGGAATCCTGATGGCAGCAACATGGCCACCAACACGGAACCGAACAACAGGAGCGGAATCAGTGCTGCCACCAGGTCCAGCGGCAAGACACCGGACGCCACGATCCGGTTTCGTTTCGTCGGGTGCCGGCGGTCGTTCTCGAGGTCAAACAAATCGTTGAGCAGATAGACCCCCGACGCGCATAGCCCGAAGGACACAAATCCGGCAATAGCCTGGAGAAAGAGCGTCCCTTCCATAATGCGATGAGAGAAAACCAGGGGCACGAACAACAATAAATTTTTCAGCCATTGATGGGCCCGGGCGGCCCGCAGGACTTTTTGCGCAAGATTTTCAAGAGGATTGAACACCTGCGTAACGTTCGAGCTCTCCCTGGCTTTCGCCAGGACGCGGGGCAGCGCATTGACCACAAGCGCTTGTTTCGCCCGCGGCCAGATCTCGAGATCCTTGCCGGAATTGCCCGCATAGTCGAAAACCGCCTCCGCGGACTCAGTGAGCATGCGCTCAACCTTGCGCCTGCCGGACAGATTGGTGATACCATCGCTGCCAACGGCACCGTCGAACAGGCCAAGTTGATTCGCCACGGCGTCGGCGTATTTCTGGTCGGACGCGGTGATCAGAACGAGCCGGCGGCCTTCTTCGCGGCACCGCCTCAGATAGTCGAGAAAATCCGGCGTCCAGGGAAGATTCGCCACATCGATGTCCACGCGCCGCGCGACCTCCCGCTTGAAGTGGGCCCGCCCCTGCAGGAACCAGACCGGAAACATGAACAAGGCAAAGGGGTTGGACTTGAGCAGGGAGAACACGGATTCGATCAGGACATCGCTTTGTATCAGCGTCCCGTCGAGGTCAACGTAAAGGATGCCTGCCCCGGACCCGCTCATTTGATGATCATCTTCAGAAACATGTTGATTAAATTGATCCTGCAATGAATTCGAACAAACCGACACGGCGCCCCCGCCGCGATTCATAGGCCCGGCAGCGCCCCCCCTGATGAACAACCAGGCAATCTTGCACATTACCACAGAGGGCCTGACGACCAAGACCAGACTATATAATAATGTCATTGCCGGTCTTCAATCCAAGCCTGCTATCTGTATAGGCCCTGGGTAATACAAGTGACACGCCGGCTAGCGCTGCAAACCTGATGAAATCGAGGGTGGGTATCACAATAAAATTGTTAGTCCGCGTACTTGGGTGCTGCCTGCTTTCAGCAATTATCTACCCGTTGATGTCATTTGCATCGAACGATACTTATGTCATCGATGAATTCGAAAACCTGGATATTACGACCTCCCACCCTGACGAAATGAGCATTGAGACGGTCGACTCCCACTTCACCGTCTCTCTGGATTGCACCGAGCCAACGCAGGTTTCGTTCAGCATCCCGTTCGGTCGCCGGATCGAAGACCAAAAGATGCGCATCACCATCTTGGACTCCGCCAATATTTCCTACATCGGAAAACTCGAGAGGCTGGAAAATGGTATTCCGATCCCGAGGACGTTCGAACACGCTTATCTCGACTATCAGAAAGGTCCGGTATCGTTCTCCCTCGATAATAAATTTCACCA
>Ga0209456_10001678_pt1 | contig 10688 bp, 6 predicted proteins | sample COG_11_FD_184755 | JGI IMG/M metagenome (GOLD analysis project Ga0209456, IMG submission 184755) | Pelagic marine sediment microbial communities from the LTER site Helgoland, North Sea, for post-phytoplankton bloom and carbon turnover... | ecosystem: Environmental > Aquatic > Marine > Neritic...
GTCGCCGTCCAGGCCCCAGGCACCGGAGGCCTTGCCAATTGCATTCCAGGTCCACACGGTTCCGGGTTCAACGGTTTCGGAATAACGGCACAGGCAGCGTACCTTGCCGTGCATGGACTCCACCCACATCCAGCCACCGTCTTCGATGCCGGCGGTACCGGCGGTTTTTGAATTGACGTAGAGGAAGTTGTAGGGATGAATCTGTCGCAGCCACGCGTTCTGTGAATCCCAGGAGTGATACATGGCCATGGGGCGCTGGGTGATCGCGTTCAGCGGGTATTTGTGCAGATCAGAGACCTCCGCTTCCAGCGGCTGGGAATAGAACGGCAACGGGTCAAAGTGAGTTTCCACCCGTTTGCGCAGGCGATCGGGCGGTTGTTTGCCGTCCGATCTGCCTTGTGCGGCGAGACGGAATTTCTGCAGTATCTCGGAATAGATGTGGATATTGATCGGTTCGGCATAGCGCGTCAGGCTGTGGCGTTTGGCCCATTCCAGATAACCCTGGTTCCAGTTGCGCATGTACTGGTAGGATTTGGGTAACTGGTAATGGAACACGCAGTTGTTGTTCTCGTACATTTCCCATTGCCTGGGATTGGGTTCGCCCCGCATGAACTTCTCGCCGCCCTTGCCGCGCCAGCCGGCCAGGAAACCGATACCGGAACCCGGTGCGGTCTCGTAGTTAATAACAAAGTCCGGGTAGTCGCGGTATTTGCGGCTGCCGTCCGGCCGGCTGAACGCCGGTAATTTCAGGCGTGAACCGATTTCGATGAGAACTTCCTGGAACGGTTTGCAGTCACCTTTGGGCGCTACCACCGGAAGACGCACCGAATCGACCGGGCCGTCGTATTCCGAAATCGGGCGGTCCAGCATGGACATGCAGTCGTGACGTTCCAGGTAACTGGTATCCGGTAATACCAGATCCGCATAGGCCGTCATTTCCGACTGAAAAGCATCGGCGACGATCAGGAAGGGAATTTTGTATCCACCATCCTCATCCTTGTCGTTGAGCATGTTGCGCACCTGGGTGCTGTTCATGGATGAATTCCACGCCATATTCGCCATGAATATCAACAGAGTATCGATTTTGTAGGGATCGCCGCGCCAGGCGTTGGTGATGCTGTTGTGCATCAGGCCGTGTACCGACAGCGGGTATTCCCAGGAAAAAGCCTTGTCGATCCGTACCGCTTCACCCTGGTCGTCAACGAACAGGTCATCCGGGTCAGCGGGCCAGCCCAGCGGCATGCCGTTCAAGGGCGTATTGGGTTGTACATCCTGCGGACTGGTGGGGGGTTTTGCACAAGGCGGAATCGGGCGCGGAAAAGGTGCCTTGTGGCGGAAGCCGCCAGGCCGATCGATGGTGCCGAGAATACTCATCAGGATCGACAGGGCGCGTATGGTATGAAAGCCATTGGAGTGGGCCGCCAGTCCGCGCATGGCGTGGAAGGCCACCGGGTTGCCGGTCACCGACTCGTGTTCCTTGCCCCAGGTGTCGGTCCAGGGAATCGGCAGTTCGATCTTCTCGTCGCGCGCTGTGATGGCCAGTTCGTGGGCCAGGCGCTTGATGGTCGCTTCGGGAATGCCGGTGATGGTGGATGCCCACGCGGCGGTGTAGTCCTTGACCCGGTCCGTCAGTAACTGGAAAGCCGGTTTGACCGGCGTGCCGTCATCCAGTTTGAATGCGCCCAGCAGGTAGGGATCCGCCCCTTCCGTGTGTGTCGATATCGGCCGGTTCAGTTCGCGGTCCCACCAGAGTTTGTTCTGGGGATCGAAGCAGCCCTGTTCCGGTGGTACCTCAAAACGAACAAACATGCCGTACTCGCTGGAGGCCGGGTCCATGTTGACCAGTTCGGGGGAATTGGAGTAGTTGATCAGGAATTCACGGTCGTAGAGTCCCTGCTTGATGATTTCGTTGGTCAGTGCCAGAAACAGCGCACCATCGGTGCCCGGTTTGATCGGGATCCATTCGTCGGCGATGGCCGAGTAGCCGGTACGTACCGGGTTAATGGAAATGAATTTCCCACCCTGGCGCTTGAATTTTGACAGCGCCATTTTCATCGGGTTGGAGTGGTGGTCTTCGGCGGTGCCAACCATCACGAACAGTTTGGCGCGGTCCAGGTCCGGGCCGCCGAATTCCCAGAATGACCCGCCAATGGTGTAAATCATGCCTGCCGCCATGTTCACCGAACAGAACCCCCCGTGGGCGGCATAGTTGGGGGTACCGAACTGCTTGGCAAACAGGCCGGTCAGCGCCTGCATCTGGTCGCGGCCGGTAAACAGGGCAAATTTCTTTGGATCGCTGGCACGGATTTCGGTCAGGCGTTCCTCGATCATGTCGAAGGCTTTGTCCCAAGAGACTTCCTCGAACTGGTTGTCGCCGCGGTCACTGCCGGCTTTACGCAGCAGCGGTTTGGTCAGGCGCGCCGGCGAATACTGCTTCATGATGCCGGAGGAACCCTTGGCGCAGATCACGCCCTTGTTCAGAGGGTGGTCGGGGTTGCCTTGAATATAACGGACTTCACCATCACGCAGGGTGACGCGGATGCCACAGCGACAGGCACACATGTAACAGGTGGTATTCCTGACCTCGATACGACTGTTGCGGTCGAGGTGTTTCGACAATGGATCATGAATCGGCTTGCCCATAATGACGATCCCGGGTGAAAGAAGTGTGCGATCGAGTCAAAGCCCTATTAATTTACTAAACTATTGTGGCTGTTGGCCAATCAGCTTTACTGAAACACCTATAAAGCATCATAATATTCTAATATATAATTAAAATATTAAAAACAATATGTTATTGCGATGATGGCTCATAAATCCAAGAATAAGGTGGGTTTATGCTTGAGTAAATTTAAATTACTGGATTTCCCCGGTCACATCATTAAGGTAACACCCCCTGCCGGAAGTCCGTCAGGGCGAATACGCCTCATAACCTTCTTCTACAAGAACCCAGGTTGGTAAGGAGTCTCATGTCCAGTTTAGTGAAGCCACACGGTGGTGGTGATCTCAAGCCGCTGCTTCTCGAAGGCGATGCGCTCGCATCTGAAAAGGATCGCGCCGCCTCACTGCCTAAAGTCAACGTGTCGTCGCGCGAAGCGGGCGACATCATCATGATGGGTATCGGTGGTTTTACACCATTGGCGGGGTTTATGACCCATGCTGACTGGGAAGGTGTTTGCGACGGCATGAAGATGGCCAGTGGCTTGTTCTGGCCGATTCCGGTGACGCTGTCCACCGACCAGGCAACGGCTGATACCATTAATATAGGTGACGACGTTGCGTTGTTTGACGCGGAGCGCAACGAAATTCTCGCTACCATGAAGGTTACTGAGAAGTACGGCATCGATAAGAAGCACGAGTGCATGATGGTCTACAAGACCACCGATATGGAGCACCCGGGTGTGAAGATGGTGATGGATCAGGGCGAGGTCAACCTGGCCGGATCCATCAAGGTACTGTCCCAGGGCGGTTTCCCGGAACAGTACGGTGACCAGTTCATGACCCCGGCGCAGACTCGCGCCGAATTCGAAAAGCGCGGCTGGAAAACCGTCGCGGCGTTTCAGACCCGTAACCCGATGCACCGTTCTCACGAGTACCTGGCCAAGATCGCTGTAGAAACTCTCGACGGTGTACTGATTCATTCCCTGCTGGGCAAGCTGAAGCCCGGTGATATCCCGGCGGATGTGCGCAGTAATGCCATCGGCACCCTGATCGAGAAATATTTTTCCGACAACACGGTGATCCAGGCGGGATATCCGCTGGATATGCGCTATGCCGGTCCACGTGAAGCCCTGTTGCACGCCCTGTTCCGACAGAACTATGGCTGTTCGCATCAGATTGTCGGCCGTGATCACGCCGGTGTAGGCGACTACTACGGTCCGTTCGACGCACACCATATCTTTGACGACATTTCCGCCGACGCGCTGGAAACCCAGCCGCTCAAAATCGACTGGACGTTCTGGTGCAACAAGTGTGACGGTATGGCCTCCATGAAGACCTGTCCGCACGAAGGTTCAGACCGCATCCTGCTGTCGGGCACCAAGCTGCGCAAGGCGCTGTCCGAAGGTGAAGATGTCTCAGATAAGTTTTCCCGTCCTGAAGTGCTGGAGATCCTGCGTGCCTATTACGGCGGATTGAAGGACGAAGACAAGGTCGAGATCAAGATGTCCGGTCATTCGGCCAAGTAAAGGCTCAAGAGACCGTCACCGGCCAGCCGGTAACGGATGAACTATCACTGAAGTTGAGTAAAACGGAGATAACACCATGCCTACATTTGTACGTACCGATAAGTGCGACGGCTGCAAAGGCCAGGATAAAACCGCCTGCATGTACATCTGCCCGCACGACCTGATGATGCTGGACAAGGACGGTTCTGAAACCGGTCACGCCATGCGCGCTTTCAACCAGGAACCGGAGCAGTGCTGGGAGTGCTACTCCTGCGTCAAGATCTGTCCCCAGCAGGCCATCGAAGCCCGTCACTATGCTGACATCGTGCCCCTGGGTGGTTCCGTACAGCCGTTGCGCGGTACCGACTCCATCATGTGGACCATCAAGTTCCGCAACGGCACCATGAAGCGCTTCAAATTCCCGATCCGCACCACCCCGGAAGGTTCCATCGATCCATACGCCGGCAAGCCGGCTGCCGACATGGCCAAGATCGAAGATATCGGATTCTTCAACGAGGAGAACGGCTTCCGTGCAGGCGATCGCAGCGAGCTGATTAACCTGTAAGGGTTCGGACAACAGATTTAAATTTAGCTTAAAGAACTTAGAGGTAACTACAAATGGCAGGAGAATTCGGAAACCCCGAAGTCGTCGAAGAAGAAGTTGATATTCTTCTTATCGGCGGTGGTATGGCTTGCTGCGGCGCTGGTTTTGAAATTATGCGTTGGGCAGAAGGCACTGACCTTAAAATCAGGCTGGTCGACAAGGCCGCCATGGACCGTTCCGGTGCCGTGGCACAGGGTCTGTCCGCCATCAACACCTACATCGGTACCGAGCAGGATCCGGCGGACTATGCGCGCATGGTCTCCAACGATCTGATGGGTATCACACGTGACGATCTGGCCTACGATCTGGGCCGTCACGTTGACGAATCGGTACACCTGTTCGAAGAATGGGGACTGCCGATCTGGAAGCTCGACGAAAACGGTGAACGTCACGACGGTTCCAAGGGTATGACTCCGCTGAAGGACGGTGGTAAGCCTGTGCGTTCCGGTAAGTGGCAGATCATGATCAACGGCGAATCCTACAAATGGATCGTCGCTGAAGCCGCCAAGAAGGCCCTGGGTATCGATAACATCCAGGAGCGTATCTTCATCGTCAAGCTGGTCAACGACAAGAACGATTCTAACCGGATTGCCGGTGCTGTCGGGTTCTCGACTCGCGATCACAAAGTCGTCGTCTACAAATTCAAGGCTTGTCTGCTGGCTGCCGGCGGTTGCGTCAACCTGTTCCGTCCCCGCTCCGTGGGTGAAGGCCAGGGCCGCGCCTGGTACCCGGTCTGGAACGCCGGTTCCACTTACGCCATGGCTGCCCAGGCGGGTGCCGAGCTGACCATGATGGAAAATCGCTTTGTTCCGACCCGTTTCAAAGACGGTTACGGTCCGGTCGGTGCCTGGTTCCTGCTCTTCAAGTCGCAGGCTACCAACGCTTTCGGTGAAGTCTACATGCAGCGCAACAAGGAGATGCTGAACGACTATCCTCCTTATGGTCAGGCTGCGGTGCCGGCTTCCTGCCTGCGTAACCACCTCATGTTGAAGGAAATGAAGGAAGGTCGTGGTCCTATCTACATGGACACCGTGACCGCCCTTGCCAATCTGCGCGAAACCCTGTCTCCTCGTGAAGTCAAACACCTGGAAGCAGAAGCCTGGGAAGACTTTCTCGACATGTGCATCGGCCAGTGTGGTATCTGGGTGGGTGAGAACATCGAGCCGGAGAAGAAGAACTCCGAGCTGATGCCGACCGAGCCCTACCTGCTGGGTTCCCACTCCGGTTGCTGCGGCATCTGGGTGTCCGGTCCGACTGACGTCGGTGCGCCGACGGACGAGGCTCTGGGCGAAGGTATCCCGGATCACCTGCCCAAGGGCTGGAACTGGGGTTACCGCTCCATGACTACGGTCAAGGGTTTGTTCACCGCCGGTGACGGTGTGGGCGCATCCGGCCACAAGTTCTCTTCCGGTTCTCACGCCGAAGGTCGTATGTGTGCCAAGTCCATGGTCAAGTACTGCCTGGACAACCCTGATCTGAAGCCTGAGCTGGATACGCCGGTTGAAGACCTGGTGGCTGCAATCTACCAGCCGGTGAAGACCTTCCTGGAGCACAAGGATTACTCCACGGCGATCGACATCAACCCGCACTACATCACGCCGAAGATGCTGCAGTTCCGCCTGCAGAAAATCATGGACGAGTATGTGGCCGGTGTGGCGACTTACTACACGACCAACAACAAGATGCTGGAAGTGGCTAGTGAGAAGCTGGACATGTTGAAGGAAGACGCCATGAAGATGCGCGCCAAGGACCTGCATGAACTGCTGCGTGCCTGGGAGAACTATCACCGCATCCTGACGGCTGAAGCCCACATGAAACACATCCAGTTCCGTGAAGAATCCCGTTATCCGGGCTTCTACTACCGCATGGACAAGAACTTCGTCGATGAAGAAAACTGGAAGTGCTTCGTGAACTCGGTGTATGACGATAAGACCCACACCTGGACCTGCTTCAAGCGTGAGCACGTTGACCTCGTCGACAAGAGCAAGCTGTTCAAGTAAGTAAGCAGTAGCTTGAGTATAAGAATCCGGGCAGCTCGCGGTGCCCGGATTTTTTTATGCCGTCCCGTTAACTCCCCACCGGAGGGCACAGCCTTAAAGCTTGTAACCCCTTTTCCCTCCGGAGGGTGTTGTAAAAGGTTGTAGCCCCTTCTCCCCCGGCAGAAGGCTGGGATGAGGGGATATGTAAATCAAAGCGTTAGCTTTTCTGATGCCTTCACCATAACCCTCTCCCGGCGGGGAGAGGGAGCTAACGGTACAGCAATGTTGTTGCATGGTTATTTAATACCTTGTTTTTAGTAATTAATTTCCACCTGGGTGCTCGTGGTACCATCACTAGCCCGTCTTAACAAAAAATGGAAAAAATGGGGTCAGAGAGGATTATTTTTTTGAGTGCCGGCATGACCAGATGTCAGAAAATTCCTCTCTGACCCCATTTTTTACAGTTTATTATTGAGGGTTCCGCAATGGCTGATATTGACCTTTCCATCGAAGATTCCCCGATCCCCGCCAGCCCGGTAACACCGGAAACGTTTGATGAAAATTACGTCATCAAATTCCGCTGCTACAAGGGTATTGAATGCTTTAACGCCTGTTGCAGGAATATCGATATCATGCTGACACCCTACGATATTCTCCGCCTCAAGCAGCGGCTGGGTATCAGCTCGACGGAGTTCCTCGCCAAGTACACCTATCCCTTCGAGTTCAATAAAAACAGTATCGCCGGCGTCAAGTTTAAGCCGGTGGAAGACGGCACGGCTTGTCAATTCATGAACGAGGAGGGTTGCAGCGTCTACTCAGACCGACCTACTGCCTGTCGCTATTACCCTGTGGGCCTGCTGTCCATGCGCCGGGCCGACGAAAATTTCGACACCGCTTCGTATGCGCTGGTGCAGGAGGATCACTGTAAGGGACACCTGGAGGAGCGGGAGATCAGTATCAAGGATTACCGCAAAGAGCAGGAAGTCGAGGACTACGACGAATACGGTCGCGGCTGGCGCCAACTGATCCTGAAAATGAAATCGGCGGGCCCGTCTATCGGCACCCTTTCCAAGAAAAGCCTGCAGCTGTTTTTCATGGCCTGTTACGACCTGGACCGCTTTCGCGAATTTGTTAAAAGCGAGGGCTTTTCAGCCACATTTGATATCGACGAGGCGACTCTCGAGAGCCTGTACGAGGATGACCTGGTGTTGCTAAAGTTTGGTGATCGATTTATTCGCCAGGTGATGTTTGGCGAAGAAACCATTGCTCGCAAAGCCGATGCTTATGACCGGCTGGTAAGCCGGCGCCAGGAACAGGCGAAAATTCGAGAGGAGATGGAGGCCGAGCAGGACGCTCAGACTGGTGACAGCAGGTAAACGGGGTCAGAGCAGAATGGCACTTACTTAAGCTTCTTAGGGTGACCATTTTTTCGCACATCTTCTCGGGCAATGGGTCTGGGTTTGGTGAGTAGCGGAAAGGGTTTAGGCCTTCGTTTTACAGCTCTTGGTTCAATGCGTCCCGGTCGCTTTCCAACCTGCTGCTGTGCAATGAGGATAAAAAGACCGCCGATTTGGCTGTCATCGTAACTCTCATTCCAACGCTGGTGCCAAGCTATCCATAGCTGCAGGGTATGTTTGAAGCTAAGTTGCCGGGGTATTATGTCAGTCAGTAGGGCCGCTTGGGCCATCAACAATCGGATCAGATTGTAGGCCAAAAGATAGACCCAGATCTCCTTTTCCGCCATTACCGGCGTGCGACAGCTTAACATCTCCATGCCCAGGGTGGTCTTGATGTTGCGTAGATCCAGCTCTACATGCCAACGGTCTCGATACAGCGCCTTCAAGGCGGCTTTGCTCGTGTGCTTTGGGCAAAGCAGCGTCGTCATCAGAATCTTGCCGCCAGTACGCAATTCTCGCAGCTTCAGGGTGTCCGGCGCCTGCTCGTACTCTGCCTGGCTCATCCAATCGGGTTTGATCGTTGGCTTGCGCAGTTCAACCCGATGATCACGCGGACCCAGCCGCTGACCACGGCGAAAATCCGTACTACGCCGCCGTGAGCCCTGTTGTTCAAACACCCCATCCACGCCGCGTTCCTGCAGGGCGCACAACAGGAAATAGGTGGTATAAAAAGCATCGCCCAACAGCAGGTCACCCGAGTCCAAAGTCCCGAGTATGGATCTGAGTAGGGACTGTTCATCACTGCCTTTGCCCTGGCAAGGGCCCATGGCCGCATTGAGTACCGCACCACTGGCAAGGCAAGTGATGCCGACCAGGCGGCACAAGGGAAAACCCAATCCGGGCTGTTGGCTACCAAGCTGAGGTAGACCGCCTGGTTGTCCGCGGTGTCTGGCAGCGCAACGGTTGCACCATCCACCAGCCTCACTGATCGACCCCGCCAGTGCCATGTTTGCGGGGTACGCTCGCCCATCACGCGTCCCGTGTGACGGGCCAGCGTCGAGACCATATCCAATGGCAACCGTTTCCGTGCCCGGCAGTAGGCACCCGTATGGGTACTACAGATTGGCAGTCCGCCCATCAATCGCTTGATCGCCGCATCATCCACTGCCTTCTGGCAAGAGCGATCCGCACTCATCGCCTGAGCCAGAAACATCGACAGCGTCTCGGTCGGCGGAAACAACCGTTCCCGGTGTTCGAGTAACAACGATTCCACTTGATCCAGGCATTCCGGGCCGGTCAGTAGGTTAAAGAAGGCGTAGGAGTCACTGATTGCAGCGTGGGTGCTGACACGTTTTTGTTGATGTATGCAGGCGCGTTGACTAGGATGCATTAAGGCTGGTTCCTTGGTTGATGGATGTTGGTTAGGCGACTTGCATCTTATCACCTGAACCAGCCTTTTTTATCTATTACATCAGTCGCTTATTCCTTAAGTAAGTGCCATTTCGCGCCGAGCAAAGCTTTCTCTAATATGTCAGTAACGAAATCGGGTGATTTCGAACGTCATCGATACTTGCTGATACATTAGAGTAAGCTGTGCTCGGAACCCGATAAGAACAATACAACCGCTACCAGACTTCACTCAACATGGCTATACCGTGTGCGCTGTGTGCCATTGCCGTCTCCATCAAATCCGTGTTCATGCCGCCCAGAGCATAAACCGGCATGGGTAAATCCAGGCACAGTTCTGAAAATTTCTCCCAGCCCAGGGTCGGTTCCCCCGGGTGGCTTTCGGTCGGCAAAACGGGGGATAGCACAACAAAGTCAATCCCCAGTTCTGCAGCCCGTAGCAATTCCTCACGGTTGTGACAGGAGGCTGCCCAGAGTTCAACATCGGGCCTTCTCTCGCATTGCATCAACTGGCTGGTCTGAAAATGCACACCATCGGCGCCGGTACTTCGTGCCATGTTCTCGCTGCCATTGATCAGCACGTGTGCACCGTATTGATGGGCCATTGAGACAACGTTACGCGCAAACTGGTTCAGTTGTCCCGGTACCATGCGTTCGCGAACCTGAATCAGCCTGACGCCATTTTCCAGGGCAATGTGCAAGCGCTCCATGAATGCAGCGACGCCATATTTTGACTCCTTTGTGATGGCGTAAATCTGAGGCAGGCATAGATACCGCAATATATGATCATTGGCGGGTAACAGCGGTTCGCAATGCACAGCGTGCGGGTCTTCCCAGCTGATCCGCTGTCCTTCCTTGCCAATTGGTTTGCCATGCCATTTCAGAACACGGTACATATGTAACCGCACCCGTCTTTCCGGGTAGTCATAGATGCGTGTAATCCAGGGATAGGCCTGGTCAAGCTCAATGCCGAGTTCCTCGTGCAATTCGCGTGCAAGAGCGACAACAGGACTTTCGCCGCTTTCAAACTTACCGCCGGGAAATTCCCAGTAGCCGGCCCAGGGCTTTCCGGCCGGACGTTCAGCCATCAGCACACGACCATCGGTCCGGGTGACTATGCCTGCGGCGACATCAA
>Ga0209456_10001679_pt1 | contig 10687 bp, 9 predicted proteins | sample COG_11_FD_184755 | JGI IMG/M metagenome (GOLD analysis project Ga0209456, IMG submission 184755) | Pelagic marine sediment microbial communities from the LTER site Helgoland, North Sea, for post-phytoplankton bloom and carbon turnover... | ecosystem: Environmental > Aquatic > Marine > Neritic...
ACAAGGTGAATTGCGTAGCAAGAGAGGGTGCCCTGGGGTACAAGGTGAATTGCGTAGCAAGACAAGGTGAATCGCCGACAGGCGAGAGAAGGTCCCCTGGGGGAGAGGGTGCCCTGGGGTACAAGGTGAATTGCGTAGCAAGAGAGGGTGCCCTGGGGTACCGCGGCCCGCAGGCGGGGATTTCGGGTAACATAGCTCTTCCAGGGTAACCGGCTGTTCCTGAACCTGTCGATCGGTAATGAAGACGGCTCCGTTGTAAATTATGCAGCTAAAGCACAAACGTAAAATCGGCGTCACCTTGTTCATCGCCGCACTCGGCGTCCTGCTGTATGTCTATCTGAGCCGTCCCGCAGTGATTGCCGTGGTCGTCAAGCCGGCCGATATCGGGATCGTGCAGAACACGGTTGCGAATACCCGTGCCGGCACACTCATGGCCTCGCGCCGTGCGAGCCTGTCACCTTCGGTCGGCGGCCAGATTGTCAGTCTTGGCGTCAGCGAAGGTGACCAGGTCAAGGCCGGGCAGTTGTTGCTGGAGTTGTGGAATGACGATCTGACCGCGCAGGTGGAACTGGCCTCGCAGGAAGCAGTAGCTGCAGTCGCCCGTGCGCAGGAAGCCTGTGTGGTTGCGGAAGTCGCTCGCCGTGAAGCGGGGCGCTTGAAGAAACTGCGCAAAAAAGGCGTTGCCTCCGAAGAAGAAGTCGATCAGGCGGAGGGTGAGGCAAGTGCCAAAACCGCCGGTTGCAGGGCGGCAAAAGCCGATATTGGCGTGAGCAAGGCAAAATTGAATGTCGCCCAGGCGGCACTGGATAAGACACGCTTGGCAGCGCCGTTTGACGGAACGGTTGCCGAGGTCAATGGCGAACTCGGTGAGTTTGTGACACCGTCGCCGATCGGTGTACCGACACCGCCCGCGGTAGATCTGATTGATACCACCAGCCTGTACGTGTCCGCCCCCATCGATGAAGTTGATGCGCCGGATATACGCACCGGTATGCCGGCGACGATATCTCTGGATGCTTTTGGCAAGAAACGCTTTGCGGGCACCGTCAGGCGTGTTGCGCCCTATGTGTTGGATCGCGAAAAGCAGGCGCGTACCGTGGACGTCGAAGTCACCTTCGTCGATGCCGGGGAGACAGGCAATATGTTGCCGGGATACAGTGCCGATATCGAAGTCGTGCTGGTTGCAAAGGTAAAGGCATTGCGCATTCCCAGCGAAGCCATAATCGAGGGCAATCGTGTGCTGGTCTTTTCCGAGCAGGCGGGCGTGCTTGAAGAAAGAGAGATCGAGACCGGCCTGCATAACTGGGAATATACGCAAGTGCTGTCCGGTGTGCATGACGGGGAGCAGGTCGTTGTTTCGCTGGACAGGGAGGGGGTGGAAGACGCGGCGCAAGCGGTCATCGACGACGCGTATGATTAGGCTGGAACAGATTGGCCGTGATTTCCGGGTGGGGGATCAGACCGTTCATGCGCTGAGCGGTATCAGTCTGCAAATTGAAGCCGGCGAATATGTTTCCATCATGGGACCTTCCGGTTCCGGTAAGTCCACACTGCTCAATTTGCTGGGTCTGCTGGACCGGGCCAGCAGCGGCCATTATTTTCTCAATGAACGCGACGTTACCGGTCTCAGTGATGATGAACAGGCGCATACGCGCAGCCGTCAGATTGGTTTTGTGTTCCAGGCTTTTCACCTGGTGTCACGCCTTAACGCAGCGGAAAACGTCGAATTGCCACTGTTGCTGGCCGGTGTTGCCGTGGAAGAACGCAGGGCAAGGGTGGCCCGGGCCCTGGAGGCGCTGGAACTTGCTGACCGTGCCCATCACAAGCCCGACCAGCTATCAGGCGGCCAGCGCCAGCGTGTCGCTATCGCGCGTGCCACCGTCACCGAACCTTCGGTGCTGCTCGCCGACGAGCCGACCGGCAACCTGGACCAGCATTCCGGCCTCGCCGTTATCGATACGCTGGAAGCACTCAACGCGCGTCACATTACGCTGATTGTCGTCACACACGATGCCGCCATCGGTAGTCGTGCCAGGCGCCGGATCAAAATGGTCGACGGTCGAATTACCGCTGACCAGACAGGCCATCATGCCTCTGCATAGCGGCGATGTATCGCTGTTTGCCTGGCACGCGCTGAAGGGTTATCCCACCCGTACACTGTTGATGTTGATTGCCATGGCCATCGGTGTGGCTGCGGTGGTGGTGCTCACTTCACTGGGCGAGGGTGCGCGCCGCTATGTCAGCGCTGAGTTCGCCTCGTTGGGTACCAACCTGCTGATCGTGATACCGGGCCGCAGCGAGACCGCCGGTATCAATCCATCGACCATGATGGGCGAAACACCGCGCGAGTTGACGCTGGACGATGCCGGCAGCCTGACGCGCAGTTTCAGCGTGCGGCGTATGGCGCCGATTACGGTTGGATCGGCTAATGTCATAGCGCAGGGCAGACAACGTGAAGTGGTTATCCTTGGTAGTAGTCACCAACTGCTGGCGATCCGCCACTGGCGGCTGGCACAGGGCCAGTTCCTGCCCAGGACCGACCTGGACCTGGCAACACCGGTGTGCGTCATCGGCGCTAAGATCCGTAATGAAGTATTCGCCGCAGGCCGTGCTGTCGGAGAGTGGTTGCGTATCGGTGACCGGCGTTTTCGTGTCATCGGCGTGATGGGTTCGGAAGGGCGTTCCATTGGCGTCGATGTACACGACACCGTTATCATCCCCGTCGCCTCGGCGCAGCAACTTTTCAACCAGTCCTCGCTGTTCCGCATTCTGGTGGAAGCCAAGAGCCGCAGTGACATCGGACCGGCAAAACAGTTTGTGATCGATACCCTGCGTGAGCGACACCAGGGCGAGGAAGACGTCACGGTGATTACCCAGGACGGGGTGCTGGCGACTTTTGACCGTATACTCAAGGCCCTGACCATTGCCGTCGGCGGTATTGCCGCCATCAGTCTCGGCGTCGCCGGCATCCTGATCATGAACGTCATGCTGGTGGCTGTTTCGCAACGTACTGCGGAAATCGGTCTGCTTAAGGCGCTGGGCGCGACCCGTCAGCAGATCCTGGTGCTTTTCCTGATCGAAGCCCTGTTGCTGTCGGCGCTTGGTGCCGTGCTGGGGCTGGCGGTCGGTCAGTTGGGAAGTCTGGCGATCCGTTATGCGTTTCCGCTGCTGCCGGCCTATGCACCTGCCTGGGCGGTTTCCCTGTCTATCGGGGTCGCGCTGGCAACGGGTGTGCTGTTCAGTCTGTTACCGGCACGCCGCGCCGCTGCACTGGACCCGGTGCTGGCATTGTCAAGGAGGTAAGTCGGATTGTACCTGCGTGACTTCATGCACCTGGCCGGCACTTCACTTGTCGCGCGCCGTTTGCGCAGTGTCTTGACCTCGCTGGGTATCGGCGTGGGTATTGCCGCTGTGGTGTTGTTGACTTCCATCGGCGAAGGTATTCATCAGTATGTGCTGTCCGAATTTACCCAGTTTGGTACCACGCTGGTGGGTATCAATCCCGGGCGTACTACCACTCACGGGACCTCGATGGGTGTCTTCGGTAGCGAGCGTCCGCTGAGCATTGAGGACGCCGATGCCCTTAAGCAGTTGTCCTTTGTCGAGGCGGTGGTGCCCTTTGTGCAGGGTAACGCCGAGGTCGAAGCCGGTAACCGCAGGCGCCGCACCACCATCTATGGTGCCGGTCCGCAAATGCCCGAAGCCTTGCGTATGCGCGTTAATTCCGGCGCTTTTCTACCGGATGATGACCCCACGGCACCGCGCGCACTGGCGGTGCTCGGCAGTAAGCTGCGGCAGGAGCTTTTCGCTTACCGCAACCCGCTCGGCAAGCGTATCACCATTGCCGGCAACCGTTACCGCGTCATCGGGGTAATGGAGCCCAAGGGGCAGGTGCTGGGTTTTGATCTGGACGATACTGTATATATACCGGCAGCTCGCGCTCTGGAATTGTTCAACCGGGAGACCCTGTTTGAAATTGACGTGATGTACCGCAGCAATGCCAGCGTCGACAGGGTTGTCGACGGTATCAAGCGCACACTCATCGCGCGGCATGGCCGCGAGGACTTCACTATCACCACACAGGAGCAGATGCTCGACGTGCTGGGTTCGATTCTCAATGTGCTGACCTTTGCGGTGGCTGCCATCGGCGGGATCTCGCTGCTGGTAGGCGCCATCGGCATTGTGACCATCATGACCATTGCGGTGAACGAACGTACCAGCGAGATCGGCCTGATCCGGGCATTGGGGGCCAGGCAATCGCAGGTACTGGGCCTGTTTCTCGGCGAGGCGACGGTGCTGGCCGCCGTCGGCGGCCTGGCGGGTCTGGCCATGGGCCTTGGCGTAGCCAGCCTGTTGCGGCTTGTATTGCCCGAGCTGCCGGTGCACACGCCATGGACTTACGTGGTTCTGGCCGAGGTCCTGGCAGTCGTCCTGGGTATTATTTCCGGTCTCCTGCCGGCCCGGCGTGCCGCCCGGCTGGATCCGGTGGAAGCTTTGCGCGATGAGTGACGGCCCCTTTTCAGCCTGTTTCCGGTATCATTCGCGCATATTGAAACCACAGGTGAACCAGTACTCCTTCAAGGTGATATTGACGGATTCAGAGCCACCGAGCCGTGCCAGTGCAAGGCGATAAGCGGTCACCTACAGTGTTGCTTGCCCTTGAGGTAGAATGGCTACCCCGTCGGGCAAGCGCCTTGTAGGTGACCGCTTATCGCCTTGCTGAACCCGTCAATATCACCTTGAAGGAGTACTTGATGCAGGCAGACGAGCTGAAGAAACTGATAGAGGCCGGGGTTCCCGGCGCCGAAGTCACGGTTCAGGGTGACGGAGACCACTTTGAGGCCACCGTAGTCAGCGCGGGTTTCGAAGGTAAATCGATGGTGCAGCAGCACCAGATAGTCTATGGTGCGCTGGGTGACCTCATGCAGGGTGAGGTGCATGCACTGGCTCTGCGCACCCTGACCCCGGAACAGTGGAAAAAACAGATCCAGTAAACCGTTTTCATCGTGTTAGCAGACGCCAACAGGCCCTAGGCACATAGCATGTCCGAACAGTTGACGATTGCGCTTTCCAAGGGGCGCATTTTTAAAGAGACTTTACCGCTGCTGGCGCACGCCGGCATAGAGCCGGTCGATGATCCGGAAACCAGCCGCAAGCTGATTCTCGATACCAGCCGGGAGGAGGTGAAGCTGGTCATAATCCGCGCCTCCGATGTGCCGACCTATGTCCAGTACGGTGCGGCTGATCTGGGCGTGGCGGGCAAGGATGTGTTGATGGAACATGGTGGTGCCGGTTTGTACGAGCCTCTGGACCTGCGCATCGCCTGTTGCAGGCTGATGGTAGCCGGTCACGAGCCCTGGTCAGAGCAGGCGCAACGGCTGCGCATTGCGACCAAGTATGTCAACAGTACACAACGGTATTTTGCCGGGCAGGGCTTGCAGGTTGAAATCATCAAGCTTTACGGCTCGATGGAGCTGGCACCCCTGGTCGGTTTGTCCGATCTGATTGTCGATGTTGTTGACACTGGCAATACGCTCAAGGCCAATGGTCTGAAGCCTCTGGAAAAGATTACCGATATCAGTTCGCGGCTGGTGGTGAACAAGGCCTCCATGAAGCGCAAGCATGCCCGTGTGCAGTCTTTCATTGAGCGGATTGCCGAAGCGGTACGAAGGCAGGAAGAAGCAGCATGAGTAATATGGATATCAAACACCTGAACAGTTCGGATAAGGATTTCTACGCACAGCTGGACAGTCTGCTGGCCTGGGAACAAGTCTCTGACGGCCAGGTGGCACAGACCGTTGGCGACATTATTTCCGCTATCCGCAGCCGCGGCGACGACGCGTTGCTGGAATTCACCAACCGCCTTGACCGTATGCAGGCCGGCAGTGTTGAAGAATTGGAAATCAGCAAGTTCAAGTTGCTGGAAGCACTCGATACCATCCCGACCGAACAGCGCAATGCGCTGGAGCGTGCCGCCAGCCGGGTGCAGGCCTATGCCGAGCGTCAAAAAATTGAATCCTGGTCATACAAGGAACCCGATGGTACGTTGCTGGGGCAGCAGGTAACGGCGCTGGAGCGGGCAGGGCTGTATGTGCCGGGTGGTAAAGCGGCTTATCCATCATCGGTCATAATGAACGCCATTCCTGCCAAAGTGGCGGGCGTTAGCGAGCTGATCATGGTCGTTCCCACACCGGAAGGTGTGGTTAACGACCTGGTCCTCGCCGCCGCCGAGATTGCCGGTGTTGACCGGGTTTTCGCCATTGGCGGAGCGCAGGCGGTGGCGGCGCTGGCTTACGGTACGCAAACCATCCCCAGGGTCGACAAGATCGTCGGACCGGGCAATATCTACGTCGCAACTGCAAAGGCCATGGTGTTCGGCCAGGTCGGTATCGACATGATTGCCGGTCCGTCCGAAATTCTGGTGGTGTGTGACGGCCAGACGGATCCTGACTGGATTGCCATGGATCTGTTCTCGCAGGCCGAGCACGACGAAGACGCTCAGGCCATTCTGGTCAGCCCGGATGCAGAATTTCTGGGCTGGGTCGCCAACAGTATCAGCAAGCTGCTTCCGAAGATGGAGCGTGAAGATATCATCAGGACATCAATGGTGAATCGCGCTGCCCTGATCCAGGTTCGCGATCTCGACGAAGCCGTGGAAATCGCCAATTATGTCGCCCCCGAACACTTGGAACTCTCAGTCGAAGATCCGCAGACCCTGGTCGAATCCATCCACCACGCCGGAGCGATTTTCATGGGCCGCTACACAGCCGAGGCCCTGGGTGACTATTGTGCCGGCCCCAATCATGTGCTGCCGACATCGCGCACGGCGCGTTTTTCCTCACCGCTGGGTGTGTACGACTTCCAGAAGCGTTCCAGCCTGATCCAATGCTCGGCCAAGGCCGCCGCTGATCTCGGCAGGACGGCATCGACGCTGGCGCGTGGCGAGGGCTTGACGGCACATGCGCAATCGGCCGAGTACCGGATCCCGGATAAATGACACCCGGCCCCAAGTCGCCGCAACGCTGGATACGTCCTGAGATCCAGGCGTTGAGCGCTTATCATGTGCCTGATCCGGGTAAGCTCGTTAAACTGGATGCCATGGAGAACCCCTACCGCTGGCCGGCGGAACTGGTTGAGCAATGGCTGGACAGGCTGCGCCCGGTCGAACTGAATCGCTATCCCGATCCAGGCGCCCGCGATCTGAGCGAAAAGCTCAAGCAAGTCATGCAGGTGCCGGAAGACATGCAGGTGGTGCTGGGCAATGGTTCGGATGAACTGATCCAGATGCTGGCACTTGCGTTGGCTGGTCCGGATCGGGTCATCCTGTCAACCGACCCCACTTTTGTCATGTATCGCATGATCGCTGAAGTCGCCGGCCTGCGTTACCGGACTGTGCCGCTGAGCGGGGATTTTTCACTGGACCCGGATGCCACGCTGTCAGCCATCGAACAAACGCAGCCCGCCATCGTGTTCCTGGCCTACCCCAACAATCCGACCGGCAACCTGTTCGACGCAGTCGTTGTCGAGGACGTGATACGCGCAGCGCCGGGACTGGTGGTGCTTGATGAAGCGTACGCACCGTTCACCGATGCCAGCTTCATGTCACGCCTGGGCGAGTTTCCCAATCTGCTGGTATTACGTACGGTGTCTAAAATGGGCCTCGCCGGTCTGCGCCTGGGGTTGCTTGCCGGACCCGCCGAATGGCTGGGTGAAATCGACAAGACCCGGCTGCCGTACAACATAAACGTACTCACCCAGGCCAGTGCGATGTTCGCTTTGCAGCACAACACCATGCTCGACGAGCAGGCGCAGCAGATTCGTGCTGACCGTGCGAAACTCGCCCTCGCCCTGCGCGGGCTGGATGGCATCAGCCCCTATCCGAGTGAGGCCAACTTTATTCTGTTCGAAACACCGCGGGGTGAAGCGGAACGTGTCTTTGCAGCCTTGAAAGAGCAGGGGGTGCTGATCAAGAATCTCAGTCCCTGCGGCGGCCGCCTGCAGGACTGTCTGCGCGTGACCGTTGGCAAACCGGAAGAAAATCATGCCTTCCTGGAGGCGCTGCAAAACGCCTTGAAGCCATGAAACCACCGATTGCCAGGCGATTTGTTTCAACGTGACCGGCGTGCCTATCTGTTTACGCTGTACTGTGAGCGGTCGTGTGCAGGGCGTATTTTTTCGTGCCTCGACCCAGCGACAGGCACAGCAGCTGGGTATAAGCGGCTATGCGAGAAACCTGGCAGATGGGTCGGTGGAAGTGCTGGCCTGCGGCGAGGCAGATGCTGTGCAGCGACTCAGTGCATGGCTGTGGGTCGGTCCACCCGCATCAAGCGTGACCGCTGTCGAGTGCGAGACTGTCGATGTCCCGGTGCCTGATTATTTCAGGACCAGTTAGTGATCCTTAGTTGTCTGACGACTCTAACCTGAATTTCTTGCTACAAAGGTCCCAAAGCAATTACTAAAGTGTGCCTAAGTTAGCCGGCATCAGCTTTCTGGACACGCTGTGAATACATCCCTGTACGCTCGACGGCCGCATCCCTGCGGCCGACGGTCCTGAAAGCTGATGCCGGCTAACTTCTGTAGTCGGTTGTAGAGGCCTGGTGATTTTGGTGGTGAGAAATGACGCTAATTGTCCGCGACGCCCAGTTTTTCGACGCCCGTGATCGTGGCTGGCTGGACGTTGCCCTGGTCGGTCTTTTGGGGCTCCAGTATTGTGTCGCTGGCCACTTGGCTGTCATCCGCTTGCGGATAATCCAGGGTGTAGTGCAGGCCGCGGCTTTCCTTGCGAATGTGGGCAGAGCGGATAATTAATTCCGCGACCTGCACCAGGTTGCGAAGTTCCAGCAGGTCATTGGTGACACGGAAATTGCCGTAATAGTCCTGGATCTCCTGTCGCAACAGTTCCACACGGTGCAGGGCGCGTTCCAGCCGTTTGTTGCTGCGTACAATGCCGACATAGTCCCACATGAAGCGTCGCAACTCATCCCAGTTGTGACTGACCACGACTTCCTCGTCGGAATCGGTGACCTGGGATTCGTCCCATTCCGGCAATTCGCCTGGCATGCCGGTTGTAGCCAGGCGTGCCGCGATATCGGTGGCGGCGGAGGTGGCGAACACCAGGCATTCCAGCAGTGAATTGCTGGCCATGCGATTGGCACCGTGCAGGCCGGTGCAGGCGGATTCGCCGACGACATAAAGGTTGTCGATATCACTGCGGCCGCTGAGATCAGTGGGCACACCGCCACAGGTGTAGTGGGCAGCCGGGACTACCGGGATGGCTTGTTCTGCCATGTCGAAGCCGAGCTCGAGGCAGCGCCGGTAGATGGTTGGAAAGTGTTTCTCGATAAAGTCGACCGGCTTGTGCGAGATATCCAGCAGTACGTGGTCGTAACCATGGCGTTTCATTTCGTGGTCGATGGCACGTGCCACGATATCGCGCGGCGCCAGTTCGGCGCGTGGGTCGAAGCGCTGCATGAACGGTTTGCCGTTGGGCAACAGCAGTTTGCCGCCTTCGCCGCGCACCGCTTCCGAAATCAGGAACGACTTGGCCTGCGGGTGGTACAGGCAGGTGGGATGGAACTGGTTGAATTCCATGTTGGCTACCCTGCAGCCCGCGCGCCAGGCCATGGCGATGCCGTCACCGGTGGATGTGTCGGGGTTGCTGGTATACAGGTACACCTTGCTGGCGCCGCCGGTGGCCAGGGTGGTGAACCTGGCGCGAAACACTTCTACCCGTCCGGTGCCGCGGTCCAGCACGTAAGCGCCCAGACAGCAATTGTCCCTGCTGCCGGGACGTTCGGCGGTAATCAGGTCGACCGCGATGTGCTGTTCAAACAGGTCGATGTTGTCGCGTGCGCGTACTGCGTCGACCAGGCTGGTTTGGAGCGCCTTGCCAGTGCTGTCGGCGGCGTGTATCACGCGCCGGTGTTGATGACCGCCCTCGCGGGTAAGGTGGAATTCGGTTTGGTGTTTTTCCTCGTCGCGGCGGGTGAACGGTACGCCCAGATCGATCAGCCACTGAACGGCTTCCGGGCCATGCTCGACGGCGAAACGCACCACTCGCGGATCGCACAGGCCGACACCGGCGTTCATGGTGTCCGTGATATGCGATTCAATCGAGTCCTTGTGGTCCAGGACCGCCGAGATACCGCCCTGGGCATAATAGGTGTTACCTTCTTTGACCGGGCCTTTCGCCAATACCGCGATACGGACGTCCTGGGGCAGGCGCAATGCCAGGGTCAACCCGGCTGCGCCGCTGCCTATAATGAGTCCATCGTACTGGTGCTGGAGATGCATCGCTGGAGGCCGGACCTGAATTCAGGTATCGTTTCGCTAGGTTAAGCCATTCAGATTAAGGTGCTTTGTACACAAACTTTACCTCAAAAGGCCCTTTCTGGCGAACTCTCCCCGGTTTTTGCGGTCTACAGCAAGCATGCTGGCTATCCGGGAAACAGAGAGGTTAGCCCGGATGGGCGAAAGAAACCTGGACCAGGAGCTGGTCGAGCGGGTGCAAAGCGGTGAAAAGGCCGCTTTCGATATCCTGGTTCGCAAATACGAGCATAAACTCGCCAACGTTATCAGCCGTTATATTCATGACCAGAGTGAAGTGCTGGATGTCGCGCAGGACGCCTTCATCAAGGCCTACCGTGCGTTGCCTAATTTCCGTGGCGACAGTGCCTTCTATACATGG
>Ga0209456_10001680_pt1 | contig 10686 bp, 12 predicted proteins | sample COG_11_FD_184755 | JGI IMG/M metagenome (GOLD analysis project Ga0209456, IMG submission 184755) | Pelagic marine sediment microbial communities from the LTER site Helgoland, North Sea, for post-phytoplankton bloom and carbon turnover... | ecosystem: Environmental > Aquatic > Marine > Neritic...
CCTGTTGCGGAAGCCCGAATAGTCTCCGATAGCCAGGGCGCCGGTAGACTTGAGTATTTCCCAGTCCATGCTGCCGGAGTCATCGATCATGAAAAAGATATTCGGCTGTACCGTGCCGCTTTGCAGAAACAGCGGACTGGTGGACAGTGTGCCCGGGGCTGCCGGTATGCTGGTTGCCACAACCAGGGCCAGCAGGCCCGCCGTGCGGCTGGTGAACAGGGCGATGGCGTTCGGTTTCATATTTTTCATGACAAATTCCTCACAACATACTTTTGTTCGGTGGTTGCATCCTGCGTGGATTTATTCAAAGTGGTATCCGGTAGCTGCTTTGCAGCAGGTAGCGGCCGTTCGGTGCAGCGCCTTCGCCCCAACCGATGGCGGTGATACGGAAGCCGTACTGTCGGGTATCCGGTTTCTTGCCGCTGTAGTCGTTCTGTGGCGGGCCCACACGCCCCACGTATTCAATAAGGTAGCGGGGGCGCTGCGTTACCGAGGTTACGCTATTGACCTCGACCGTGTTGCCGGCCGCCAGCCAGTCGTTGTCGTGGTGGATATTGAAGCCGGCGGGTAGCGGATGGGTGGCTACCCCGGTCATCGGCGCACGTTCCGCATATAGTCCGGGCATGGGTGCGGCGCTGTTGAAATTGGTATTCAGTGCCGTAACGCTGGTGATGGTGTTGCCCAGATAGGTTTCCGCGGCCCGCAATGCAGCCTCGGCTGCCTGGAATGCAACCTGCTGCTGACGGTTGTTGTTGGCCATGCGTTCCTGCAGCGTGGTGGTGCCCATCGCCGCTACGCCGAGCACGGTCATCACCAGCAGTATCAGCAGGCTGACGACCAGTACCGCGCCTGTCTGGCGAGTTGCCATAGGGTTTGCTGTTAGCGTGGCTGTAAATGTTGTCATCTTCATCGTCTCCTGTCCCTGTCGGTTTCAACCGCCCCGGTTGCGTACACGCACAGTAGTGAGAATGTCTTTGCTCAGTGCGCCGCCGGGTATGTTCTGGATGGAATCGAAACTCAGTGTCATCCGCACACTGACGACGTTGTTCCACTGGTTGGCGGCGGTGACCTCGTCGGCATCGAGATATTGGTCGGCGCCGGCTACCGTGTTGTTATCGACGCCGTAGAAAAACTCCATTTGCTGTACGCCTTCCACCAGCTCGTTGGCTTGGTCGCAGGTGTTCAGGAATAGCGATGTGCCGGTGCCTGAGATGCTGGGGCACAGTCGGTATGTCGAGGTGCTGACACGGTAGGCGCCGGCAACGGAGGCACGGTCGGCGCCATACACCGCGCCCAGGTCACCGTTGAGATTCGACTGTAGCTTGTTGGGGCCGGTTGAGACTACACCACTGGCGTGCTCTATGACGCCGCCGCTGGTGGTGGGATTGTTGGTGATCATGAATACCGATGCGGTGCCACAATCGCCGACGGCCAGAATGTCAAACTGTTGCAGTGACAGGTAGGCGTTATCGGTGGCATCCAGTTGCAGGTCGGATATGGGTGTGTCCATCGGTGCCGTCAGCCGTATACCGGTGGTCGCACTGGCCCGGCTTATGCTGATAGTGTCGCTGCCGTTAGCGCCGGTGCCTTTGGTGCCGAATAGTGGCGATGCGAAATTGTAGCCAGAGGCCGCTGTTTGATTCGACAAGTCGTTGGTAAACGGACGGGCCGGGTTGGCACTATCCAGGCAGCCCAGGTAACCGGCGGCGCCGATATCATGTGACAGGCGGCCCAGTGCAAAGCGGACATTCTCCTGCAGGCGTGAAGTGCCTTCCTGCATGACATAGCTCGCCTTGGAGCCGCTGAAAATCTGTACCACGCCTGCCATCAGCAGCAAGCTGATAGTCATGGCGACCATGAGTTCGACCATGGAAAAGCCGCTTGACCGCAGGTCGAAGGTGTTGTCTGTCAGTGTGTGCATGGCGTTCATCATGGTTGTGTTGTCATGGAGATGCAGCGGAGATCTGCGGGATCGTCGGGGTCGCAGTTGGTGCCGATGGCGCCGCTACGCTGTTCGTCCCACATCACCGTGATCGTATACAGGCCGCCGGCGAGCGGGGTAATGCTGCCCTGTCCGGCAGGCAGACTTTCGCGCAGAACCTTGTTCCATTCGAAGATATCGTTAGCGGCCATTTCGTCGGGTGTGCAGCCGGCTGCCTTGTGACAATTGGTGTTTTCACCTTCCGCCTTGGCCGGGTAATCGGCCGCCCTGCTGACATTGCTGCGCATGCGGTCGACCATGTCGTTGGCGAGATAGGTCGCCTGGGTCTGTGCCGACGAGTCGTTGTTGAAGCGCAGGCTGGTGGCCTGCAGACTGGCCAGACCAAGCAGCCCGATGGACATGACCAGCACCGCTACCATGACTTCGATCAGCGTGAAGCCGGCCGTACGGGAGGCGATGGGAGACGTCGTCTTTTCACAATACATGTTGCTCACCTGAATCCTCCTAGCCACATGTGTGTTGGCTGTTTAGACTGATGCCGCCGGTTGCCATGACGCGCAGCAGTCGGCCGGTCTCGCCGGTTCTGTCGTCGCACAGCTCGAGTGTGGTATTCGGGCTATTCACGCTGCCCTGCGAGTCGATCCGAAAACTGTTCTGGCCAACGGGGGCCTGGGTGTTGATCTGTATTGAATTGGCCAGCGGTTCGACAACCCGAAGCACTTCCTGGGGAAAGTCGAGGGCGCCGTCCTGATCGCTGTCCACCCACGCCAGCCAGCCAAGCTGCCAGTTGTTGCCAGAGCAGCTGTTCTGGGTATCGCTGACACACACCGTGGCGTTGCGGCCCTGCTTGATCGCCTCGCTGCGGGCTATATTGAGCGAGGACACAAACAGGTTGGTAGCCGCTGTCAGCCGGTTGTTGCGAATAAGATCCTGCATGCCGGGTGCCCCCACGGTCAGCAATGTGGCGGCGACGGCCAGCGTCATTATCAATTCAACCAAAGTAAATCCGCGTGTTTTTGTCATGGCTTATTTCTACTCCTGCCGCCGGGGTGCCGTAAATCGAATTCCGATCAGTGGACCGGGATTCGCGACAAGCGGCTAAAACCGGTTGCTCACCTTGCGTCTGCCGTACTATCTATAGGGGACTGGCGAGCGAAAACTTTATAGCGATCAATGGGTCCGAAAGTCGACCGGCGGCAGTGGAAGGCCGACGAAAGGCTCGAATAGGGGCGGGGAACATGAAAGGCTCCGCGGGTGGCACGGTGGACTGCTGGTAAGTAAGTCCTTTTTGTCCCTTTGTGGTTACCAGGACGCGAGGAAGTTCGCCGACCTAAGCTTGCGGGACTGTCGGCCGCACGAGCCCAGGGATGGGCGAAGGTAGAGCACCAAAAGTAGGCCCCTTGAGGGGATGCAGGAGCAATTGCCGAGGGACGCGGCCGTCGAGCGTACAGGGGTGTATTTAGTACTCAAATGTAAGCTTGTGAGGAATCCGGATCAGTGGATCAATCCATTACCAACAGCAGGCGGTTATCGAATGCGTGGGAGTTCGTGTAGACCGTGGAATCCAGCGCCAGCGAGCGTAATCCGCTTTGATGCTCCCATTCGACGTGTACCGTTGCTTCGGTCAGCTGCTGCTGTTCCGTCAGCGATAGATTGACAGCGAACAGTGTTGCCGAAGCGGTGATCTGTGCAGAGGCATCGGCGATGAGATCTGCGGCGATCATCTGCGCTATCGCCGATTTTTCCAGAGTGTTGCTTGCCAGCAGATAGGCTTCGTCGGTCGAGTGCAGGTCGCCTGAAGCCGACCAGAGTCGCGCCTGAAGTTGCACCAGCCCGAGCAGGCCAATACTCAGCACCACAACCGAGACCATCGCTTCGATCAGGGTAAAGCCGCAATGTCTGTTTTCCATAGTTAAAAATCCTTCCATGTTCCCGGTACCGGGACACTGCGCAGCACAGGGAACTGAAGTCGGGTTTGCTGCATGTCCGCAAGCTGAATATGATTGAGGCGCAGCTTTGTATCGCCTGTATTCAGGTCGCCGTTGATGATCAGTGTGCCGAAGACTTCAAAGCCATAGTCAGCGATCGGTTCGGGACAGTCAGTGTCGACAAAAACAACGCCGTACAGGCGGACACCGTCTGAAAATTCAGGACAGCCGATCGCCGCTGAGAAGTACAGGGCAACGGGCCTGTCTGCACTGCCCAGGCTCCGGTTCCAGCGACCCGAGTTCAGATCGCCATCCTGTGCGAGCCAGTAGTTGCGATCGCTATCCGCAAGTGTGTTTTGTTCTGTTGCCAGTGAATGGAACTCCTCTCTGCTGACCGAAAAAATAAGCGGCCATAAGTCATCCCCTGGTATTTTTGCCTGTATCGGTCCGTTGTGGGTGTCGATCAGGTGCAGCACGGGGCATGGTCTGTCGCCGCCTAGCCACACGGAATCGCCTGCCTGATCAGAGTCGGCATTCAGGGGGCGAATATCAAAGTTGATCGGTATGGATGTCAGACAGCCGTTGAGAATCAGCGGTGGAGCCGATTCGGCCAATGGCGTCAGCACAGACAGCGGACGCACATACCGGCTGATGCCAGCATGAAGTGTGGAACCATCATCTCTGCTCGACGTTACCTGTATATGGATGTATTGATCCGGGTCTGCCGGCCGGCTGAAAACCACATCGGTTTGAATGTCCGGCCCGGTGAAACTCACAGTCATTTTATCAACCAGGGTGTTATTGTCCGTTGCCTGCCGCCATGACATCGACTGCAAAGAACGGCTCAGGTAGGCAAGTCCTTTCGCCAGCCCGGCCTCAGCCTGTAACATCAGGCGGGTGTTCCAGTTGGCGTTGTTGGCCATGCGCTGCTCCACGACCAGTGTGCGTGCTACCGCCATCGTGACCATGGTGATCGACATCATAAGTACCAGTGCGATCAGCAGTGTTGCCGCACCTTTCTGGATCTGTCGTCCAGGGTTTAACTGCTTTACCATCCGTTGCCTTCCCTGAGTTGATCATTGCGAATTCTCACCCATTGGGTGATTGCCGCGTGACTGTCCGGCTTGCCACGCAGTTGTCCACTGAGCTGAATTTTCAGGGCGCGCTGTATAAGTTGGGGGGCATCCGGCATACATTCCCGATCGGCCTTCAGCAGGTTCAGGCACCTGGAATGCTGTGTGAACTGCAGCTGGGTGATTTCCATCGTCGGATCGTTCACCGTTTGCCAGTAACCGCTGTCGCATTCGAAGCCTGAGCCGCCGTAACGCGACTGCACCCGTGCATCGTGAAGTCGAAAGCCGAACTGCTCGACATTGTCGTTGTCGGTTTGCTCTGCGCAATCTGCATCGTCACACGCTCCGACCCCGACGAGGCCGTCCTGGTCCAGGTCATAGGCGTACAGAATGCAGGAATCCGGGCTATGCCCGGCGTAGGCCCGAATGCGTATCTGATTCGTGGAGTTTTGAAACGGATTATCGCTTGCTGCCCGAAAACCGGGGTCGAAATGCCAGTAGCCGGCACGTTTAAGGTCACGACCGATCAGGTGCGTCAGGGCATGAAGCTGCTGGTGCAAGTGAGCCTGTTGCAGCAGAGCGGTGCTGTGCAGCGCGCTTGCACTGTATACCGTTAGCACAGCAGACACGGCAATCAGAGCGATAACTCCGGCAATCATCAACTCCACCAGTGTGACACCGCGCTGTTTATGATGGTAAGTCAGCATGCGGGGTATCCGCGGCCGTCTGTTGAACAGATGCGTACCCGCCCGAGCGGGCTGACGATCACGTGTCGCTCGCCGGCGTCGTTGCGTAGCGCAAATGAGTCAGCGCTGGCGGTTCCGCGCAGGGGTGAGAAATGCAGGGTTCGCGAAGCCGCACGCCGTGTTGCGATCAGCTTGACTGAAGGGAAATCCGTACCAGGCTGGCGACGAATCCGCGGCTGGCTATCACTGCCCGTGCGGCAGACAGCCGCTTCGGAATCCCCTGCCTCGCAGTCACAGGCTGCGTGATCGCTCCAGCCGTAACACCATCGGTCTGCAGCTATGGACAGCGAAAAATAAACGCTCTTTTGATGAGTTAATGCGTGGTTTCGCGCCTGTTGAAGTTCCTGGGAGAAGGCTTCAGTCGCTGCACGCAGCCGTGCAGTGTCCAGCAGTCGACCCATTGCCGGCATGGCCAGACCCGCCAGTAAGCCGAGCAGTGCCAAAGTCACCAGTAGTTCCAGAAGCGTAAAACCGGAATGCCCTGTATCTTCCATGAGCAGGCTCCAGTGCAACTTGTTCCCTGTTGTCGCGCAAAGTATAGTCGGGTTTATGGAAGGCGCAAGGATGATCGCCTTCTCGTTACGATCCGGCAAAAGGAGTTGCGTCATGGATAGACCGTATAACCTAGCTTTTTCTTTACTTGAATTACTGATATCACTGGCTATTGTTGCGATACTCGCCACCATTACCGTTCCTTCCTTCAGTGGGCTGGTCGCCAAATCACGGCGTAGTGATGCCATGGCTGCACTGGCGCAGGTTCAGCTCGCCCAGGAGCGATGGCGTGCCGGCAATCCCCGCTATACACAGGATATTGAAGCCCTGGGCTGGTCTTCACCGGAGTCACCCGATGGTTATTACCGCTTGCGTGTTGAGCAGGCTGATGCGGTTGTTTTCCTGGTGCTCGCGCAGCCGGCGGGTGTACAACAGTCTGATCGCTGCGGGGTCTTCGCGATTGGTGTCGATGGCCCTGATTACCGGGAAGGCTACGCGGGTCCTGATTGCTGGCGTCGGTAGTCGTACGGTTCACGCCATAGAGCGGAATGATAATGGCTGACTGCGTCGTTGTGGGTGCCGGCCTGATCGGTATGCTGACAGCGCATGAGCTCGCGGCAAGGGGTATGCAGGTCACCATCCTGGAACGTGGGCAGCCGGCGCGTGAATCATCCTGGGCAGGTGGCGGGATACTGTCACCTCTTTACCCTTGGCGCTACCCGGACCCGGTCAGTGAACTGGCGCGTTGGAGTCAACGCTATTATCCGCAATTGTGCCAGCGTCTCGAACGGGATTCCGGTATCGATCCGCAATGGACACCGTCCGGGCTGCTGATTGCCGATGTCGAAGACAGGGATGCGATGCAGCGGTGGGCAACGCGGTTCGGCGCCCATCTGGAATTGCTGGATGGCGCAGATGCGCGGCAACTGGAACCCCGGCTTGGACTGATGCCGGCGTCTGTCGCCTGGTTGCCGGAGGTTGCCCAGGTGCGCAATCCGCGCCTGGCGCAATCACTGCGCGCCACGCTGGAAAACGCGGGTGTCGAAATCCGTTCGCAATCCGCGGCGCAGGGCTGGAAGATAGAAGCTGATCGGGTTAAAGCGGTGCGTACGCCAGAAGCTGAGATCTGCGCCGATTATTTTATCGTTGCAAGCGGTGCCTGGACAGCGGGGCTGCTGGAATCTACCGGCCTCACGTTGCCGATCGAACCGGTGCGCGGGCAAATGATTCTGTTCAAGGGGCCGCCAGGACTGGTTTCGCGTATTACCTTATACAAGGGGCGCTATGTCATTCCGCGCCGTGATGGGCACGTACTGGTCGGCAGTACCCTGGAGTATGCGGGATTCGAGAAGCAAACCACACAAACGGGTCTGCAGGAGCTGAAGCAATCCGCCATCGAAATGATTCCCGATCTGGCCGCGCAGCCAATAGTGCAACATTGGGCCGGCCTGCGGCCAGGCTGTCCGGATGGTATCCCGATGACGGGGCCGCATCCTCAAATAGCCAACCTGTTTATCAACGCCGGTCATTTTCGGAATGGCGTTGTGCTTGGGCCGGCCACCGCCCGGCTGTTGGCCGATCAGCTGTCAGGGCGTTCGCCTGATCTCGATCCTCAGCCCTATCTACCTGAAAACAGGTCGAATATTGAGCCATACTGAGCATCTGGACTTTGTCTAAAGTGGCGACGTATACTGAACAAATGAGCAATCCAAGCGTCATGCCGGTACTGGGCGAAGAGGAAGCAGCCCGGCGTTTGCGGGACTATGACATCCTGCCCACCCAGCAGCGTCTGCAGATTGCCCAGCTGTTACTGGTGCGTGATCAGCATCTGAGCGCCGATCAGGTGCTGGAACTGGTCAATGCTACCGGCAACCGGGTCTCCAAGGCGACGGTCTACAACACACTGGGGCTGTTCGCGCACAAAGGAATTCTTCGCGAAGTGAATGTTGATCCCAGTCGGGTGTTCTACGACACCAATAACAGTCGACACCATCATTTTTATAATATCGACACCGGTGAGCTGTCAGATATTGATCCCAGCAAGATTCCAGTCGATCAACTGCCGGATGCTCCGGAGGGTAGTGTGATTGATGGTGTGGAGGTCATTATCAGGGTGCGTCACAATTCATAGTCTGAAATTAAATAGCGTAATGTAGTGCTTACAGATGCAGTAAGAGAATCATGAATCTGTATAATCCCTGAATCCAAAAACGCCGGTGTAGCTCCAATTGGTAGAGCAAGTCACTCGTAATGACGAGGTTGGTGGTTCGACTCCACTCACCGGCACCATATATTTCAATAAGTTATATCGAAAATTAGGACGGTTCTATTTAGCCGGGGCGCACTAGAGGCGCATTCACCGGCAACAAATCACCACCAAGCCGCACCGTTCCCGCGAGTCTTTTTGTTAAATTCCAGAGCGCCTAATCGGTCGTTCCATATTCAACAGGTATATGGGCAGATATTAGCGTTCAAGTGGTAGTGAATTTTGACCCACATGGAAAACTTGTAGTTTTCACACAGGCTGGGCCGATTTCGGTACTTGGTCTTAAGTCACCGCTCATAAGTTCAATTTATGGGTGTTCGAAATCGGCTGGAAAGGATGCACGCAAACGAGGCCCCTGAAACAATTTCAAGGGCCTCGTCATGGAGAACTGCGCGCGTTGAGGCAGTCCTGTCTGTGTGGGGCTATTTACCGGATGCCTGAGCCAGGGCTTTCTCGATGGAATCAGGTGCACACATAATACTCATGAACGAACCTTCCCCCATCATTGACAGATGCGGCCAGTTGATTGCGATACGAAACTTTGCGGACAGGGCATAAGGAACTCCATCTGACACGACAATTTCATATGGAAGATGCGCCGTATGCCGCGGGGTACTATTATCAATCTTTCCCATAATGTACTGATCACTGCTGCAGTCTTCGCTATCTTTGCCATTTAGTGCCACACCGAAGATGGTCTCGTCCTTGCCCGGAATATCCACACGGTAGACCTTGGCTGTTGCACCCTTGCCCGCAGCCAGGGAGTCCTCGATTGCCTTCACGGCTTCTGCCTGACTACCGTATTTGGCCAGTTCGCTCTGGTCGTCAAAATATGGCATCGCGAACTTATAGTGATATTTTCTCAGTTTCTTGGCGGTCAGTTTCTTCTCGGAACCAAAGTCCTTCTCCGCGCCGAGCGCTCCCTCAAGCTGCTTCCGAATATCTACCATATCGCCTGCCATACGGTAGGCGGCGGCCATGTACTCCGGGTTGGTATAGACAACTTCCGTGACATCACCGTTTTTGGTGATCGAAACACGCGCAATGGCACCATACGCACCGAAGTCCGATTTGGCAGCATGGTCCTTCATGGTGTCGTTGGTCACGACCACGATATGGGCCCCCTCGTACGGAGAATATTCACCGGCAATTTCAAAACCGGAACCGGTCAGCTTTGATTTGACTTCCGAGGTTACGGATGCAGCCTCACCGCTTGAGGTGCTGGCCAGCACGAACGGCATCAAAACTTCATCTGCCATGGCGCTTGCCATTGAGAGTATGAAACCGCATCCAGTGATGCATATCGTCTTTAGAAATCGTACCATTTTCTGTTCCTCCGGTTCTTTAGATTAAGAGTTTTTCGTTACACTGAGCATGGTGGAATATTGCCTGAGAATTGCAGCAAAACCCAAGCACGCTAAACGAACGCCGAAGTATAGGCTAGTCGTTCAGGCTGTGCGAGCAATTACAGATTAACGATTGAAGGCCTGCTATTAACCTGGCAATAAAATATCCGGCGTAGGAGCGGCCTCCCGGCCGCGATATCGCGCCGAAGGACGGCGCATCTACGCTGTATGTTTAATTGCCGGGGTAAATAGTATGCGGCAGTTAAATAGCCCTCTACTCGCGGCAAACGGGCGAGGATACCCCCCCCAAGGAAGTGCAACGGACTCGGCCTTCGGTTTGAGGTGCGCCGTTCTTGTTTTGCTACTCCGCACCGACAAATGGTCGGTCTTGACCTGACTACGTCGTTTAGAATGTAAGAAATCATTAATCTGCTAAAAGATAAGAGTCGAGGTGCGCTGCGCTAAGGCGGCGTTTTCCCAGTGGGTGAGAGACCCAGCCGGCAATCTCGCTCCAGCCGGAAGTAATCGGAGCAGTCATTGAGGTAACGAAATGACTGAAGCTTTCGATGTAACGGATTACTTTAGGTGGTCTGGCAAGTGTACAGGCCGTAATGCAAGTGAACGCTGAGTAAGCCTCGAAAATGTCGCTGCGCAGGCCGACTCGTCCACCGTTGCGTCCTCTAAATCGAAACAATTGGTTTTCTGTTTCCAAAGTTATAGAGGGAAGAGCACAGGTGAAACGCTATGCAATTATACTACTTTGTTAGACGATTGATCGTATAAAATCGATGCCATCAGGCTACAATGGTCAGGAGCGAGGTAGAAGTATCTATGGGAATACATAGCATCATTTTATTTTCCCTCTCGGTGTCGATTGGTTCTTCCGCAATCGC
>Ga0209456_10001684_pt1 | contig 10661 bp, 12 predicted proteins | sample COG_11_FD_184755 | JGI IMG/M metagenome (GOLD analysis project Ga0209456, IMG submission 184755) | Pelagic marine sediment microbial communities from the LTER site Helgoland, North Sea, for post-phytoplankton bloom and carbon turnover... | ecosystem: Environmental > Aquatic > Marine > Neritic...
TGGTCAAACTCTCCATATCATAGATGAGAAAAGAGAAGGAAGAGTTCAATCTGTTAATTTCTTTATGGGTAACCAAAGAGAGCAAGTAGGTGAACTTGGAGCTGGAAATATTCCTGCATTGCTGGGATTAACTGAGTGTAGGGCTGGAAATACCTTGTCTTCTGTTAAAGGAATTCCTATGTTTGAAGGTGTCAAATATGTTTCAGAACCTGTCGTTCAAATTGCAATCGAGCCCAAACATCCTAAAGATTTACCTAAACTGGTGGATATTTTAAAACAACTTACAATTGAGGACCCTAATCTAGTTGTAAAAATTGATGAAGAAAGTGGTGAGACAATTGTTGCCGGAATGGGTGTACTACACTTGGATGTTGCAGTACACAGAATTCAAGATGCCAAGTGTGATATTATAACTTCAGAACCTTTGATTAACTATAGAGAAACTGTGAAGGGCGGATGTGAACCGATCATGGCAAAATCACCAAACAGACACAATAAGATTTTCATGAAAGTAGAGCCACTAGAGCCAGAAATTGCACACATGCTAAGGACTGGCGAAATTAGTGATTTAAAAGATAAGAAAATGGTTTCAGATTTGCTAAAAGGTGCTGGGTGGGACACTGATACAATTAAGAGGGTCATGAAATTTGATTCACGTGGAAATGTTTTGATTAATGGAACAAAGGGTGTTCAGTTTGTTCAAGAGTCAACTGATTCTATTAATTCTGGGTTTGAAGAAGTAATGAAAGAAGGTCCTCTTTGTAAGGAACAAATGAGGGATTGTAAGTTTATTTTTACTCACTTTGTACCTCATGAAGATACTGCACACAGAGGTTTGTCTCAACTAGGCCCTGCTTCACGTCGTGCATGTATGGGAGCATTACTAACTGCGGGTACTGCTGTTTTGGAGCCTACCTTAGCAATTGAAGTCCGTGTTCCAACTGATTTGGTTGGAAATGTTGCGACCATTCTTTCTGGTAAACGTGGTAAAGTACTTGACATGTCACAAAAAGGTGCATCCAGTATTGTTATTGGTGAGATTCCAGCTTCTGAAACGTTTACTTTGTCTGAAGCCATGAGAGGACAAACTGCAGGACGTGCAACATGGAATACATCCTTTAAGGAATGGACCGAAGTTCCAAAATCACTCCTAGCCGCAGGAGTGGCTGATATTAGAAAGAGAAAGGGACTGGCACCAGAACCACCGGGTGTTAACGAATTTATCGATAAAGTCTAAAAATAGAAATCCCCCGTGATATGCGTAAATTTCTGACGGTCCTCGTAAAGTTTTAGATCTGAGAATCAAATTCCATTCTAATGACAAAATTAGAAAAACTCAGAGAAAATAGAGTGCGATGTAATAGAACTGAATGAAGCATGGAGTGAATTCGAGAAAGAACGTAAAGCCACAGATACAAACAGTAGTTCACTTGAAAAATCAGAGAGTGGTAATTCTGGTCAAACAAATGCTAGAAGTGGTTTCCATATCAAATGATGCCTTGGATGGATACAGTGTCTATACTGCAGCTTTGGAGAAAAAACTGAAAATAATTCCAAAGAAAAATGACTCTGAAGGGAAGAAAGAATCACTATAACGTAAAGCTGCTCCGCGGATACGGAGTATCCATTTCTTTGAAAAATAATAAAATTATACTGCGAAATGGCCGGGACATATTTACAGGAATTTCAAATGTTGAAGAATGGCTTGTGACAAAGATTCCTTATGAGAAAATTATCGTTTCAGGTAAGGGATATCTTTCCACTGAGGCAATCAAACTGCTAAATGAAAATAACAAGAACGCCATTCTGACTGATACGTACGGTCCCCCAATATTTTTCATCAATGGTGGAATGCAATCTTTTATCGGCACAAAATACAGGATTGCCCAATACGATGCATTTAGAAATCCTGAGATTTGTAAGAAATTATCCAAAAAGATAGTTCATCAAAAGATAGAATCAGAAATCATAAAGCATGAATCAGGGATTATTTTATCAAAAATCTAAAATTTAACAAATTGAATTCAAACAGAAACCATAAGAACATTTCTCATCAGATCTATGTTAGTTCCTATCCCAGTAAATTCATTAAAACAAATCAAAAACAAATATCTCCAATTATATTTTAATATACATACAGTATCAACAATAATATTGATTATAAAACTAAGTTTACTTGTTATTGTAGCATTGTTTATAATTTCAATTTCTCCAGCATATGCTCAACATCATAGCGGATCACTTGCACCTCCAATCGATTTTGATGGGATGTCCGTTGCGTTAAATTCAATTTTATCGCCCGAAGATTTTACTTTTGAAGACACAAAAAGTGCAAACCTTTCAATTAGATTCTTTGATAGCCAAACAGACACGAACATAACTAGTGTAACATATCGCATCCAAATATTCCAAGGGGACAATCTTTTGGCAAACGAATATTTTTATGATGAAGATGGAATCCTGGATTTAGAGGTTAGACCCACAATAGGATGCAAAAACCAAGAACTATGGAAATGCACAAACTACTTTGGCGAAAAACATCCCATTGCAGGAGGATATTTTGCAAGAGGTGATTCAAGACCAATAATTGAAGGTCCAGTGTTTGACAAGAGTGGTCAATACAATGTTAAAGTATCTATCGTAGGTGCAACAAATCCCAAAACAATGACAACCAGTGACTTACATTTTGAAACATTTCTTATCATTCCAGAAAAGCAGAATTTTTTAATCCAAACAGCAAATGCGGAAGCATTTCCTATTTCAATTAAATCATTTGATAGTGAGATAAGCAATTTTGCTTTTGATGAAGAATTTAACAAGATTTCTTATGAAACATCATTTGACTGGAATCATAGTAAAGAACATGGTTCCAATTCAAAACAGATCATTCAAGTTCAGAAAGATTTTCCTGTTTTCAAACAAGGGCATGACATTGATGTATTTATTGAAGGAATAAAGATAGAACGACCATTTCTCTTTGATGTTTCATCACCAAATGAGAATATCATCAGAATAGACATACCACATGAAGAAATTATTAGCATTCATGATAAATTAGAGGGAATTCATATCAATCAAAACACTATGAAAGTTGACGTACTTTCAGGATCACAAACACAACTGAATGAGTTAAACTTTTCATTTGAAAATGGATATACCACAAATGTTACTTGGAATTCTCAGTTAGAATCAGGACAAGAAATCCCATTTACCTTTTCATTCTTAGATACAAATAACAATCCAATCGATGACATATTGTTTGCATATAGCATTACAGATTCAAATGGAAATGAAGTATGGACAAACATGGGAAAAAGTCCGACATTTCTGGGTATTGTTGTGCAAAATGGAATACATCAGGAATCAGCTATGATATCAAATGACGGAAATTATCAATTTACGATAATTTTGACAGGACAGGAAAACACAAATTTTGAAAAATTCTTTACATCAAAATCAGATTTTGAGATTGTCTCTTCTCATAATTTAGAAACTGCAAAAGAAGTTACATTCAATCAAGTTGAAATTCCGTCATGGATAAAGAATAGTGCTGGTTGGTGGGCCGAAGACATTGTAGGTGACGATGAATTCATTCAATCAATTCAATTTTTGATTAAAGAAAAGATAATCTCAATTCCTGCATCTCAAGAAAATACTTCTAATTCTCAAGAGATCCCAGATTGGGTGAAAAACAATGCTGGATGGTGGTCTGCCGATCTTATTTCAGATAGAGACTTCATGAAAGGAATTGAGTTCCTCGGAGAACAAGGAATAATTAAAGTAAGTTAACTTTACGAGGAGCGTCAGATTTTTGTGCCTAACATGGGGGATTTCTATTTTCATCGATAAAGTCTAAAAATAGAATCCCCCGTTTTATGTGTGAATTTCTGTCAAAAGGTATTGTCTTTATGACATAGATGAAAAGACTAATGAAATCACAATTGATAAAAAGAAATATTCGGCACATGGACTTGGACATTTGTTAGACCCCATATCAAACTATGATGATAAAAAACACGTAGCCTGGCATGTTGAAATTTGGAAAGATATTCTTGATCTAGAATATAAAAAAACCACAATTGAAAAACTATGTGAAAAATATGGCAACAAATATGCAATTCAAAAACTTGGCATATCGACACCAACTGTTCTAAATCGAATTAGAGAATTTAATGAAGGAAAGGATTACTATTCTCAGATAAATCCCTCTAACTTTTGTATTGTAGGATTTAGCAATATGGTTAATGATGATACTGGTGAGCAAATCAAACCATTTGCGCCATTTCAAAAATTTGTCAAAGATGCTGTCTTTGATGACTTTATTGATTACAATAGCAAAAACAGCAAAAAATTGAGAGGAAAAGAATATTGGAAGTCATTTTGGGACACTTTTGAGGAATATTTCAGGCATAAAGAATCAAAATTTGATGGAGATGTGGGGGTTTTAGAGAGAAAACATGTGATTGTGACTGAAATCAAGCATATTGGCAAGGAAAGCAATAGTCTTGCTGAGCCATTTGGGCTGGATGAGTATAGTTATGAATACTATGATGATCCTGAAAGAGTAGGTAGAGAATTTCGAGATAATGTTGGTGGGATTTTAGATTTGGAACCCAAAGATGTTAGAGAGGGGGGAATTATCAGAACTACCTTATGGATAGAGAAAGAGAAAATTAAGAAAAAAGAATATGACAAGATATCAGATAGAGCCAAAGTCAAGTTACTTACTGCATTAAAAAAATGTATGACGTTAGAACTGTATATCTTAGAAATTATTACGTCATAGAACTGAATTTTTAGATTAGCAACAGAGTCACTTTTTGTTTATTATGAATAATTTAATTTCAAACCACCACAATCAAAGAAAGTACTGTCTCTGATTTCTGATTGCCATCTTTCATGAAATTTGTAGTTAAGCAGATCATCCTCTAGATACACATCATAATTTGCAATCTAACATTTTCCATTTTCCCACGTCTGCAAAATTTCACCATCACCTGAAACCACCTCAATGGTTACCTCAAAAAATTCTGGAATCTTGCCATGGTTGATGTACATGCTAGCTATTTCAGAGCAATGCTTGCATTGTGGCAAATCTCTGGAATTATCATTTTGTTTTCAACATGGCTGTACTTTACATTTAATGATCTAATCAAAGTAGGACCAAAGGTCATAATAATTGGAGTGATGGGGGTGGTTGTCCCTTTTGTTAGAGGATACTTTGTTATTTTATGGATGGATTTGACTGCACTGTTACTGTACTAATTGGCGCAACACTTAGTGCAACAAGTATGGCGGTTTCTGTTGTAATTTTAGAGTAATTAGGAAAAGAAAAAAGTAAAGAAGGAAATATTCTAGTAAATGCATCTGTATTAGATGATGTGTTAGGTCTTGCAATTCTTTCAGCACTAATTTCTATTGTTGCCATAAAAACAATTCCAACAATAGAATCAATTGCAAAACTACCATAACTAAGATAGGACTTTGGATTTTGATTTTGTTAGGCACAGTGTATCTTTTGCCCAAGGTAGTTCATATGGTTTCAAAAACATATACAACAACACTGAGGTTATAGAAACCAGACAAGGAATTGCGTTAGGTTCTGCATTTGGTTTGACTGCAATTGCAGCTAATGTAGGATTGAATCCCATTGTAGGGGCATTTGCAGTAGGGATTGGGCTTGGCAATAAGCAAAGGAATTGTAGAATGTCTGGGAGGAAAAATTTGGGTAAAAAGTGATGTTGGAAAGGGGAGCAATTTTTATTTTAGTATACCTCTCACATCTCTATGAAAGTACTGCTTGTTGATGATAATCGTGATATAATAGAACTCTTGACCAAAGCGCTTTCAGTAAAAGTGCAGGAAATAAGAACTGCCACTAACGGTAAAGATGGTCTTGAATTAATAAAAAATGAAGAATGGGACTTGGTTTTATTGGATCTTGCAATGCCTGGTTTTTCTGGATTAGATGTTATAAACAATCTAGAAAAAAATAACTTGTTGAAGAAAAATATCATTTGGGTTTTTACAGCATCTTCAATAACTAATGAGGAAGAAAAAGAATTCATAGGGCGGGGAGTATCTAAAGTAATTAGAAAACCTGTACAGATAAAGGAACTTTTTGCCAAACTAGCAGAATTAAAACGATACAATGAATAACCAAGTTTTTCTATATGCCGAAATTGTTCTGAACGTTAAGACCGAATGCCTGCATTACAGTGCAAAGACTGTGTCTTTATTCTTCCGTTTGGCAAACACTTAACTAAATGATGGAAAGTGGGATTTACTTATCATCACTAAATACACATAAAAATTCAATTAAAATCCTAAGATTTTATCAATATACGTCTGTAAACTTCAGTTTAGGATATCCTAAACTAGAATCTGTCTGAATATTAGAATAAAACAATTTTGGTTTGTCTGTGGAAACAAAAGTACATCCCTCATGGTCAAAAATTCTAAAATGAATATCGCATGCACTCTTCATAACGCCAAGCGTTTGAAAACCTGGCCTGCTTGTCATTATCATTAAATCTTTGTTATGCCTTATGTTTCTCGTGTTTTCTATCATGGCTTTTAATATTTGATCAATATTGCCTCTGTATCCTAGTTCAATAAAGCTATAATCAACCTGCATTAGTACACATTTTTGTTTTGCTTTTAGCTGTTCGTAATAATTCAACCAATTTTTGTGGGCTAATTCAAAATTTTGTTCATTACTCCTATCTAGAATAATTTCAGATGTGGTATCTCCAAAGGTATGACAATAAAGACGAAAATTTTCAAGTAATTTTTGCTCATCTACATGTGGGGAGATGTGTTGAAGATATGCTTCTGCATTTTGATCTGATGATAGTGAAAGAAGTGCACTGTTATTATGATTCAAGAAATTCAATACTATAGGTAACAAAAATGGAACAAATGCATATCTATCTACATCCGAGTCTATCTCAATTCCAATTATGGAACCTTTTTTGAACCCCCCACCTATTTTATCATCAAAACTCTGATTACCTGTGGAAAATCTATTCTCAGAATCTGAGATTGGCTCAAATTTTTTATGTTGTAAATTAAAATATGAGAATCTCGAAAATGCGGTTAATTTGCCATTTCTAAAGCTGAATGGTATCTTTGATATTCGAATTTCTATTCCCATTAGTTTTTTTATCAAAATTTCTCGCATCATGAAATTTTCTACATACAGTTTGGATGTTTGAATTACTCCATCTACTAACTGCTCAAGAGATGATGTTTCTTTTTTATCACTCAAAAACACAACAAAGCCATTGTGTTTGTCAACTAGAGAAGTAACAATCTTTTCAGCATTTATTCTCATTTGAGGGGTTAACTCCATAGTTAATGAATCCCAAATATCCATTATGATAAATGGTTTTTTTGGTTCTTCATCTGAAACAAATGGATCGTTTACTATAGCCACAGTATTAGAAATACGGTTTACTAACTCAGCAAGTAAGAAATTTGAATCATTTGACATCAGTTCATTACTTGAAACTTCTAGGATATTTTCACTAGGTACAAATGACTCTATCCAGGGATACCAAGAGTACAGCATCTCTGCTTTTTTGTTTCCCGTAATGAAATAGATATTGTAATCTTTGACCACATTTTTTGCAAGATCTAAACTTAGAGTCTTTTTACCAGTTCCTGCATCACCCTTAATCAAGAGAGTTCGATTACCAATATCTAAAAATTTTTTGATGATAGGAAATTCTACATTTTCTGAAGACATTATGAAAATCCATCCTTTGTAAGATATACTACATACTCTTTACCCGTACTAGAATTAGTGTAAGGTAATTTTTTAGTATCTGAATATTCCTGTAGAAGTTGAATTTGCTGAGATTCTCTTAATTTCTTGAAAATTTCTTCACCAATTGCAATCTGTGAGGGGTTTGTCACTGGATAAATTTTTGCAGCCATTGTAATTGTAGAACCTATTAGATCTGGGTCTGAACCAAAAAATACTATCTGATTTTTTCCAACTTCCACTCCGACTCTAATCTTAATTTCAGGTAAACCAAACTTTTCAAAGGCAGGATTCATTGCATGTTTTATTAGCAGATTCATGGATTTGGCACATCTAATTGCGTTTTGACATGTCTCTTCAACATTATTTATTATTGGAAAATATGCTATTACTGCATCTCCTGCATATTTTAAAACAAAACCTGAATGCTTTGAAATCAATATTGATAATTCTAGCGAAAACACTCTGACTAAAGAAGACATTTCATCTGGAGTGAGTGTGGTTGCAAGATTGGTGGATTTTACAATATCCACAAAAAGAATGGCAGTAGTTATGTTTTGTTCTGACTGGGAAGAAAGAAAGCGATTAGAGAGGTATTTTAATAATTTTACAGAATAAGAATCCCTTGCATTTTTTTGCATAAAAGATAGATTTTGATTTATTCTCTTTTTGATTTTATCGATAATAACGGAATCTGATTTTATCTGAAAGGAATCATCAGGCTTTAATTCATCAATTAGTGCTTTCATTAGTTGTGTTGAGATGAATTTTTTTTCAACGAGATCATAGTATCCTTTTTGATTTCGTACTATGGTAGATTGGAATCGTGATCTATCATTTTGAATATCAAATGGAAATAATGGTATAAGGTTTTTCATTTTTGTTGATGATATTTGATTTTTTAAACTAAAGGTGGACATGATGAAAGTCATAATCTAATACTTTACATCATAATAAAGTGTTTAGTGATACTCCAGATTTTTTTTGAACATATATTTAATTAATGCTATACTTAGAGTCGCTTAATAGAAGAAATAACATCTATGTCGCACCTATGATAATCCCTATCAAAGGCACAAATGGAATTCTAAAAGGCCAGGGGCAATTTTCTTATTTTCCATTTTAATTTATCTAGGGCTCAATATTTACAGTATGGAGATGCATGTGCAATAATTCGCCTCTTTCTGTATATTGTTGATATGACTTCATGTAGCAATTTGTTAGAGTATGAGGTGAATAATACATCTAGATTGCAGTGCCATACAAAAATAAATTCTACAAATTGCTTGCATGGACAAGTTTATAAAAAATAAGAAAATACCTTGTTTATGGGTCATAGAATAACAGTGATGGTTGATGATGAAAACTACAAAAAACTACGTATTCTACAGTCTAAATTATTAATACAAACAAATTCATCCGTTAGTTTTTCAAGAGTACTAAATGACACAATTAATAATTGTTTAAAAAAAGTAAATGATAATTAATTCAAAGAATATTGTACAATTACGCTAAAAATATCACACAAGGGTTTCTTTAGAAACCCAAATTCTGACATATCAGATAAAGAAAATAAGACGATCTTATGAAAATTCAATTTCGATAAAGAGAATCTAGTCTTCAGTCAATAAATTCCAGATTCATCTTTTTTAGATTTTGTTAATTCTATTTGATATCAAAAGCAATCCCCTTACCTTTAGATGACGTAAAAATCACAGAATCATGACTTTTTATTAATTCTTTAACCCAATTAAGACGATTTTCTGGTTCAATATCTAAAGAAGAATAAGTACACATCCAAGAACCATCAAAATTTTCAAAATTAACATGGGATTTTTTTTCAGATCGTAAAAAAGTCTCCATCCCATTCCTTGTTTTCTTGTCAAAATCCAACATTCCTACTATTCTACAAGGTTTGATAGAATCTGAAGGTAGTATTATTTTTAACAAGTTATCAAATGGGTCTTCTTGTGGATATTGACTTGTGTGTGTAGTGTGATAAATATCAAGAAGATTTTCAGTTTTGTATTTTTCTACATCAATTCCATATCCTTTCATTTCTTTTTCAATTATATCTTCATCCTCGGGCATAACGTAAATTCCACGTTCTCCTTTTTCTAGTCCATTCTTTAAGAAATGAAACTGAATTTTTTTTGAATATTCGGGATTTTCATCAAACATTATGATGTGTTTTTCTTTCTTCATATTATCAAGAAACGGGATTGGGTTAGCTTCTGTTAGTAATGAGGAATCTTTGTTTTGAATCATATCTCTCGTTTGAATAATGAATGGGGATTATCAAGCATAACAAATTCATGACTTTTCAATAAAGTCTTTAGAGTTTTATCATCTGGAATTTCGTTTATGTTGTATCCACAAATGCAGGAAATATTTTCCTTTTTAAAATAACTATCAGCTTGCTTTTCAAATGCCAAGAATTCTTGAGACAATCCATGTTTGAACCATTGTGTACAATCTATTCCCGCAAGACGTGTAGTCAATACCGTTTGGTTTTTTTGATGAATTTGATTAATCATTTGAAGTTCCTGTTGAATGGCAGTTTTTTTATTTTTTAGAAGATCAGAATATAGTACGTTTTCTACTGCAGGTAATTTTATCTTATCTGAGGATATCATGGCCTGAGGCACATCAGGTTGAACAAAGAATTTTCCCATTATCTTGTCTCTGAGATCTTTGTTACTCCATAGAAACATGACATGCTTATGTCCAGATAGATTCTTTAGATATTTAGTAAGATCTTTTCTTTGAATTTCATCTAATATTTCTTCAATGCTCCCATTAGCATCAAAATCAATTTGATTTAGCATCTCTTTTTTGATTGACTCCATTATTATTTCAGAAGCATCTTGGTCAAATAGATCTGAAAATGTAT
>Ga0209456_10001685_pt1 | contig 10661 bp, 11 predicted proteins | sample COG_11_FD_184755 | JGI IMG/M metagenome (GOLD analysis project Ga0209456, IMG submission 184755) | Pelagic marine sediment microbial communities from the LTER site Helgoland, North Sea, for post-phytoplankton bloom and carbon turnover... | ecosystem: Environmental > Aquatic > Marine > Neritic...
TCATGGCCTCGGTCTGTCGGGGCCGAAGTCACGCGAACTACTGGCGCGGCTTTGTCGTGAAGACGTGTCCAACGAAGCGCTCAAATTTCGTGATATCCGCCGAACTTTCGTCGCCGGGGTGCCCGCGCTACTCACTCGTTTATCGTTCTCGGGCGAGCTGGGTTATGAAATATACGTACAGCCCGAGTATCAGCTCAGGCTCTACCAGGCGATACTAGAGGCCGGCGCCGATCTCGGCCTGCGACATTACGGTGCACGCGCTTTAATGAGCATGCGGCTGGAAAAAAACTGGGGGGTGTGGACGCTCGACCTGCGCCCGGATTTCACCGCGGCCCAGTCGGGGATGGATGCTTTCATTAACTGGGAAAAGGATTTTATCGGTAAGCAGGCCGCCGTTAACGAACGCGACACCGGGCCGACGATAAAGCTGGTGACCATGACGATCGACACCGATGATATCGATGTGTCCAACGATGAAGCGATTCTCAAGGATGGCGAGTGCGTAGGCTATGTTACCTCGGGCGGCTATGCCCATCACCTGCAGCGATCGATGGCGCTCGGTTATGTGCCGAGCGATCTTGCGCATGCCGGCACCTCGTTTGATGTTGAAATCAACGGTGAAATGTATGCCGCGAAGATAATCGGTACGGCGCTGTACGATCCTGCGGGAGAGAAAATGCGTGCCTGATTAAGCCGGGTCCACCCGGTTTTGTGCAGCAAGTCCGGCTCTGTCAGCTGTTTGCTCGGTATCCCGTGTTTATGAGATGAGTTAGAATTCCTCCGCGCAGACTGCATGCTGGTGTTGCCCGCTACTTATGCGATCATGGAGAACCTGGGGATTCGTGCAACCGATGCAAGCGAAATGGCGTTCTTCGAGCGATCCGGGGTCTAGCCGGGCGGATTAATATTTCGGTGTGTTCCTGGCATCATGGAAGCGCCACATTTGATAACGATAATAGTGCCGATTCAAGAGTAAATTTCCTGATAGCTGACTCTCATACTATTGGGATCAACGTCAGCAGAGTGCCGATTCTGCTAAAAAACTCGGAAAATAATGAGGGTGTGTTTTCCTGCAGAAAGCCAAAGTATTCTAAACTCCTCACCGTAAATAATATGCAAGCTCACCAGTAGCTTTGTCTGCCGAGATCGTTGGTTATAGGTCTCCCCCCCAGTAGGTTAAACTTTAGAATTAGTTATATCGCAAATAATTTTGCCACCTGGAAAAATTTAGAGTTTTTCAACAGAATAGGCCAGTAGCAAACGCTCTTATCCATAAAAAGGCTGTCGACTCTTAGCATATACAAATTTTTAAACCTTGCGGGGGCGCTGACTTTACATCTAGTCCTGCTTTACGTAATCCGGCCATGAGACCTTCGATCAATTCATTCGGCATGCCGCGAGCACGAAACGGTGCGCGCGGTTCCTCAGGATAGTTCGGTACCAGTTCGAGTACATGTGCCAGGGTCATTTCCGCTTTATCCTGCTCGAATCTGGATAGGTCGATCTTAAGGGCATTGGGTTTCTGTCGCCTCAAAAGGCGCAAAAAATTCATGTTCTGAATAAACGAAATTTTTCGAACACACTGTCTTCAAGGTATTTCCCCCAGGGTTCCTGTATTTAACGCGAAAAGTCAGTCTGGTGCCTGGCCTGAGGCCTGCTGGAGGCATCCATATCGCCACCCATTCCTGTGTTTTGCTTTTTTTATCCAGCTTCCTCATTAAAGTGACAAAGTTAAACCCGTGATTATTCTGTAATTTGTCATCCGCCGAATAGTAGGTTTCCCAGCTGGCACCATTTTGATAAAGGATTTCGACCTCGGGAAACATATAGTCGATTAATTGCCCTTTCTTTATGGATTCCGATCCAGTCCGGACGGTACAAGAGAGACCCTTTATCCGTTTGTACGGAGCACGCCATTTAACCACGTAGCGCGCGCGCTGCGGTTTTCCGTCGTGTGTAAATAGCAGTTTGCCCAACCCGTCATCCAGAAAGTAAGGGGGCTCGCCGATATTGTCTGGACCGAAACGTTCGCATTTCCCCGGTTTGTAAATCAGATCTCTGTCCTGGGCTTGAAGCCTCATGCCTCGACCATCCGCGGTTGCAAGCTTTCCAAGGCGTTCCTGAATTAGCGGTCCCGTTGCCGCGCCGTACAGGGTCAAGGCGCCTTCATAGTATTGGGCTTCGTATTCTTCCGGGGTGGTGACGTATGACAAGTAGTCGTTGGCCAGGCCGATTAGCAGTACTTTTTCATCAGAGTCCAGGCCGAGTTTTTCTGTGACCTCATTTTTCAAGCGGCGCCCCATCATCGTTGTCGCCTCGAACGGCACGGTCACAAAAGTAAGATCGCCGAGCCTGTAGACACCGAGCGAGGTTTTTTTCTGAACCCCGCCGGGAAGTAGGAGCCTGGTCAAATCGAGCCAGCTCAACGAATCGATAGTCGGCGCAAACGCCGGCTGCTTGGGGCCTTGTCCGCGATAGTTTTCTCCCCACTGGCGGCGACTGGTCACCCCGTCGATCCAGCCAAGTTCGTGGAACAGCGTGCGGCCACCGTCAGCCCCGCCAGCAAGCACTGCAACCCCGGGTATCGCTTCCTCAGCCGTTTTGCGCGTTTCGGATTCGTTTACTGATCCTTGTTGCATACAGCATTCGACATTAGCGCCTGCGATTAAAAAATTGTCGTAGGAGATCCCGATATCAACTAGCGTGTTGATGCGCGTTGCCCGGTCAGGTGAATTAGCGACAGCTATTCCATCGTCGATTTTCTCGGCGAGGGTCCGTCCGAGACGCAACGCGTTTGGCTTGTCCTGTTCGATCCAATCCGCGGAAATATCTCCCTCGGCCCCATTAAATATCAATACGGGTGCCCCGGGCGATGCCCCATCTTCGACTAGATGTGACGCTATCCCGAGAATGTCGCTATTGTAGAGCTGAAGGGTAGGTCCCATGACTGTGGGATGCACAGCGAGAAAGACGAGGGTTGCAATAATTCTGCGATCCGAGCTCGATGACCTGACGGTTAATATTCGAACAACAGGATCGACGGCATGATAGTTGTAGGGATCCGGAAAATACTTGTGTTTGTCGCCTCTGGTCAAATTCTGATTCTGTCGGAGTATTTGCTGATATCCGCGATTGAGCTTAAACGGCTCGAAGCTTCGATTCCTGAAGAAACGCGAAATAGGTTCCGTTCTCGCGAAACTCAACTCGACGAAGTTTTCCCTGCTTCCACGGCGTGCATCTATCACGGCCTCGATCGCCGCATCCGAAATTCTCTTGGCAAGAAACGCGAACATATCCGGATCGAATCCCGCCTGGGGCGATCCCAATTCGTTGTAGGCGGGATTGCTCGAAAAATTACCGGGACTGTGATGGGTATGGGATGCGGCGATTATCATCTCTTCCCTCGATATATGTCCGAATCTGGCATTTACGATTTCGGCTACCTTGTTCGCGAGCATGGCCGGCATGGACCATAGATCAGCAGAAACCATCAACAGACTTTGTCCATTCCTGTCTTCGAAATATACTGCCCGGGCATTCAGCCTCGTCCATGCACCGCGGGAGATTTGACCGATGGGCCCATAGCCTCCCATCGGGTATCCGGGCGGAGGAGTAATATCAGATTTTGCGGCCCCGGCTATGAGTGCGGATGGCGGGGCAGCCTGTTCCACTGGCTTTTCCAGTTTTACCAAAACCGTAGCGCCGCACCCCGATAACACAAGAGCTACACAAGCAACCATCGATATTTTCAACATGCCTTAAGTCCCCGCTGCGACTGTCTGTTCCCCAATAACCAGGGCCACATCCATTGTGAGAAATCAATTTTCCAGGTTGGTATCCTTTTTGGGTATAAAGTCAAACTTATGCCTTTTTGCGAGTTATTTCGAGACATCTCTGTCGCAAGAAGTTTCTGTTTTCGAGTTAAGCAAACAATAACCTGCCATTAAAGCTGGATGATTGCTTAATTTTGTGTAAATGCTTTCTGACACTGAAACAGGTTCAGAAAAAACCTCTACCATCGGTTCAGCAACACCCCACTTTGAGTTGTCCCCATCACGCATCCAAATAAAGTCAACCCTTTCTTCAGGCCTGCAAATCTCGGGGGTGGCGTCCCACGCGCGATCGTTGGAATAGCGTGTAGTCGTATTTTGAAAATCATCATCTCGCTGGAGAGTACTGCGAGATGACGGATTTTGTATTGCCTGACTATACCGAGATGTTAGCGTAAAGTTAAAGTCGCCAGCGACCAGAGCTGGTATGGGTCCGGAAAGTTCATTAACGAAATCGCGTAATTCGTGTATTTGATCCCATCGATATCGTCCGTTATTGTCATATTGATCGCACTCGATTTTGTTCGAACTACCGTAGCAAGCTATTAAGTGCGTATTCATTATCCATACTGGATGATTTTCAAATTCAATCTTGAAGCCAACAACACCTTTACCTGCCAGACGATCGCCCTCGTTAAATTTCCACCAATCCCCACCCCGGCGGAACTGGAGAAACCGGACCTTGTCGTCCAATATTGGGTATCGAGATAATACGACGAGTCCACTCCGCCCAAGGGCACCCTCAGCGTCGAATCGAAAGGGAAACCGCTCTTTAACAACTTCGTCTTCGAGTAGCTCTACTCGTGCAGATTTATTCCACATTTCCTGTAAAAGAACGATATCGATTTCGGGTTCATTTTGAGAAAGATGCTTAACGAGAGCCCCTGTTCTTAAATGAATGTCAGGAGACCAGGAAAATCCCAGAACACTGACACTCCACATGTTAAGAGTCATTACTCTTAATGTGGAACTTTTGTATGTAACAGTAGAAGCGTCTCGAGTCTTTTCAATGTTGCTTTCGACAACCTTGTCGATAGTGGTGCAGGAGATTTGAGTTAACAGGCACGAAACCAGGAACAAGAGCAAGCATGTCTCGCCCACCCTGGCGGCACCGGGATAATAAAGTCGATTCAGGTTAAACAAGTGACTCATTGGTTTGACATCAACTCAAGTATTTTGTCCGCCACAATATAATTCAGTTTTGCGTAAGTTTTCCATTTGTAAAATTGTTGAAAGCAATACGGTCAATCCCATGACGGGTTTTACCCACGGCTATTATCGACCTTTTCAGATGTGTCCGTAAAAAGTGGGTAAAACCCTGGCGATTCTTCGAGAAGGTCGAATGATCAGGTACAACATCTTCCAGGCCCAGACCGCAGAACCATCGATAGGCCAGGTTCAAATGTACTTCTTCGCACAGACCTCGCTCTGAACGAATGCCGTAGCAGTAACCCACAATCAACATGCGGATCATCAGTTCTGGATAAATCGAGGGTCGCCCGGTGTGGCTGTAGCAGGGACGCAAATGCTGCCGCAGGTTGCCGAGATCGAGTGCCTGGCTAATTTGTCTCAATAAATGATTAGCGGGTACTTGTTGTTCGAGGCAAAAATTATAAAACAGGTTGTTTTGATCAGATGCTAACTCGCCCATCATGTCGGAAAAGCCTCAATCATTTGCTGTGACCGGGATTATCTCATGTACGCAAAATAATCAGGAGTTTTTCAACAGAATGGGTCGTTCTGAGCCGCTTATCTATTGATTTTATGCGTCAGCTTTTCCGGTAACAGACGCTCATCACTTCATGCCAAGCTGCAGGAATCGGCCAGCAACGGACCCTCATTTAAATGAGGGGGATGTCGATTGAAGAATCCCGAATATGAATTAAAGATGCGGAAAATATTGTCGGCACGAAGAGTCGAATCCCGGGACCTGTTGATTCGTTTGACACTTACCTCAGTGGAATTAGTACAGTCACGCATAACCCACCCAGCCCAGATTTCGAAAACGCTAAATCACCGCCATAATAATCGAGAATATCGCGGCAAATTGAAAGTCCCAATCCGTGTCCTGCCACTTGTTCGTCCAACCGCTGGCCACGTCGGTTTAGTTGCTGAAGTTGCTCGGGTTCAAGCCCTCGTCCATCGTCTTCAAAGGCAAGCTTGAGTCGACCATCGCCATTGATAACCGTAAGTCGCACGCGGGACTGGGCAAACTTGCATGCGTTGTCGAGGAGGTTGCCGATCAATTCGAGCATGTCGTCGCGATCCAGACCAGGTGTCTCGACTTGGCTTTCAAATTTAACTTCGATATTGGTGTCCGGGTATATTTTACGCAACACATCGATCATGTAATCCATTTCTTCCGCAACGTTAAACGCACTCCCGGCACCCGTCGAGCCCGAGATCCTCGCTCTTCTCAATTCGCGTTCGAGAATATGCCTGATCTCACCCAGGGTGTTTTGCATCTCCGCACCTTGCCAACTCTCCTGCTGGATCGACAGCAGCTGCAGCGGGCGCTTGAGTTCGTGCGCGAGGTTGCCCATGGCATTGCGGGTGCGCACGGTTCTGTGGCTGAGGTGCTCTACCAGTTTTTCGATCTCCGCCACCAACGGTGCAACTTCCAGCGGCATTGACACGCCCATTTTTTCGGTTTCCTTTTGCCTTATCTTCGTCAGGTTGATACGTAGCCAGTCGAATACCTCAAAGGCCTGACGCAATGTGCGCTGCTGTAGAAAAAACAATAATACGACAACGAAAATTATCATCCCGACAACAAATGCGGAGTAACGAAACAGCTGGTCTCGAAACGGCGCAATATCCTCCGCAATCCAGATCCTGATCGCCTGGTCTTTTTTCGTCACTGCCTGATGCCAGATCATCCAGCGTTCATCACCAGGTTCATCGACAAGATAAACACTGCCAGGCAAATAGCCGTCATCGATTCCGGGGAAATCGGCATCGAACAGCGACCTGGAGATTATTACCTGCTGATTGATCGCGACATAATAATAATGACCCGACCTGACTCGATTGTAGACAGTAGACATCCGCCCGGGGTCAATTTTCCAGATCTGTGATTCATCCTGGTAAATGACGCTGGCGAGACTTTCGGCATCATGCTGCAGATGCGTGAGAATATAATCCTGCTGTAACCGTTGCGCCAGAAAGTAGATCGCGATCAGCAAACCGACCATCACCGCGAGCAGGTTAAGGGTCAGGTTTCGCGTTATTCTTTGCTTAAGGCTGTACATACCAATTTGCAACCGATCGTGGAATTACGCGGAAAAACGGTATCCCTGGCCCCGGTGCGTCGTAATTCGCTCCTTGCCAAGAATCGCGCGCAAGCGGTTTACGTAAACCTCAATCACATTGCTGTCCTTGATTTGTTCCTCCTCGTAAACATGCTCGCTTAACTCGGTTTTCGACAGAATCGTGCCCGGATTCAGCATCAGGTAACGCAGTAATCTGAATTCGATGGCGGTGAGTGGTGTGCTTTCCCCATCAGCCATCGTTACCGTGTGCGCATCGATATCGAGCTCGACACCGTCGAGTCGCAGGCTGTTGTCCGCGCGACCGAAGCGACGCCGCATTACCGCTTCCAGACGCGCAAGCAACTCTTCGATCTCGAACGGCTTGCCCAGATAATCGTCGGCACCCGCCCGCAGACCGTCGACACGCTCCTGCCATGAATCCCGCGCAGTCAGAATTAGCACTGGCGTCTCGAGTTTTCGTTCGCGCCAGTTGCGTAGCACCTCGAGTCCCGGTTTTTGCGGCAGGCCCAGGTCGAGGATGACGCCATCGAAACTCTCCTCCAGTGCGAGAAATTCGGCGTCGACGCCGTTGTCGGTCCATTCGATCACGTATCCCGATGTCTTCAGGTTTCGAATCAGGTAGTCCGCCAGCCTGGCGTCGTCTTCAGCCAGTAACAGTTTCAATCCTCGAACTCCTGTTCCAGTATCTTTCCGTTTCGGGCATCGACCTCGATTTCGACGATACGTCCGTCTGCGCGTAAAAACTCGAACTCGTAAACAACTACGCCATCTTCGCGCTCGACCTCGAGATCGAGTAATTTGCCGTATTCCTTCGCTGGAAATTGGACCAGGATTGTCTCGAGCGGCATGATTTCACCCTGTCGAACCAGTGCGCGAATTTCCGACTGGTCGAGACCTTCGCTCGCCGCGACGTGGTAGCTAATCGTCCCAGCGACCAAAGCCGGGAATAACAACATCATCTTCATCGAATTGACCTCGTTCGGCGCCGCGGTGGCAGGCATTGCACTGACTCAGCGATTTCACCCTGTCGTTGTCGGCGACAAGTCTAGCAGGAATCTCGTCGTGCTCGTGCACGAAATACGGCAGCTCCGTGATCCGCAATGGCGCCGCGTCACCCAGGTTTCTGAACAGCTTTCGATAGGATACACGCTCACTTTCAAGTACCAGGTAATCCTCGATTTGCTGGCGCGTTTGTGCATCGAGCTCGGCACTTTCGCCGAAGTGATCCTCGAGTCCCGCCATAATCTTCGACCAACTCTTTGCGGGCAGTAGCATGGCGGGATACGCCATGTGACAACTACCACATTCGTCCAGGTACACCGGATCGATCGAAAACGCTAGCGGCCGACCATTATGTTCGTTTTCCTCGTGATACTCGTGATCCAGATCATGATTGTCTGACTCATATCCGCCTGACGCCAGGCTTTGCCCCAGGCCGTAAAAGCTGAACACCAGGATAGTGGCCATTAATACATATCCCGCAGCCATGGTAGTTTTTGAATTCATCGTATCGTCTCTGTCTAATTTACTGGCTCGTGAGCCAAGTCAGGATATCGGCCTTTTCCTGCAAACTGCATTCACGGCCGAAGGTCCATTTACAATTGCGCAAAAACCATTTCTCGATTTTCTTCGCGCTTTGATAACGCCCCGGATTTACCGACAGCGCCATCGGTTCGATCGACTTGCCAGTTTTGACGTGCTTGCCGATATCCGCGGGGTTGGCACCGTGGCAACTCGTGCAGCCGCGATCGTCATAAGACGCATACCAGAGTTCTTCACCCCGCCACGCACTGGCCTGGCCGACGCCCTGATCCCGGTAGGTATCGAGGTGTGGGAGCAGAGTCGGATCTGCATTCACAATGCTCACGGCGAACAGCGTCGAAACCAGGAGCAATGCAGGAATCAGCCTGGGGCTCATTGCTCAACTCCATTTTGCGGATTCACGTCCGCCCATTGCTGGCGTGCTTTTTTACGCCCTGTAATCATCGCCTTGACCAGGTTTTCGCCCTCGAGAAGGCTACTGATCACAACGCCCCCGACATGCACAAACACGAGCAGCAGCGTGAAATTGGCGAAGAATTCGTGTATCTCCTCCACCACCTTGCCGTTGGCGCCAGCGAATAGCGTGTTCGTGAGTGGTCCCTGGCCCTCGACCGCGATTAGGACCATACCGCTGAAAGCCACCAGGCTGATGCTCGCCAGCAGTACGATTACCATCACCGCCGCCACCGGGTTATGGCCTAGATAATGCGAGGCTTTCAGGGACAACATGCTGCGCAGATGTCGCATTACGATTTGTGGGGATTTGACGAAAGTCAGAAAGCGCGCGTTGCGTGTGCCGATAATTCCCCAAAGCAGGCGAAATCCGATCAACATTGCAATGGCATAACCCGCCCAGACATGGAGATTCATCCAATCGTCCTCCGTGGCGAACGCGAGCAGGAAGAAAAGAACGAGGCTCCAGTGAAACACTCGCACCAGGGGGTCCCAGGCCTTAACGGTCGAGGGATTGATATTGAATGAGCGCATTTCCCGTTCCTGATTTATTCAATTGGAAACGATGTTACGGATGGTGGCTTAAACGAAGCTTAAAAAACTTGTCCGCGAAGAGCGGATCTACTTAATTCTGCGCACAGAAAACTCTGGAATTTATCGTTATTTGTTACGAGCCATTCATGGCAAAACGATTATGATAGATCATATGGAAAAGCGTGATACTAGAATACTACGCATTATCCTCATCGAAGGTGTTGCCAACTTCACTGTACTGAGCATCAAACTGCTAGTTGGTACAACTACTGGCTCGTTGGCAGTGTTGGGCGATGCAATTCACTCGCTCACTGACGTCATCAATAATATCGTCGCCTGGTTTGTAATTCACCATTCGGTTAAACCCGCTGATTCCAGGCATCCTTATGGTCATCGTAAGTTCGAGACAGTCGCAGTATTCACCCTTGCCGCTTTGTTGGCGGTATTGGCTTTCGAGCTCTTTTTGCATGCGATTACTCGTGAAACAACCGAGATAGCCACCGGTCGCCTGGAGCTTGGGCTGATGTTCAGCGTATTAGCAATTAACGTTGTTATCTCAACGTGGCAGCGCAAGTGGGCCAAACGCTTGAAATCTGACATCTTATTGGCAGATGCAAATCACACTTTCTCCGATGTACTGATTACTGCCAGTGTTATTGTTGGTTGGCAATTATCAGCCATGGGATGGGTCTGGATAGACCAATTATGTGCTCTGGCTGTTGCGGGGTTGATACTCTTTCTCGCATTTGGACTCTTCAAAAGAACCCTCCCCATATTATTGGATGAGCGGGCCATTAATGCAGAGACGCTGCGTGCGGAAGCTCAAAGTGTTGAAGGTGTGCGTGCGATACGGAGAGTACGCTCACGTTGGGTGGGGTCGGCATGTGCAGTGGATCTCATAATCGAGGTAGATTCGCAGTTGTCTACTACTGCCGCTCATGAAATTGCGGACAAACTCGAGATCCTGTTGGCAGATCGTTTCGATATACATGACGTTTCTATCCACGTTGAACCACACAGCTGAACTGAG
>Ga0209456_10001686_pt1 | contig 10661 bp, 9 predicted proteins | sample COG_11_FD_184755 | JGI IMG/M metagenome (GOLD analysis project Ga0209456, IMG submission 184755) | Pelagic marine sediment microbial communities from the LTER site Helgoland, North Sea, for post-phytoplankton bloom and carbon turnover... | ecosystem: Environmental > Aquatic > Marine > Neritic...
TACCCCGCCGCCCCGAGTAGCGGGATCTCCGCTTCGCTACGACAAGCAACGGGGTATCAACCGGAATATTTTTATCGCCCCAAGGGCGGGGAATTAAAACTTTATCCGCCGCAGGAGGACTCGTCCGCCGGCGGATTAAATCCAGCCCTTCTGTATCAGCAGGGACCGCAGTCCCCGGTGAAGGACACGGTAGGAAAAATACTTCAGGCCCAGATCGTAATTGTGCTCGACCATCTGCCGACGAAATTCGTGATTGTCCATCACCAGCTTCGTTTTTTCTACCGCCGCCTGGGTTACGTAGCCATCGATCTCAATAACCGAAAATCCTTTGGGTTTGATGTCTTTAGTATAAATGGAGTAGGCATTGACCACCACGGGCTTTTTAAAATAAACGGCTTCCAGAAAAGCATTGCCAAAGCCCTCAAATGTAGAGGGGTAGGTAACAAGATCTGCGAATGGATAGATATCTTCCAGGGTGTATATTTTCCGGCCGTCTTCGGTCATTCCTCTTTTTTCGTTGATTATTTCACAGACAAAAATGGTGTTGACATTCATCAGTTTAGAATATTCCCTCAGCCGCTGCTCGTAGTCATGGCCTTCATCCCCGGAAGCATGGGATATCACCAGCTTGGCCTTGCGGCCCAACCTGTTGACCAGCTCGATGGCATGCTCGATCCCCTTGCGCTGAACCACCCGGGTGGGCTGCAACACGAAAAGCTCATCGTCTGCGATGCCCAGCGCCTGTCGTACATCGGAGGAATAATCATCCGGCGGCGGCGGCGGATTTTCGAAATCCATCACATTAGGTGCGACGTAAGCGGAGACACCCGTTCGCAGGCTGAGCTGCGCATCCGCCACCGAGTTGATGACCACATGAGTGATGGACGGTAAAACCGGGGGAAACGCCATGTTCAGATAATCCTGAATGGCGTTGATCATGAACCGATCCCGTTCCCAGTAAAAATCGTGGTGATGGGCGATGGTTTGGATATTGGTCTCGGCAATGAACTCGGTGATCGCAATGCCCAGAGGAATGTTTAACGGGATGGTTATTGCGTTTTCAGGAATAATCAAATCAATGTCAAATTTTTTTACAAATTCGTATAAATGATCTTTTAATTTTATCGCCAGCTGGTAGATTTTTTTGGAAACCGACCGGTCCCGGGCGGTAACCCCAAAAGAATTGTTGTAAACATCTTTGATATCCGGGTGGGTAAAATGGGCTTCCGGGACCCGGGAAGACCTCTCCGGTGGCCGATCCAATTCCCCGGCAAAGTAAAATGTTTTCATTCCCTCCGATTCGAAGAGATCCGCCCATTTTTCTGTTTCCAGAGAGACACCGTCGGTGCCGGCAAACCGAACTGAAATAAAACCAACATTCTTAATTTCTTTGTCGGGCCTGAGCTCTGCCATTGTTCCACTCCTCTATTGTCAGTAAAAAGAAAGTCTTCAAATTAACCAGTATTGGATCATATTAGTCATGAAGCGCTGGACTATAATAAATATCCAAAATCCGAAATCCGCAATCCACAATCGAGACAATCCACAATCGAGACAATCCCAAATCCGAAATCGGCTAGGCTTTCCCGGCGCTTCCCAAAACATTTTTATTTTTATGTATCACCATTTTAATGAGCTCTTCACGCGCCGGGCCAAGGTATTTGCGCGGATCAAACTCAGATGGGTTTTCAGCGAATATCTTTCGAATAACCGCCGTCATAGCCAGCCGGCCGTCGCTGTCAATATTGATTTTGCAGACCGCGGAGGCAGCTGCATTTCTGAGTTGTTCTTCAGGGTTGCCGACAGCGTTCTCCATTTTACCCCCATACCGGTTGATCATCTCAACATATTCGGGTACCACCGTCGATGCGCCGTGCAATACGATGGGAAATCCAGGTGTCCTTTGGGCTATTTCTTCAAGGATGTCAAAGCGCAGGGCAGGGACTTCTTCGCCGGGCTTGACTTTAAACTTGTAGGCACCGTGCGAGGTGCCGATGGATATGGCCAGACTGTCAACCCCGGTTTTTTCCAGAAATTGTTTGACTTCCTCCGGTTTGGTATAGTGGGATACCTCGTGAGAAACTTTATCTTCAACTCCGGCCAGCACCCCCAGCTCTCCTTCTACACTAACATCTCTTGCATGGGCGTATTCTACCACCTGTCTGGTGAGTTGGGCGTTTTCTTCAAACGGATGATGGGAACCGTCCAGCATGACCGATGAAAATCCGTTGTCAATGCATGACCGGGCAAGTTCAAAGCTGTCACCGTGATCCAGGTGAAGCGCAATCGGTATATCAGCGTCCAACTCTTTTGTCATTTGGACCGCCCCCATGGCCATATACTTTAAAAACGTCTGATTGGCATATTGGCGGGCGCTGCCTGATACCTGCAGGATGACCGGGGAACGGGACTCCACGCAACCAAGGATGATGCCTTGAAGCTGTTCCATGTTGTTAAAGTTGTAAGCCGGGACGGCGTATTGGCCCTCCATGGCCTTTGTAAACATCTCGTCGGTGTTAACCAAGCCAAGATCTTTGTAGTGGGTAGTTGGGCTCATGTTTTTCTCCTCACTTATACTTATAATGTTTATCAAAAGCAATACCATCAGAGCAAGCAAATATCTGCAAGATACTATTGTGTAAGATAATTACATGTTTGCGAGATTCAATGGCACTATGACAAATGACCCGCCTGCGCCTTACCGGCTTCCGACTTCGCTCTTCGAGCTACGACGGGACAAGACGGAGGACATGCAGAAGGCAGAGGTAGATGTCAGAAGATAGAGAACAGAGGATAGCAGACAGCGGGCAGAGGATATTTTGTAATTTAGGGTTAAACTGCCCTGATCTATTCATAGTTGATCATCCAGGTCAAACAGTCCGAAAAAGCCTGACCGGAAGCGTTGCCATAGAGTTCTTGCCGGCTCTTTTTGAATGACCGTATCGCCCGATTTCCAAATCAAACGGTTTTTATCGTCCAGCAAAACCTGACTTCAGGTGCAATCGGACCAACGGCCCGGACATCAAAAGTCACACTGCATTTAAACCGTGCATGCGTCCTCAATCAGCCATGGCGAATGCCCTGCGAAAATCTTCGACATTCCGTTGCATCACCGTCATAAAATCACCTTGATCCGGGCTGTTGCTGCACGGGTCAAAGACAAGGCTGTCGACCCCGAGCGTTATGAGTTTATCCACCGACGTCTGCACAGGTTCGCCCTCCCAGATCATCCATTGGGCCGGCTGCTGCTTGAGAATCCCTTTGAACGCTGTTAACTGACTGTCGCCCGGAACCTGGTCCGGCTCCCAATGGACACTTACGATATTCAACCTGTAACGTCTGGCAAAATAGTCGTACACCGGATGAGACACAATCAACGGTTTTGCCGGATTCCTGGAAACAATGGCCTGGATATCCTGATCCAGGCGCTTAAGATCCGCCACCAGCGCCTTATAGTTGTTTTGAAACGTCTTTTGCAGCTCAGGTCGTTTGCGCCCCATGGCTGTGGCAATCGCATCGGCCTGCCGGGCGGCCAGCTCAAAATCAAGCCAGATGGTAAAAGCAAGTGACTCATGCGCATGTTCGCCTGCGGCACCATGGCTGTGGGTCAGTGCCTCTTTGGTTGTAATGTAGCGATCCTTGAACTGTCTGGAGGTATTAACTATTTTTGATCGCGGCAGGCTGACTTTGGCGACCCATTTGGCATAACCGGCGCCATTTAGCAGGATCAGGTCAGCCTTCTGAAAGGCCGCTATGTCTGAAAGATCCGGAGTCCAATAAGCCGGGTCCCCATCTGCCGGTGCCGGAAATTCCACATTGACGTGTTCGCCACCAATACGCTCGGCAAAATACTTCAAAGGGTAGTTTACGACATAAATGCTGAGGGGCCCAGCCGCCATGCTGTTTTGTACCGAAACAACAAAGACAAATAGCACGATTGGCGGTAACCACGAAAATAAGCTCACTTTTTGCCGTAACGATGTCATACGCACCCCCTTTAAGCTACTTTTCATCTTATGAACAACATCCTCACTAAATCATTGGATATACTCTGGACCGCAACCATCATGATACTGCAAAGCACGGCGCTTGAAACAACAATGATCATAATTTCTGCGGCAATCAGCCTTGCGATGGTCATTCGGCTGCAGCCGATTTTGAAAATCGTCTGAATCTCGCGCTGCCTGAGCCTTAACGACAGTGCAAAAACGAGGATGATGGCCAGCACCGTGGCCAGGGCTACCACAGCAATGACGGCATCCAGCACGTTCTTTATCCTGAATATATTTTGCAGCAGACTGTCGATCACCGCTTCGGGCTTGACGATCTGCTGAATCTCTTCTTTGGACAGATATCTGCCCCTGAGGATCGTACCCGATTTGGCGTCGTGTGGTACGGCAATCACCGCGCTGATCGGATAAGCCGACAGGTTTCCATGGAAATGGAAGGAGGACATGTTCTTTTCCGTTATTTCGGTGTAGTGAAACAGTTTGGCGCTGGCGGCAACATTGGATTCTGTTCGCTTGAGCACCAGGGTGGGATCTTTTAGCCGGGTGACATCCTGGTGGCCGTGCCCCAACCCCTGAATGACCCAGGCGGTTTTTAAGTCCACGAAAACGGCCAGATCATCAGTGGTATGGCTTTTTTTGAGTATCCCGGCCACCTTCATTTTTAATGGATAAACGCCGGCCAGATCAAACAGGCTCTCCGGCGAGGACACCAGGCTGTCGCCGGGATTTAATGCCAGATCTTCGGCAACCCTTGCACCCAAAACGCAGTCGCCCAGCACCGCGAGCTGCCGCCCCCGGGCAATCTGTAAACCCCGAAACTCAAAATAATCCAAAGTGGTGCCGACGATGGGGTTTCCCCTGGCCTGAAAGCGCACACACATGGGAATGGGCAATGCCAGATCGGTATCGGCAATTTGATCCGACACCGCCATGGTCATCAATTCGGGAACATCATCACCGAAATAAAGCGTGTTCATCACCAGATCCAGGGCGCTGCCCTTTTGGCCCACCACCAACGGGGTTTTAACGGCCCTTGACAACAATTGCCGCTCGCTCTCATTGAGAAGCTGCTGAAGGGCAAACGGCAGAAATGAGATCAGGGTGATGCAGGCTACCAGCACGGTGGTCTTGGTTTTGTTAAAGGAAATGTATTTCCAGGCTATGAATAAACTGTCAAACATATTCTGATTTTGGATTTTTGAATTCGGATTTTGGATTTAACGATTCTTATTCGTCGTCCTGATGGATGAAACGATTATTGCAACAATTTCATCGCCTTCCTTTAGTAAAGCGTCAACCAATGGTTGTTCGTTCATCATCCCCCCCCCATATAAATGATTCTTCTTCCATGCAGATATATATTTATTGTCCTTGATCAGTGATCTACTTAACAATCCAAAATCCAAAATCTAAATTCCAAAATCCATGAAATTTACCACTCTGTCAAACCTCTTCAGCAGTTCATGATCATGGGTGACCGCCAGAAGGGTGGTATCATGTTCTTGAACCGCGCGAAATAATAGATCCAGAATACGTGTTTTGTTTTCCGGATCGAGGTTGCCGGTGGCTTCATCGGCCAGAATCAGTTTGGGCTGCGGCAGCAAGGCGCGGCAGATGGCCGCCCGCTGTTTTTCACCCTGGGACAGATCGTTGGCCCGCCGTTTGAGCTTATCGCCGATACCCATCTCTTCAGTCAGCATCCTGGCACGCTGCCGCACGGTTTCATCCAAGTGCAAAACTCTGCTTATACGGTAGGGGTGTAAAATATTGTCAAGGACGTTGAGATAGTCGAGGAGCTCAAAATCCTGAAAAACAAAACCGATATGGATGATGCGAAATTGTCGCCGTTGGGCATCATTGAGTTGATCAACAGCCGTATCATTGACCCGGATGTTGCCCTGATTCGGTATGATGATACCGGCAATCAGGTTCAGCAAGGTTGTCTTGCCGGTACCGCTGGGGCCGATGACGGCAATTTTTTCATGCGTCTCAACCGAAAATTCGGGTATTTGCAGAGAGAAATTTCCGGTGGGATACGAAAACTCTAATTTAGTGATCGCAATCATACTGTTACCAAGGTTAAGCGGTTCAGGGTTCAACGTTCCGGGTTGAAGTTTTGGGCGAAACATGGCTGTCCATGCAAAAAAGAATTCATTGTCTGCGATTGTCTGCGTGCGTCTGCGGCTAATTCTCCAAAATCAAAGCAGTCGTTTTTCTGCGAGCAACTCGATATCTTTAATCTTCCAGGAAGCGCCAACCGCCACAAAGGTCACCAGGGCCTGGTATTGATTGCGTCTATAATGCGTGTGTCCGAAATGGCTGACGGATCCGCTAATGGTCCAGGCGGCATCGGCGACAAATCCGTCATCTGTTGATTTCTTTACGCCATTGACCAACAGTATGTCAACTTCATCCACATTTGCACCCGCTGTTCCGTGCATCTGTTTTGGGAAAACTTGGAAGGATTGAAGAAGCCGCGGTCTATCTAAATGAACTGCTCGAAGTAAAACCGGATTTTTTAAAACGGCCGCGCGAGATCATCAAGCTACTGTTTGTCCTCGACGAACACGTGGAGATGATCTGGGATGGTCTGTGTAAGGCCGGGATGAGGGGAATTGAGTAACATGCTTGGATCCAGCCAACTGAGTTTTTCAGAGTGTGGATTAGCCAATGACAAATATTAAAAATATTCGCGTAACAAAAATTGTCTAAATCGTGCCTGCATCGAATCTTTAATAACCCACGAAAAAATTGGGATTAGCGAACGGAAGGTGCAAATTATTGAGATGATGGGTTCATAGCCGTAACCTATCATTCAGTTATTTTTCACCTTGCATTACGAAATGTAAAATATTCATTTCATCAGCGCTTTTTTTCCCACCTTTTTCCACGTGCCGTCCGGGTTGAAAAGCTTCATCGCCAGTGCAGCATTCTCTGTGTTGTCGCTCAGGTCTTTCTCGTAAACCACGCCATCATGGTTGACAATAAAGGTCATGACCCCTGAAGACGCATACCTGGCGGGGTAGGCTACCAGGGCAAACCCTCCGATCATTTGTCCATTCACCATGTAGTCATAGGCACCGCCCGGTGCGTTCTTCCCCTGAGCTTTTAGGATTCGGTAATAATACCCATGATAAGGGACTGGCTTACCACCCGATTGCTTAGCGGTATATCCTTTTTCATGAGCTGCGGCAACGAGTGGGCCGAGGGGGCTTTGCTCTTCGCCCTCCTTTACATTCCAGTAGAGACCGTTCTTTTTTCCCGGATCGCTTCGAAATTTCTGTGTATATTCCAGGAGACCGTCGGTGTCCCGGTCCTTAATCACGTATTCCCGCTGGGCATCCACATAGGCCAGGCAGACCTGGATGACACTCAATTCATTCTGTCCGATCCTTCGTGCCAGGATTTCATCCATACCTTCTTTGGCGTCAAAACGCCACAGGGCGTCCCTTTTCACAATAGGGATTGGAAGGGGCCAATCATCATCCCCAACGAAGAGAAAGACTTTATCGGCGGTTTCCTCCAATCTGTTTTTCTCGTCATAAAATTTGAGAAACAGCTCGCGCCCTGATTGGTCCTTTACGGGGTCGCCGGACATGATGAGATCCCGGCTTCCAGGACCGAAAATCGCCTCCAGGGCATTTACATCATTTGATCTCAAGGCCGTGACCAGGGCCTCGACGGCCTCTTCAGGGGAAGCAAATGTTCGCTGCTTCATGGTCTCCGCCGGGGATAGGCCCGACATGGTCAAAATGAAAAACGCGGCGGTTATGAAGATCGTCCACCGGTGTTACACCGAATATTCTTTTTTTGCATGATCGATTTGCAGCATCATGGATATCTCCTCCGTTCAAAAGTGGTTGTACAGTTCCAGGTCGTTTAGCGGCGGCGTCCTCCACCTCCGGCACCTCGGCTGAAGCTGCTTCCGCGACTACCCCTGGATCGGGAAGATGACATGCTCTGGTGACCCCGGTTGCTGGAATTCCTCGTCTTGCTCCCCTTATCATAACCTGCGAAGGCGTTACTGCCCCTTCCCTGCCGGCCTCCGGAACGATCCAATCCAGTGCTGCTTTTTCTCTGCTGAGCCCCACTGCCGCCCCTGGAACCTGTGTCCCGGCGAGCCGCTGTGTCCTGCCGCCCGCCCCCTGAGCGGCCCTTAAAATCGCCTGCGCCTCCACGGGCAATATCCTGCCTTCCCGCCTCGGCGCGTCCACGGAAGGACTCCCTGGACTTCGCATCTCCTGATGCCCTCCTGTCGAACTTCTGAGCAGTGGCCTGGTCCCTGTAGGATACACCCTTACGGTGTTCCGGGTTGTGTTTCCATTCGCCCTTGCCCCCCTGGCCGGTCGTGATCTTGTTCTGATACTTGCTCCGGTCAATATTTTTGTTGAAATTGGTGTTTCTATTGATGTTGACATCGACATCGCCGCCTCTCCAGTTACAATTTCCCCAGGCGTAACCCCAGGCGGCCCCTACCGCAACACCCACGCCAAAGGAGAACAGGGCCGCCCCGGCAGCGTACCCGGGCGGATAGTAATAGTAGGGCGGATAGGCCGGATAGGGCCAGGTTCCATAGACAACGGTCGGATTGTAGGTCGGGACATAGACGACCTCCGGGCTGGCGGATTCGATGACGATGATCTGGGTCTCTTTTTCCACAACGACCTTCTGTTCCTTTGTGGTCTTCAGGTTGCCTTCTGCTTCGGCTTTGGCTCGAAGCTTCTGGACCGTGTCCATGACCTCCTTCTGCTGGGCGAGAAAGGCGTCGCCCAGCTTCTGGGTCCAGTCCAGCTTATCATTCATCATGTCCAGCACCTGGGGGAAATTCACCAGGGACTTGACACTGGGGTCCCAGTTTTCCTTCTCCAGCGCCTTAGTCAAGGCATCGCCCTTAAGGTCCTTGTTCTTCTTTGCCCATTTCCCCACCTGAACCACCTCAAGTGGATAGGTGGATGCCATCAAGATCTGAGCTACAAGCGAATCCGGGTAAAGAGCGATAGGCGCCACCAGTTGTTCCAGTTCTTCCTGTTTAAAGGACTTGTCCCCGCCTTCACTCTTTGCCATAACCCCTTGAGGGGCGACCAGCAGGAACGTCAGAAAAAGGGCCAAACTTTTTATCAACGTTCTTTTCATGTTCATGCCTCTCCTCCCTTTCCTGCACCGGCTTACTTTGGTCCCACAGGAACTTCAGCTGGCGCATATGCTTTTCTTTTGGTTTGCGTCTTTTTCTAATGCTCTAATAATATTTCAAAATTTAGACCGCCTTTTAAATTTTAGATCAACAATATATCAACCTTAAAAAAAGCAGGCTCTTTTTAAATGACATTGGATGCGAATTTTGTAAACGATTTTTAGTGCTTCCTAAAAAGTTTCGATATCATATCGTCCATCCGAGTTTCCACGCGCTTCCAATTCAGCCGAATCAATTGGTGTTTTTATGATTTTGCAGATTAGCCATGGCAAATACACACTTTTTTACGCTTTAATTTATTTTGGACTTCGTGCCTAAATCGATCATAGCTAATTAACTAAATTTATTGTATATTTGTTCAGATAATCTATCATTTTGGGGAGCGTATTTACAGAATGGATGTAAAGCCGACATCCACACTTCAGCCGAATTGTGGATTGCACATACCCAATATACAATCATAAATATTTCTGAACTCGCTTTGAATGCCAAAAAAGCAGGTTCATGTCAGCTTTACTTTTTTTATATGCGCAAGTGCAATTGGGTGCAAATATTGATATAATAGCCTTCAGGGAAAAATTAAGGAATATTCTCATGAAAGAATAAGTTAAGCTGTAATTAGCTTATGGGGCTAATCCACCTTAAAATTAGGGAGGCATGATGGTTCTTTCAACGACAAAAGTGCTAATAACAATAATAATATTTGTTTCTTTATTTATATTAGCCTGTAGTAAAGTAACGCAAGAGAACTATGAAAAGATAAAATTGGGTATGTCATATGAGGAAGTTGTCGATATCCTTGGTAAAGCCCAAGAATGCAGTTCATCGATCGGGATGACCAACTGCAGATGGGAGAGTAACAAAAAATATATTAAGGTTCAATTCATTGCAGATAAAGTGGTGCTTTTTTCGGCTAAAGGACTTTTATGAAATTTGATTATACCAAAAAATAGGAAACTCCTTTAATATTCACAACACATAACAGGATTTCCGTTTATCCGTATGTTTTTAATATATCCAAATCTGAGGCCACGCTGATATTCTGTCAATATCTGAGGATCTATAATATAAATCTATTTATTACCGTTTCCTCCGCCGTTTCCACCTCCATTGCCGCCGCCGTTGCCATTGCCGCCACCGTTTCCTCCGCCGTTGCCATTGCCACCACCGTTACCACCACCGTTGCCATTGCCACCGGCATTACCGCCACCATGACCTCCTCCGTGGCCACCACTGTTACTGGCTCCGTGGGCATTCCCGTTACCGCTGCTGTGCCCTAATGCAAGTCCTTGACCGGAATTATTGCTGTGCCCTAATGCAAGCCCTTTCCCGGGGTTATTGCTGTGGCCCTTTGAATGTCCCCTGCTGAATCCTTTGCTGTCGGAACTCACACCGATGCCGTGAGTCGATGAGTTGCTGCCTTTATTGCTTCTTGCAGTTGCCGCTTTAAACTCTGAATG
>Ga0209456_10001687_pt1 | contig 10654 bp, 9 predicted proteins | sample COG_11_FD_184755 | JGI IMG/M metagenome (GOLD analysis project Ga0209456, IMG submission 184755) | Pelagic marine sediment microbial communities from the LTER site Helgoland, North Sea, for post-phytoplankton bloom and carbon turnover... | ecosystem: Environmental > Aquatic > Marine > Neritic...
CCGGGAATTTTACAATAAAACCGTGGTAATAAAATATGGCGGCCATGCTATGGTGGATGAGGAGCTGAAGAAAAGCTTCGCCCTGGATATTATTCTGATGAAATATATTGGGATAAACCCCGTGATAGTTCATGGCGGCGGCCCCCAGATCAACAAGGTCCTTGACAAAATGCAAATCAAGGCAAATTACGTTGAGGGCATGCGGGTAACTGATACTGAAACCATGGATGTGGTGGAAATGGTCCTGGTAGGCAAGGTCAACAAAGAAATTGTCGGTTTAATCAATCAGCAAGGAGGCAAGGCTGTTGGACTTTCCGGCAGGGATGGTGACTTGATCAGGGCAACAAAGATGACAGTCCAGAAGAGCCATGCTGCTGATGCTCCTCCTGAACTTATTGATCTTGGCCGGGTGGGGGAAGTGACCCAGGTTAACCCCGACATCTTAAAGACAATTGATGCGCAGGATTTTATCCCGGTTATCGCACCTGTAGGTGTGGGCGAGGATAATTTCTCTTACAATATAAATGCGGATCTGGTAGCAGGGGCAGTGGCAGGACAACTTAAAGCTGCAAAGCTCATTCTGCTCACAGATGTTGAAGGTGTCCTTGATAAGGACTCTGAACTTGTGCCATCATTAAGCAGCCAGGAAGTGGACCAGCTTTTGGCATCAGGTGCTATTGCCGGAGGCATGATCCCGAAGGTCAAATGCTGCCAGGCAGCTTTGGCAGCAGGTGTTACCAAGGCCCATATCATAGATGGTCGGGTGGAGCACGCAGCTTTGCTGGAGATATTTACTAACCAGGGAGTCGGCACGGAGATTGTGCTATGAGCGAATCCAATAGCCACTGGATTGAAAGGAGTAATCAGGTGTTTATCAGTACGTACAGCAGGTTTCCTGCAGTTCTCGTGAAAGGACAGGGGTGTCGGCTCGAGGATGCTGACGGTAAAGAGTATCTTGACTTTCTTGCCGGAATAGCAGTCTGCAGTCTTGGGCATTGCCACCCTGAGGTTACCGGGGCAATATGCGAACAGGCAGGTAAACTGCTTCATGTCTCTAACCTGTTTCATACAAAACCCCAGACAGAACTTGCTGAACTGCTGGTGGAAAATTCCTATGCCGATCGAGTTTTTTTCGGCAACAGCGGGGCTGAGGCCAACGAAGCTGCTATAAAACTGGCGCGCAAATACAGTGACGTGGACCGGTTTGAGATAATTTCCCTTGCAGGATCTTTCCATGGTCGAACCCTGGCAACGGTTGCTGCAACGGGGCAACCGAAATTCCACGAAGGATTTGAGCCATTGCCGTCTGGCTTTCTGCATGCTGATTTTGGTGACATTAAAGAATTGGAAAAGTTGATTTCACCGCAAACCTGCGCCATACTCTGTGAACCACTACAGGGTGAAAGCGGGGTGAGGCCTTTGGGCAAAGAGTATTTGCAGAAAATCAGGGAGCTCTGTGATGCCAACGGCTTGCTGCTGATATTTGACGAGGTACAGACAGGTATCGGCAGGACAGGTTCCCTTTTCGCCTATGAACAGTTGGGGGTCGTGCCAGATATTCTGACCTCGGCCAAGGCTTTGGCCAACGGGCTTCCCATTGGCGCCATGTTAACAACTGAGAAAATAGGTGCCTCATTCACTGTCGGGTCCCATGCCTCTACCTTTGGTGGAAATCCTGTATCAGCTGCCGCCGCAGTGGCTACGCTGAAAGTCATCCTGGCAGATGGTTTTCTTGATGCAGTAAAAAGCAAGGGCAATTACCTGGCAGAAAAGCTTGCTGACCTTGCGGCCGCCTATCCACAACTTGCCAGTGGACAGAGAGGACTTGGCCTGATTCAGGGGTTGGTGTTAACCAAGGCAGGGATAGAAAAAGGGCAGGAAATTGTGCAAAAGCTTTTTGAGCGTGGCGTGCTTATCAACTTTGCAGGTAACGAAGTTCTCAGGTTCATCCCGCCACTTGTAGTCAGCCAGGAAGATATCGATATGCTGATCAAGGAACTGGATCAGCTTTTTTCTGAGCTTGTCTGACATTTCACGGATTCAGTCAGGAATCAATCGTTGCTGTTGTTTCCTGCTCCAGCTGTCATAAAAACTTATTGATATAATTTTAATTTATGGGTAAAAAAACCTTTCCAAAAGAAAAGGTTTTTAGTATTTATTTTTATTTGGCTCAATTTATCCGTCTTCCAGCTTAACTGTGGGACGGGAATTGGGCCTTAACTATTTCTGAGAGTAGGACCATGGTAACACATTTATTACGGCTCAGCGACTTCAGCAAAGATGAGCTGTTTGCTTACATTGACAGGGCTATCCTATTAAAGCAGGAAGCTGCTGCAGGCATCCGCCATACACAGCTTGCAGGCAAAACCATAGCCCTGATATTTGAAAAGGCCTCAACAAGGACCAGGGTTTCCTTTGAAGGGGCCATGTATGGTCTTGGGGGCCAGGTTATCTTCCTGTCAGCTAAAGAGACCCAGCTGGCAAGAAGTGAGCCGCTTAAGGATACGGCTCTGGTGATGTCACGATATGTTGATGGTCTGGTTGTCCGGACGTATGGCCAGGAAGTGGTGACAGAATTGGCCCGTTATTCGACAATTCCTGTGATTAACGCCCTGACGGATCTCTTTCACCCATGCCAGGTGTTGAGTGATGTAATGACTGTTATTGAAAAGAAAGGGCAGTTGGAGAATTTGAAAGTGGCCTGGGTCGGAGATGGAAACAATATGGCCAATTCATGGATTCAGGCTGCTACCAGGCTGGGGTTTCAGTTGGTTCTCGCCTGTCCTCAAGGCTATGATCCCCAGGAGGATCTGATAAAAGAGGCGCAGCAGGAATCAGGCGCCCGGATTTCAGTGGTGCGCGATCCAGTTGAAGCTGCCAAGGACGCTGATGTTATAAACACAGATGTTTGGGCCAGTATGGGGCAGGAAAGTGAACAACAGGAACGACTTAATGTTTTTCAGGGATTCCAGGTAGACAAACAGCTTTTAAGTCATGCCAAGCCCGATTGTATAGTACTGCACTGTCTGCCTGCCCATCGTGGAGAGGAGATATCAGAGGAGGTTCTTGAAGGGGACCAGTGTGTAGCCTTTGACCAGGCAGAGAATAAGCTTCATATCCACAAGGCTATACTGGAGAAACATATTGCGTAATATTTGTCCACACACCGATACAGCACCTCTGTCTTGGCGTATGTGTAATGAGTAAGAATTGAAATATAAATAGAAAAATCACTGCCTGCGGGTAGTTTTAATAGTTAGTGGAGTACTAAAATGACAGTAAATAAAATAGTTCTTGCCTATTCAGGAGGCCTTGATACCTCGGTAATTCTGAAATGGCTTAAGGAAGAATACCAGTGCCCGGTTGTTGCCTTTGCAGCAGACCTTGGACAGGATGAAGACTGGAATGCGGTCCGGGATAAGGGTATGGCAACCGGTGCTGAAAAGGTTGTCATTGCAGACCTTAAGGAAACATTTGTCAAAGATTTTATTTTTCCGGCCTTTCGGGCAAATGCTATTTATGAGGGCTCGTATCTCCTGGGAACATCGTTGGCAAGGCCTCTCATTGCCCGGGAGCAGGTAAGATTGGCTGAGGCTGAAGGTGCAGATGCAGTCAGCCATGGAGCCACGGGCAAGGGGAACGATCAGGTACGGTTTGAGTTGACTTATATGGCATTGAATCCACATCTGAAAATCATCGCACCCTGGCGGACATGGGATTTGAATTCCCGGACCCGGCTCTTGAGTTATGCAGAGGAGCATAACATTCCTGTGCCGGTTACCAAGGAAAAACCCTATAGTTCTGATGAGAATCTGCTGCATATCAGCTTTGAAGGCGGTATTCTTGAGGATCCGTGGAATGAGCCGGATCCTGATATGTTCACAATGACAGTAGCTCCAGAGGATGCCCCTGATTCTCCAAGTTATGTGGAACTTGATTTTGCAAAGGGCAACCCGGTGGCTATCAACGGTCAAACTCTTTCGCCCGCTGATCTTTTTCAGGAATTAAACAGGTTGGGGGCAGAAAATGGTATTGGCCGGCTCGATATGGTAGAGAATCGTTTTGTCGGCATGAAATCCCGGGGAGTATATGAGACGCCTGGCGGTACAATTTTGCGGACAGCTCATCGTGACCTGGAGACAATTACCCTGGATAGGGAAGTCCTGCGTATCAGGGACAGCCTGGTTTCCCGGTACTCCGAACTGGTCTACAACGGATTCTGGTTTTCTCCTGAAATGCTGCTGCTGCAGAAAACCATGGATGAGACCCAGTCAACAGTGAATGGTACGGTGCGGCTTAAATTGTATAAAGGCAACTGTATGCCGGTTGGACGTAAGTCCGACCAGTCGCTATACCAGGAAAGTTTTGCAACTTTTGAAGAGGATGAGGTTTATAACCAGGCAGATGCTGAAGGATTTATCAAGCTGAATGCTTTACGGTTACAGATTGCAGCCTTAAAGAAAAAATGAAAAATAAAGCAGATGGCAATAAGCCATGGGATGGTCGGTTTACCGAAGCGACTGCTTCATCGGCTGAAGTATTCAGTGCTTCTATCCATTTTGATATGCGGCTCTATCGGCATGATATTGCCGGCAGTAAAGCCCACGCTAAAATGCTGGCCAAGGTCGGGTTGATCAGTGGATCAGAGCTTGAGCAGATACTTGCCGGTCTTAGGGAGATTGAGGCTGAGATTGAGAGTAATACGTTTACCTTTCGGCCTGAACTGGAAGACATACATATGAACATTGAAAAGGCCCTGGTTGAAAAAGTGGGCCAGGCAGGTGAAAAACTCCATACAGCCCGGAGCCGGAATGACCAGGTTACGCTCGATATGCGGCTTTACCTGCGGGAAGAAAGCCTTTTTCTCATTGGGCTTCTTTCAGAGTTGCAGAAGGGATTCGTGCAGCTGGCGCGGGAATATCTCGGACTTATAATGCCTGGATATACACACCTGCAGCGGGCTCAGCCTGTTCTGCTTTCTCATCATCTGTTGGCCTACTATGAGATGTTTAACCGGGATAAGGCGCGGTTGTCTGACTGTTTGAAGCGGATTAATGTGTTGCCACTTGGCAGCGCTGCACTTGCTGGAACAAGCCTGCCGATTGACAGGGATTTTGTAGCTAAAGAGCTTGATTTTCCTGAGATAAGTGCCAACTCCATGGATGCAGTAAGCGACCGGGATTTTATCGTTGAGTTTCTGGGAGCTTGTGGACTTATCCAGATCCATCTGAGCCGGCTGTCTGAAGAACTGGTGCTCTGGACCAGCCAGGAATTTAATTTTGCTGAGATTGCTGACCGGTATTGCACGGGAAGCAGTATCATGCCACAGAAAAAAAATCCGGACATGCCGGAACTGATCCGGGGTAAAAGTGGTCGGGTAGTGGGAAATCTCATGGCTGTCCTGACCGTACTGAAGGGTTTGCCAATGACCTATAACCGGGACCTGCAGGAAGACAAGGAGCCGGTTTTTGATACAATCGATACTGTAAGCCAGTCATTGACAGTTATGTCTGAACTTTTGTCCGGCCTTTCTTTTAACCGGGAGACTCTGAAACACGCTACAGACACGGGCTTTATGACTGCAACTGACCTGGCAGAGTATCTGGTGCGGAAGAATATTCCTTTTCGGCAGGCCCATGGCATAGTAGGCAAGGCAGTGGCTTTTTGTATAGAAAACTCCAAGGAGTTGACTGATTTGACGCTTCAAGAATTACAGGGATTCAGCAATGTAATTACTGAAGACGTCATTGAGGTTTTAGGGGCAGAAGGTTCTGTCAACAGCCGCAATACCTCGGGCGGGACTGCAATCGCTCAGGTTAAGAAGGCACTGGAGAAAGCTGAAACTAATTTGGGAATACGGTAATGGTTATCAGCTGTCGCAGCCTTACAGCCGTTACGATAATGCTGACACTGGTATTAATGTCAGGATGCGGCAGGAAGACAGCTTTAATTCCACCTCAAAAGTTTGTACCGGTTGCAATAAGTGATCTGCGTTATTTTGTTGATGAAAGTGGAGTCAGCCTGGAATGGACCTTTCCTGAAAAAATGGAAAATGGTGATGAGTTGCCGGCCATTGAAAGTTTTGAGGTTCTGAGGGCTGAAATTTTACAGGAAGATTACTGCGAAGGGTGTCCGGTTCAATTTAACAAGCAGGTGTCAGTTGAAGGTGGCCCCTTACCGGTAACAGGAGAAAGTAAAACAGCTGTATATAAAGAAACAGGCCTGCAAGATGGTTACCGGTACTTATATAAGGTTCGTTCCCGGGCTGGTTTGTGGTACGCAAGCGGTGACTCAAATATTATTTCGTTTATCTGGGAACCTTCACCAAAAGGAAATTTGCCGGTCACGGAATAAATTATTCATCTTGGGTGAAGGGTGAGAGAGTTCTGAAAAGGTTTATTAACAAACAAGTGAAAGAGAAAAATGCATCATTTTATTTATAAAGATAATGAGCTGTACTGTGAGTCTGTTGCAATAGCTGATATTGCCAAAGTTGTTGGTACCCCTTTCTATCTCTACAGCAGTGCAACACTGACCCATCACTTTAACACCTTTGATAAAAGTTTTGCCGAGTTGCCCCACTTGACATGTTTTGCTGTCAAGTCCTGCTCCAACCTTGCTGTTCTCAGACTCTTTTCAACGCTTGGCGGCGGTGCTGATATCGTATCAGGGGGAGAACTCTACCGCGCATTGAAAGCAGGCGTAGACCCGCGCAGGATTATCTACTCCGGAGTTGGCAAGACAGAGGATGAATTGCGCTATGGCCTAGTTTCCGGCATCCTGATGTTTAATGTTGAATCAGAGCAGGAGTTGGAGAAACTGCAGCAGGTAGCCAAAGAACAGGAGCTTGTGGCCCCTGTTTCTTTCAGGATAAACCCTGATGTTGACCCTAAAACCCATGCCTATATTTCCACAGGCCTGGCAAAAAACAAATTTGGGATTCCCATCGAGCAGGCAGAGAAGGTATACCTGCGCGCCAAAGAAATGTCGCATATTAAAATTCTGGGAGTGAGTTGCCATATAGGTTCACAGCTTACGGAAATTTCACCATTCACTGAAGCGCTCAACAAGTTGAAACAATTTGTAGGCCGCCTGGAAGCACTTGGGATTTCAATAGATTACCTTGATTTGGGCGGTGGCTTAGGTGTGCGATACCAGGATGAAAAACCGCCCCATCCGCAGGAATATGCCCGGGCCTTGAAAGAAGGAATGGAGGGACTGAAGTGCACCTTGATACTGGAACCTGGAAGGGTTATAGTTTCAAATGCTGGAATTCTTATAAGCCAGGTCCTTTATACCAAACGGACCCAGGCTAAGAAGTTCATCATTGTTGATGCCGCCATGAACGACATGGCTCGTCCGAGCCTGTATGACGCGCATCATGATATTCTGCCGGTGACTCGTAAATCCGGACAGGCAACTGATGAAACCTTGGAGATAGCGGACGTTGTAGGGCCGATCTGCGAAACCAGTGATTTTTTGGCCAAGGATCGGCAATTGCCGGTTTTGGAGCAGGGAGACCTGATGGCTGTCATGACAAGTGGCGCCTACGGCTTTACCATGTCTTCAAATTATAATTCACGTCCACGGGCTGCGGAAGTCCTGGTCAAAGATGACCAGTTCTATGTGATCCGCGAGCGTGAAAATTATGAGACGCTGATTCGGGATGAAAGTATTCCTGATTTTTTAGAATAGCCTGAATTCGAAAATAAGGCTGACAGGCCAGAACAGTATTAGATAGATTTGTTAGATCAATGAACGTACAAAATTTTAAATATCCCATACCTTTTGTCAAGATGAGTGGCACGGGGAATGATTTTATCATTATTGATCACCGGGATCCATTCATCTCTGAAGCAGACCAGTCTGAGTTTGCCCGTATTGTGTGTAGAAGAAAATTTTCTGTTGGTGCCGACGGTCTGATCTTGATTGAAAACTCGGAAACAGCTGATTTTCGCTGGCAGTTTTATAATGGCGATGGCAGTAGGGCCGAGATGTGCGGTAATGGGGCAAGGTGTGCTGCCAGGTTTGCCTTTGAGAAAAAAATTGCACCGCCATCCATGCGGTTTGAGACCACAGCAGGTGAGATTGAAGCCTTTATTATGGGTGGTTCAGACGAGTCTGTCAAAATACGTTTAACGGCTCCAGAGGACCTGCGCTTAAATATACCCAGTGCTGTAGGCAGCGTGGAACAAATCCTGCACTTCATTAATACCGGCGTGCCGCATACAGTTGTCCTGGTCAAAGATGCTGGTGATGTACCTGTGGGTGAATGGGGCAGGGAAATACGTTTCCATGAAATATTTCAACCGGCAGGAACCAATGCAAATTTTGTTCAGAAGGTTTCCAATAATACTTTGATGGTAAGGACCTATGAGCGGGGAGTGGAAGGTGAAACCATGGCCTGCGGAACAGGTGCAGTTGCCTCGGCATTGATAGTAGCCCTTCTTGAGCAGGCCAAACCTCCTGTAACAGTCATAACTTCAGGCGGTGAAAAACTGACCATCCATTTTTCTTTAACAGGAGAAGAAAATGGCAGGCAGATTGACCTTGCTGCCGGTATTTTTTTAGAGGGGCCGGCACATATTATATATGAAGGGAAATTGGGCCGGGATGGAATGCAAGAATAAATGGATGCAGGTTCAATACAATTGGTAAATAATAATTTTAAACATTGAAATATTTTTCTGCCATATGTGCAGGAATTTCGAATAATGACTGAAGGAGGAGTGAGAGGATGAGTATTTTTCGAGGAGCTTTTGTGGCAGTTGTAACACCCCATATTGATGGGCAGATTGATGAGCAGGGGTTGATTGATCTTATCGAGTTCCACATTGCTAACGGCACCCATGGTATCGTACCCTGTGGTACGACTGGCGAGTCAGCCACCATGACACATGAGGAGCATCACAGGGTGGTGGAGCTGACAGTAAAAACTGTCAATGGGCGTGTCCCGGTTGTGGCCGGTTCCGGCTCAAACAGTACAGCAGAGGCAATCGATTTGACCAGGCATGCCAAGGAAGCAGGGGTGGACGGAGTTCTCATGGTTTCGCCTTATTACAACAGGCCTTCCCAGGAAGGCTTGTATCAGCATTTTAAGGCAGTGGCTGAGGCAGTTGATGTGCCAATAATTCTTTATAATGTGCCCAGCAGGACCAGCTCGAATGTTTTGCCAGCCACTGTGGCCCGTTTGGCAGAAATTGATAATATTGTCGGGATCAAGGAAGCAAGCGGCTCCCTTAATCAGGTGAGCGAAGTTATCCTGCTCTGCCCTGATGATTTTGCAGTTATGTCCGGGGATGATTTTACTTCCCTGGCATCGGTACTGGTTGGTGGTACTGGAGTGATCTCAGTTACATCCAATGTCGCTCCCCGGGATATGGCCGACATGATGGAAGCTGCCCTGGCAGGTAATCTGGCCAAGGCCAATGAATTGCACTATAAGCTGTTTCCGCTTATGCAGGCAATGTTCTATGATAGCAATCCAGTGCCGGCTAAAACAGCGCTTCAATTGATGGGCAAGATCAAGTCCGCATCTCCCCGACTGCCTCTGTGCGCGATGGATGACGCTACCCTGGCCAAGCTGAAAGGGGTGTTGACAGCTTATGGACTTATTTAAGCAGGAAAAGTAAGGGTAAATAATTACAGTTTTAAGGTTTAGAGAGAGGAGAAATGCATGACTAAAGTCATTATTGCCGGAGCTGCCGGACGCATGGGTCGGCGAATCGGTTATATGGTAAACGAGCACCCTGAACTCCAGGTTGCCGCAGGCTTTGAACGTCCTGATAATCCTGATGTTGGAAAAGATTTGGGTGAACTCGGAGGCTACGGTACAAACGGTGTAAAGGTTGCAAATGATCTGGCAGCAGTGATTGATCAAGGTGATGTCATTATAGATTTTACCTTTCACGAGGCAACCATGAAGATCGCCCGGCAGGCTGCGCTAAAAAACAGAGCCATGGTGATCGGTACCACCGGGCTGAGCCAGGAAAACATTGAGGAATTAGCTGATCTTTGTAACAAATTCCCCTGTGTACAGGCTCCGAATATGGCGGTAGGTGTTAATGTGCTTTTCAAGTTGGCTGCCAAAGTCGCCTCCATACTGGGTAATGATTATGACATGGAAATTGTTGAAGCCCACCATCGGATGAAAAAGGATGCACCAAGCGGTACTGCCATGAAGCTTGGTGAGGTCATGGCCCAGGCAGTCGGGCGCAACCTTGATGAGGATGGGGTTTTTAGCAGGCATGGCATTATTGGCGAACGCACTGATAAGGAGATCGGTCTTCAGACAATCAGGGCCGGTGATATTGTAGGAGAGCACACGGTTTATTTTGCCGGGGCAGGAGAAAGGCTTGAACTGACGCACCGGGCTCACAGCAGGGATAACTTTGCCACGGGTGCTGCCCTTGCAGCAGCCTGGGTCTGCGATAAGCAAAACGGGCTTTACAATATGTTTGATGTTTTGGGACTCCAAGACCTTTAAGTTTCTTTTCATGTCACGATATTGTCGAATCTGCTGCGTTATCGGGTATTTCGTGTAGTTTTACTACAGCGAAACACCCTCTGCCTCGAAGTCTTCACTTATCTGCATCCTGGCCCTTCTTGATTCGCTTTCGGTTGAAAATAAATCTGTCCCGGCTTTTCAGTTCAT
>Ga0209456_10001689_pt1 | contig 10644 bp, 10 predicted proteins | sample COG_11_FD_184755 | JGI IMG/M metagenome (GOLD analysis project Ga0209456, IMG submission 184755) | Pelagic marine sediment microbial communities from the LTER site Helgoland, North Sea, for post-phytoplankton bloom and carbon turnover... | ecosystem: Environmental > Aquatic > Marine > Neritic...
AAGGACCAGCCATTAACTCATTTTTTTGCTACGCCATCCGAACACTCAGGACGACCACACAGGCCGTTCAACTGCGGAATCTAGGATCATTGGGCAGTATACGCAACTGGACATGCGCTTGCTGCCGTCCAGAGTAAGGGGGGGTGCCCATGCCGGCTCCGGCCTGACTTCAGCGCATATTTAGAGTTATTATTAGCGAGATATCTCCATGGCGCCGCCAGAATTGAAATCCGATCAAGGAGCTGAGACATGAGCGAGACCACGACCCTAACGCCGCTGGACCAGGAGATGCTGACGCCACCCGCTGCGGTCACTGCGCCTGACAAGGAGGAAGTGGCCCGTATGGTGCCGGTGACGGATGAACAGCGTGACAAGCTTGCAAAGAAAGTGCAGGAGTTTATCGACATTGTCGTGAGTGTCGATGTTAACAGCGATGCCTTCAAGGACAAGGTAAGCGCTATCCACAAACTGGGCAACGCCGAGATTCGCGAAGCTGCGGGCATGTCCAGTCGCATGCTGGAGCGGCCGGTGAGGGCGATGAACGAGGGGCTGTTCGACGAGAATTCAACGGTGGGTCGATCACTGGTCGAGTTAAGACAGACGGTTGAAGAACTGGATCCTTCGCGCCACGGTGACCTGCTTTCAGCAAAGAAGCTGCTGGGTTTTATTCCCTTTGGTAACAGGCTGGGTAATTACTTTCATCAGTACCAGTCCGCCCAAAGTCACATCAACGCCATCCTTGAGTCCCTGTATAACGGTCAGGATGAACTGCGCAAGGACAACGCGGCGATCGAGACTGAAAAGGCGCGTCTCTGGGAAACCATGGGTATGCTGGAGCAGTATGTCTATGTCGGCAGGCAGATCGACGCCGCCCTGGAAGCGCGCATTGGTGAAATCGAAGCCCGGCATCCGGAGAAGGCGCGCGTCGTCAAAGAGGAAATGCTGTTCTACGTCAGGCAAAAGGTTCAGGATCTTCTGACCCAGCTGGCTGTCAGCGTGCAGGGCTATATGTCGCTGGATATGGTGCGCAAGAACAACCTGGAACTGATCAAGGGGATAGACCGCGCCAGCACCACGACGGTTTCAGCGTTGCGCACCGCGGTCATCGTTGCCCAGGCTCTGACCAATCAGAAACTGGTGCTGGATCAGGTTAGTGCGCTGAACAGAACCACCAGTGACATGATTGCCGGTACCGCCCGAATGATGAAACAGCAGGCGGCGGACATCGGGCAGCAGGCGTCCGGTTCAAGCGTGGAGGTCGACAAGCTGAAAGCGGCATTCTCGGATATCTACGCAACCATGGATATGATGGCCGATTACAAGGTCAAGGCGCTCGACAACATGCAACAAACGGTCACTGCACTGAGCGATGAAGTGGAAAAATCAAAGACCTGGCTGGACCGCATACGCAAGCAGGAAGCCGCGTCGGGAATTGCGCAAGCCGAACTCGTGCCGTCCGACGAAGTACACCTCTGAGGCGGCGCACTAACAGGAATTGCAGGTCTTCACCGAATAAATAATTAACCGCGAAGGACGCTAAGGACGAGAAGGAAACAACGCTTGAAGAATTGACGGCTTGCATTCAAATCAGCGTGTTAGGCAGCGTTGTGCTCCGTACCAGAAAACAATTTTTTTACTTAGCGTCCTTCGCGTCCTTAGCGGTTAGGCTATACAAGACCAGAATGACCTACTCGATCAGGGGAAGAATCGGATTTCCATCTTTTTAACAGGCTCTGATTGGCCACACTATGCCGCTCATAAAAATGGTTGCCGGGCAAACTTGTCTTTGATAAACCGACCATGAATCAACAGGCTTTCGGCATCCCTGTCAAAGTAGCTGCGGGTCAGATCGGCGAGTGCGTGATCGAGCAGGTGCAACTGTTCCTGCAGGGCCTGTTCCGCGCTCCGGCCATCGCGCAGTCGCTCTGTTCGTGCCAGTTGCGAGGGCAGCTGCAGGTAGTTGTTGATGGTATCGGGCAGGTAGTCGAAGGCGATTTTGCGGACCTCGAAGGGTTTGAAATCGAATAGCTCGGCACTACTGTCACTGTGCTCAATCAGAAAAGCAAGTTTCTCCTCAATACGTTGCAGCGTGGTGAGGGTGTCCGGTCCGGCCCGTTCCTGTAGGCGTTCATGCAGGGATTCGAGTTGATTGCGCCAGGCGGCCACCTCCGCTGAATCGTGCGTCTCTGTACCGAGCTCGTCGCTAATCTCGCTGTCCAGGGATTCGATGGAGGCTTCGCGCAACGTTTTTTGCAGGTGTTGCAGTTCTCCTGACAGGCGTTCATACGGCCGGGTCTGTTGAGAGCCGATGGTTTCGGGCAGTGCAGAAAATTGCTGCAGCAGGCGCGGCAGACCGGGCAGTGCAGAGGCCCACACCGAGCGGACTTTGGCGGGTAAGGAATTGGGGTTTTCAATACGTGCCGCGAGCAGTTTTAAATCGTCGAAAGCGCTCTGCGCCTGGTCGGCGATTTGCGGGTCGAGGCGGCGGTGGGCTTTTCTCACCAGCTTGCCGATGCGTTGCAGTTCACGGCGCAGGTTTCTGGAAACCGGTGGTATGGGCAGCTCGGCCCTGGCCGGCAGAAACAGCCATAGCGCCAGATAGATCCACAGGCTCAGAGAAAAGGAAAAGAACACCGATACCAGCACGCCCAGGCGGACCCACTTGACGTTGGTGCCCAGGTAGTCGGCGACACCGGCACAAACCCCGCCCAGCCGTCGTCGGCGCAGGTTGCGTTGCAGCGTTGGTCTCGAACTCATTGTGTATTGTAAAATCCACCTGCCAGGGTTTTGAATAGCACAGAACTTCTGTTCAGAATACTGTGAAAACCGGCTCATTCATACGTCGGCAGCCGGGCTGGAAACGCAGTACCCGGGTAATGGCTGATTGACCCAACGGCGTGCCCGGTAAGGTGAAAAATCGCTACGTCGCACCGTTGATTAAACCGACCGGTCAACTATAATGCCTGATGATGGCGAAAACGCAAAACAACCCCGAAGTGCTGCGCAAGCTGTTGCCGGGCCTGGCAACCTGTCCACAGGCCGCACTGGCAGAATATCCCCTGATTGTGAAACAGCAACTGGGTTACCCTGAAAACAGCATACTGATATGCGGTATGGCGCTGGGTTATGAAAATCGCAACGCTGCGATCAACTATTACCGTGTGCCGCGTGTTGAAGTTTCTGCCTTTGCACAGTTCTTTGAGTAAGGCGATCGACGCTGCATACCATTGGTGCAGCCGGTGACACAGGACCGGATCCTCACCATAATGGGAACGATGATGAGACGGATGGCATGGACTCTTCGAAAATATCGCTGCAGCAAGGTGTGTATCCCCTGATTGGGCCTGACGAGCCCGAACCGGTCACAGTACTGAACGAGCGCGGCACGGCGAAGCTGTTGCTCGTCGGTGATCATGTCAGCAACCGCATACCCAGGGTGTTGGACAAGCTCGGTCTGGAGGATGCGGTGCTGGAGCAACACGTGGCCTATGATATCGGCACGCGCAAGCTGATCACCCATCTGAGCCAGCACCTCGATGCGCCGGCCCTGCTGGCAGGCTATTCACGTCTGGTGATAGACCTGAACCGCAGCCTTGAAGATCCGTCCCTCATTCCGGAGGTCAGCGACAATATCTTTGTCCCCGGTAATCAGGGCTTGTCACGGCAAGACAGGGCGCTTCGTGTTCACTGCTTCTACACACCCTATCGGGTCGCTATCGACACCGTGCTGCATCGCTATCGTGAGCGCGGCATCATTCCGGCCTTTATTTCCATCCACAGTTTTACCCCGCAACTGGCGGACCGGCAGCAACGCCCGTGGCACATCGGAATGATGTGGGATAAGGACCCGCGCATTCCGGTGCCGTTGATGGCGCGCTTGCGCGCTCACCCCGAGGGTATCAATGTCGGCGATAACGAACCTTATTCAGGAAAGCATGCTGCTGACTACACCATCGATCACCACGCCGAGACAGCGGGCTTGCCGCACGTCTCGATTGAAACACGCCAGGATCTTGTCGATACAGAACAGGGCGCGGAATACTGGGCCACCATTCTTGATGAATCATTGCGCGACATCCTCGCCGACCCCGATCTTTACCGGCTTTGGGATCAATGATGGTCGGGGCCGAGCCTTCCTTTACCGTCTGGCCACTGACGTGGCAGGTGACTATGGTCTGGCAGCAATTGCCGCCTCGACACATCCAGGAGAGGGCACGCTTTGAACCCGACGCTGTTTTCAAGCATTAAACACTTCATTCGTGATGGACTTGGCTGCGCCTGTCCCGACGAAGTCTTTGAGACAATGGATGTTCAGCATGCACCCTCCCGGTTCGAAGGCCTGCCGGGGGACTGCCTGATCGTTATTGGTAAGCGGCTTCTCGTCTTGTTGATCGATACAGGACACTGGCAAGATGTGTCACGCCATCTTGATGGTCTGGTGAGTCGGGGCCGGGAGTTGCGGGATGCCGAGGGCTTCAATCGCATCCGATTTGTCGTTGCCACGCGGGACAATGAAGCTGCAGAACCGGTGCTGATGGAGCAGTTTGGCGACTTACCGTCATTGGATGGCAGGCTACATCTGCACGTCATCCGCCCTGAGGAATTGCCGGCCCTGTACCCGGAAACGGAGCAACGGGCGGGGGAAGCGGCCCAGTCCTGATCAGCCTTCTATCCCGCTCTCGATCCACTTGCGAATCCGGTTTGAGTCACCGAAGGGTGTCAGTTTGCCGAAGGAGTTGAGCAGGACGATGACCAGGGGCTGATCGGCAATCTCGGCCTGCATGACCAAGCAGCGTCCGGCCTCGTTGATGTAGCCGGTTTTGCTCAGTTTTATCGCCCAGGCCTTGTTTTTCAGCAGGCGATTGGTATTGCCAAACTTGAGTTCACCGCGCCCTTTGTAGGGGCGTACACCGATAGTTCGGGTGGTGGTAGCCTCACGGATCAATGGATAGGCCTGAGCGGCTTGAACCATTTTCACGATATCCCGGGCAGAGGCGACGTTACCGGCATCCAGTCCGGCTGGGTCTGCGAAGCGACTGTCATGCATACCCAGCGCGCCGGCCTTGCGGTTCATTGCCTCAATGAAGGCCTGCCTGCCGCCAGGGTAGCTGCGGGCGAGGGCGTTCGACGCACGGTTTTCTGAAGCCATTAGCGCCAGGCGAAGCAGTTGTTCGCGGGTCAGTGTTGCCCCGTACTTGAGACGTGATCCGGTGAGTCGCAGCAGATCGCGGTCATCCTTGGTGATGGTGATTCGTTCCTGCAGCTCAAGCGAACTGTCCAAAATGACTATGGCCGTCATCAGCTTGGTGATGGAGGCGATGGGCCGGGGTTCGTTAACCTGCTTGGCATAGACCTCATTGCCGCTCTGATCCACCACCAGAGCGGAGGCGGATTGCAGTTTCAGTTTCTTTGCATTCAGCGCCTGCCAGACGTCGGATACAGCAGCACGTTCGGATTGAGCGTCGGATTCCAGCCTGGCGAGCTGCAGGAGTTTTTGCTCCGCGAACGCGGTTCCAGCCCAGAAAATGACTGACAGACCGCAGGCAAAGGCTAGATTTTTCATAGACAAAGCGCCAATAAATGATTCTGGGCTCAACTTTGACCCAGTTGTACCCCAAATGCAATCGTTACGCTAGTATTTCGTCAGCACGGGCGGGATTCTTTACCGGCGGCCGGAAACAATGGTCAGCTCAACAGGCTGGGGCACTGATGCCATCTTGAATAGTGGCTCTTCCCGCCACTTTACCTCTATTCCAACTGGTTCCAGTGTCTCGATCAGTTGTTTCCACAAGCTATTGCCGGCGGCATCGAAGACTGCCTCTGAATCGCCTTCCGCCAGATGCCAGCTGCCGCGCATGAGTTCCCCGGCAAGCTGTCCTGCCGACCAGCTGGAATGGCCGAGAAATAGTCGTAATTCGCTGTCGGGCGTTTTGCGCTCGAGCGCCTGCTCGAGCACATCGCGACGGGCACTGAAGTAGATATCGCTCGCAATCCGGTGTGCCTGACCTGTGGTATCGCCGTGTCGCATCAACATAAATACCCGATGGGAACCCAGGGGGCCGCCGAAGGACAAGGCGTGCTTGCCGGCTTCCACCTTGTCGATATCCTTAACCGCATCGGACAGCTGCAGATTAAATTTCCGATTGATGATCAGACCCAGGCTGCCATTGGCGCCGTGCTGCAGAAGCAGGATAACGGTCTGTCCAAAATAGTGATCATGAAGACCACGCTGCGCAACCAGAAACATGCCGGGGACAGGCTCGCTATCCTGCGGCACGGCGACGAGTGCCTGGATCGGTACTGTGCTGTGGAAACTGGACAGGTCTCGACTGACTCCCGTAAGCATCAGGGTGCCCAGGCAAGCAATCAGCAGTGCCATAATCCGTCGCATGAACCTTGATCCCCATAGTGGACAGATAATCTGCTCCTGACAGGCTGTTGAAAAGGTCTCAGGTGAGTGCGAGACAAGGAAAAAACCGGCGAAAAAGCCCAGTGTACCGCAGTACATGAACATTTTGAGCCACTTTTCAATGCAGGATCGTGCCGCATGAGGGGTTTTCAACAGCCTGCTAGTATCAAGGGTAGGCCATGCCCCGCATTTACGCCAATCGATTCCAGCTTTAATTCCCGGCCTGTTGGATCTATATGATCTGCTCGTTCAGTGCCCGGATATCGCAGATGGTTCCGGTCAGAAACAGTCCGAGGCTTAGAAAGGTACCGTGGGCTATCGGTTACGCGGTTCGGGTTACCATCAGCGTATGAGTGTGGGGGTGTGGCGCATGAGGTCCTGGGCACACCGGCCTGGGTATTATTGTCTGCTTGCAGCGGAGGCGCCGTTACTGACCGAAGAGGTTGAAATCGGTTTCAGCACGCTTCATGAACAGCACCCAGACCGCGCCCCTGTCCGTTCCCCCGTCATTGTCCAGGGGGGCGCCGATGGTGATATCGTTTATGCCATCGCCATCGAGGTCGCCGATATTGGCGACTGCGCTGCCGAACTGGTCACCGTCGGAAAGATTTCCGTCGAAGTTGTTTCCGCTGGATATTATTGACTCTGACCCGACCTCGCCGTTGTCGTCCATAAACAGGATCCAGGTTGCCCCGCGATCCTGGCCGCCGTCATCGTTCTGAGGCGTGCCCACCGCAAGTTCAATGATGCCATCGTCGTCCAGGTCGCCAATATTGGCAACTGCACTGCCAAAGCGGTCGCCATCGTTCAGGTCGCCATTGAAATCCCCATCGTTCTGGGAGATTTTCTGGTTTGAGCTGACTGTGCCGTCCGTCTTCAGGAACAGGATCCAGAGCGCACCGCGATCCGAGCCACCGTCACCATCCTGATTCGCGCCGACAGCCAGGTCGTTTACGCCATCGCCGTTGAGATCGCCGATACCGGCGACCGCGCTGCCGAAGTGATCGTCGTTGTTCAGGTTGCCGTCGAAGTTGCCTTCATTGGCCGATATCTTCTGTAGCGCTTTAACGCTGCCGTCGTTGTTCATGAACAGGATCCACACCGCACCCTTGTTGTTGCCACCGTCATCGTCGCGCCGGGCACCAACAGCAAGATCCGTGACGCCGTCGATATCCACGTCGCCGATATTGGCCACCGCGCCGCCGAATTGATCACCGTCACTCAGATTTCCGTCGAACCCACCCACACGGTCTGAAATCTTCAGGTTCTGCACAACCCTGCCGAGGGTATCCAGCAACAGGATCCAGACGGCACCCTGATCATCGCCACCGTCGTCATCCCCGGGGGCGCCGGCGGCTAGATCTATGACGCCATCGCCGTTGAGATCGCCGATACTGGTGATGGCGCTGCCGAACCGGTCATTGTTGTCGAGATCTCCATTGAAACCGCCTTCGTCGTCGGAGATTTTCTGTTCCAGGTCAACACGGCCATCGTCGTCCATGAACAGGATCCACACCGCCCCACGGTTCTCGCCGTTGTCATCATCGAAAGGTGCGCCCACGGCCAGGTCGCTGACGCCGTCGCTTTCAAGATCGCCGATACTGGCGATGGCGCTGCCGAACTGATCGCCATCATTGAGGTTGCCGTCAAAACCGCCTTTGCTGTCGGATATCTTTTCTTCCGAATCGACTTCTGTGGTAACCGTGCTGTCGGAGCACCGGGCACCTGTCAGCAACAGGAAAAGAATCAACGTCCAGAAGATGGTGAGAGATTTCTTCATGCTGACCACCATGCATTGCTTAGGCTGTCGCGGTTCATAATACAGTCTATCCGGGGTCCCCGTGACCTGCAACCGGCGCCGTGACACTGTTCAGATGCGGCCCGCGCCATAATCGCCAGTGCGTTCACAAGCGATTGATACTATGAAATATATACAGAAACATTCCGCTTCGTGTGCGTGCACCTGCGCGGCTTTCAGCTGGTTTGAGCCGGGTGTTTGGTTTTTCAAAAAACGGCCGATAAGTAAAGCAGTTAAGCGGCGCAGCGAGGGTAACAAAGGCGATGTTTATGGAACTCCGGAACAAACTGGCATTGCTGGACGATTTCTTTAAGCCCTTCAGCCGTCAGGGTGCCTTGACATTGTCGAATCGCCAAACGCGGATCTACCTGATCCTGACGGTACTGTTCGGCGCTGCCGGGTACCTTTTCCTGTTACTGTTCCCCGCCTTGCTGGTCGCCATGCCTGTCGCGCTGTTTTATTCACTGCACTCGGTCATGTCCACGCAACAATGGTTCCTGGTCACTGTCCAGATTCTGGTCCTGCTGACTGGCGTTGTCATGACCTACGCTATTTTCAAACTGCGCTTCTCCTTGCCTTCCGGTCTGGACCTGACGGAAGCCGGCTTTCCGCGCTTGTTTGAACTATTGCAGGAACTTTGCGAAATCTACGGTGAGCCGCGTATTGACCGGGTCGTCCTGCGTGACCGTTTTGATGTTCGTCTCATCAAGACGCCACGTAACGGCTTTGCTTTCTCCACCACGCGTACCCTGGTAATCGGTCTACCCGTGCTACTCGCCATGTCGCCCCTGGATGTGCACGTGCTGTTGGCCAGACGGGTAGGTCAGTTGGCTGCCAAACGCAGTCGACTGAACAGCTGGCTCTATTTTCTCAGAGACACGTGGGGGCAATACCTGATCTGCTGCGATGGCGAGGGGCCATCGCTTGGCAAGCCTGTTTGTGCCTTTTTCCAAAATTACGCACCTCGTTACCGATCGTTTTCGGTAGGTATTGCCCGCAGTAGTGAACTGGAGGCGGACCGTTATGCCCTGCAGGCCATCAACGACCGAGATACGGCAAGGAGTATAACTTGCCAGGTTCTGACGGAGACTTACCTGACGCGCAGCTACTGGCCGAATGTCCTTCAGTCGGCCAAGCAATCCGGCGGGTCAAAAATGCCGCCGCATGCGGGAATGGCGAAAGTCTTCGAGGGTGGTCTGTCTGAAAATGAAATCCAAACCGAACTAAAGCGCATCAAAAGGGGAGGGGAGACCCGTAAAAGCACCATGCCGTCGTTGGCGGATCGCCTTGACAATATCGGTTACCAAAAACCCTTGCTTCCGAAGCCTTTGTCGGTATCAGCGGCACGGTTTTATCTGGGTAGCGCCTGCGACACCTGTATAGAGGTTATGGATAAGCGCTCAATGAGTAAGCTGCGAAGCGAAGTTATCAAAGATGTCAGTTCGGAGGATCAGTGAATCGGTTCTGTCCCGCGTAGGCTGTATCGATAGTTGGTGGCGAATGGCATAGATCGTTTGCCATCTGTGTTCGCCTTCAGGCACCGATTATCAGGATAAAAGGGGGGCGAAGAACCGGCCGCCAAACTCAACAGCCTCCTGCAGGGTGAAGACCTCTCTGTTGTCTGGATCATCCGCAAGCCATTGCTGAGCAGTTTCGGCATCCCTCAGAAACATCATCTCCATACACAGGCTGTCTGCACAGCAGGAATTGGTGTTTGCAGCCCCCCAAATAATGCCGAAATGGATATCGCCCGCTTCATCCAGATTCACTATTGTCTTTCCTGACTGCTGTATGCAGACGGGGTCACCGGTTATTCTGCATCGGGAGGTAATTTGGGTTTCCATTCCAAACATGGGGCTAACCGCCAAAGCATCCAGGGCGCACATGGCATAGACTTGATGCCCGTTGATGCGAACGGCATGTTCCCGCGCTTCCATGGTAAAAGGATAGGCACCCACAGGATTGCCATCTGCGGAAAAAATCACCATATCCTTTTCTTTCAACACATTCACGGCATCTTCCAAATTGCCGACGTGTTGCGCCATTTCGTTTCTTGTAAGGATTCGTCCTTTATCAACAAATGAACGAAGGACTTGTTGATGCAGTTCCTTAATCTGCTTACTGCAATCGTCCTGCCTCTCTTTCAAGGGCAGAATACTCTTCAGGCGATTTAGTGCTTTCTCCAGCTTCGCGGTCATTCATCATCCATCTACAGGTTTACTGCTTTAAGGATCACGAAGTTTACCAGATTTACTGGGGCACAAAGCATGACGAGTAAGTGGGTATTGGCACAAGAAAAAGGGGGGTCTGAAGACCCCCCGCTTCCCAGGCGGTAATGACTACCGTGTAACGGCTTACTGCGCGACCACTGTGCCCAGCGAACCCAGTACATTTGCAGTCTTGCTGGAGATATCCAGATACAGGTCGTTGTCGTTCA
>Ga0209456_10001690_pt1 | contig 10641 bp, 7 predicted proteins | sample COG_11_FD_184755 | JGI IMG/M metagenome (GOLD analysis project Ga0209456, IMG submission 184755) | Pelagic marine sediment microbial communities from the LTER site Helgoland, North Sea, for post-phytoplankton bloom and carbon turnover... | ecosystem: Environmental > Aquatic > Marine > Neritic...
TCCGACGCAGCCGGTGCCTACCCGATAACACCCTCGACGCAAATGGGCGAGTACTGGGCGGAGGAAACCGCCAAGGGCCACATCAATGTGTCGGGGCGCCCCCTGATCTTTGTCGAACCCGAAGGGGAACACGCCGCGGCCGCCGTCACCGCCGGCATGTCCATGTCCGGCTTGCGCGCCAGCAATTTCTCCTCAGCGCAGGGCATTGCCTACATGCACGAATCATTGTACGCCGCGGCTGGCAAGCGCCTGCCCTATGTATTGAACATGGGCTGTCGGGCGATGACAAAATCCAGTCTTAACGTCCATTGCGGCCACGATGACTACCATTGCATCGACGATACCGGCTTTTCCCAGATGATGGCCAAGAATGCCCAGGAGGCCGCGGACCTTAACCTGATCGGCCGCAAACTCGCGGAACTGTCTCTGACACCGGCCGTGGTCGCCCAGGACGGCTTTCTGACCACGCACCTCATCGAGCCCCTGCAGGTTCCCGAGCGGGAACTGATCGCCGAGTTCCTGGGGCGACCGGAGGACATTATCGACTGCCCGACACCGGCCCAGCGCCTGCTGTACGGCGAAACGCGCCGACGCATACCGGAACTGTGGAACGTGGACAACCCGATGCTGGCCGGGCCGGTAGAGAACCAGGACTCCTACATGCAGTCCGTGGTTGCCCAACGCCCCTATTTCTTTGACCACGTGGCTGACATCACCACGCAGGTGATGGATGAGTTCTACCAGCTCACCGGTCGGCGTTACCGGCGGCTCAGTGGCTACCGCCTGGAAGACGCCGAATACCTGATCCTCGGCCAGGGCAGCATGATCGTGCAGGCAGAGGCGGTGGCCGATTACCTGCGCGAATCGCGCGACATCAAGGTGGGAATCGTCAATCTCACCCTGTACCGGCCGTTTCCCGGCGACCTGCTGGGCAGCATGCTGAAAAACAGAAAGGCTGTGGCGGTGCTGGAACGCGTCGACCAGCCGCTCGCCGAGGACCTGCCGCTGATGCGTGAAGTGCGCGCCAGCCTGTCCAAGTGCCTGGAAAACCAGATGGCGGGTGAAGCGGGCCAGCCCTACCCGGACTACGCGAGTTACCGCCTGGAGGACATGCCGCGACTGTACTCGGGCTGTTATGGTCTTGGCAGCCGTGATCTGCAACCCGAAGCCCTGCTCGCCGCCATCGAAAACATGCTGCCCGGCGGCAAACAGAAACCGTTTTTCTACCTGTCGGTCGATTTCATACACGATCAGGCCGGCACGCCCAAGCAGGAGATCCACCAGCAGAAGCTGATCGATGCCTACCCGCAGATCAGAAACCTGGCCATCCACGGCAGCGAAAACCCCAACCTGACACCGGAAGGTTCCATCACTGTGCGCCTGCACTCGGTGGGCGGCTGGGGCGCCATCACCACTGGCAAAAACCTGGCCATGACCCTGTTCGACCTGCTGGGCTTCGATATCAAGGCCAACCCCAAATACGGCTCGGAAAAGAAAGGCCAGCCGACCACCTACTACCTGTCGGCGGCGCCGGAACCGATCCGCCTGAACTGCGAATACCACTTCGTGGATGTGGCGATGTCGCCGGATCCCAATGTATTCAGCCACTCCAATCCCCTGTACGGACTGAAGAAAGGCGGCGTTTTCATCATTCAGAGCAGTCTCGAACAGGCGCATGAGCTGTGGGCGAGCTTTCCGCGTCACACGCGGCAGACCATTATCGACAATGAACTCAGGGTGTTTTTCCTGGACGGTTTCAAAATCGCCCGTGAAGAAGCCTCCAATCCCGACCTGCAGTATCGCATGCAGGGCAACGCTTTCCAGGGTGCCTTCTTTGCGGCCTCACCCCTGATGGAGAAGGCCAATCTGGACGAACATGGCCTGTTCGAGGCCATCGACAAACAGTTGCGCCACAAGTTCGGCGACAAGGGTGAACGCATCGTCCAGGACAACCTGCGCGTGGTGCGGCGGGGCTTCGATGAAATTCGGGAAATCACTGACAAAAACATGGACGCCGCGAGCCACGAGCCGGAGCGCAAAGCGGCTGGCCTGCCGGTCATGCTCAAGCAGTTACCGGAAGCGGACGGCGGCATCTCCGACGTACACCGCTTCTGGGAACAGACCGGCAGCTTCTACATCCACGGTCAGGGCGAAGAGAACCTGGCGGACCCCTATATTGGACTGGGCGTCATTCCAGCTTCCTCGGGCGTTTTCCGCGACATGACCCAGATCCGCTTCGAATATCCGCAGTTTATTGCCGAAAACTGCACCGCCTGTGGCAGCTGTTTCAGCGTCTGTCCGGACAGCGCCATCCCGGGACTGGTTAACAGCGTCAGCGACGTATTTGACACCGCCATCTCACACATCGAGACCCGCGGACAACCGACCGTTTATCTGCGCCGCGCCGCCCGCGAAGTGGAAAAACGCCTGCGCGCCCTGATCGAGCCGGTGGGTGAAAGCGCCGAAGTGGACAAACTACTGGAGCAGTCGCTGGTCACAGCGCTGTCCGATTCCGACCTGGAAGACGAAAAAAAAGAACGCCTGGAACAGGAACTGGACTGGTTCAGGCAAGCCATTGGTGACTTCCAGTTCGCGATCACCAAACCCTACTACCTCAATCGCGAGAAAAAGGCTAAAAACAGCGGCGGTCTGTTTTCCATCACCATCAACCCCTACACCTGCAAAGGTTGTATGGAATGTGTCGAGGCGTGCAACGATGACGCGCTGGTGGCCACACCACAGACACCAGAGAGCATTGACCGGCTGCGTCAGGACTGGGACTTCTGGCTGTCTCTGCCCACCACCCGGCCGGAGTTCATACGCATCGATGATCTTGACGAGCGCATCGGGGCGCTGGAAACCCTGCTGCTGGACAAGCGCAATTACGGTTCACTGGTCTGCGGCGACGGGGCCTGCCTGGGTTGTGGAGAAAAAAGCGTGATCCACCTGTTCACCGCAACGGTGACCGCTTTGATGCAACCGCGGGTGAAGAAGCATCTGGCAAAGATCGACGACCTCAGCGAACGGCTGGAACGGCACCTCCGCCTGAAACTCGCGGAAAGCATGGATTTCACCGATACCGCCGTCATCACCGAAGTGCTGGAATCGCATAAAAACAGCGACCTGACCCTGTCGGAACTGTCCGAATCGCTGGACAGCGCACACGCCGCCCAACCGGTGGACACCGAGTGGCTGAAAACCACCACTGGACTGTTGAAAAAACTGCGCCATCTCAAATGGCTGTATACCGAAGGACAGACCCGCCGGGGACGGGCCGACATGGGTATCATCAACGCCACCGGCTGCACGTCGGTGTGGGGTTCCACTTACCCCTACAACCCCTACCCTTTCCCCTGGGCCAATCACCTGTTCCAGGACTCGCCCTCCATCGCGCTGGGCGTATTTCAGGGCCACATGACCAAGATGGCGGACGGTTTCAAGGCCATCCGCCAGGCCGAACTGGAGCTGGCCGGTGAATACAAGGTGCAGGAACACGATGAATTTTTCACCTACTTCAACTGGCAGAAATTCAGTGACGAAGAGTGGCTGCTGTGTCCACCGGTGGTATCGATTGGCGGCGACGGCGCCATGTACGACATCGGTTTCCAGAACCTGTCGCGCGTACTGATGACCCAGATGCCGATCAAAATCCTGGTGCTGGACACGCAGGTCTACTCCAACACCGGTGGCCAGGCGTGTACCTCGGGATTCACCGGCCAGGTCTCGGATATGGCGGCCTACGGCAAGGTCGGCAAGGGCAAAGCGGAAATCCGCAAGGAGATGGGGCTGATCGGCATGGCGCACCGCAACGCCTACGTCCTGCAGAGTTCGATGGCCAACATAACCCACCTGCTGGAAGGCTACATCGAGGGCCTGAACAGCCGCCGCCCCACCCTGTTCAACATTTACGCCACCTGCCAGCCGGAGCACGGTATCGGCGATGATGCCTCGGAGACCCAGAACAAGCTGGCTGTGGAGTCGCGCGCCTATCCGTTATTCCGTTTCGACCCCGACGCCGGCACCACCTTCGAGGAATGTTGCAGCCTCGATGGCAACCCCGCCATTGACGACGACTGGCCCAGCTACCAGCTGAGCTATGAGGACGACCAGGGCAACGTGCAGAGCATGGAACTGCCCATGACCTTCGCCGACTTCGCCGTCACCGAGGGCCGCTTCCGCAAACACTTCCGCAAGGCGCCACCAGAGACCTGGAATGAGAATATGATGCCCCTGCACGAATTCCTCGGGCTGGAAGCGGAGGAGCGTGAGGGCCTGTATCCCTATATCTGGGGCATGGACAGCAAGAACCGGCTGATGCGCGTCATGGTCTCCGAGCAACTGGTGCGCGCCAGCGAAGACCGGCTGCACTACTGGAAACAACTCAAATCGCTGGTCGGTGTCGACAGAATCGTCGACGAGGACGCCATCGTCAACCAGGCTCGCGCCGAGATGGCGCAGAAACTCAGCACCGGCCTGCTGGCACTGGTTTCGTCCGGCGATACCGCCAGTCTGCTCGACGCCGGCGGAATAGCTGCCGGTGACGCAGCCGTAGCGACGGCAGCCGCAGCACCTGCAGCGGAGTATGAAGCGGTGTGGATCGATACACCGGAGTGCCAGGCCTGTGACGAATGCACCCAGATCAACCCGAAAATCTTCGCCTACAATAACGACAAAAAAGCCATCGTTGTCAATCCCAGGGGCGGTTCCTACAAGGACATCGTGCGTGCCGCCGAGAAATGCACTGCCGAGTGTATCCACCCCGGCACACCATTCAACCCCAAGGAAAGCGGCCTGGAACGGCTGCTCAAGCGGGCGGAAAAATTTCAGTGACAGCAGTGGCGGGAAACAGCAACCGCTTGCCGCCAGGCCTGGCTGATACTGAACAGAACACGGGCGAATCATGGGCATTCTGAATCTGTTGCGACGCAATAGCTTCGAACACGGCATCCATCCGCAGGAGCACAAGGAGCTGACCTGCAGACTGCCGATCCGGCGACTGCCATTCGCACCGACGCTGATCCTGCCGCTGTCCCAGCATGCCGGCGCACCGGCCATTCCGCTGGTCAGCCCCGGTCAGGAGGTGGTCAGGGGCGAGCCTGTCGCCAGCGCCGACGGCATTGTCTCAGTCCCCGTACATGCCCCTGCCACCGGTGTGGTGGAGAGCATTCAGCTCATGCCGAGTGCACGTGGACCTAAAACAGAGTCCATCATCATTCACGTCTACCAGGGATCCAGCCAGGAGGTGTTGTACAGCGCGCCGCGCGATGTCGACAGCATGACACCGGCGGAAATCATCCAGGCGGTGCAGGACGCCGGCATGGTGGGACTCGGAGGCGCTGCTTTTCCGACACACGTGAAAATGAAACCACCGCCGGAACACCCGGTTGACACCCTGGTGGTCAACGGTTGCGAGTGCGAACCGTACCTGACCTGCGATCACCGCCTGATGCTCGAACAAACCGATGATTTGCTGAGCGGTATTCACATCGTCATGCGCGCCCTCGGTGTCGAACGCGCCATGATCGGTATCGAAGACAACAAGATGGATGCCGTAGACGCCATCGCCGGGCGGCTCCCCGCGAACAGTCCGATCAGTGTCCACGCCGTGCAGACCAAATACCCGCAGGGCGCCGAGAAAATGCTCATCGAGAGCCTGCTCGGGCGACGTGTTCCCAGCGGTTCACTCCCTTCGGCGGCGGGCGTCAGTGTATTCAACGTCAGCACCCTGGCGCAGATCGGTGCCTTGTTGCCCATGGGTCAGGGCGTCATCGAACGGGTGGTCACCGTGACCGGACCCGGCATCCGGCAACCCGGCAACTACCTGGTGCCGATCGGCACCCCGGTGCGCTTTCTGCTGGATTTCGCCGGCTCGACAGCGCAGGCACACGAACTCATCCTCGGTGGTCCGATGATGGGCATGTCGGTGGCGTCTCTGGACGTGCCGGTGACCAAAGCGGTCTCGGGGATGGTGCTGCTGGAAGCGTCCGATGCCGACCTCCGCGAAGTCAAGGTCCAGCCCTGCATCCGCTGCGCCTATTGTGTCGAAGCCTGTCCCATGCACCTCAACCCGTCCACCCTGGGGCTGCTGGCAGCCAAGGGTGAATATGAAACGATGGCAAAGCAGTTCCACCTCAACGATTGTTTTGAATGCGGCTGCTGCGCCTATGTCTGCCCATCCAGCATCCCGCTGGTGCAATACTTCCGTATCGCCAAGGCCATCAACCGGGAAAAAGCCGCCTGATGGATACCAAACTCAAGATTGAACTGCGCACCTCGCCACACCTGAAACAGACGGTGACGGTGGAACAGATCATGCGCAATGTGGTCTATGCCCTGCTACCGGTGTGCGCCTTCGCGGTGTATGCCTTCGGCATCAGCGTGTTGGCGTTGCTGACGGTAACGACGCTGACCTGCGTACTGGGCGAATCCCTGTTCTGCCGGCTGTCCGGCAAACCCAACACGGTGAACGACTGGAGTATCGTCATTACCGGGCTCCTGCTCGGCCTGACCCTGCCACCCGGTTTCCCGCTGTGGATGGCGGCGGTCGCCGCTATTGTAGCGGTGGGCCTGGGCAAAGCCCTGTTCGGAGGACTGGGTTATAACGTCATGAACCCGGCACTGATCGGCCGCGCCTTTGTGCAGGCCGCTTTCCCGGTTGCCATCACCACCTGGACACCGGCGTTTCTTGACAAGCGGTTCACCGAGTTCATTCCTTCCACACTGACAGCACCCTTCATGCAGCCGCCGGCACTCGGCGACTGGATCGAGCAGACCCGGGTGGATGCTTTCAGCGGCGCCACGCCACTGGCGTTACAGAAGTTCGAGCAGATCAGCACCCCGGTCGGCGATCTTCTCACCGGCATGACCGCCGGCTCTGCGGGCGAGACCTCCGCCCTGATCATCCTCGCCGGCGGACTGTATCTTGCCGCCCGCCGCATGATGGACTGGCGCATCCCGCTGGGCGTGCTGCTGGGAGCGGCCCTGGCCAGCCTGCCCTTCTGGCTCATGGATTCGCTGCGCTACCCCGATCCGTTGTTCGTGCTTTTCTCCGGCGGACTCATGCTGGGCGCAGTGTTCATGGCCAGCGACATGGTCGCCTCGCCGGTCACCCCGCGCGGAGTGTGGATCTACAGTCTGTTCATTGGTGTGCTGACCGTCATCATTCGCCTGTTCGGGGGGCTTACCGAGGGTGTGATGTACGCCATCCTTCTCGGGAACGCGATTTCGCCACTGATCGCTACTGTCACCCAACCGCGGGTGTTCGGCGCCGCCAGAAAAGACTCGCGGCCATGAACCAGTCAACCGCCCCGCAGACTCCAGGACTGGTTACCGCAACCCCCAGCTTTGCCATGCTGCGCACCTTGAGCCTGGTGGCCGGCTTATCCGGCTTGCTGGTGGTGCTGGCCTACCAGATCACGCTGCCGTTGATCGAGGAGAACAAACGTATCGCCATCGAACGGGCACTGTTCAAGGTGATACCGGGGGCGGTCTCGCGCCGCGACTTTGTGAGCACCGCCGGGGACATAATTGCCACAGGCGACGGCACGGACGAAGGCACGCTCATCTACGCCGGTTACGACCAGCAGAGCCGACTCGTCGGTGTCGCGCTGGAAGCCGCCGCCCAGGGCTACCAGGATGTCATCCGCATCCTCTACAGCTTCGCTCCCACCTGCCAGTGCATACGCGGTATCGAGGTCTTGAAAATGGCAGAGACCCCGGGGATCGGTGACAAGATTGCAAAGGACCCGCGGTTCCAGGAAAATTTTGTCCGACTCGATGCCCGGCTCAACGCCGACGCCAGCGCTCTGGCCAACGACATCCTCATGGTCAAACACGGCACCAGGACCGAACCCTGGCAGATCGACGCCATCTCCGGGGCGACAATTTCCTCGCGGGCGGTAGCGCGTATGCTCAACGACAGCGCACAACAGATGGTTCCGAAAATCATGGCCTATCTGGATCGACTGCAGGATGCCGGTGGGGAGACAGAATGACTCTGCCTAACCAGGAAGAAAAAGTTACTGCGGACACTTTCCTGCGCGGACTGTGGGAAGAGAATCCGGTGTTCGTGATGCTGCTGGGCATGTGTCCGGTACTGGCAGTCACCAACTCGGCCATCAACGCGCTGGCCATGGGGCTGGCCACGACCTTCGTCCTGCTCTGCTCCAGCATCCTGGTCTCGCTGATGCGCAAGCTGATTCCAAAACAGGTACGCATCGCCACCTACATCGTCATTATCGCCACCTTTGTCACCATTGTGGACTACAGCATCCAGGCCATCAGCCTGGACCTCTACAATGCCCTGGGCGCTTTTATCCAGCTTATCGTGGTCAACTGCATAATCCTGGGGCGGGCGGAAGCCTACGCTTCGAAACAGCGCCTCGGCGCCACTGTCGTCAACGGCCTGGGTATGGGCGTCGGCTTCACCATCGCTTTGCTGTGCCTGGGCGGCGTTCGGGAAATTCTCGGCACCGGCAGTCTGTTTGGATTCCCCCTGTTCGGGGAGAATTTCCAGCCCTGGGTGGTGATGATCCTGCCACCGGGAGGTTTCTTCGTACTGGGTGGCTGGTTGCTGTTGTTCAACTGGTACCGGCAACACCGCGAACGCAAGCTGATGGAACAACAGGGAGCAACCGCCAGTGGCAGCTGATTCGCTGATTTTTATTTTTCTGAACGCCGCGGTCATCAACAATTTTGTGCTCGCCCTGTTTCTCGGTATCTGCCCGTTCCTGGGTGTCTCGGCCAAGCGTGATACTGCCTGGCACATGGGCCTTGCCGTCATTTTCGTGATGCTGGTGAGTTCGGTCAGTGCCTACGCCATCAACTGGCTGCTGGTACGTTTCGACATCCAGTTCCTGCGCCTGATCTGCTATATCGCGGTCATCGCTTCGGCCGTGCAATTGGTGGAAATGGCGATGAAGAAATTCAGCCCGGCCCTGTTCCGCGCGCTGGGCATCTTTCTGCCCCTGATCACCACCAACTGTGCCATCCTCGGAGTGGCGCTGTTTCAGACTTTCCGTGAATACGACTTTCTGCAGTGCCTGGCCTTCAGCCTCGGTGCGGGCATTGGCTTTACCCTGGCACTGACCCTGATGGCCGGCCTGCGCGAGCGGCTGGAACTGGCCAACGTACCCAATGTCAGTCAGGGCGCGGCGCTGACGCTGATGCTGGCGGGGCTGTTATCACTGGCATTCATGGGATTCGCCGGACTGGGTGGACAGCATGTTTGATTACCTGCTCGCCATCGGCCTGATACTGCTGGTGCTGGTGGGCTGGATACTGGTCCAGCAGGCGGCACGTAATTTTGCCGCCCGGCATCCGCAGTTCGGCCCGGCAAAAGAGGAAGGCGGCGGTTGCGGAGCGGGCTGCTCCTGCAGTCACGGCCAATGCAGCAAAAGGGTTAAAGATATAGACTGAGCATTCGGCTAGGAGCCTGTCGGACTTAGGCAATCGTAGCGAGCATGGTACCCCAGGGCACCCTCTCTTGCTGCGCAATTCACCTTGTGGGAGAGCGAGGCCAAATGGTCATGATTTTGAGGCGCATAGTTAGGCCTACGCAACGAAAAATCAGGGGTATTTGGCCTCGCTCTCCCACCAGCGCAGTAGATTGTTCCTAAGTCCGACAGACTCCTAGAGGTTTATAATGACAAGCAGGAGGATGACAGATTGACGCAGCTGAGCAACTATGATGTAAGTCGTGCGTGTGAAGCGGTGGTCAAGGAAAACCACCGCATTACCCCGAAAGACACCCCGGAGGTTCGCAGTATCCTGCTGACGCTTCCACACGCCCGCCTCATCTATGTGGAAGGCCAGAATATCGGCGTCATGGTACCCGGCACACACGCCTACGGCCATAAAGGACACTTCCGGCTTTACACCATCGCCAATACACCCCGCCCGGATGAAAATGGCGATGTCGACATCGAACTGTGCGTGCGGCGCTGTTTCTACATCGACGAAGTCAGTGGCGAAGAGTACCCGGGCCTGGCTTCCAACTATCTGTGTGATGCCAAACCCGGGGGGAAGATCACCGTCACCGGGCCTTATGGCGATGCCTTCAGTATGCCTGATTGTAACGATGCCAATCTGCTGATGATAGGCACCGGTACCGGCATTGCGCCCTTCCGGGCATTTATCCAGCACATCTACGAAAAACAGCCGCGTTGGCTGGGTAAGGTGCGGCTTTTCTACGGCGCCCGTTCGGGTACCGAAAAACTTTATCATAACGATCTCAAGAATGACCTCGCCAATTATTACGACAAGGAAACCTTCAAAGCGTTTGAGGGCCTGAGCAACCGACCCTGGATGAACAACGAGGGCAACGGCCTGAGCCAGTTGCTGGAGGATAACGCGCAGGAAATCTGGTCTCTGATGCAGGACCCCAAGACCCACGTCTATCTTGCCGGCCTGCCGAAAACCGCCGAGGATTTCTACCGGGCCATGGCCAAAGTCACCGGCTCCGAAGTCCGCTGGCGCTGGATGCGAGAGGAAATGATCGAGCAGAAACGCTGGTCCGAACTGATCTACGGCTAAAGGCTTTGACTAAGCTGGCAATGTAGGAGCGGCATCCTGGCCGCGATATCGCGCCGAAGGGCGGCGCGCTCCTACGGTTGATCGTCGACTTCCTTGCCTTCTTTTTCC
>Ga0209456_10001691_pt1 | contig 10641 bp, 9 predicted proteins | sample COG_11_FD_184755 | JGI IMG/M metagenome (GOLD analysis project Ga0209456, IMG submission 184755) | Pelagic marine sediment microbial communities from the LTER site Helgoland, North Sea, for post-phytoplankton bloom and carbon turnover... | ecosystem: Environmental > Aquatic > Marine > Neritic...
TCCACCCACTTGAGAAACTGCTCTTCGACCAGTCCTTGGTTTACGCCGAAATCTGCGGTCATCTCCGAGTCGTGGCTCCAATAACCCCGGTCGCCGGCCAAGCCTACTCCGTTCGGTTCCGAGGTGCTAGCGAGTGCACTGGTCGCGGCGCAGGAGTTGGCCCATCATGGGCGGCGATGACCCGGATCTTCATCGTTCTATCGGGTGTGCTCGGCTTCAGCGCCGTAGCGTTGGGTGCGTTTGGCGCGCATGGGTTACGGTCTCGACTAGAGTCGCTTCCCGACGGGGTCAAGCGTTTGGAGTGGTGGAACACCGCCGCTCACTATCATCTCATCCATGCGCTGGCGCTCGCCCTCGCCGCGTGGCTCGTCCATCGGGGCGCGGGCACCTCGGGTTCGGTGGCCGGCTGGTCGTTCGTCGCGGGCGTCGCGCTTTTTAGTGGCAGCCTCTACCTCATGACGATCACCGGGCAGACCAAGCTCGGCGCGATCACTCCCATCGGAGGACTCTTCTTTCTAGTCGGCTGGGGCGCGGTCGCGGTCGCGGGCTGGCGCCTCGGCTCCGGCAGCTAGCTCGGCTACCGCTATTGCGGTTGCGCTTGCTGAGCCCGAATCTGCTCCTGCAGTTGCCTCATCACTTCGGGTGGCAGTTGGGGCTGCTGTTGCGCTCCGGGCGGCGCGGCGGGCATTCCCGGTGGCGGGGCAGGCGGCGCCACGGGGGTCTCGAACGCCTTCGCGTCGGGCTGCAGTCGGTCGGCCAGGTACTGCGACACTACGTAGATCGTCGGCTCGCCCTTGCGCCGTAGGTAGAGCTCTCCTGCTTGCTCGGTGGGCGCGCCGAGCTCGAGGACGATGGCGTTTGGATCGTCCGCCAAGGTCATCGTCACGGTGGCCTCGGGCTCCGTCAGTCCTGCTCTCGCCTCTGAGGTTTCCTCCGGCGCAAAATCGGACGCGGTCAGCCGTGCCACCGTCGACAGGCTGCCCGTCACCTGTTTTGGATCGAAGTCACCCAGGGCTTCCTTGCCTTCGAGGGCCGTCCAGCCGTCGGCTTCACGCTGGAAATGGAATGTCCCTTTGGGACTTTCGAAGCGGATCGCCTGTACGGTGGCCGCCTCCACGCTGACCACCTTCCGGTCGCGCCACGCCTTGAGCTCCCGGTCGAAGGCGTAGCGGAGGGAGCCGCTCGCGCCGAAGACCTCGGGGCGGTCGTCGATGCGTACCATCGTCATGCCGTTGCCATACTTGCCGACCATGAGCCGGGCGAGCGTGTCCTCGCCGCCCTTCACGATGACTTGCACCGCGTTCGCGTCGTCGACCTGCAGCCGCGCGTAGTTCTCGGGCTTCGTAGCCGCGATCCGCGTGAGCCTCAGGTCCGACAGCCGGTTGAGCGCGGACTCCACGTTGTTCTGATCCGCGGCGGCGTCTACCGGGGCGGCCACGCGCCAGGTTCCATCGACGCTGGACAGCATGACAGGTTCGCCTGCAGGCCGTGTGATCTCGAGTGCGGTGATCGCGTCCTTGTCGATGTCGATCGACGGGATCTCTCCCGAGCCGGCGGGCTGTCGGTCCCTGCTGTTCACCGCCCAGAGCGTCAGGGCGAGCAACACGAAGAACGCCATGGCTCCAACTGCAATACGGTTCTTTCGCCAGTCCATTGCGAGTCTTCCCCTTGCCTAGAGTTTGAGGGTCTTCTTCTTGTTGGTGCGCTGTCGCCACCGGAAGAGCCCGAACAGCGCAACGAGGAAAGGAATCCCGAGCGTGTTGACCCAGCGGTAAGCGCGCTTCTTGGCGTCCCACGACTCGATTGCCGCGGTGCGCTCGGCGAGCGCCGATTCAACACCGGCCTCGTCGCCTTCTTCGGCCGCGGCCAGCGCCGTGTCCTCTGCGGCGAGCACCGAATCCGGGATGTCGAGGGCCGGCTCTTCGATCGTCTTGGCGCGAATCGCGATCAGGTCCAAATCGGCGGCCAACCAGTCGATCGCATTGAGCGCGAGGGCCAGAGCAGCGTTCATTTGCACGTCACCCTGCTGGGGCCGTGGTGGCATGAAGCTGTCCTCGAGGAAGGTGCTCGTTCCCGAGACCAGCACACGTACGTCGCGCTCGGCAGTCGGCGGTGCCGGAATCGCGTTGACGCCTTCTTCGTTGATCGGTGCAACATACGCCGAGGGGAGCTTGCCTTCGATCGCGACCATCAAGGTGAATGGGCCGGCGTCCGAGGTCATCTGCCAATCCCGGGGATTGCGCGGCTCGAGCGAGATCGTCGGCCCCGACATCGTCCAGGAGTCCTGGGAGGAGCTCGCGAGAACCGTGATCTGTCCGCCAGCCGGAGCGTCCCCGACCTCGAGCGGCGCCACGAACGGCAGCATGGGCGATGCCAGCCGGAACATGACCGGGTGCTGGAGCTGCTCCTCGCTGAGCTGGAGCACCGGAATCGGTGGGTAGGGCACGAGCACCTGCAAGCCCATCGGCCCTCGCATCGGTGCGCGACTGCATTGGGCGTCGGCCACGACCTTCGACGTCAGCCGAACGCCCCAGGCGCTGAGCAGCCCGTCCATGCGTGAGCTCAGCGCTCGAGCCGAGGGTCCGGCTTGGCCCGCGAGGTCTACGGCTATCGCTCCACCGAAGACGCCGAGTGAACCTCCGCGCATGACGTATTGGTCCAGGCGCCGTAACTCTTCGTCAGTGAACGGCTCCTGCGGGCCAATGACCAAGACCGCTGCCAGCCCAGGATCGATCTCCTGCGATGTGTCGACTTCCCGGATGTCATACAGCTTCAGGACCGACTGCAGGCTTGTCAGCCCCTGCTCGAGGGTGGGGCCTCCGTGCCCGCTGACGATGCCGATCGGTTTGCGCTCACCGACCAGCCCTTTGATCGCGGACGTAATGATGTACTCGAGTCCGGTCGTATCTTGAATGACTGGGATCGTCCGCGTCTCATCGAGGTAGTGGAGCACCATGCCCCGGTAGCCTTCGACGACGGCGACCTGGTCTTCTTCGATTTTCTGGTGAGCCACCGGCTGCACGCCATCGGCGCGCGCTGCCTGCTGCTTCTCCTCGTCGTCGGGATTGACGAAGCGAACGATAATCTGACCGTTCGACGCGGCGGCGTACTCGGAAAGCAAATCGCGCACGTGCCGCTCGGTGGCGTTGAACGGAGGGGGGAGATTCTCGGTGAAGTATGCCGTGACCTCGAGACGGTCGTCGAGGCTCGCCGCGAGCCGTTCGGAACCCTCGGCTAAAGAGAACAGCCCGTTCTGGGTCAGGTCGATACGCGGCGAAGGGAAGTACGCCACGAGCACATTGAGGAGGATGAGGATGCCTCCTGCGAACAGGAGGAAGAGCAACGACTCGCTAGCGGCGCGTTTTTGAACTTTGGATGACATCGATCAGCTCCACCGCCGCGATTCCAGCGCTCGAAACGCGAGTGCCAGCGCGAATAGGGTCACGGAGAAGAAGAAAAAAACGTCGCGCAGGTCGATTACGCCGCGCGCCATGCTCTGGAAGTGATAGTCGAACGACAGCCACTCTAGCGCCGAGGCTGCGCTCGTCGGCAGCAGCGCCAAGAACTTGTCGAGCACCCAAAGGAACACGCTCAGCGTCAGGGCGACGAACAGAGCGATCAGTTGATTGCTGGTCCAGCTCGATGCCATCAAGCCGATGGCAAGAACGGCCGATCCTTGCAGGAACAAGCCGAGATAGCCGCTCCAGACCGGACCCCAGTCGAGGTTGCCGAGAGTGGAGACACTGATCGGGTAGGCCAGGGTCAGCACGAGAAGGACCGAGTAGAGCCCCAGCACCCCGAGGAACTTGCCTAGGATCACCTGCGCCTCTGTCACCGGCATCGTGATGAGAAGCTCGATGGTGCCCGTGCGTTTCTCTTCGGCGAGAAGACCCATCGTCAGCGCCGGGAGTGCAAACACGAGGATCAGGCCCAGCCAGCGAAACATCTCGCGAGTGCTGGCGCGGCCGAAGAGGAAAAACGTGTTCCAGAAGAAGAACCCCAAGGTCAGCATGACGATGCAGATGACGATGTATGCCACCGGCCCGTTGAAGTAGCTGCGGAACTGACGTCCGCCGATGGTGAGGATCTGATTCATGATGACGCTCCGGCGCCGGTCGTGAGCTGTCGAAAGATGTCTTCGAGATTTTCGCCGCGCTGCTCGAGGCCGAGGAGCACCAGATTGGCAGACACCGCCGCCTGGAAAATATCCGCGCGCAAGTCCTGGTTGCCCTTCGGCACGACCTCGACGATCAACTCGCCGGCTGCGGCACCTGCCTGCTCCCGTACGCTTTCGGCGTCGCCGATGGCCGAGAACGCTTCGTGGATGTCGGATGCGCTGTGGCCGTTTCTCCTGAGCGTCGCCACGAAGCGGGGTTTGCCGGCCCTGGCTGCGAGCTCGTCCGGGGTGTCGTCGGCCACGAGCTCACCCTTGGAGATGATCAGCACGCGCCCGCAGGTGAGCCGCACCTCCGCCAGGTTGTGGGTCGACAAGATCACGGTGCGTTCGCGGCCGATCTCCCGAATCAGCTCGCGAATCTCAGAGGCCTGGTTCGGATCTAGGCCGCTCATCGGTTCGTCGAGAATCAGCACCGGAGGCTCGTGAATCAGGGCCTGCGCGAGGCCGACACGCTGGCGGAAGCCCTTGGACAGCTCGCCGATGCTCTTGCCGATGACGTCGCCTAGGCTGGTTTCCTCGACGACCCGCCGAAGCCTTGCGTGGAGCCCTCCGCCGCTGAGCCCGCGCATCTTTCCCACGAACTCGAGGTACTCCAGAACGAGCATCTCGGTGTAGAGCGGCGTGCTCTCGGGCAGATAGCCGATCGCTTCGCGGACCGCGATCGGGTCGTCGAAGATATCGGCGCCACCGATGCGAGCCGTGCCTCCGGAAGGCGCGATGAAGCATGTGAGGATCTTCATCGTGGTGGTCTTCCCGGCGCCATTTGGTCCCAGGAAGCCGACGACTTCGCCGCGGTTGACTTGAAAGGTTGCGTTCTTGAGGGCGGTGACCGGACCATAGTGCTTGGTCAGATCCCGCGCGTCGATCATCACATCGGTCATGCTCTCCCTCGCATGCGATACACGGCTTTTCGCAGGGCTGGCGGAGGGTAGCCCTGGCTCTAAGCCTGTCAAGACCCTCCCGGCGGCCTAAACCGCCAGGCGCGCGCGCTTATTCCACCGGTGTTTGAGCTTATGGAGTCCCATGGCAGGATCGCGAGCATGACGCCCTGGTGGGCACTTCCCAGGCCGGTACAAACGGCGCTCGGGCGCGTGCAGCCGCTCTTGGGCCGCGCTGCGGATCTGTGGCCCTTGACCGCGCTCGGCATGGCCTTGGCACTGGTCGCATCCGTGGCGTTGCTCAGCTTCGGCTTCAAAAAGCTGGATCTCGTCTTGTTGGTGGTTGGCTATGGCGGCGTCGGACTGCTCGTGATCGCGACCCTGATCGTCGCCTCGAGTGCCCTCGGCCTCTGGTTGCGGCTGCGGCGCGCGTCGTTTCGCTGGCTGACTTCCACCTTCGAGACCGGGACGCCCTTGCCGACGGGCTTTTCGCTTCCGTCGCTCTGGTGGCTTCCGTTGGTGCAGGTCAACTGGACCTGGGTGTCACCTGACGGCGACGTGGCCGACGGTGTTTCCGGTGGCGGGCGGTTTCGAGAGCAAGTGACACTTCGCCAGCGCGGAATTTTCCCTTCGGTTGTTCGGCGGATCGTCGTGCAGGACGCGTTCGGACTTTCCCGAATCGCCTTTCACCATCGTCAGCCCGGCCCCATCGAGGTGCTGCCCCACCTTGGTGGAATTCGGCGGCTGCCTGTTCTCACCTCGTTGACTGGCGGGGACGATTACCCGCATCCGATGGGGCTCGAGGCCGGCGACCGGGTCGAGCTCAGGAGGTACGTGCAGGGCGACTCCGCGCGTTTCATTCATTGGAAGGTGTTCGGCCGAACACGCAAGCTGATGGTGCGCACGCCCGAACGCGCATTGAGTCGAGCCCGTAGGACCGTCGCCTATCTCGTCACTGGCGAACACGACGAAGCGGCCGCCGCAGCAGCACGTGCCGCCATCGAGGAAGAGGCCCTCGGCATGGACTGGCGGTTTGCAGCCGACGGTTCTCCGGAGGCGACCTCGGATCGTTCCGAGGCGCTCCACAAAGTGATGACCTCCTCGCGTTTCGCGGGCCAAAGCGGGGGCGGGATGAAGCGCTTCTTGGCTGAGGTGGATCCGGGAGGGCCGGCTTCGCTCGTGGTGTTCGCGCCCCCGGTCACGGGAGCGTGGCTCGACGAGATGCGCTCGGTCACGAGCCGGCGCTATGGCCGTGTCCGCGTCGTCATTGCGGTCGATGCCGTTCACGACCCGGACGGTCAATCGCAGTGGCGGCGATGGTTTCTTGCGCCGGTGACCGCATCGGGTGTTCAGCGCGCTGTCCTCGAGCGCGTTGGCCGGGCGTTGGGTCAGCTCCGTTGCGAGGTCGTCATCATCGACCGCGTCAGCGGGAGGGTGCTTGGCGACGGCAGGCATCTAGACTCGGCGCGCCGGAGGGCCGCATGACCACCACCGTACGGTCCGCGTCGGCGGGCTTCGCCAGCGCCCTTGCCGAGATTGGACGGGCCACGATCCATGGCCTCAGCTGGAGCGTGCTGGTCGCAACCATGGCTCCCTCCGGCTCCATACTCGCCGCGTTCCTCGGAGGTTTCAGCGGGTGCCTCATTGGGGACAAGCTCGGGCGCACGCGCTTGCGCACCTCGGCGATCGTCGTCGGGGCGGTCCTTCTCATCGCGATGGTCGCTGCGCTTCGCTCCTCACTGACTCACGGTTCCATGTTGGCGGCTGCGCTGGGGCCGATCGGTGCGCTCCGGCTTGCCGGTATGCTGACGGCGCTGTTGGTGGCTGCGATCAGCAGCACGGCGATGCGAGCTGGCTCGAGGAGGAAGCCAATCTTCGCGGTCTTCGAGCTTCTTCTAGTCGCCGTTGCATTTGCGCAGCTCTTCGTTCCGCATCGTCACGGCGCGATCAACCGGCCATTCTACTTGGCGGACTGGATCATTGCTCTTGGCTGGGACCCGACCTGGCTTTTCCTCTTCATGGGCGGCACGGCCACGGTGTTCGGGCTGGTGCTCTTGCTGCGGGAACAACGGTTCGGCCGAGCTGTCGTCAACCTCGGTGTCGTCGCGCTGCTTCTGGCGATGATCGTCGTGGCGACGCCGATGCTCGGCATGCCGCCGCCTCCAGATGGAGGAGGAGGCCTCGGCCTTCGTCCCGAGCAGTCTGACGGCAAGGACGGCGGAAGTGAGAAACAGGAGCGCGGCGGGCCGTCCGCCGGGGAGCTCGAGTTCCGGAACAAGTACAACACGGGAGGGTCGCGCGTTCCGGTCGCGGTCGTCCTATTCCATGACGACTACTCGCCCCCAAGCGGCGTCTATTACTTTCGGCAGGGCGCATTCAGTCAATACAACGGCCGAAAGCTAGTGGTCTCAGGGCGTCAGGACATCGACAACGATCTGATTCCCCACTTCCCGACACGGCTCATCGAGATCGAAAACGCGCCTCCGGCCAACGACAATCGGGGGCCACTCGAAACCACCGTCGCACTGATGGCCGACCACACGCAGCCCTTCGCGCTCGAGGCCCCGATCGAGGTCGAGCCCCTAGAGAACCCATCGCCGAATCGCTTCCGTCGCGTCTACCGGGCGACCTCCGGCGTGCTGACCGCGGACTACGCCTCGATGCTCGACGCTCGCCTGGGCTCCCCCGACTGGTCCAGAGAACAGTGGGCTCACTATACGGAGGCTCCGCCCGACCCTCGGTATATCGAGCTCGGCACCGAGATTGCGGAAGCGCTCCCAGACGAGCTCGCGAACAATCCGATCGCCAAAGCCTTCGCGGTCACAGGCTGGCTGGGGCGCGAGGGCATCTACAGTCTCAAGAACGAGCACAGCGGCGCCGACGACCCCACCGGGAGCTTCTTGTTTGGTGATCGCACGGGCTATTGCGTGCACTTCTCCCACGCGGCGACCTACCTGATGCGAAGTCTCGGTGTTCCCGCGCGGGTCGCTACCGGCTATGCGGTCAGTGAGTCTGCGCGTCAGGGCGGCTCCTCGCTTCTCCTTTCCGGTGGGGCCTCGCACGCCTGGCCCGAGGTCTACATCGACGGTTACGGGTGGGTCGTGCTGGACGTGTACCCCGAGCGTGCGCTCGATCCGCCCGAACAGCCGATGGACGCGGACTTGCAACGGCTGCTCGGCGAGCTTGCGCGGGGGGCGTCTCCAATTCCGCTTTCCGCGACCGACCTTCCGCGGATCAAGGAGCTGGTGCGGCGCGTGACCTTGACGGCCGGGAGTTGGTTCTTGGTGCTGCTCGCTGCACTTCTCCTGTTCCTGTACGCGGGCAAGGCGTGGCGGAGGCTTGCTCCGACCTGGGCCGGAGCCGCCGCGATGCCGAGGCTCGTGTATAGGGCGGAGCTCGATCGCATTGGCGAGGTTGCAATTCATCGAGAGGCCGGCGAATCCCGCGAGTCGTTTGCAAACCGCATCCGCGACAGCCTGCCCTCGTTTGCTCCGTTGACGATGACCCACGTTGCGGCCGCGTATGGCGGGCACGTCTCCAATCCGCGCCAACTGCGTGACGAGGCGGCGAACGTCCGTCGTGACATCCGTGACAGATTCCCGTTCTGGAAGCGGTTTTTTGGGTTAATCACCCCTTGGTCTTGGTTACGTTCAAAATGATGCCATCCTTCACTCACGGAGCTCTGAGCTGACATGCAGCAAGCGATTCAGTCACCCATCGAAGACACGTTGAACGGCGCACGTGAGGTTGCGGAGCGCCTCGGCGCTCGCCTGGGCGCAGCGATTCGAGGTCGGGGCGACGTAGTCGAGCTGGTGCTCATCGCGTTGCTCGCCGACGGTCACGTGCTTCTCGAGGACTATCCGGGATCGGGCAAGACGACCCTGGCGCGTGCGCTCGGCAATGCGCTCGAAGAAGGCGACGACCCTAGCGGAGTCGCGGCATTTCGCCGTATCCAGTTCACCCCTGACCTGCTTCCGAGCGACATCACGGGCACGAACATCTTCGACGTCGAGACCAGCCACTTTGCGTTTCGCCGAGGCCCAGTGTTCGCGCATATCGTGCTCGCTGACGAGATCAACCGCACGTCACCCAAGGTGCAGGCGGCGATGCTCGAGGCCATGGCTGAAAAGCAGGTGACGGTCGACAACCAGTCCTACGCGCTCGACGACCTGTTCTTCGTCATCGCGACCCAGAACCCGCTCGACCTGGCAGGTACGTATCCACTCCCGACGCCCCAGCTCGACCGATTCCTCTTCAAGATCGAGATGAAGCACATCGACCGCGCATCCGAGCTCGAGGTGCTGGACCAGTATCCGCGGGCCAGCCTCGACGTAGCTCGTGATCATCCGGGCGTGAGCCGCGCGGAGATTCTCGCGGCCCGGCGACAGACTCGCGGAGCCGTTCACGTTGCACCCGTCGTCAAGGAAGCGTTGGTCGATTTGGCGCGCTTGCTGCGAAGTGACTCGCGTGTCCTCCAGGGCGCATCGACTCGAGCGCTGGTGTTGATGCTGCCTGCGCTCCAGGCGCGCGCCGTGATCCATGGCCGGGACTTCGTGTCGCCCGAAGACGTGGAGGCCCTGGCTCCTCACGTATTCAAGCATCGGCTCGAGTGCGCTCCGGGCGTGGAAGATGTGGACGCGCTGATTGCCGAGGCCACCGCCGTCGAGATTGAAAAGCTCGCCAGGGCGAGCCTGCGTCGCGGGTGACAACGGCGCCCTGTAAAACCGGCGCTTCACGGCGCTTGGCCACTGGCCTTGCCGGCGGTGGTGTGTCTTACTGCGGTCCGTGAACAACACCTGGGTTCGCCTGGCACTATTGGCCGCATTCCTCGTCGGCGTCTACGTGATTGGGCGGGCGACTGGCTTCACCGAGGGACTCACGGTCGACGGCATTCGCGAGTCGATGCGGGCAGCCGGTGTCGGAGGCTTTGCCGTGTTCGTAGCGATCTTCTGCGTGGGTCAGCTGCTCTACATCCCTGGCTTCGTCTTCGTCATGGTGTCGGGGCTCGCGTACGGCCCGCTTTGGGGCTCGGTGGCATCGGTGATTGCAGCCACGGTTTCGGTTGCCGTTTCGTTCGTCATCGTGCGCACCATCGGCGGCCAGCCTCTAAAGGACCTCGACATCAAACGCCCGTTCCTCCAAAAGCCACTCGACCATCTGGAGGAGCGGCCAATCCGCTCCATGATCATCATCCGCCTCTTCCTATGGGCGATCCCCCCAGTGAACTACACGCTCGCGATGTCCGGCGTAACCTTCCGCGACTACATGATCGCCGCCGTAATCGGCATGACCCCCCCCTTCGTCACACTTTCCGTGTTGGCAGGGCTGGGATTCAATCTCTTGTAGCGGTAGCGGTCACCGACACCGACACCGACACTGGCACTGGCACTGGCGCTGACGCTGGCGCTGACGCTGGCACTGACACTGACACTGACACTGACACTGGCACGGACACCCCAGCGGCTACTTCCGCCGCGTGAGGGGGATGCTGGTATCGGGGATGGTTTCGTCGGCGGAGGCGGCTTTGATTAGGGCCTCTTTTGCGGCGAAGGGCTTTGTGGCGGGTTCGCTTGGGCGGGCCTGGTC
>Ga0209456_10001692_pt1 | contig 10641 bp, 15 predicted proteins | sample COG_11_FD_184755 | JGI IMG/M metagenome (GOLD analysis project Ga0209456, IMG submission 184755) | Pelagic marine sediment microbial communities from the LTER site Helgoland, North Sea, for post-phytoplankton bloom and carbon turnover... | ecosystem: Environmental > Aquatic > Marine > Neritic...
CGATACAGTGTGAATCAAGTCACGGTTGCCCCCGGTCAGGGTGCCTATATTTCCATTCCATCAAGATCGGAGCGGAGATCCGAGTGGCCACAGACCAGCGACCAAGATCACTCGCCAATATCGCACAGGGGCGTTCCCGTGATGATGTGGCGCGTGATGTCGCCGACGCCCGGACACCTGCGGCGATCGGTTGGGGCGCCTATCCGGGCCCGGTCGGCAGCGGCCAAGCCGTGTCGCGGCATAAGGGCGCGCGCAAATTGCACACCCTGAAAGCCTACAAGGCCTGGGCGGCAAAGGTTCGGGCCAACTGGGACAGCGACTCCGGATCTTGAACAAGGCTCTTGGGGAAGCGGGGGGACCCATCATGTACGTCGTCGAAGGCGGCCTGGCATCCGTGAATAAAAAGAATCCATCTACCTTGCGCGATCGACTCGCGTGGATCTCCGACGCGCGCGTCGCCGCGGCTTCCGCTCGCGAAATGGAGCGCGCCCGGTTCCATCCCGAGTTCGTTCTTACGCTCCCGCACCAGCTGCAAAAAAATACCGGCTGACGCCAGCCGGCGGCAAACCATCTCCCGGCGCAGCCGTATAATGGCCGCTACCGCCGCACCGGGGATTGCAGATGAGCTCGGTCTTGACGCTGGCCGCTGTCGCCGCATTGGCCGCCATCGTTGCCGTTGCGGTCGCTATCGGGCGTCTCCGTTATCGGCGCCGCAAGGCCTCCTTCCGTCGTATCTTTAACGCGCTCGCGTTGCCCAACGTGACCGAGGATCGTTGCGACATCCGCCAGTTGATCCTGCTGCCCCCGCCCGCCGGCCGGTATCTGCGGCGCGCGCTGCCCGCGGACGGCTGGCTGGCACGGACTGTGGATCTCTATCTGGTGGGTCGCATAAGGCCGCAGCCGGGTGCCGGCTGGATCGGTTTCGAGGCCCACCAGCGTATCTGTCCCGAGCGCGGGTTTATCTGCGAATCGAGGCTCCAGGGCCTCGGTCCGGTCACGCTAGAGGGCGCCGAGTATCTGTTCGAACAGACAGCCGCCAGCGAATTCTTTCTCGGCCATACCCTGAATCTGGTGCGAGAACGCGGCGAGGCTCTGCGGCGCAATGCGGCAGGACGGCTGTTGATCGAGTCGATATGGCTGCCGGGTGCTCTGATCCCCGAGGGCGGCGTGCGCTGGCAGCCGGGCGATCACCAGCGCGCGACGGCGGTGATCCCCGCCACCGCTGGCAACGTGGCGCTGAATTTCGTCGTCGCCGACGACGGCGCCCTGATCGAAGTCAGCATGATGCGTCACGGCGATGCCGCGCTGGGCCATGAACAGAAGGTCCCGTTCGCCTTCAGGGTGGAAGACGAAGCAAGCTGGGACGGCTACACCGTCCCCAGCGAGGTCGTCGGCATCTGGGATCACGGCACCCGGGCGGCGTTCCCCTTTTTGCAGTTTCGGGTCGAGAACGCTCGATATTTTTGAGCTGCATCGTCACCCCTGTCGACCGCAGATCGTCGATCCATGGATCGACGATGCCCCCTTATGGTCCCGGTTTGCGACGCGATTCACGGTAGCAAAAACCTCACCGGTCTAGGCTCGTGCTCCCTGTAAGCATTGATGGCGGGAGCCTGATGGAACGAGTAGTGCAGTTCTTTGACGAAGTGGACGAGCTGGCGGTTTTTGTCCGCGAGGCCGGGGCACGCTCCGGTCGGGCATTGTTGCTGGGATCCCTCATGTTGTTGATTTTGCTCGCCAGCACGAGCCTTGGGTGAAGCGCCGTACACGTGGCAAAAGCCCCAATCTGTGAAGCCGCGCACAGCTTGGCGACCGGCTCCGGGATAGAGTGATCACGTAGACGCATTGCAGGGGTAAACAGCATGGCATTTGACAGAAAGCCTGCGCCAGACGGCGACTCCAGACCGACCGGATCCAGCGACCCATATCTGGGCAACCTGGCCGCCTCCAATCGAGGCGCCGGGCTGGAATCCGCATGCCCCCACGGCAGCGAGTCAGTGTGGGCCGGCGACGACCGCCGCACCGACACGATTACCTGCTTTGATCCTTATATCGTCGAATTGACCCGGCCGATCCGCTCCGGGTTCTGAGGCTCCCTCAACCGGCGACGCGACGCCCCGGCCGTGGGCCCCGGCGCCAATGCGGCGCCCCGGACGCCACGCCGAATATCCTATCGCCCTTATCCGCGACCTGAGCCGGCGCGAGCACAGATCAGGCCCGAGCCGGGCCACGCCGACCTCGAACCGGCACTCCACCGCCCGGGAACCTTGTAATCTCGCCGCAGTCCATTAGCCTCTCTGATAATGCCGGGGAGGACTGCCATGGACCAACGCAAACCCTCAGACGCCGATCTGCGAGACAGGTTGAGCGATGAACAGTATCGGGTGACCCGCGAGGGCGCCACCGAGCGACCGTTCAGCGGACGCTATGTGGATTGCAAGGACGACGGCGTGTATCGCTGTGTCTGCTGTGGCGCCGAGCTGTTCAGCTCCGAACAAAAATACGACTCCGGTTCCGGCTGGCCCAGCTTCTGGCTGCCGCTGGCCAGCGAACGCGTCAGCGTTGTGACCGACAAAACCCACGGCATGATCCGTCAGGAGGTGCGGTGCGCAGGCTGTAACGCCCATCTCGGTCATGTGTTCGAGGACGGCCCCCAGCCCACGGGTCTGCGTTATTGCATCAATTCCGCCTCACTGGATCTGGACGCGGATGCTGGCGACAGCTGAGCGCTGGAACCTTCCGCTCCCGCGGACGGCGCGATAATTTCGTGTCTCAACGGACATGAACAGCGAATCTGAAGTCGGGCACGGAACACGGCATCGTGTGCGGCGCGGATTCATGCCCATCGGCGGACCGCGCTGGGAGCCCGGGCGTGAATAAAGCGATAAAACGCTGGTTGAGCTCGGTGGGCGTGGCCACCGTCGTGGTGCTGGCGCTCATGCTGACCAGTCTGTGGTTGTTCGGCGTTTTCGACGTGAAAAAGCTCCACTACACTCAGAGCCTGCGCCTGTTGGGCGCCGACGAACGCAGTGATCTGGCCGAAGAACTCGGAGAGACGCCGGCGTCTGCACGACCGACGCTGCCACCGCTGGAAGAGATACCGCCACTGGAACTACCGCGCCACAGTCGCAGCGGTTTTGTGCAGCTGGAGTTCACCGTCGACGCGGACGGCCGGGTCACCGAGGCAGAAGTGGTACGCGCCGCACCGGCGGGCTTTTACGAAGATAAGGCGCTGGCCATCCTGCGCAGCCGCCGGTTCCAGGATCTGGCGCCCGGAGAAACCGGCACCGAGATCATCGACTTCAGCATCGAGCCTCCCACCGACGGCTCCTGACCGCGGGTCAGACCGGGACCGCCGGGTTCAGCGCGTACACGCCGGTGACCCGGGCTTCCGCCAGCACATGACCGGCGATCGCCGCTTCCACTTCAGCACCGGTAAACGCACCCTCTACGGGGCAACGCTCCAGGTCCGTGGCGTAGAGGATGAAATGATAATGGTGCGGGATCGAGTCGTTCCAGGGTGGACACGGACCGTCATAGCCCAGATAGGCGCCGGACATGTCCGCGTCGCCGGCGAACCAGCCGGTATAGTCATTTTTGCCCTGACGCGCGCCCGCCGGCCCCGGTGGAGCAGACTTGCCGCGGGGCGTCACGCCGTCGCTGCATGCACCTTCGGCGATGGCGCCGGCCCTGGGCGGTATGTCCACCATGAGCCAGTGATAAAAATTCGCCCGCGGCAGATTTGCAGGCACCTCACGGCCCTCCTGGTTGACGTCGTCGGGGCGGGTGGGCACATCGGTATCCACACAGATCAGGACCAGCGAACGGGTCCCGCGCGGGGGTTCTCCCCAGCTCAGACCCGGGTTCCGGTTCGCGCCAAGGCTGACATGATCGACCGGATCCTTTATCCCGAACGCGAATCGTTCGTCGATCGGGCCGTCAGCTCGCAGCCCTTCTACGTGCAGCTCCATCATTGTTCTCCTCAAGACTGCGACCCGGCCTAGGAGGCCTGGCGCAGGTTATCCAGCTCTTCCAGCACTTCCCGGATCTGCTGCACCGCCCAGGCCAGCAGCTCCTGGTCGATAGTCAGCGGCGGGGCCAGGCGCACGACGACCTCGTGGGTCTCCTTGCTCAGCAGGCCTCTGGACATCAGCCGCAGGCAGATTTCCCGGGCAGAGGCCAGCGCCGGATCGATTTCGATACCGATAAACAGCCCGCGGCCACGGACCTCGCGGATCAGCGGGCTGCGGATCTGACGCAGCTGCTCGAGCAGCCACTCGCCCTTCGCCGCGCTCTGCTCGATGAGACCCTCGTCCACCAGCAGATTCAGCGCCTCGAGTCCGACCGCTGCGGCGAGGGGATTGCCGCCAAAGGTGCTGCCGTGATCGCCAGGGTGGAACACGTCCATCACCTCGCTGCGCGCCAGGAACATGGATACCGGCAACACGCCGCCGCCCAGCGCCTTGCCGAGGATCAGGCCATCGGGTTTGACGCCTTCATGATCACAGGCCAGCAGTCGGCCAGTGCGGCCAAGGCCGGTCTGAACCTCGTCCGCGATCAACAGCACCTGGTGCTCGCGGCAGATCTCCGCGCAGCGCCGCAGATAACCGGGCGGCGGGATCACGATGCCACCCTCACCCTGGATGGGTTCTACGATGAGCGCCGCGGTATTGGGCGTGATCGCCGCCTCCAGCGCCTCGGCATCACCATAGGGGATCAGCTTCATGCCGGGGGGGAAGGGACCGAAACCATTGCGGTATTGCTGTTCCGATGACATCGCGACGATGGCGATCGTGCGGCCGTGGAAGTTGCCGTCACAGGCGATCAGCTCGGCCTGATCCGGCGCTACCCCTTTGACTTCATAGGCCCATTTTCTGGCCGCCTTCATCGCTGTCTCGACAGCTTCGGCGCCGGTATTCATCGGCAGCGCCATATCCTGGCCGGTCAACTCGCAGGCCCGCTCCAAAAACGCAGCCAGCCGATCCGTGTGGAACGCTCTGGAGACAATATTCAGTGTCGACGCTTGCTCGACAAGCGCCTTGATCAGCCGCGGGTGGGCATGGCCATGGCTGACAGCGGAGTACGCGCTCATCATGTCCACATAACGTTTGCCGCTGTCGTCCCAGACAAACGGACCATCGCCCCTGACCAGTACCACGGGCAGCGGATGGTAGTTGTGCGCGCAGTAACGGTTCTCGCGTTCGATGATCGGATTCATCGTCTTGATCCTCAGACGCGCCCGCGGTCGGAGTGGCCACGAAGAGAGCGCTAACGACTGATTTTAAGGGAATAGAGCCGGGCCTTCACGCCCCGGTTGCGCCATATTGGAGCTGAGGCTACCGTACCCCCGGACCTGGGAGGGCTGGATTGGATACGCATGGATTGATGCCGGTCGTTATTTTGGCCGTGGGTATCGCTGCCCAATGGCTGGCCTGGCGTACCCGCCTACCCGCGATCGTATTGCTGGCCGCCTCCGGCTTGCTGATCGGACCGGTGCTCGGTTTTGTCCCCTCGGGCCCCGAGATCTCCGCGCTGATCCAGCCGATCGTCAGCCTGTGCGTGGCCATCATCCTGTTCGAGGGTGGGCTCAGCCTGCAGCGCACGGAATTACGCGTGGCCGCGGTGGGCGTCGGCCGTCTGGTCTATGTGGGCGGGCCGCTGGCCTGGCTGCTCGGCACTCTCGCGGCGCACTATCTCGGCGGTCTGAGCTGGCACGTGGCGACGGTGTTTGGCGCCATCATGGTCGTCACCGGTCCGACCGTGATCATGCCGCTGTTGCGGCAGGCCGGGCTCAATCGGCGCACGGCCTCTTACTTGAAGTGGGAAGGCATCGTCAACGATCCCATCGGGGCATTGATGGCCGTCCTCAGCTTTCAATTCTTCGTTTTCGCCGGTGAGGGCGAGGGCGGCATCGTGCAGGGGCTCCTATCAGCCATCGCCTCGGCTCTGCTGTTCGGGGCGCTGTCCGGTTGGCTGATCGGCAAGGCTTTTCAGCGTGGCATGGTGCCGGAGTATCTGAAGTCGCCGGTGCTGCTGACCCTGGTGCTGCTGGTCTATCTGTTCTCCAATCAGATCCAGGCCGAGGCCGGGCTGCTGGCAGTCACGGTGATGGGTATCGTGGTCGGCAACATGAACCTGCCCGGACTGCAGGACATGAAGCGCTTTAAGGAATACATCACCGTGATGCTGGTCTCGGTGGTGTTCGTGTTGCTGACCGCGACGCTTGATCTGATCGTGATCGAGAGCGTAGATGCCCGCGGTCTGTTGTTGATCGCCGCGATCATGTTCCTGGTGCGCCCGGTTGCGGTGATGACCGCGACCATCGGTGCCGGGATGGATATCCGGGACCGGTTGTTCTTGTCCTGGATCGCGCCACGCGGCATCGTTGCCGCGGCCACCGCCGGTGTGATGGGGCCGGCCATGGCCCAGCGCGGCTTTGCCGGAGCCGAAGCCCTGTTGCCGCTGGTGTTCGGGGTGATCTTCGCCACCGTGCTGGCTCACGGTCTCAGCATGGGCTGGCTGGCCAGACGCCTGGGTTTGTCTTCACCGGCGAGGGACAGCGTGCTGATCGTCGGCGCATCACCCTGGAGCGTCGAGCTGGGGCGAACGCTGCAGGGTCTCGAGGTCAAGGTCCTGGTGGTGGACCGGTCCTGGCACAAGTTACGCGCAGCCCGCCTGGCGGGTCTGCCGGTCTTCTATGGCGAGATCCTCTCGGATTTCGCTGATGAGTCGGTTGAATTAGGCCACGTACGCATGGTCCTGGCAGCCACCGATAACGATGCTTACAACGCGCTTGTTTGTACTGCGATGGCGCCGGAGATCGGTCGCGATCGAGTGTTCCAGTTGCCGATGGGTGCTGCCGAGGAGGACGATCCCCGGGGCGTCGCCATCGGTCTGCGCGGCAAAGTAGCGTTTGGTGAGTCCGCGGAATACGAAGACCTCTGGCGTCATCTGGTCGATGGCTGGCTGTTCTCCCGGACCCGTTTGACGGACAGTTATACCTATAGCGAATATCTCGGGGATGCCGACAGTCGGGCGCTCCAGGTGCTGTTGCTCAAGCCGGACGGGCGCTCGCTGTTCGTATCGCCACAACAGGAGGTGGAGCCGGAACCCGGAGACACCCTGGTGAGTTTCGCACCCCCACGTCAGCCGGAGATGACGGCGCCGGTGCCGCCTGCGCCGCTCGAGGATGATGCAGCAGAGGTCAGCCCGTGACGCGCGCCGCAAAAGCGGAGCCGGTGATCATCACCGGTCCCGCCGGCTTGCTCCAGGGTGTCGTGGAGCAGCCCAGGGACGCCGACGTGCGCGCGGTCGCTGTGCTCTGTCATCCGCATCCGCTCTATCACGGCACCATGAACAACAAGGTCGTGCATACCCTGGCGCGGGCAGTGGTACAGCTGGGCCAGCCTGCGGTGAGATTCAATTTCCGCGGTGTCGGTGAGAGCAAGGGCGAATACGCCGATGGCAAGGGTGAGGCCGAGGATGCCGTGGCGGTTGTCGCCTGGAGCCGGGCACGCTGGCCCGATGCTGAACTCTGGCTCGGCGGGTTCTCGTTCGGGGCCTATGTGTCGTTGTCGATTGCGGCCGAGGCACAACCGGCCCGGCTGATAACGGTGGCACCGCCGCTGCTTCGATTCGACATGTCCAGCCTGACTCTGCCGGGTTGTCCGTGGCTGATCGTCCAGGGCGAGCGTGACGAACTGGTCGATGCGACCGCGGTCGAAGCATGGGCGAGGGGGCTGGATCCCGCGCCGCGCCTGCGTCTGTTGCCTGATACCGACCACTTCTTTCATGGCCGGCTCACTGCGTTGCGCGAGATTGCGGCCGAATTCTTGCAGCCGGTCGCTGCTGATAATGGGGTAATAATGTGCTGAAAGCGGTCATGCGTTTCCTTGAGACGACCTTCGACGCCGACGTTGGCGATGAGACAGATAGTGCTGGTGAGCATGAGCTGCGTCTGGCCATGGCCGTGCTGCTGGTGGAAATGAGTCGCGCCGATTTCGTCGATGGGCCGGAAGAAGCCGAGGCGCTGACGGGCATCCTGCAGCGCCATTTCCAGCTGGAGACCCAGGAAGCAGAGGCGCTGATGGGCGATGCCGGAGCTCGGGCCGATGAGATGGTCTCGCTACAGCACTACACCCGGGCGATTCACGAGAACCTGAGCGAGCCGCAGAAGCACCGGCTTATCGAAATGCTGCTGGAGGTGGCGTTGGCCGATCGCCACTTCGATAAGCACGAGCGGCATCTGCTGGACAAGATCGCCGACCTGATCTACCTGCGGCGGGCGGACTACGTGCGTATCCGCGAGCGGATGATCTCGGGCTCGAAGGAAGCCGGGGAGCAATAAAAACGCCCGGGCCGTCACCGGGCCGGGCGTAGGGTCGAGCTTGGCCGCTGGCGGCTCAGACCATATCTTTCAGGCCCTTGAGTGCCAGTACTTTGACCGCCTTGCGGGCGGGCTTGGCCTTGAAAACCATCTCTTCTTTGGTAAAGGGATTGATACCCTTGCGCGCCTTGGTGGCAGGCTTCTTCACCACCCGAATCTTCATCAGACCCGGTACGGTGAATTCGCCGGCACCGCGGCGGCCGAGGCTTTTCTTGATCACCCCGTTAAGAGACTCGAAAACCGCACCGACGTCCTTGCGGGTCAGGCCGGTGTTGTCAGAGATCTGACTGATGATCTGGCTCTTGGTGGGTGCTTTCGGAGCAGCAGCAGCTTTCTTCTTGCTCGCCCGCTTTTTCGATGCAGCCATATTGTTCCCCCTGGGTCCTTGGTTCAATGTTAATGGTTAGATGATGCTCGAAATTACCACAAAAAATGGAGCCGCCAAATCTGGCGTCGAGCCGATCGAGCCACGGCTCTGATTCGATGAATTCTACCTCTAATTGTCAGTCTGTGTAGAACTGCTGCTGGAAGCGGATGCTGACCGGGTCTTTCTCGCCCTCCGGCGTCACTTTGATATCGAATATCAGCGTTTCCCTGTTAGCGACGGGCACCTCACCAATATAGTAGATCGCGTCGCCCTCCTCGATCTGCCGCAGGCTCAGAGTCTTCAGTTGTCCGGTGAGATTCGAGGCATTCACTGTCACGCTTGCGGCTACCGGTTCGCCGATGGTCCCCTGCTGCTTGCGGACCACGCTGACGTTGAGCAGGGCCCGGCTGTCGCTGCGGACGATACCGTAGGCTCGCGCCACTTCGGCCGGTAGCATTGCGGTGGCCAGGGCGTTGAAGTGGACCACGTAATCCCCTGCATCAACAAAATTTTCCCGTGTGATCTCGCGCGCCGCCGGAGCCTGGCCGCTGTCTCCGCCCGAGGGCCCGCAGGCGGCCAGCAGCGCGCAGATGGAAATAGCCAGTATGCGCAGATCGAAAACCACGTGCGTCATCTACCTTCAACTCCCCTCACCGACCTGGATGGGGCCGGCAACAGCGTAACTATAGCCTATTCCTGCGCCGTTGAATCCATGCACGAGAGGATTTCTTCCGGCAGCACGGTCGGTCGATCGATCTCCACCACCTTGTCACGATCAAACTCTCCGGCAACGACCCGGACCCTCGACCGCGCGACCCGAAACTGCTTTGCCAGGAAACGCACCAGCGCCGCGTTGGCTCGCCCCTCGACAGGAGGCGCGCTGACCCGAATCTTGATTCGATCACCGACGCGTCCGGCGAAGCCGTCGCGCCCACCGGCCGGCCGCAGCCGCAACCGACAGACGAGCACCTGATCACGCCAGCAGACCGGCAGATCCCGGTTCAGCCCAGCACCGCCGGTACCGGGATGGCCATAAGCAGGGCCTGGAGCCCGATCAGCACGAACAGCGGCGACAGATCGATGCCGCCGATCGGGGGGATAAGCTTCCGGACCGGATTCAGGACCGGCTCGCAGATACTGGCCAGCACGCTGCTCAAGGGGTTATACGTGCCCGGGCTGACAAAGCTGAGAATGGCGTAGAGCAGGATGGCGAAGAAGTACAGACGGACAAACGTCATCAGGGTACGCAGCAGCGCAAAGTAGAGCAGCGTACCCGCGCTCGGGCTGAGCCCCGTCTTGAGCGGGAAAAGCGTGGCCGTGGCGGCCAGTTCGAGGACGAGGATCAGCAGGACGGCCGCCAGATCCAGACCCCGATACCCCGGTACCAGCTTGCGCAGCGGCACCAGCAACGGGTTGGTAACGCGGACGATGAACTGCGCCAGCGGGTTGTGGAAGTCTGCCCGGGTCATCTGCATCACCAGCCGCAGGATGAAGCACAGCACGTAGAGATCGAACAGGGTCTCGATAACGAACAACAATGGTGCGCTCATGGATTCTCCGCTTTCATCGGACGCCGGCTTCCTCGGCCAATTGCCGCGAGCGTTGTTGCGCCGCATGGATCGCCTTGCGCACGACAGCGGTCAGATCCGAATCGTGCATCGATTGCATCGCCGCCTCGGTGGTCCCGCCCGGTGACGTAACCCGCCGACGCAGTTCGGCCACGTCGACGTCCGCCTCCAGAGCCATGCGTGCCGCGCCGAGCGCGGTCTCCTGGGTCAATAAGCGTGCCGTCTCCGGCTTCAGGCCCATTTCGACGCCGGTCGCGGCCATGATCTCCATCAACAGGAAGAAATAGGCCGGGCCGCTACCGGACAGGGCTGTGACCGCA